>Ga0208788_1001607_pt1 | contig 10835 bp, 7 predicted proteins | sample Wag4_2014_7_11_3_FD_187363 | JGI IMG/M metagenome (GOLD analysis project Ga0208788, IMG submission 187363) | Fresh water mixed with fracking chemicals microbial communities from Ohio, USA - Utica-2 Time Series FC 2014_7_11 (SPAdes) (version 2) ... | reverse complement strand
ACGGAGTGAACTCAAGGATTCCTGCTTCAATTCATAACTATCAAAATCAAAAAAAACGTTTTCAAACACAAACTCTTCTCCGGAAGCAATAGGGACCAACTCCACTTTCAAGTCTTTTACATTCTTAATGGAATCTCGATCCACATTGTAAATCTTCGGCAAGAACCCTTGTTTCTCCACATAAAGGCCAGCTGCCACCTGATCTGGGTAAAGCATCAAAAAGGCACCATTTTGTCCATTGGATTGAAACTGATATCGCGTACTATCATTTGACAAGGAAACCAACGAAAGGCTTGCTGAAATCGGCTCGCCCGTTTTAGCATGGACCACTTGCCCGCCTGTAACCGTTAAATTTTCTCCTATTTCAATTTCTTTGGGAAACTTGAATCGGTACAAATAGGCTCTATCACTTTGGCCATTGCCAGTAGTCAATTCCGAATAGTATGCATAATCTTTTTGAGCTGTTATAAATAAGGCTACTTGATCAGAATGATCATTGATTGGAAGCCCTAAGTTTTCAGGCTCCTGAAATTTACCCTCCAAAATACGAGATAAAAAAATATCCATACCCCCCAATCCCAAATGACCATCCGAAGCAAAAAACAAGGTTTCATTGTTGAAAAATAAGAAAGGAGAAATTTCATCTTTCGGGGTGTTGATTGGTGCACCCATATTTTTTGATTCCGACCATGTGCCATCGGCTTTTCGAATCGCATACCAAATATCATTGCCACCAAAACCTCCCCTCCTGTCCGAAGAAAAAAACAACATGCGCCCATCCGCCGAAAGTGAAGGCTGGGAATCCCAAAATGAAGAATTTATTTTTGTCCCCATGTTGCTTGGAGATTGCCATTCTCCATTAACTTTCTCGACACTGTAGAGGTCACAACTACCTTGACTGTCTGGTGCATCACAAGAGGTGAAAATCAAAAAATTACCATCTGCGGTTACCGAGCAAGTGCCTTCATTGTAAGAAGAGTTTATCTTGGAAGAAATCCCCTCTGGGGAAGTCCATTCGTTCAAAGACACCTGCTGGGAGATAAAAATATCCTCTTTATCAATCGCAGCCGTACCTCCTCTCCGCGTAAAAAAAAGCTGCTTCCCATCTGCAGTCAAAACTGGGAAATACTGTAAGGCAAATCCATTTATTGGAGCTGGTAAAATCTCCTTTTCAATGTCTTTTTTCTGAGGAAGAAGATTCCCTACAAAATCTATTTTCTTCTTCATCTCTAGAAAATACCCTCCTATTTTGAAAGCTGTGGTTGCTTTTTGTTCAACCGTTTGGAATTCTGCAACCGCCTCCTCAAATCGGCCTTGCCTCAAATAAATATTGGATAAAAGCCAAGCAAAATCAACCTCATACATCTTGTTTACAGGGACTAATCTCGATTTTCCTTGCTTTGCAAGAACCTCCGCTTCCTGGAATCTCTTTAGTGTGATTAGGAGTTGGGTTGCCTTTTGGTAGGCTTCCAAAAATTTATCGTCCTGAGCAAGCGCTCCTTGAAATTTAAGTAAGGCTTCTGGGTAATTTTTGAGGGTAAGCAGCATTTCTCCCTCCTGAAAAAGTTTGATTGCTCTCCCATCTGCTACCGAATACGATTGTGATTTGGCCTGGAAAGCCATCCAAAACAAAAGTAAAAGAAGGAGATACTTACGCATGGATTAGGGTATATCCATAAATTTATGCGTTTGTAGCGATATTTTCCAATTTGGATGATTTTTTACAAATTCAATCAATTCAGGAAGCCGTTTGGAAGCCTTGCTCCACTCCGGCTGCAGCCTTCGCTCACAAGCCTCATTGACCATAGCAGCATGCTCTTCGGCAAAAGTAAGGTCACTGGGATGATAGACAACCACTTTTAGTTCATCCGCCACTTCGTAAATGGAAGGATGGGGCTTTTTGAATTTTTTAGGAGAAAAACAAACCCAATCAAAATCCCCAGAAAAGGGGTGTGCTCCGGAGGTTTCCAGGTGAACCGCAAAGCCGTTAGACTTCAATAACTGAGTCAAAGGATACAAATTGTAGAGCAACGGCTCACCTCCAGTGATTACGACCAACCTTCCTGGGTAGGAAAGCGCACTGGCTACTAGTTCTTCAATGGATACGATAGGCCATTTTCCAGCCTCCCAACTTTCCTTAACATCACACCAGACGCAACCTACATCACAGCCACCTAGCCGAATGAAATAGGCGGCATGGCCAGAAAATCGTCCTTCTCCTTGAATGGTGTAAAAAGCCTCCATGAGTGGAAGCTGTAGCCCTGAGGCTACCTGTTCGTGTGTGGTCATCTGAATTTTTGGTAAAGCGGGTGATTCGACCGCTAATGGGAAAGCAAAGGTAAGGGATAAGATTGAAAGAAAAAGTACTAAGTACTAAGTACCAAGTACAAAGTATGGAGTTGTTGAGTACCTCAAGCTTGTTTTTTCTAAAGGAGACGCTTACAATTCCTTTCGCATTACGATTCGGTAATCCTCCACCCCTCCTTTTGGAATGAGATCGACCACCTTAAATCCTCGCTCAATTCCAAACTGAATCATCCCCGGAAAGCGGTTTCGCGTTTTAAAAAATATAGCTCGAAATCCCGCTTCCTTAGCCCATCTTTCCTGCTCCTCTGCTAAGGCCGTGGCAATTCCTTTTCTCCGAAACTCAGGCCGTACCCCTCCCATCCAGGAATAAAACTGTTCGGGCAATTCACTTTGGTACCCTACCTTAAATCCAGCCAACTCCCCATCCACGAGTGCTACAAGTGCAAGTGATACCCGATGCCGCAAGCGCTCCTCGTAAAAGGAGAGTGAGGCTTTTCCGGGGAACTCAGCGATCCGTTCGTGTAACCAAAACAGCTCCGCAAGGCTGGCCTCACGGAGCTGAAGAGAAGGTGAATTTTCCATAGAAAGGTGGAAAAAGAAATCCTTTACTTGAATCTATTGCTTTTTGACGGTAGGGTAAGTTACTCCCAACTGCTCCAAATAAGTCCCGTACTTGGTTTCATCGAAGTAAAATTTCTCCAATTCTGGACGGAAACGATTCATGATGTCACGGTTCAAATAAATCGGAGGTGCATCCTCCTTCGTAATCATGGGCTTGTAAGTTTCCTCCTTGGTTTGCACATTCTTGAAGTAATCCCAAGCCTGCGACACCAATTCCGGCTGCAGCAGGAAATCCAAAATGGTCATCGCTTCTGCCTTGGCACCTGCCGTAACTCCTTTATGAGCAATTGGGGTAGCCATCGCAATCGCATTGCTCCAGTGGTGCCCAGGAAGTCCAGGAATATTGGAAGGAAAACGCAAGGTCACCGTAGGCACTACCCAAGACACATCACCAATATCATCTGATCCTCCAGAAATAGGCTCCTTCACCGGTACTCCCAACTCATCCAGCTTGGTAGGCATCCCCTCTTCTTTGACTCCCAGTTCCCGCTGAACTGCCTTGGCCAAAGCAAGGTCATTTTCATCCCAAGCAGGCAAACCTACCTTTTGAATATTCTGGTACATCTTTTCAGCGATCACCTTATTGAAGTGACGTGGCCAGGCTGTTCCAAGCACCTTTGAAGTCATGGTCGTCCCAGTCATCATAGCGGCACCTTTGGCAATGTCATTTGCTTGGGCATACATTTCCATGATGCCGTTGTAGTTTACATCTCGGAAGTAGTACCAAATGGATGCTTTTGAAGGAACCACATTGGGTTGGTCCCCGCCATCCGTGATCACCGAGTGAGATCTTTTGAGGGGATGTAGGTGCTCTCGTTTATAGTTCCACCCAATATTCATTAGTTCCGTGGCATCTGCAGCACTTTTACCTCTCCAAGGAGCTCCTGCTGAATGCGCTGCATCTCCAGAAAAGGTATATTCTACGGAAATCAATCCTGTACCGGTTGCCTGTCCCCAGCTTACGCCAAGATTATTGGCCACATGGGTAAAAATACACAGGTCAACTCCATCGAATTTACCATCTCGAGCAAACCAAGCTTTGGCGGCTACTAGCTCTTCGGCGATTCCTGGCCAAAGTATCAGTGTGCCTCCAATTTGCTCCCGCTCCATAATTTGCTTCACTGCAAGTGCAGCAGTAATGTTGAGCGGAATACCGGCATTGTGTCCTTCTCCGTGGCCAGGAGCACCTTCTACTATGGGCTTGTAATATGCTACTCCAGGATATTGAGAAGCCTTCGGAATATTGTCAACATCAGATCCCAGAGCGATGACAGGCCCAGGACCATTGCTCCAAGTGGCAAACCAAGCGGTGGGAATGCCCGAAACGCCCCGCTCGATTTTGAAACCTTGTTTCTCCAAGATGCCCGAGAGGTACTTGGAGGATTCCACTTCTTGAAAACCCAGCTCGGCAAAACTGAATACCTTATCTACCATCACTTGGCTTTGCTTGTGATTGGCTTCGACAATAGTAGACACCTCCGCTTTTAGGGCTTCGATTTGCTTAGGGGTGAATTTCTTTTGAGATGCAGCTGAAAAACAGATTCCAGCGACTAAGGCAAGGGTAAATGAGAGTTTCTGTACCATGCGAAAATTAAGTTTGGAGGGATTAATCTACCAAAAAATAGCATGAGAATTAAAAAAAATGAGGAAAGGCTAAATTAAGGGTTGGACAGAAGAAAGAAAGGGAACTACAAAAGCCATCTAATTTTTCTATTTTTGCAGGATTATTGACAGCAAGCAACCGAAACAAACACCATGGCGGAGTACAACTTTAGGGAAATAGAAAAAAAATGGCAGGGCAAGTGGAAGGATCAAGGCACCTATACTGCCGAAATTGACCCCCTTCGTCCTAAGTTTTATTCCTTGGACATGTTCCCCTATCCATCCGGAGCAGGTCTGCATGTGGGACACCCACTAGGCTATATTGCCTCAGATATTGTCTCTAGATTTAAGCTCCTCAAAGGCTTCAATGTGCTCCACCCCATGGGTTATGATTCCTTTGGCTTGCCCGCGGAGCAATATGCTATTCAAACAGGGCAGCACCCAGCTGTGACCACCGAACAAAACATTACGCGGTACACCGAGCAATTGAAGAATATTGGGTTCGCATTTGACTGGAACAGAGAGGTACGCACCTCCGATCCAGCTTACTACAAGTGGACCCAATGGATTTTTATGCAGCTTTTCAATAGCTACTACGACCAAGAGGCCGATAAAGCTCTTTCCATTGCTAGCTTGGTAGCTCGATTTGAAAAAGAGGGAAATTCATCTGTAAAAGCTGTTTGTGACGAGGGCACGCCTTCGTTTACGGCAGAAGATTGGAAGGGATATACCGAAACTGAAAAGCAGCAGCTCTTGCTGCACTACCGCTTGACTTTTCTCGCCGAAACCACCGTCAACTGGTGCCCTGCCCTAGGTACGGTACTATCCAATGACGAGGTGAAGGAGGGATTCTCCGAAAGAGGAGGTCATCCCGTGGAACGGAAAAAAATGATGCAATGGTCTATGCGCATCACGGCCTATGCAGATCGCCTACTCAAAGGATTGGACAGACTTGACTGGTCTGAACCCATCAAAGAAATGCAGCGCAACTGGATCGGAAAATCCATTGGGGCCGAGGTGGTATTTGATGTCAAAGGATCTACTCAAAAAATTCAGGTGTTCACCACCCGCGTGGATACCATTTATGGCGTGACCTTTCTGTCTTTGGCTCCAGAATCAGACTTGGCTGCCGAACTGATCACTGACGATCAACGCCATAATGCGGAAGCCTACATTCAGCAAGCAAAAAATCGCTCCGAACGCGAGCGAATGAGTGATGTAAAGACCATTTCTGGTGCATTTACGGGTTCCTACGCCATCAATCCATTTAACGGTGAAGAAATCCCCGTCTGGGTAGCTGATTATGTGTTGGCAGGCTACGGTACAGGTGCCGTGATGGCAGTACCCGCACACGACGAGCGAGACTACAATTTTGCAAAACACTTTGGATTAGAAATCCGCCAGGTAATTGAGGGATCCATGGAAAATGGTTCTTTCCCCGGCAAAACTGGCACCATCATCAATTCAGGCATGATCAGCGGACTTTCTGTGAAGGAGGCCATGGCCAAATGCATTGCCTTTTTGGAAGAGCGAAAGATCGGTCGTGGAAAAATACAGTACCGCATGAGGGATGCGATTTTTACGAGACAGCGTTACTGGGGTGAGCCACTTCCCGTTTATTTCAAAGACGGACTTCCATACCTCATCGATGAAAAAGACCTGCCGCTTGTCCTACCTGAGGTGGACAAATACCTCCCGACAGAAGACGGAGATGCTCCACTCGGAAGAGCTAAAAATTGGAATTACAATACTGCGGAGGGAGAGTTCCCTTTAGAACGGTCTACCATGCCCGGTTGGGCGGGCTCTAGCTGGTATTTTTTCCGCTATACCGATCCCAAAAACGAGGAAAGCCTTGCAGATAAAGCAAAAACCGACTATTGGGGAGCAGTTGACCTCTACATTGGAGGTTCAGAACACGCCACCGGCCACCTGCTCTATTCCAGGTTTTGGGCGAAGTTTCTCTTCGACATCGGTGCGGTAAGCATCGAAGAGCCTTTTCAAAAGATGATCAACCAAGGCATGATCCAAGGAAGATCCAATTTTGTGTACCGCATCAAAGGCACCAACACCTTTGTATCCCATGGACTTCGCGAGCAGTACGACACTTCCGCCATGCATGTGGATGTTAATATTGTACACAACGACCAACTCAATCTAGACAAGTTTAAGTCTTGGAGACCCGACTTGGCCACCACTGAATTTATTCTAGAGGAGGGCAAGTACTACTGTGGGGCTGAGGTTGAAAAAATGTCCAAGTCCAAGTATAACGTCGTCAATCCAGACGACATCATCGAACGCTACGGGGCAGATACCTTGCGCTTGTATGAGATGTTTTTGGGGCCCTTGGAGCAGTTCAAGCCTTGGAACACCAACGGCATCGATGGGGTGTACAAGTTCTTGCGAAAAGTATGGAACCTGTACCACCCTGCTAATGGGGGATTTGCTATTTCAGACGCCCCTCCGAGCAAGGAAGAACTCAAGGCCCTCCACAAGGCCATCAAAAAGATGGAGGAGGACATGGCCAACTACTCCTTCAATACCTCCGTGTCGAGCTTTATGATTTGCGTCAATGAACTGACGACTCTGGGTTGCAACAAGCGGGAAGTATTGGAGCCTTTGGCAATTTTGATTTCTCCTTATGCACCGCATATCGCAGAGGAACTTTGGTCCTTGTTGGGTCATAACGAGTCCATCACGCGTGCTGCATTTCCAGAATTCAGAGAAGAATACCTGGTGGAAAGCAATTTTGAGTATCCGGTCATGATCAATGGCAAGTTGCGCGCCAAGCTAGACCTCCCACTATCCCTGACTGTTTCAGAGATTGAAAAAGAAGCACTAGCCGATGCACAAGTCCAAAAATGGCTGGAAGGAAAATCTCCGAAAAAAATCATTATCGTACCGGGAAAGATTGTCAATTTGGTGGTTTAAACCTGTTACAAATCAGGGAAGGGGAAACTTTGTTTCCCCTTTTTCATTTCCTAGATTAGCCTCTACTTTGCTCCTATCATGATTGTTTACAGCTTTCCCGTCCGTACTGCCTTTATTGAACGAGATTTGGAAATGATCCGTCCTCATGCAGCGATCAAAGACTTGGAATTTACCCAAAGCCCTGTTAAGCTACCTTTTTACCTCATTCTTCAGTTTTTTCAGTTGCTCTGGTTCCTACCTCGAACCAGCCAGTATCTCTGCTTTTTTGGGGGGTACCATTGCATCCTTCCGGTGGTATTTGGAAAGGCTTTTGGAAAAAAATGCACCATCCAAGCGGGAGGAACGGATTGCATCAACATGCCGGAAATTGGCTATGGCAACTTTCGGAAGAAAAGCCTTGCTTGGGCTACCCGCTTCTCCTTTGAAAATTGCAGTTTGATCCTGCCTGTTGCCGAGGCCTTGGTGAGCCAGTACTACAGCTATGACCCACAGATCAATCCGAAGCAGGGCCTGCTGCAACTAATTCCTAGTCTAAAGACACCCATTCAGGTCATTCCCAATGGATTTGATACGGAATTTTGGATGGACTTGGGAATGGAGCGCGACAAGCAGTCCTTTATTTCGGTAGCCACGAGTACCTCCACCCCTGCTCGAGCTCGGGTCAAGGGATATGATTTGATAGTACAATTGGCTGCCAAAAATCCCGAGTGGAACTTTACCTTGGTGGGGGACGCGGACTACCCGGCACCTTCGCCGAATATTCGGGTAGTGGGGAAAGAAAGTCCAGAGACCTTGGTGCAGCTTTACAATACCCATGAATTTTACCTGCAGCTATCCAGTTCGGAAGGCTTTCCCAATGCCTTGGGTGAGGCCATGGCCTGTGGTTGCGTACCCATTGGCTCGTCTGTGGGAGCCATTCCAGAGATTATTGGGGATACCGGATTGCTGCTCAAAAGAAAAGAGCTGGGCGCTTTGCAACAGTTGATTCAGGATTGGATGGACGGGAAAACCAAGTTGACCTCGCCTCGAGCGCGTATCGAGCGCTACTTCACCTATGAACACCGCCGAAAGCTACTCCTGCGGGCGCTATCGCTGAAGGGTTAGTCTAGAATTGGATACAAAAAAACAGCGGAGAAGCTCACCTCTCCGCTGCAATCAAAAAACATCCCTTACTTCAAGGTAAACCGCAACACGGGAGTAAATTCAAAACTCTCGAATGGCTCTGTGTATCCATTTGTGTAAAAGAGACGCGTCCGCAGACCAACTTGGAAATTTTCACGAAGGGAATGGTAATATTCTAGCCCCACAAAAGCGCCAAAATCTGAACTTATAGGAGCATCATCCAGTAGAATTACTGTTCGATCTAAATTTTCCCGATTGATTGCTATGGAAGGGCTCCTGTAAAGTAGGGTGTACAGTCCTGCTGAACCAATCAACTTTTCTTCGAAAAAATGCCTTTTGAATACCAAATAATGGAAGTTTTTTACCTTTCGAATTCGGTAATCTTCCAAAATGACCACTGTATTTGGAGTTTGTTTAATTTCAGTATAGTCCTCCGAATTCACTTGCTTTGAAAATCCAAATCCAAACTCATTTTTCCCTTCTGGTCTGTACAGGTACTCAAAGCCAAACGCCTCTCCCCAACTTCTCATCTCGAAATAATAATCTCTGGGTATAGGATCGTATGATCGGAAATCATTGGAAACTCCAAATGAAAAACTCAAGTTAGATCGTAACAAAATCGAATCTAGCTTTTGAGCCATCGCAGGAGGAAAGGAAAGAAAAAATATGAGAACTAACCAGGTTGTATTTTTCATAGGGACAAGGGTTTAGTTTTAAAAAAAAGAAGGTTGACAGACTTAATCAGTAATATCCGTAAAGCGGTGCTCGAAATAAAAGTGCATGGGACCCACACTTTTCACGTTGTAGTCGATTCCATTTCGGGTACGAACTCCAAAATTGCTAGCTCCAACTATGCTTGCCAGAACTGATGGACGAGACAATTCATAGTTGGTTTGAAAAACAGAATTTCCCGATTCAGCTTCTATAAGAACCGAAGTGGTAAACTCAGAAGTTGGCTTTTGATTTACAAAATCATAGCCCACCTTAGCACTTGCAGTGGCCTTGGCTTTTCCATGTCTTCTAAGCTCAGTGAAAAGAAGAAGCTGCTGGCTATTTTCGGAAAGATCCCAATCTGGATCAAATTGAATGTTGACTGTTTTCCATCTCTCTAAATCAATATCGTCTTTGGAAAATATAATTAGATCGTACCGGTAAGTTTCTCCTTCTGCAGTAGCACTTGTTGTTCCGTTGAAACTCACCTTTACCTTGCTTGAGCCCCTAAAAAGCCGCACTTTAACAAAACGACTAAATATTTTTTTATATGATCGATTGGTCATTTTGACCTCCGGAATAGTCGTAAATAAAATATCCGCCTGGGAGATGGAGGTATGGTTGACATTGTAATCCAAGATCACCGCATCGGGTGCAGGGCTGGGAAGCTCGGGTATAGGAGGTGTATTATTCATCTCGTAAAAATCTTCATCGAGGTAAGTAACCACCAGCGTGGGCTGTTCCACCGAATAGGCATCGTCCACATAAGGAATCCTCTTGCCTTGGGCTCCGTCCCCTGTGAGTGAAAACAAAAATCCTTCATTCCAATCTTCCCGAATAAGAGGATCATAGGTCGTGGTAACAGCTTCCTGGTAGGTCTCCCAATCAAACCGTTCTTCGTACGGGAAGTGGATCACCAGACCTTGACTTGCATAAAAAGCCACCAACTCCTCACGAAGAGATACCCGAGCCTGGGAATCCCCCTTTTGGGAACGAAAGGTTTCGAAGGACCTTTCTAGGAAGGGATAGTGGGAAAGATTTGCAAGGGAATGGTCAAGAATAGCCTCCCGCACCGGACTTGATTCCTGTCTCAATGCCATACCATTTTCGAAAGTAGCCAGGCGAGCCACCTCAGAGGGAGGCATCGAGGCCCGATCTCCAAGGAGTGTCGAGAGGGATACCGCATCCCCGAAATCATCGTACTGCTGAATAAGTTGACTTAGCGCTATCCTTGCCTCTTTTTCTTGCATCACTTCTCCCAGCAATTGGGAGAATTCTTTGGCTGTCTCTACCTGCTGCCATTCTTCGAGTTGAAGATTTTGGGTCCAGAGGGGATCTACGGATTGGATAGAAACTTCTTCTTTTGGGAGACAACTGCTAAAAAGCAAGGTTCCTGCCAAAAGGTATCCTGAAAAGTGTACTGAATTTTGTTTCATGATTGGTTAGTTAAAAAGTGAATGAATACTAAAAATTGGTACGAATTGGAGGGGGCTAGCCTCTGAAGATTGCCTGGTCTGCTAGTAAATACAAAAGAAACTTAATGC
>Ga0208788_1001606_pt1 | contig 10842 bp, 10 predicted proteins | sample Wag4_2014_7_11_3_FD_187363 | JGI IMG/M metagenome (GOLD analysis project Ga0208788, IMG submission 187363) | Fresh water mixed with fracking chemicals microbial communities from Ohio, USA - Utica-2 Time Series FC 2014_7_11 (SPAdes) (version 2) ... | reverse complement strand
GTGAAAGACTCGCTCAACCAAGCAGTCGCTGCCATGGGTGAAGCGCTCGGTTCTATCCAGGTCAACTCGCGCTCGCTCGCAGATGCGGCCGGTGGACTTGCGCGGGTGAGCAACGACATGGGGTCGAGCGTTGAGGAGACCTCGACACAGGCTGAGGTTGTGACGCGTACCGCAGCCGCAGTCGATGGCAACCTCCAAAGCGTGGCCGGTGCCGCCGAAGAGATGTTGGCCAGTGTCAAAGAGATCGCGAGCAATGTGACGAGTGCGACCACTGTGGCCCAAGAAGCCGTCAACAAAGCCGGCGTCGTGGGTGAAGTGATGGACAAGCTGGCAGCCAGCAGTCACGACATTGGCGAGGTTGTGAAGCTCATCCGTGAGATCGCCTCGCAAACCAACCTCTTGGCCTTGAACGCCACGATTGAAGCAGCACGCGCCGGCGAATCGGGGCGAGGCTTCGGAGTGGTTGCCAATGAAGTGAAGATCTTGGCTGGACAGACGAGCAAAGCCACCGAGGAGATCTCGACGCGCGTGGCGTCTATCCAGAACGACACGCAACTCGCGCGACAGTCGATCGAAGAGATCCTCGCGACCATTCGACGGATCCACGAAGCGCAGCATTCGATCAGTAGCGCCATCGAGGAGCAGAGTGCGACCACGCAGGAGATCACTCGCAACATCCACGAGGCTGCGCGTGGCAGCAATGAGATCGCGGGCTCGATTGCGAATGTCGCCGAGGCTGCTACCCGCGCCTCGGGCGGTGTGTCGCACGCAAGCCGCGCCTCAGAGGACCTGGCACGCATGGCGGACCAACTGCAACACCTTGTGGCCCAGTTCCAACTGGACGCAAGTGGTCGCAGCTACTGAGTGCTGACGGGCTCACAGAACGACACGATGTAGTCGTGGGCGTCGGTCTTGCCGCCGTCCACGCTGACGCGCACGCGGTAGCTCACACCCGGTGCGACCTTCATGCGCGGCGTACGGAACACCAAGCACGGCGCGCCTCCATAGCCGCCTCCTGCGACTTTGCACCAGTCCAAGTCCAGCGGTTCGCCTGTGGTGAGCCAGTTCTCATCCAGCAACCAGATGCGCACCACCAGTTGATCTTGTCGTGGTTCGCCGCTCTTCCACAGGGCAATGCTGAAGGCTCGGTCGGCTGAGTACAGATCGACGGGCACGTGGCCTTTGGGCGGATAGCACACGGTGTCCAGCCCTTTGGGAGCCGAGCCGCTACCGTCCATGGACCACATCGCCGAGAACTCGGCATCGCTGCCGAAGCCCGTCTTCTTCATCGCAGGGTTCAAGCACCAACGCCGGTGCCCGATGCGATCAATGTTCGATGGATCGCTGTCATCCATGTAACCGTCGATGCTGCGCGGCAACGACGATCCGCGGCTAAGGTTGCTGTTGGATGCACCTTCATAGCCGAGCTTGTAGCGCGCCTCGTCAAATCCACTTGGCTTAGGTGGCGTGTGATCAAGCTCACCATTGGCACGGCAAACTTCGGAGGCCGCATCACAGCGCAGGTTCCACTCGGGCACGAGCTGCATGCCTTGCCATGGCAACCCGCACAAGCGCCGATACACCTGCAAGCGATGCAATGCGCGCTGACGTTCGACAGCTTTGGGATCCTTGGGGTCTTCGGTCGTGGGCTGCGCCAAGATCGCACGCAACTCGCTCAACAACACCTCACGGCGCACGGGGAAGGGCTGACGCCCATCCAGATCAACCAGCTCGCCCTCCTTCCAGCGCTGCTTGGACAGCACCCGGTCCTTGTCATAGACCTTGCGCTCGCCATGCAGGGCACCAGCCTTCCACTCGGCACTGGTGCGCCGCTGCGTGCCAGGTTCGAACTCTTCGCAACGCCCGTCTTGCAGGTCGTCGCGATAGTTGAGGAAGCGCACACGCTCTCCAGTCGGTGTCCACTCGCGCCACGCTCCGTTGCGCTTCCCGCGCGTGTACTCGGCCAAGAGCGTGCGCACACCGGTAGGTGTGTACTCCTCGCGCGTTCCATCGGTGCGTCCTTGCGCATCGACGCTCCAACGCGCCTTGAGCGTCCCATCCGGCCAGAGCTCTTGTTTGGCCGTTGCTTGAGGCGGAACAGCCGTCAACAACAAGCAGAGGAGGGCGGCGAGGACAGCGTGCACGCCCTCATGTTAGCGTGCAAAGCCGCGCAGATCGGCGATCGGTCGCTTCAACCAGTTGTCGGGCGGGTAGTGCGTCCAGCCTTCGATGGCGTGCAGCGTGTAGGCATGGCGGGGTTTGTCGCTTGTGTTCGCACCCGAGCGATGCGGAAGCGCCCCGTCCAGCAGCACCAAGGTGCCGCGTGCGGCTTCTAGAGGAACAAAGTCCGCTCCTTGTTCGCCGCGATGCGCTCCGGGTTGGGCCCACATGCAGCCATTCTCGATGGTCGCATCGTCTAAAGCGAACCAGAACCCAACCACACTGCGCGGTTCCGTGCGCAGATACGTGTGATCGATATGGCTCTGCACCTCGCCACCGATGTGCGCTTGCTTGAAGATGTACATCGACTGCAACAAGCGCGGATCACGCATGCCGATCTCGTCGGCTACGGCCGCGAGTTCAGGTGTGCGGCTGAAGGACTCGAACACAGGGTCCAAGTCATGCATCGCATGACCGAGCTTGTTCAAGCACAAATGCGGCGCCGCGCGCAGAGTCCCGTCCGGCAAGAACGCATCGCGTTCAAAGAAGCAGCGCATGCGGTCGCCGCTTTCTAGGAACCAAGCTTCAGCCGCATGCTGTGCCGTGCCATCAGCTGTGAAGATGGTGGGGTGCGGGCACTCTGCGGCCAGGCGTTCAGCCAGTACAAGAGCATGAGCACGCAGTTCCACGCACTTCGCCATGCTTACAAAGTTCGGCACGACGAGGTAGCCGTCGCGACGGTACGCAGCGACCTGCTCGGTGCTGAGTACCTTCACCACGCGAATCTCAGAACCAGCCCTTCTTGCCGACCTGGTAGATGCGGATGAACTCTTCATCCGACTTCGTCAAGTACATGATGCCTTCGATGAAGCCGATGATGCTACCCACGCCGCAGGTGGCCACGGAGATCACGATGCGCAAGATGCCACCGAGGACATCGCCCAAGATGAAGCGGTGAATACCGAATCCGCCAAGGAGCAGGCCCATCACGCCACAAAGGACGCGTTGGCTGGTGACATTCGATTGCATCGGCGGCGGGGGAGTGGTGTCCATAGTGTTTGACACTCTAGCGTCCCAAGTTCAGAAACCGAATCCAAAGAAGCCGCTGAGTTGACCGTAGTCCACATCACCCTCAACGCCATTGGTCTCGATGTTGGTGCCAAAGACACGGCGGTAGTCGACTCCGAAGCGCCAGATGTTGCCTGTAGACAGCGCGAGCCCGGCACTGGCATACAGTCCTGTGCTGGATTCCCCTGCCGTGCCTTGCTGGCCGGTGAAGAGGTCCGTCACGGTCAACTCTAGGTCCTGCCAGTTGACGCCGGTGGCGAAGTAGGGCTGTAGCGGACTCTCCCATTGCGGCATCCAGCGCAGCCCGCCGCTCAGCTCGACGAACTCTAACTCGAAGTCGTAGACACCCACCCCATCGCTCAGCACTTCGCTGTCGGATGACATGCTAAGGCCTAGCTCCCATCCAAAGTCGCTGGCCGAGAATCTGCGTGAAACGCGCAACCCGTAGGACCATTGATCCTCCAGCGGCGCCCAGTCATCGGCGCCATAGGCGCGTGACCCGAACATGATGTCAAAAGCAGTGTCGCCGGAACTTTGCGGCATGAGTGCCGCGCACACGAGTATGGGTAGCATGCACTCAGGATATCCGTCTTCTACGCTGGCTGGGTAAGCTGAAGCGCATGCTTTCGTCTCCGAACGCGCTTGCCGGCACAGTGCCCATCGGCACGGCACGCCTTGTCCACACCAGCTTGATGGCGGGCATCGCAGCCTTGGCTGCTGTCCATCTCTTTGGTGCGATTCAGCTAACTCCTGATCCGAACGCTGGTCTTGTCTTGGGGTTTGCAGCCTTGGTGCTGGTGGTGGCTGGTGCCGTGGTGGCCAAGACCATGCGGGCCCGCAGCACTACTTGGGTTCAGGGGCACGCCGAGGAAGTGCGCGTAGCGATCCAAGCGCAGCGCATTCCAGTGGCCTACTTTTCCAGTTGCATCATCGCTGCGGCTGTCAATGAAGGCGCTGGCTTGATGGCCCTGATTGCTTTGCTGTTGGGCGGTCCACTGCACCTGTGGGTGCTTGTGGGCTTCGCGCTGCTGCAGATCTGGTTAGCCACACCCTCGCTGGCCAAGTTGGAACAAGCCCTTGCTTAGACAAGCATCCTGATGACCACTCCCAAGATCGTTGTAATGTCGGGGTTCGCGCTGTGTGGACTCGCGTTGGCATTCCAAGCAGGCCGTGGCCCGGCCTACGAGTACAAGACCGTGTGCCTAGAAGCTCCGCGCAAGATGGAGCAGTTCGCCAGCACCACAGGTAGCTTGGCCTTCAAGCGTGCAACGGAGGAGGGCTGGGAGTTTGTCGAATCCCAACGCATGACAGCTCCCGATGGTGAGTTCCTCGTCGTCTTCTTGCGGCGCGTGAAGTAAAGCGTATTTGACGCGCGTCCTTAGTCTTCCAGGCGGACTTGGTTCAGCCTGCCCGACTCCACATCGTAGACATAGCCTAGGATCTCGTCCTTGCAGAGCAGGAACGGTGACAGGTGGAGGCGCCGGATCGATTGACGCACGCTCGCGTACGGATCACGGAAAGCTTCAAAGGTGAACCTAGGGGCCAAGCCGGTGGCCTGCTCGAGATCGTGTCGCAGCGTGTCTTCGCTGATCTTGGTCAAGCCGCAGTCCGTGTGGTGCAGTAGCACAATGCTGCGCGTGCCCATCGCGCGTTGCGAGAGCACCAAGGAGCGGATCACATCGTCCGTCACCACGCCGCCCGCATTACGGATGATGTGGGCGTCGCCATAGTCGAGCCCCAGCAGTTGATAGACAGGCATGCGCGAGTCCATGCATGCCACGATCGCCATGTGCCTCGCCGGGCGTAGCGGGCGCATGCCTTGGAACTGTGACTCGATCCAGCGCTCGTTGTGGCGCGCGATGTCCTCACTGGTCAACGGGACGCGGTCACCGGGCGGGGGAGTATGCGGCGTCATGCGGCCGCAAAGGATAGCGAGCGCGGGCTCAGGCTGCACGCGGCAAGCCCAACTGCCGCATCACCACACCACCGCTGTCACGCTTTTCGGCCGTGCGCAGGCTGGACAGAGCCGAACGCAGCAGCGTTTCAAACGGGATGTTGTACGACTCCCCGGGAGCGACATGCGCCACGCCAAGGACGACATCCACAGCGCGTTCATCACCGCCGTCGGCTACAAACACCTGTGCAGCGGTCTCGTTAGCGATGGCCTTCGCCTGTGTCTCATCGAGACCAGTGGCTGTCCAAAGAAATTGACCACCAAAGCGTCTGCAGACCAACGTTTGCGGCCCAGCGATGTCTTGTACAGAGCGTGCGGCACGGCGCAGCAGTTCATCTGTGCGCGCCTCGCCGATGGTCTCATTCAAGGTGCGCAGCCCGCGCAGGGCGCAGGCATAGATGGTCGCAGAACGCGCTGCTTGGGTTTCACGACGCACATGCAGGCTTGCGCGTTGCTTCCACGCATCGAAACTCTGAAGGCCTGTCAAGGCGTCTTTACTATGTGCCGCGAGCAGCTCTTCAAATGTGCGCTTGCCACGGATGGCGGCGCGTGTGTGTGCTTGCAAAGCTAGATGGTCCACCGGCATGTCCAGCACCGCCAAAACACCCATATCCAGCGCTGCTGCGCGCTGCTCGACGGCCATGTGTTTGGCCAGCAACACCACAGGCACATGCATCGTCGAGGGATCCGCACGGATTCCTCGGATCAGATCAAAGGTCCCTGCGCCTTCCACATCCACATCACTCAACACCACATCCGGCACTACTTGGCGAGCGAGGTTCAACGCTCCATCCAAGCTCGTGGAGTGCAGCCGTCGATCGACTACACCATCCAACATGTCTTCTAGTTGGCGGTGCAAGCCGGGATCGCCGGCCAGGATGAGCGCGATCGATCGTTCGTAGGTAGGCATGAGTGGGGATAGATTTCCGGTACTGCTATCGCATGATCACTGTCAGGAACTTGAGACAAAGACGCGGGCGCCTCTGTCACCAGAGACGCCCGCGAGCACGAAAGAAGCAGATGGCAAGCTCGGTCACTCGTTGTGCCGTTGTAGGGGAGGCACAGCCAGTGCGCGGCCAGAGGCCACGAGGGCTTACACCCTGTAGATCGACCCTTCCGGCTGCGGGACTGCGTGCGCCGGATTCCCGTCAGCACCGAGAAAAAGTCGCGCTGCCGGCCAGCGCGCGCACCTCACACCGCTCAATCCAGCGTCGCGAAGCCGTTCTTGATGGCGTACTTCGTCAACTCGGGGATGGAGCGCAGATTGAGCTTATCCATCAGTTGCCCGCGGAAGGCGTGCACAGTCTTGTTGCTGATGCCTAAGCGCACCGCGCATTCCTTCGCAGACAAGCCCTCGGCCAACAACTTGAGGATCTCGCGCTCGCGCGGAGTCAGTTGAGGCTTACCGGTCTCAGTAGTCGGCTCCGCCGTCGAACGCCGCACGATCGGAGTAAGCACCACATCTGCAATGCTGGGCGAAATATAAGTGCGGCCCGATGCGATCGCATCGATGGCCGACACGAGTTCGCGCATCGCAGAGGCTTTTGTTACATAGCCCGCGGCTCCCGTGCGGAAGGCCTCCAGCACAAACTCGCTGTCCGAATGCATGGACAAGAACAGCACTTTGGCTCGATTGTGCGGCATGGACATCAGCTTACGGGCTGCTTCGATGCCGTTCATTTCCGGCATGGCGATGTCCATCACCACCAAGTCTGCTTGCAGCTCATCCGCCAATTCGACTGCACGCCGACCGTTATCAGCCTCACCAATCACGGAGTGATTGCCCGAGGATTCAATGGCGAGTCGCAGGCCTTCGCGGACGATCATATGGTCGTCGGCCAGAATCACCTTCATGTGGGGTTCGTCCTCGTGCTGTCGTTGCTGTTACTAGATCCGGCACTCAAAGGGATGCTCACGGTTGCTACCGTACCTTCTCCGCTCTTGATGTCCAACCGTCCACCGTACGCAGCAATGCGTTCGCGGATGCTAAACAAGCCGAAGTGCATCTCGTCGACCGGTGATTGGGTCAAGTACTGTGAGGGGTCAAAGCCAGTACCATCATCCTCTACGCGCACGGCAACCTCATCAGGTTCAAACGCCAGCGAGACCAAGATGTGAGTCGCCTCTGCGTGCTTGACCACATTGGCCATCAGCTCGCGCGCGCAGCGGAACATCAGGATCTTTTGGTCACCTGTGAGATTGGCTACCTCACCGGATTCTTCGTACTCGATCTCGATGCCATGGGTCTTTTGCATGTGGCGAGCGTACGAACGGAGCGCATGCGGCAAACCCAGTTCGTGCAGTGCCGGGGGCGACATCTCAAATGTCAACGCCTGCACCTGCTTGATCGAGGTCTCCAGCAAACGATTGGCTGCGGTGTAATGCTCCAAAGCCTCTGGCGTGCCTTGCGTCTCGGCCCCGCGCTGCAACCGCAGGCGCGCGATCGCGAGCTCCTGACCAATGCTGTCATGCAACTGCAGCGCCAGCTCGCGACGATGTCGCTCTTCGGACACCGTCAGCTCGGAGGCAAGACGCCGCAGTTGCGTGCGCTGGCGCATTAGCTCGGTCTCGAACAACTTTCGTTCTGTGATGCTGCGTACGACTGCCACCACGCAGTCTTCGTTCATGGGAGCAAGTCGAGCTTCGAAGTACTGTGTACCCGCAGGGAAGGGCAGGTCATACTCCAGAGTCGTGATCGACTTGGTCGCAAGTGTTTGCTCAATGGCGGCCAGCATGCGCGCGCCCAGTGCAGTCGGCATGATGGTCCTGATGTTGGAGCCGCTCACCAGTTCGGGTGGGATGTACAACTCTTCACGGCGATGTGCGTTGTACGCGACGATGGTGCCGAGCCGGTCCAATACAAACATCAGGTCGGGGATCGCAGAGTGCACGGCCCGTAGCTCTGCTTCATTGGCGCGGATCTCACGCAACAGCTGAGACTTCTCCGTGATGTCACGAATGATTGCAGTGACTTCGTCGGCGCCCGAGTGCACGATGCGTGCTTCAAAGTCGCGGAATTGTCCATCTACGGGCAGTTCATATTCGAAGACCTGCAGCGTTCCGCTATCCAGAGCTGCAGCGATGCTGCTCATCCAGTACTTCGCGGTTGCGGGCGGGTGCATCTCCGCGACCTTCTTGCCGATGAAGCTGTTGGGATCCGCGACAAGCATCGAGCGCCCGCCACGCGAACAGTCAAAGTAGGTCCCATCGCGGCCGATGCGCAGCATCAGATCCGGCAATGCTTCGACCAGCGCTCGATTGCGGCTCTCGCTGCGCGCTAGCTCGACCTGGGCGGTCTTCATCGCCGTGATGTCCGTCAGAGTGCCGATGTAGCCGCGATCCGGTGAACCATCGGTCGCAATCGGACGCGCTTGGTCGAGCACCCAAATCGTGCTTCCATCCGAACGCAACACGCGGTACTCACTCTTGAAATCACCGCCACGCTGGTAGGACTCTTGCGACTCGCGTTGGACCCGCTCGTGATCCAGCGGGTGCACATAGGAGCTCCAGGGATTGGCATACAGCTGCTCGGGAGTGCGTCCGGCGATCTCGCAGAGCCGTGCGTTGACGAAGGTTGGTTGTCCGCCTGCAGAGGTCCGGTAGACGCCGTCCGGCGAAGATTCCGTGAGTGCCCGATACGCTTCCTCGGCTTGGGCTAGCTCGCGCCCCGTACGCTGGCGATCGATGGCCGAACTCAGGATCGCGCCCAAGGCCTCCAGCAAGTAGTAGTCATCAACGGTCCACGGTCGCTCGTTCGTGACTGCGTCAAATCCGACAAAACCGATCAATTGGTCCTGTCGGTCTAACACGCGAACCAAGACTAGGGATTGGATTGCTTGGGCGGACAAGACCTCTCGTTCCGCGGGCGCATCTGGCGGTAGGTCTTTGACCAAGACATCGAGAATCGCCTCCGAGCGGAGACGATTCATCAAATACGGAAAGGTGTCCGCTGGCAGGTCCTGAAGGATCGAGATCATTGGCTCGACGCCCTCGTTGCACCACTCATGGGTGTTGCTCATCAACTTGCCATCGGGCGAGAGGATGAAGACATACGATCGGTCGGCCTGGACGAAACGACCGACCGTGGCGATCGCCTTGGTCGTTTCAGCGTCGAAGCGTTCCGGCGGGGTGATTAGGAAGTCGAAGGCCAGCTGCACTACCAAGCGCGCCTGGGGCTCGCGGCCTTTGGGAGGCGCGGTGGCATGGCTAGGCTGGAGGGGGGGAATCTCGGGGGAGCCCATAGCAGAGTTCTCGGACCTGATACCCCATTGTGATGCAAGTGCTAGGCCGATGGAGCGGTTTTCTCGTTTCTTCTCTGGGAAACCTCGTCCTTTCCTATGGACTTTTTCCCATCCCGCGACCCTACGCCGTGGGTCGATATCTCCTGTGTGGTGAAGGTCCCGCTGTGTGTGGGACTGCCTAAGGCACCCGCGGCGCTCTGGGGCTGGAGCGCGGCTGGCACGCCTTGACAACACGGTCCGTCCGCTCGGGTGTGGTGCCCTGTCGGACACGGTCGCAAGACCGGATACGGATCGACGCCTCTTTCCGGAGGCGAGGTGAGGAGCTCTGTGGTGGGGCTCCTCCCTCTTTTTTTCCGGCAGCTAAGTCGCTAGCGCGATTCCGGCAGCAGCATCCCCGCGCCTACTGTGGCATTGGTCGCCTCATCCACCAGGATGAACGACCCCGTGGTCCGGTTGCGGCGGTACTCGTCATAGAAGATCGGCGCCATGGTGCGCAGCGAGATGCGCCCGAGGTCGTTCAGCCCCAGCTGCGGCACGCCTTCGTTGCGCCGACCGGTGTTGACATCCAACTGGTACTGGATGCCGGTGACCATGGCGCGCGTGGTGCGCGTCGTGTGCTTGAGGGTGTACTTGGTGCGCGGGGTCAACGGATGATCCGTCATCCAGCACACCATCGCCTCAAGGTCTTGGCCGGCGACGGGGCGGTTGTTCGGGCGGCACAGCATGTCGCCGCGCGACACATCCACATCGCTGTCGAGGTGTACGACCACGGACATCGGGGCAAAGGCTTCTTCGAGCTCGCCGTCAAAGGTCTCGATCTTGGCGATGCGCGCGGTCATGCCGCTCGGCAGCACCACCACTTCGTCGCCTTTGCGCAGGACGCCGCCAGCCACCTGACCTGCGTAGCCGCGGTAGTCGTGGTACTCGGCGCTCTGCGGGCGCACGACCCACTGCACCGGGAAGCGCACATCGATCAAGTTGCGGTCCGAGGCGATGTGCACCGATTCGAGATGATGCAAGAGCGGCGGGCCCTTGTACCAAGGCGTGTGCGGGCTGCGGTCCACCACATTGTCGCCGTGCAGCGCACTCATCGGAATGAAGCACAAATCCTGCACATCGAGGCGCGCAGCCATGCCGCGCACTTCGTCCTCGATCTTGCGGTAGATGCCCTCGTCCCAGCCCACAAGATCCATCTTGTTGATGGCGTAGACCAGATGCGGGATGCGCAACAGCGACGCAATCAGCGAGTGGCGCCGTGTCTGCTCGACCACACCTTGGCGTGCATCGATGAGCACAATGGCGAGGTTTGCGGTGCTGGCGCCCGTGACCATGTTGCGCGTGTACTGCACATGGCCCGGCGTGTCGGCGATGATGAACTTGCGCCGCGGCGTCGCAAAGTAGCGGTACGCGACATCGATC
>Ga0208788_1001602_pt1 | contig 10846 bp, 6 predicted proteins | sample Wag4_2014_7_11_3_FD_187363 | JGI IMG/M metagenome (GOLD analysis project Ga0208788, IMG submission 187363) | Fresh water mixed with fracking chemicals microbial communities from Ohio, USA - Utica-2 Time Series FC 2014_7_11 (SPAdes) (version 2) ... | reverse complement strand
GTCGCGCGCGGGTGACGCACGGCGCGGCGTGGTCGTCGCACGACATGGCGTGGTCGTCGCGCGGCGTGGCGTGGTCGTCGCGCGGCGTGGCGTGGTCGTCGCGCGGCGGGGGACGAAGCGCGGGTCGGGCGCGCGCCACCGACGCTCGGTCCGCTCAGAGCGCGCGCGGCGGTTCCGCGACGAGGTTCAGCCTGCTCCGCCGCACCATCATCGCGACGCCGACCGCGACGACCGCGATGGCCGCGAGGTGGTAGCCGCCGAACCCTTCGAACCAGCGGTGGTCGTCGCGCCAGAACTCGTGCGCGAAGCGGAAGACGCCGTAGCCGATGAGATACACGTTGAAGCGCTGCGTCGGCATCCAGCCGAAGCGCGCCGCCGCGAGCGACCACGCGAGGAACGCGAGGTTGAAGCCAAGCTCGATCTGCGCGCTCGGCACGCGGGCGTGACCGTGCGCGTCGACGACCGTCCACCACGACGGCTCGCACGGCACGCCCTGGCAGCAGCCGGCCGACACGCAGCCGACCCGCCCGATCGCCACCGCGAGCGGCACCGTGATCGCGAACGCGTCGCCGGTCGCGGTGCGCACGCCGAGCCACCACTTGGCGAACTCCGCGGCGAGCGTGCCGCCGATGAGCGCGCCCGTCACCGTGCGGCCCGACGCGAGCGCGAACCAGTCGCCGCGCTGATGCCAGCCCTCGGCGACGAGGAACGCGATCTTCGCGCCGAGGAACGCCCCGGCCAGCGCCGCCAGGAACACGAGCGCCATCCGTCCATCGCGCGGCACGCGGTTGTGCCGGAAGAGCCGATCCCACACCACCGCCGACACCACCACGGCGGCGATCGACAGCAGGGCGTAGATGGGGCTGCCGAACATCCCGAGCACGATAACGGCGATTTTTGAAATTCCCACCGGACCGATGGTCCGACCGCGCGCCGATCGCGCGGCACGGGATGCATGGATGCACTCCCAGCGCTGTCGATCGGCGGAATGCTCGCGCAGTCCGACCGAGGGCTCACCACCGTCGGCGACTCGATCCGCCTCGCCGTCGAGGCGCTCTTCACGCCGCTTGGCGCGGGCGCGGCGCTTTCGGCGGCGGTCTTCGCCGCGGTCTGCCTCTTCTGGCGTCACGGGCTGCTGCTCGCGGGATCGGCGCAGCTCTACATGCTCACCCTGAGCTACGGCGACCAGCGTTGGTTCGACAACACGCTCGTCCAGCCATTCGCCGCGCTGCGCACCCACGGCCGCTCGATCGCGTTCGTGCTGCTCATGCTCATGCTGCTCAAGTCGCTGCTCGGCCCGCGCGGCTGGCGCACCCGCATCGTGCTCGGCGCGACCGTGGTGTTCGCGCTGTTCCAGGCCTACTACCTCGCGCGCCTCAGCCTGAACGAACCGCTGCGCGGCGTGCTCGGGCTCGGCTCGGCGGCGATGACGATGCTCGCGTTCACCGTCGGGATCGGCAAGTCGATCCAGGACGACTCCGGCCTCGACCGAGTGGTCCGCATGGTCGGCTGGGCGAGCTTCGGCTTCCTCGCGACCAACCTCCTGCAGATCTCGCTGAGCTACGGCACCTCGGTCGCCTCCAACCGCCTCGTCGGCGTGAGCGGCAACGCGCAGCTCACGGGGTTCATCTGCGTGGTGTTCATCCTCGCCAACGCCTATCTCTTCGCCCGCGCGCCGCTGCTCGGGCCGACGCGCCTCGTGCACGGCGCCGCGATCGGCGTGCTCGGGCTGATGCTCCTCTGGACCGGCTCGCGCACCGGCGTGCTGTCGGGCTTCGTCGGAATCCTCGTGTTCCACCGCGCGCAGGTCGGCCGGCTGCTCGTCCTCGGCATCATCGCGGGCGTGGTGCTGCTCGCGGCATCGCTCGTCTTCAGCGAGAGCTTCATCGGCATCAACCGCCTGATCGACGGCGAGAACACCCGGCGCCTCGTCTGGACCATCGCGCTGGAGGAGTTCGCCGGCGCGCCGCTCTTCGGCGTGATCGGCGAGCGCGACCAGCTGGTGTTCTCGATCGAATCGAGCCTCTTCTCGACGCTGTCGCTGCTCGGCCTCTCGGGCGCGGTGCCGCTCATGGGGTTCGTGATGCTGCTCGTGGGCGGGCTGCTCCGGCTCTGGAGCCTGCGCTGGCAGGGCAGGGTCATGCCCGAGGCCGCCGACCTCGTGCTCGCCTGGTGCGCGTCGCTCCTGGTCGCGAGCGTGTTCGAGGGATTCCTGCTCGGCATCATGACCTTCGCGGTCACGGTGCTCTACCTCTCGCTCGCGATGCTCGCGTACCTGTTCGACGACGCCGAGCATCCCGTCGAGGACGACCCCGAGTGGGAGGCCTGCGACGACGCGAGCGCGCCGCCGCTCGAACTCTCGGCGCAGGGCGCGGCCGCCGGACAGGGATTCGTCGAGGATCAGGGCTTCTCGCGGTCGTACCAGTAGAACAGCGTCGTCCGCACCGCCGCGCCGCGGGACGATACTTGTGCGTTCCGCGCCCTGACACGACAATCGCGGGATGCGGCACGTCCTCCTGCAGCTTCGGGTGTTCCTCGCCGTTCCGACCTGCGCGCCGAGGCTGCCCCCGCTCCTCGCGTGCATGATGGCGGCGGCGTGGTGGGGATGCGCGCCGTGCGCGGCCGCCGACGCGGCGCGCGAGCAGCAACACGCGGCGCGCGAGCAGCAACCCGCCGCGCGCGACCTCCGCCCCAACATCATCCTGTTCCTCGTCGACGACCTCGGGCAGCAGGACGTCTCGGTGCCGATGCTCGCCGAGCCGAGCGCGCTCAACCGCCGCTACCGCACGCCCAACCTCGAGAGGCTCGCCGCGCGCGGCGTGCGCTTCTCGAACGCCTACGCCGCGGCGCCGGTGTGCACGCCGTCGCGCACCGCGATCCTGACCGGGCAGTCGCCCGCGCGCACCCACATCACCTACTGGACGCTCGAGAAGGACACCGACCAGACCGCGCGCCATCCGCGCCTCGATCCGCCGCGCTGGGCCGTGAACGGCGCGCAGCCCTCCGAGGCGAACCTGCCCGAGCTGCTGCGCGCGCGCGGATACCGCACCATCCACGCGGGCAAGGCGCACTTCGGCGCGCGCGACACCGAAGGCGCCGATCCGCTCCGCATGGGCTTCGACGTCAACATCGGCGGGCACGCCGCCGGCGCGCCGGGCTCGTTCCTCGGCACGCACCACTTCAAGGACGCCGCGCGCAAGCAGCAGGGGAAGGTCGCGCCCGCCGACGCCGAGCCGAGCGTGTGGGACGTGCCCGGCCTCGCGCGCTGGCACGGCCAGGACATCTGGCTCGACGACGCCCTCGCCCGCGAGGCCAGCGCCGCGATCGCGCGCGCCGTCACCGAGGCGCGGCCCTTCTACCTCTCGTTCTGCCCCTACGGCGTGCACGCGCCGATCATGACCGACGCGCGCTTCGCCGACGCGTATACCGGCCTCGACCCGACCGAGCGCGCCTACGCCACCATGGTCGCGGCCATCGACGAGGCGCTCGGGCAGCTGGTCGCGCAATGCGAGCGCTCGGGCGTGCTCGACTCGACGGTCATCGTGTTCACCTCCGACAACGGCGGCCTCTCGGCCCACGCCCGCGGCGCCGCGCCCGACGGCGCGAAGGCGCACACCCACAATGCGCCGCTGCGCTCGGGCAAGGGCTCGGCCTACGAAGGCGGCGTACGCGTGCCGCTCGTGGTGGCGGGTCCCGGCATCGCGCATCGCGAGGCGCCGCTCGCGCGGCCGGTGGTGGGGACGGATCTCTATCCGACGATCCTCGCGCTCGCGGGCGCATCGGTCCCGACGGGCCGCGCGTGCGACGGTGTCGACCTCGCGCCCGTCCTGCGCGGCGTGCCGGACGGGTCGGCCGATTCGCCGGCCGACGCGCTCGCCGAACGCACGATCCTGTTCCACCAGCCGCACCGCTGGGGTCCGGAGGGGCCGGGCATCGAGCCCTTCACCGCGATCCGCCACGGCGACTGGAAGCTGATCTTCTTCCACGACGCGGCGCCGGGCGCACGTGCGCGCATGCAGCTGTTCGATGTCGCGCGCGACCCAGGCGAGACGCGCGAGCGATCGGGTGACGAACCGGCGCGCCTCGCCGACATGCTCGCGCGGCTACGCGCCGCTTGCGCGGAGAGCGGCGCACAGATGTCGTTCGACCGCGCGACCAGCCGAGCGATCGAGTTGCCGACGGCGCCCTCGGCGTCGTCGTCGTCGTCGCCCTCGGCGTCGTCGCCCTCGTCGTCGTCGCCCTCGTCGTCGTCGCCCTCGTCGTCGGTGCCGCCGTCGCCACCCGCGGCGACCGCGCCTGCTGAGTCGCCCGCCGCACCGTCGCGCGGATGACCCGCTCAAAAGTGCCGCGAGCGCCGCGTGTGCGACGCTCGCGGTCGGTCCCGCGATCCGTTTTCGCGGGACGATCCCCGGAAGGGCCCCGGAAGGGCCCCGGAAGCACCTCGGACGATCCCCGTGTCGGCGCGCGCGGCCGCAGCCCGACCATCGCACGCCCGGGGCTTCCGATTGACTTCCAATCCTCAACGCGCGACGCCCCCGAACAGGGCGGCACGCGACGCAATCCCGCCTGATGGACGATGTTGCGGTGAGGACGCGGAGGCTTGCAGCCACGCTTCGGTGGCGAAAATCCACCCCGCGCAGCCGTTCCACCGCCGCCGAGGATCCATGCGATAAATCTCCGCAGCATCGCATGCTTCGTTCCGAATTGATGAGGAAATCAAACCCTCCCGCGCTATCTTGCGCTCCGTGCCCGCCGGACAGGACGATGACTTCACCATGCTGCTCAACCGCGCCACCGAGGGCGACGGCGGTGCCGCCAACTGGGTGTGGAGCCGTTCCTACGAAGAGCTGCGCGCGATGGCCGCGGGCATCCGGCAGGGTGGCGCGCCCGGTCGCCGTCGCGACAGCATCGACGCGCCGAGCCCCACGACGATCATCCACGAGTCCTTCTTCAAGACCTTCCGCGGCGGCGGAGCGTCGGGCGATTCCTCAAGTGACGCCTCGGATGTCTCCAGGGAACCGTCTTGGGACAGCCGCGCCCACTTCTTCGGGTCGGTCGCCCGCGCGATGGGCCAGTTCCTGATCGACTGGCGCCGCGGCTCGACGCGTCAGAAGCGGGGCGGCGGCCAGCGTCCCGCTTTGCTTGGCAGTCTCGGCGGCCTCGAACCCGCGGTCGCGTCCGACGACCTCGCGCGGTTCGAGCTCCGTGAATGGACCCCGGCGCTGGTCGAGGCGCTCGGACGGCTGCAAACCCGTGCGCCCCTCGTGGCGGATGTCGTATGGCTCCGTGCGATGGCGGGTCTCTCCCTCGAGGACACGGCGATCGTGCTCAGCATCCGGCCGCGCACCGTTTCCAAGCGCTGGAACATCGGCCGCGCCCTCCTTCGTCGCGAGTTGACCCGCGGCGGCGCGGACAACGGCGATCCGGGCACCGGCGACCCGGGCACCGGCGACACGGGCACCGGCGATCCGGGCACCGGCGACACGTGCGCCGCGCGCGGGCATGGCGCCCTCGGCGGCACCCGTCGTGCCGCGGACCCTGGCTGACACGGACCGCTCGGACGCGCCTCCATCGCCACAACTCCCCCGAGCGCGATGCCTGACGCTGGTTCCAACTCCGACTTCGATGACACCCGCGGCGGCGCGGATCCCGCGCGCGGCGCCAGCGATCCCGCCCGCGGCGACGACGCCGACGGCCCCGAGACCCCGATCACCATCCTCGCCGACCTGCTCGACGAGGCGATCGCGCTCGATACCGAGGCGCGCGAGGTCTTCCTGCGCGGGCTCGAGGCGCGCGACCCCGCGCGCGCGAAGGAATTGCGCGAGTTGATCGCGGTCCTGCCCGACGCCGAGCCGCGCGAGGCCGCCGAACGCGTCGAGCGCGGCGAGTCGGATCCGTTCGCGGGTGAACCCGCGGTGGGCGAGCGCATCGGCGGCTGCACCCTCGAATCGATCCTCGGGCGCGGCGGCATCGGCACGGTGTTCGCGGCGACGCAGGAGCACCCCGCGCGCCCCGTCGCCGTCAAGGTGCTGCGCATGGCCAACGCGCGGTCGAGCCACCTGCGGCGCTTCCGCACCGAGGCGCTCGCGCTCGGGCGGCTCGTCCATCCGACCCTCGCCCGCATCTACGCGTCGGGCACGACGCTCCGCGACGGCGCCGAGCTGCCCTACATCGTGATGGAGAGCATCGAGGGCGCGCAGAGCGTGGTCGAATGGTCGCGCGCCCCGCGCCGCACCCGCCGCGAGATCGCCCTCTGCCTCGCCGAGGCCTGCGACGGCATGCAGCACGGCCACAACCGCGGGGTGATCCACCGCGATCTCAAGCCGTCCAACGTGCTCGTCGGCTCCGACGGACGCCCGCACATCATCGACTTCGGCATCGCGCGGCTCGTCGGCGCCGATCCCTCGGAGGCTTCCGACACGGTGGCCGGCGCGCTCATCGGCACGCCCGCCTACATGGCGCCCGAGCAGTTCGAACTGGCGCCCGGCGAGATCGACAGCCGCGTCGACGTGCACGCGATGGGCGTGATCCTCTACGAATCGATCGTCGGCCGGCGCCCTTACGAGATCCCGCGCCACCTCTACTTCGACGCCGCGTCGATCATGCGCGCCACCGAACCGGCGGCGCCGCACCTCGCCGACTCGACGGTGCCGCGCGACCTCTCCGCGATCGTGATGAAGGCGATGGCGAAGGACCGCGAGCGCCGCTACCTCAGCATGGCGGAGCTCGCCGACGACCTGCGCGCGTTCGCCGACGGCCAGAGCGTCCGCGCCCGCGTCGAGAGCGGTCCCGAGCGCCTGCTGCGGGCGATGCGCCGCAATCCGGCGTGGACGACGGCCATCGTGGTCTCGTTCGCGGCGCTCAGCACCGCGGCGGTGGTCTCGTTCACGGCGCTTACCCGCGCGCGCGCCGACCGCGACCGCGCCCGCACCGAGCTCGCGACCATCGACGCCGAGCGCGGGCTCGTCCCGGTCGACGGCTACGAGCCGACCGACCTCGACCTGGTCGAGCCCCCGGTGGTCGGCGGCATGATCCGCCGCATGATCGACGGGAGCGCCGCACCCCCGGTCGAGCTGCATCACGGGAACATCATGGGTGGCGCGATCTCACCCGACGGCGCGCGGTGGGTCGCCGGAAGCGATGGCGACGGCTTCGGGCTGTTCCGGTTCCGCGCGGGCCGCGTGGACTCGCGCGCGCACCGTGCCGAGGGATACGGCATGCTGGGCGGGGTGGGCACCAGCTTCGACGGCCTGCGCGCCTTCGCCTCCGACGGCCAGGGCCGGCTCATCGAGCTGCTGCCCGAGGGCGGGTGCAGGCTCCTGCTCGCGACCGGCATGGGCAACCGCGCGATCCTCCCCGCGGCCGACAACGACCGGCTGCTGCTGGTCGCGGCGTCGCACGTGGCGACCTACCGGCTGTCGACCGGCGAACTCAGCGCACTCCCGGTCGCGAACGGCGTCTCCCTCGGTGGCGGCGCATGGCTCGGCCGCGGCCCCGCCTATGCGGCGCTCGGCGACCGCACGGTGGCGAGGTTCGAGGTCCCCGAGCACGGTCCGCCGGTGCGCGACGAGGCGTTCGCGGTCGATACCGTCGACGCGCGCTCGATCGCGCTCGCGCCCGACGGTCGCCTCATCGCGGTCGGCACCAACTCGGGCGCGGTGCTCGTCTGCGACGCGGCGACGGGTGCGCTCCTGCGCCGACTCGAGGTGCGCCATTCGGTCTGGAGCGTGGCGTTCGCGCGCGACGGCTCCCGCATCTTCATCGGCGAGCGCGCCGGACGGGTCCACGAGTTCCGCACCGACGACGGCCAGCCGGGGCCGATCCGCTCCGCGATGATCCCCGAGCCGGTCTGGGCGCTCGCGCACACCGCCGACGGCCGCCTCGTCGCCAACATCGGCCACTCCGTCTGCGTGTTCCGCGCCGACACCGCGTGGAGCCTCGAGCCGGAGTCGCTTCCCGCGGTACCGAAGGCGGTGGTCGCGGTCGACGCGCGCACCGTGCGCGCCGTGTGCGGCGACGGCGTGGTGCGCGAGCTCGACCTCGGCCTCGGACGCTGGCGCCCGGTCGTGTGCCCCGGGCTTCCCGGGGGACGGCTCGGCTCGCTGTCGGTCGCAGGGTTCAGCCGCGACGGACGCATGATCGCGAGCCTGCACGGCGCCGTGATCGCCATCACGAACCTCGACACCGGTGCGCGCCTCGAGATCGGCGCCACCGAAGGCCGCGCGGGCCGGACCTTCCGCCTCGCGTGGAACGACGACGCCTCGCTCCTCGCGATGGTCGGCGCGGATGTCGTGTGCGTCTACCAGCGCGACGGCACGCTGGTCGCGGAGATGCCGTTCGGTGCCCTCGAGACCGCACGCCTCGCCTGGTACGGCCTCGATCGGTTCGTGGTCCTCTCGGGGGTGAGTCAGCTGCAGGACTGCGTGCTCGACGGCAAGGGGATCCGCGCCACCGAGGTGCGCACGCCCTCGATGGTCGTGCCCATCCGCACCGGCGGCCGCTGGGTCTTGCCGCGCCTCAACGGATCGGTCGCGGTGTCCGCCGTCGGCGGTACAGCCGCACTCGGACCGACGCCCGACGACTACGAGTTCACCCTCAACCGCCATCGCGACTTCGCGCTCTGCGCCGAAGCCTCGCCCGACGGCGCGCTGCTCGCCACCGGCGGCGCCGACGGCACCGTCCGGCTCTGGTCCCTCGCCGACGGCGCGCCGCTCACCATCTTCACGACCCATCCGACCCAGCAGGGCGGCCAACTGCTCTGGCTGCCCGACGGCTCCGGCATCGTGAGCTTCGGCAACCTCGGGCAGGTGCGGCTGATCGACTCGGTGCCGCTCGCGACCCGCATCGCGCGCGATGTCGCCGCGACCGACGGAGCGCTGGAAGCGGCCATCGCCGCGCCCGCGGATCCCGCCGCCGCGGGCAGCGTCACCCCGCCCGACGCCGTCACTTCGCCACGCTGAACCCGCGTCCCGCGTACGGCCAGTATCCGCCGCGCATGTTGAGCGCCTCGAACCCGGCGCGGGCGAGGAACGCCGATGCGCGGGCGCTGCGGTTGCCGCTGCGGCAGTAGCAGAGGACGGGCTTCTCCCGCGGCAGCTCGCCCGCGCGCGCGCGCAGGTGGGTGTACGGGATGTGCCGCGCGCCCGGCAGGTGCCCGGCGCCGAACTCGGCGCAGGTGCGCACGTCGACCACCGTCACCGCGCCGCGCTCGACGAGCTCGTGGGCGCGCACCGGCGTGATGTCGTCGACTCCGCAGGTTGCGAACGAGCCGGTCGCGAGCGCCGACACCGCGCGCGGCTCGATGTACCCGTCGATCGCGCCCGGGTCGACGCCCACGCGCAGCATCACCCGCACGATGTCGGGCACCTTGGCGCGCTCGGCGATGAGCACGACGCGGTCGTCCTCCTCGAGGTAGTTCGCCACCGTCGGCCCGAAGGAGCGCTCGAACGGCGCGCTGATCGCGTAGGGCAGGCGGGTGTCGAGGTAGTCGTTCCACGGCCGGGTGTCGATCACGGTGTGCTCGGGCCGCTCGCACAGCGCCGCGAACTCGTCGCAGCCGAGCGCGCGGATCTCGGGCAGGGCCGCGAGCGCGCGCGTGCCGGCCTCGTTCAGGCGCTTGACGCGCGCGAAGTAGGGCGGCGGCTCGTTGTTGCCGGCGAGCACCGCGGTCTCGAAGCCGCCCGCGTCGGCGTGGCTCCGCAGCGCGCGGTTGATGACGCGCTCGATGCCGAGGGTCGTCGCGGGCATGTTGCAGATCGACTTGCCGCACTCGCTGCCCGCGCCGTGCCCGGGCAGGACCTGGGTGTCGCCCGGCAGCCCCTCGAGAGACGCCAGCGAATCGCGCAGCCGGTCGACCGCCTCGCGCAGCGTCATGCCCTCGGTGGCGAAGGCGCCGAGGTCCGGCCGCCCCACGTCGCCGGCGAACAGGAAGTCACCCGAGAAGAGCAGCGTCGTGGCGCCCGCGCGCGCCGCCGCGAGTTCGAAGGTCAGGCTCTCGCGCGTGTGCCCCGGCGTGTGGCGCGCGGTGAACGAGAGTCCGCCGACATGGAATGCGTCGCCGGCGCGCAGGCGCACGACCTCCGCGCCCGCGGCGAGCGCGGTGCCCGCCATCCACGGCGACTCGGGACCCTCCGCGCTCACGTACGCCCTCACCGGGTGGTGCGTCACGAACCCGCACACGCCGCTCACGAAGTCGGCGTGCACGTGGGTCTCGGCGACCGCGGTGATCCGCACGCCCTCCTGCGCCGCGATCGCGTGGTAGCGGTCGATGTCGCAGGTCGGGTCGATCACGATCGCCTCGCCCGTCGCGCGGCAGCCGACGAGGTAGGAGGCCTGCGCGAGGTGCGTGTCGAAGATGCGGCGGAGCAGCATGGCGTGAGTCTACAGCACGCCCGCCGCACGGGCGCACGTGCGGCGCCGACCCGCCGACCCGCACCCAGGCAACCGCTACAGTGGTCGCCCCGATGCCGACCGACGCACCGCACCACCACGAGCGACTGCCCGCCGGCGACCGCTTCCTCGCGCGGCTCGCGCGCATGCTGCACGAGGCGGGCACGCCGGCGCACCGCCTCGAGGGGCTGGTCACGACGTGCGCCGAGCGGCTCGGCCTGAGCGTCTCGGTCTTCTCGCTGCCCACCTGGATCAACATCTCGGTCGGCGACGAGGGCGAGCAGCGCGCGATCAACTTCCGCGTCGACCCCGGCTCGCCCAAGCTCGCGATGCTCGAGGAGACCTACCTGGTCGCCGACCGCGTCGCGCGCGGCGAGCTCGACGCCGAGCAGGGGCTCACCGCGCTCGCGCGCGTGCGCAGCCGGCTCGACCGCCCCGGGGTCGCGCTCAACTGCCT
>Ga0208788_1001593_pt1 | contig 10892 bp, 9 predicted proteins | sample Wag4_2014_7_11_3_FD_187363 | JGI IMG/M metagenome (GOLD analysis project Ga0208788, IMG submission 187363) | Fresh water mixed with fracking chemicals microbial communities from Ohio, USA - Utica-2 Time Series FC 2014_7_11 (SPAdes) (version 2) ... | reverse complement strand
GGAAATGATCGATAGCAATTTACATAACACTCCGCTCTTTTCTGCTCTAGATGAAGAAGCTGCGGTTGCGTTACGGCAATCGATGGTTCCGCAAAGTGTTAAAAAAGGTCACACGCTTTTTGAAGAAGGCGAGCCAGGCGATCGGCTTTACGTAGTGACTGAAGGAAAAATCAAGTTAAGCCATGCATCAGGAGATGGCCGCGAATCTTTGCTTATGGTTTTAGGACCAGGCGATATGTTTGGCGAACTTTCCCTTTTTGATCCAGGACCAAGAACTGCAACAGCGTCTGCGGTAACTGATTCAAAAGTTCTTGGACTTGGAAATACTGATTTAAATCCTTGGCTAGCTGGACGACCAGAAGTTGCTAAGGCACTACTAAAAGCGCTCGCTCATCGATTACGTCGCACGAACGAAACCATGTCAGATTTAGTTTTTGCTGACGTTCCAGGTCGAGTGGCTAAAGCACTTTTGGAATTGGGCGAAAAGTTCGGCACAAAAACTGCTGATGGACTTTATGTGCACCATGACCTGACACAAGAAGAACTAGCACAACTAGTTGGGGCCTCGCGAGAAACTGTAAACAAAGCACTTGCTGACTTTGCCAGTCGTGGCTGGGTGAAATTAGAAACCCGATCTGTTGAAATTCTTGATGTCGAACGGTTATCAAAACGCGCTCGTTAATTCTTCATCTAGTCTTAAGTAATGTCCCCGCGCGAATCCAAAACCGCCTTAACGGCTCGCGCAATTGCGATTGATACCAAACTTTCCCAGATGTTTCCAGAAGCAAAATGCGAATTGGATTATGAAAACCCATTGCAGCTTCTTGTTGCCACAGTGTTGTCGGCTCAGTGCACAGACAAGCGCGTCAATATGGTTACGCCAGTTTTGTTTGACAAGTATCCAAGTGTTACGGATCTGGCTTCGGCTCCAATTGAAGACATTGAAGCAATCATTCGGTCAACTGGTTTTTATCACAATAAGGCCATGGCGATCAAAGGTCTCTCAGCAGCAATCATCGAGCGCTTCAACGGCGAAGTACCAAATACTTTAGATGAGTTAGTTACCTTGCCAGGAGCTGGACGAAAAACCGCAAACGTGGTTTTAGGAAATGCGTTTGGTGTTCCAGGTGTAACCGTTGATACGCATGTTGGTCGTCTCGCGCGACGACTTGGCTGGACTAAAAATACTGATCCAGTAAAAGTTGAATTCGACATCATGGCAATCTTGCCTTCGGAATATTGGACTATGTTGAATCACCGATTGATATTCTTAGGCCGACGAGTGTGCCATTCTCGCAAACCAGCATGTGGTGCCTGCGAACTTGCCAGTATGTGTCCATCTTTTGGAGAGGGCCCAACAGATCCAGCCGAAGCCGCCAAACTAGTGAAGACTGGTGATTGAGATGAGCGCGCCTGAGTGGATGAACCAATTAATCACCCGATTGCCTACTTTGCAACCCAGTGATCTATCAAGGCATGCAGTGCCAGAAGAATCCACTCGGGAAGCAGCAGTGTTGGTGTTATTTGGTCCGCGAGAAGATTTTGGTGAAGTGATAATCATCGAACGTGCATCACATTTAAAGGCTCATCCTGGACAACCAGCATTCCCTGGTGGACGTGTGGAAGAAGGCGATAGCTCGTTGTCTCAAACTGCGCTGCGAGAAGCTAAAGAAGAGATTGGACTTCATCCCGAATCCATAGAAATCATCGGGGAACTTCCACAGCTTTGGATTCCACCATCAAACTTCAAAGTAACTCCAGTTCTTGGTTGGTGGCATAGCCCGCATGAGATTACAAATATCGATGCCAATGAAGTGCAAGCAGTGCACCAAATCCCACTGGTTGATTTGATTAACCCAGACAATCGCACCCGCGTGCGTCATGTGAATGGTTCCTTTGGCCCAGGGTTCAATGTCGAATCGATGTTGATCTGGGGATTCACAGGAGGACTAATCAGTCGCCTTATGGATATCGCTGGATGGTCAATTCCTTGGGATGAATCACACATAGTTGAACTGCCAGCACCGGCACCGAACACCGAAGTAATAAGTTGAATCCGTTTTATCTCGATCTAATTTTGATCGGGTTTGCAGTTTTTATTTTGGTTTCTGGATGGCGACGCGGATTGTTCGTAACCGTATTTTCACTAGTTGGATTAATCTTTGGAGCTTGGCTCGGCCGATCCGTTATTGACATAGTCAATGGCGCATCAACTACTACTTCGTTAACTCGCACTGCGCTGAGCACGGCCACGCTATTTATAGGTATTGGAATTGGAAGTGCGATCGGTGGGTTCATCGGTCGACGACTGCGAAACATCTTTAGCTGGTCGCCATTTAGATTGCTGGACAATTTGTCAGGCGCAGCTCTCTCGCTCATTGCTTGGTCGATAGTTTTTTGGTTGCTTGCCACAACATTGTTGGCAGCACCGGTTTCATCACTTACCAATACCGTTTCGCAATCAAAAGTCTTGAATTACCTCGAGCAATACATGCCGATGTCTGTGCGCGATGGTGTGGAATCAGTTCGAATCTATGTTTCTGATTCAGGACTACCTGAAGGTTTGGCGAACGTTCTACTAGCACCTGCTGTTGAGCCCCCAGACTTAACGTCAATCGATGCTCCAGCTGTAATTGCTGCCTTGGATTCTGTGGTCAAGGTAGAAGGTACAACAAAAGAGTGCAGCACTCGCCTGGCCGGATCGGGATTTGTCATCGGACAAGATCTGATTATGACGAACGCGCACGTCGTTGCTGGAGTTGATAATCCAACAGTTCGAGTGAAAGGAAAAGGCAAGGCCTTCGAAGGGGTCGTGGTCTATTTCGATCCTGCTCGCGATGTTGCAATCATCAGAACTAAGGATTTCCCATCGGGTGCGTTGCGAATAAGCGAACCTTTGGTTCGGGGTGAGGGCGCTGTGGTTGCTGGCTTTCCTGGCGGTGGCCCGCTGACTCTAATTCCAGCCAGAGTCCGAAGTGTCTCGGAGTCCAGCGGAACAGATATCTATGGCAAGGACCCAGTGACTCGAGAGATTTATGCGATCTCGGCAGACATTAAACAAGGAGACTCAGGCGCACCCATGTTTGCCTTAGACGGCACAGTTGCAGGATTAGTTTTTGCCTCATCTGCAACAGATGCTGAAACCGGCTACGCACTTACTGCCAAAGAGTTTATGGTTGGAGTTGAATTAGCCAGTACTGCTACGCAATCCGTAGATACAGGAGAGTGCTCTGGTGTCTGAATCGCAGCTTCCACCTGCAGTAACTCGCCTTTGGACTGAGCCAGGGCTTCGCAAACGCGCCGACGTGATGTTTGATCTTTTAGCGGACGTTGATCGAAACAATGTTTCGAATTTAGTAAACCAACTGGCAACTTTGAATGAGTTCTGGTTAATCATGCGCTTGCTTGACGCAGTTGACTATGGTGCGCCGGCAACTGCTGCGACAACAAGTCGACCTGAGAATCATGCAAAAATTCGCAACCTCGCACGACTTGGTGAAGCAGTACTAAACATTGATACGCATGATTTTGAATCATGGTGTGAGGATTTGCAGATCCCACAGAGCATAAGAGATGACTTGTCACTTCGGATCTGGCCAATGAATCGGCAAGCCCAAGCAGTTGGAGCTCTTGATTCACTAATCCCAACGTTCGAACTTTTGTTAGAGGTTTTTGAAATCCGAATTCTTAAAGGTGACATCAGTATGGGACTTTCCATAATTCACCTGATGACTGAGTACTTGCCTATCTTGGGTTGGGAGCAAGAGTTAGGGCATGCCGCAAATCCAAAACAACTCAGCCAGCACCTAATGCAAAAAGATGCAATGTGGCAAACCGATGCCTGCCCATTGAACAGACAACAGCGCAAAGCGTTCGAGAGCGTAATCACCGCAAATGAGTCGGCAAAGAATTGGAGCATCTATCTTCGTGACAACCACTCGCGAGTTGCCGCATCACTGAGTATTTGTGCAGGTGTACCAAATCCGATTTCAGAAGTTAGTGGACAACGAACTTGCAGAACACCATGTTCGATTCGAAAAGGAAATAGAGATCTAGCGTGGGCGATGGTCTTAGTTCGCAGACTTAAAGATTCATCGCTGCTCACGCTGCGTCACGATGCTCCTGTCGGACATTTCTTTTCGGTGCCGCAGGAACCTGAGATTTTGGCGAGCTGGGAAACAACCTGGCAAGGATTAATTGCAGATCGGGATGAAGCTCCTGCTGACCACAATCCCTTGCGATCAGTAACGAGAACTGGAGCGCTAGCGGGATTTCCCGAACTCTTAGGAATAGTTGCTGGGCTAGATGGACCGATGCAGCCTTCAAATTTAGTTTCTAAGATCGCGGCAGAGATTAAGGCCTTGGCAGCCACGAGTTAGCGCCCTAGATTTTAAGAAAATTCTCGATTGACTTGACCACAGCCTTAACTAAGAGAACTATCGTTGGTACAACCAAATTTGAAATCGATATCGGCAATGAAAGCGTGGGGAATATGAGCGGCGAAGCGTTAGAGAATCTGTCTCACGAGGATCGAGTGTTTCCACCCTCTGAAAAATTTGCTGCACAAGCCAATGGCAAAGCTGACCTTTATGAAAGTGCCAAATCAGACCGAGAAGGTTTCTGGAATGCACAAGCTGAAAACTTGCAATGGGATACCAAGTGGAGTCAGGTTTTAGATTGGTCGCAGGCCCCGGTATCTAAATGGTTCGTTGGCGGAAAGTTAAACGTTTCAGTTAACTGCGTAGACCGACATGTTGCAGCTGGTAATGGTTCAAGAGTTGCAATTCACTTTGAAGGTGAGCAAGGAGATACCCAAACCATCACCTATCAAGACTTACTTAACTCTGTTAGCCAAACCGCAAATGCTTTAACTGAATTAGGAATTAAATCCGGCGATCGGGTTGCTATCTACATGCCAATGATTCCTGAAGCGGTAATTTCTATGTTGGCTTGCGCGCGAATTGGCGCGCCGCATTCGGTCGTATTTGGCGGATTCTCGGCAGAGTCACTTCGTAGCCGAATCGAAGATGCTTCAGCAAGTTTGGTTATTACGGCCGATGGCGGCTTCCGAAAAGGCAGCGCGTTTGGCCTTAAAGTGGCGGTCGATGAAGCGATCGAAAACATGCCAAGTGTCAAGAACGTTTTGGTTGTTAAACGAACCGAACAAGAAGTGAACTGGAACAGCGAACGTGATATTTGGTGGGATGACATTGTTTCTCGTCAGTCAACCACTCATGTGCCAGAAGCGTTTGATTCTGAGCACCCGCTGTTTATTCTTTACACTTCCGGCACCACTGGAAAACCAAAAGGAATCCTTCACACAACGGGTGGGTATTTAACGCAAGCGTCATATACGCATCGAGTTGTATTTGATCTAAAGCCTGAAACAGATGTTTATTGGTGCACCGCGGATGTTGGCTGGATCACCGGCCATTCATATGTGACATACGGTCCGCTGGCAAATGGTGCGACGCAAGTTATTTATGAAGGCACACCAGATACTCCGCACAAAGGACGTTGGTGGGAGATCGTTGCCAAATACGGCGTGACAATTCTCTACACTGCGCCGACAGCAATTAGAACTTTCATGAAGTGGGGCGATGAATTCCCGCAAGCCCACGATCTATCAAGCCTTCGTTTGCTTGGTAGCGTTGGCGAACCAATTAATCCAGAAGCTTGGATGTGGTACCGCGAAGTTATTGGAGCAAACAACTGTCCAATCGTTGACACTTGGTGGCAAACCGAAACTGGTGGAATCATGATCAGCCCACTACCAGGTGTTACTGGAACAAAACCAGGTTCAGCGATGGGTCCGATTCCAGGAATCTCTGCGGAGATTCTTGATGATGCTGGGGTAGCAGTAGGACACGGTAGTGGCGGATATTTAGTTTTAACCCAGCCATGGCCGGCGATGTTGCGCGGTATCTGGGGCGACATGGAACGCTACAAAGAAACTTATTGGTCAAGATTTAAGTCACAATACTTTGCTGGTGATGGTGCAAAGTGGGATGACGATGGCGCCATCTGGTTACTTGGTCGTGTTGACGATGTTATGAATGTTTCTGGTCACCGTATTTCAACTACCGAAGTTGAGTCAGCTTTGGTCTCACATCCAACAGTTGCCGAGGCCGCCGTTGTCGGTGCAAATGACGAAACCACAGGTCAAGGTATCGTCGCTTTCGTAATTTTGCGCGCGGGTTCAGAAGACGGTCCCGGAGTAGCTCAAGAATTACGTGCACATGTTGCGAAAGAGATTGGCGCAATCGCCAGGCCGCGACAAATTTTGATTGTTGCGGAGTTACCAAAAACACGTTCAGGAAAAATCATGCGACGCTTGTTGCGAGACGTTGCTGAAAACCGCACTTTGGGTGATGTAACAACACTGGCGGATCCAACCATTATGAATCTGATTAGTGACGGTTTGAGTAATTCATCATCAGATGATGACTAGTTTTTGAGATAAAGTCGAGAGCGTGACTAAAGAGGCAAATGTTCTCAACGCAGTTCCAGAAAATGAACAGCGCTGGATCTTGCGTGTTCTTAAAAATGAGACTGTCGGTGGACTGCTTCTCATGGGTGCCGCAGTAATTGCTCTAATTTGGGCTAACTCGAATTGGGCGTCATCTTATGAATCACTAGTAAGTTACCAAATTGGCCCAGAGTCGCTCGGACTCAATTTGTCGCTGAGCGAATGGGCATCTGATTTCTTGTTGGCAATTTTCTTCTTTGTGATCGGTTGTGAACTAAAGCATGAATTTGTGCTTGGAACATTGTCGAACCCAAGAATTGCAGCGGTTCCCATAGGAGCTGCATTCGGAGGAATGTTGGTAGCCGCCGCAATCTTTTTAGCGTTCAACTACGGAACTCCAGCGCAGGCAGCCTGGGGTTTACCAATCTCCACTGATGTGGCGTTTGCGTTAGCTGTCCTAGCAATTGCTGGTCAACGCCTACCTATCGAATTGCGTTCGTTTCTGTTAACTCTTGCGGTTGTAAATGATCTAGGCGCAATCATAGTTATCGCAATATTTTATGGACATGGTTTTTACCTAGGTTGGTTTATAACAGCGGTCTCGCTCCTGGTCGCGTTTGGGTTTTTGCAATCTAGAAAAATCACCACGCTGTGGATTTTTCTACCATTAGCTTTAGTTGTTTGGTATGCAATGTTTCAGAGTGGAATTCACGCAACGATCGCTGGCGTAGCCATGGGATTGCTGATGCGGGTTAGGAAAACCGATACAGAACAGATCTCTCCGTGTGGCCGAGCGGAAATCAAACTAAGGCCGTTTACTGCTGGTTTTGCAGTACCGGTTTTTGCATTCTTGGCTGCTGGTGTAAATATTTTGGACACATCTTTAGGTGAAGCACTTTCTGATCCGTTGACTATCGGAGTGCTGTGCGGACTAGTCATCGGTCAACCAATCGGTGTAACTCTCGGTGCATTTATTGTTTCTCGTTTCACGAAAGGAACTTTAAATCCAGCACTTTCGTGGTGGGATGTCGCTGTAGTTGGTTCGTTAGCCAGTATCGGATTCACTGTAGCGCTGCTAATAGCTGAAGTTTCGTTTAGTGACAATCCTTCAATATTGGTTACAAGTAAATTTGCAATTATTTTCACCAACCTAGTTGCCATAATTGTTTCGGTCATGGCGATCACGCTGCGATCAATGGCTATTGGACTCAATAAAACCAAGTAGATCAATAGATTTAGAAAGACTCACGACTGTATTACGATATAAGTATGAGCCTAGAAAAAGATGCGAACTTCATAGCAATGATTAGTTCAATCAAAGAAGACCTATCTTCGCTCGTGACTAGCCACATTGAATTGGCGCAGGCAGAAGCAAAAGAATCTGTAGGTCGTATTGCAAAATCCTCCGGACTTTTCATAACTGCAATTGCAATGCTTAACCTCGCAGTCGTGTTCATATTCATTGCTGCTGCCTATTACATAAACACACTTGGATTTGAACTTTGGGTCAGCTTCCTCTTCATAGTGGGAGGCTTGACTCTTGGCGCAATAATTTTAGGTCTGTTGGCAAAGCGACAAGCTTCAAGAATCACATTTGGCACGAAGACTGCGCAGTCCGTAACGAACACCGTGCAAACAATTTCAAATTTGCGTTCGGGCTCCAAGTAATAACAGTGTCTTCGGAATCCAAAGTCGACCCATTAACTAACCTGCTTTCGATTCCTGGAGTTGCCAGCGAATGTGAAGCCACATTAAAAGCAATTGATGAATTGATGTGGAATCGTACTGTGCGTCGACACAAAGATGCCTTGATTCCTTACACCCGAAGAATTGCGGGATTTGCAACTGCCGCGCTCGATGGCGCTCAAATGCCAAAAGATCCAACCATGGAACCTGAAGTTTCACCGATGGGCTCATTGTCCGATCAAGGATTGTTAGTAACTGCCGAAGCCGATTTACAGCGTTTGGCATTTAGATCAGAGCCACTTAAAGTTTTGGCGCGGCTGCATACTTTTGTCTCTACTGACGAAGATCGCGGTCGGCCTCGAACGACAAATGATGTGAACGACCCACTGCGACTTGGAAGTTTGCCACCACATGAAGTTTTGCAAGAGCGACTAAGTCAGCTAACAGATTTGATTATTGAATCAAAAGTCTCATCAATTCTGGTCGCGGCAATCGCGCATGCTGAACTTGCCGCCCTGCGACCGTTTTCTCAAGGTTCGTACTTAGTCGCTCGTGCCAGCACACGTTTAATCCTGGCAGCGCGCGATGTCGACAGCGACGGACTTGTGATGAGTGAGTATGGCGCATTCTTACTCGGACGACCAGCATATGTAAAAGCCCTGACGGGATACATTTCAGGAACTCCAGATGGTGTTGGGGCCTGGGTGTCTTGGCAAGGCGCCGCCATTCGTAGAGGCATAGAAATGGCGAAAGAATTGGCCGAAATGGCTGAGGCAAAAAGTTAACTTGAATTTTCTATAAAAATTCGTCACTCTTGTGATGACTGCTAATTGAGTAGTCATTATCGATACACCCCCCGTATCGATTAGAGAGCCCTCTCCCCCCGAGAGGGCTCTCACCTTTTCCACACCCAAATTTTCGCCACAAGGTGATGCTGAACATTCTCTTTGGATCTAAAAAGCTTAATGATTTCGAGGTTGCGCAAAATTGCGTAGCCAGAAATCTGGAGTCCTAATGCATGCACTTTTAGTTACTAAAGATGATCGAGTTATCAGCGAATTCAAAACTATTGCTGCAGTTACTCAAACACACTTAGTTATCGCAAGTGAACCTACTAAATCAGAAATCGACCAGGCTTACCGAGTGTTTGTAAGTCAAGAACTTTCTGAGGTTGAACTACTCCACAATGATGTGGTCCTGGTGGTTGCTGGTGCGACGAACACTCATACCTGGACAAGTGCGTTACGTCTGTCAGCCATACATGTAGCAACGATTCCAGATTCGCGGGAATGGTTGATTGAAAACTTAAGCGAACCAGCCAATGCCAAGGGCCTATCTGTGGCCTTAGTGCCAGCATCCGGTGGAGCCGGAGCTTCAATTGCAGCCTGTGGTTTGGCATTTCATGCCCGACAATTTTTTCAAGATGTTGCGTTAGTAGATCTCGATCAAGACTCAGCAAGTTTGGATATTTCATTTGGACTTGAAAATAGTCCGGGAATGCGCTGGCATGACTTTTCAGAACTTTCTGGTTCGATTAATGGCAACGACGTCTATCGAAGTTTGCCAAGTCGTGACGCTGTGGGACTTCTAACCCATGGGCAACTTACCTTTGCCGAAACCCTAATTCCACAAAGATCGATCCTGGAAAAACTCAAAGAAGCTTGTGAATTGGTAGTAATAGATCTCCCTAAAGCAAGTGATAAAAACTTTTCGATTGATGCTGTTGCAGACTGTGATTTGGTTCTAATGGTCACAACTGCCACTGTGCGGGGTTGCGCAAGTGCGAAACAAAGTATCGCGGGATTGGCTGGTCACGCAAAGAACATTGAACTCGTGGTGCGAAATGTTCCAGGCTCAAATCTTGACCCTATGCACATTGCCGAACTGCTAAACACACCACTTGCGGCAGTGATTAATTCCGACCCCCGAATTGTCGAGCAGATTGAGCAAGGTTTTGGGGTATCAGGAATTCATTTGGGCGGGTTTACACGAAATCTAAACTCTCTTGCCCAACGCATATCAAATCTACGAGAACTCAAATTAGTTGCTTAACGTCCTGGAGCAGGTTCAAGCAGCGTGCATCGAAGCTGGAATTGAACCAAACGCTGAATCAGTTTCGAGGATTGTTCGCACCATGTTTCCGGGTACATCGCAAACAGATCTTGTTGAGTTAGTTGATGAAGTCTTGTCATCAATCTTTGGTCTTGGCCCTTTGGAAGAGTTATTGTTCTTGCCCAACCTCACCGACATTTTGGTGAATAGATTCGATGACATTTGGATAGATAGAGGTAACGGGTTAGAAAAAACCAACATTAAGTTCAGCTCTGAAAGCGCAGCGCAGGAATTTGCAAAACGAATTGCAACTCGTGGACACCGTCGACTCGATGACGCTCAACCATTTGTCGATGTTCAAACTGACGATGGTTTGCGTTTCCATGCTGTCCTGCCTCCTATTTCATCGGCTGGTATCGCAATATCCATTCGAACGCCTCCAAGAATCTCAATAACTCTGGAAGACATGCTGGCTGCTGGGAATCTAGATGGTGACACTTATCAAGCAATTTGCAACATTGTCGATACCCAAAAAAACTTTATTGTTAGTGGCGGAACTGGCAGTGGCAAAACTACTTTGTTAGGAGCCATGCTTGCGCGGGTTACTGAAACCCAGAGGATCGTATTGATTGAGGATTCTGCAGAGCTCTTGATTTCTCACCCCAATGTTGTGAGTTTTCAAGCG
>Ga0208788_1001592_pt1 | contig 10897 bp, 7 predicted proteins | sample Wag4_2014_7_11_3_FD_187363 | JGI IMG/M metagenome (GOLD analysis project Ga0208788, IMG submission 187363) | Fresh water mixed with fracking chemicals microbial communities from Ohio, USA - Utica-2 Time Series FC 2014_7_11 (SPAdes) (version 2) ... | reverse complement strand
GGGGGCCGGTGGGGCAAGTCAACTAGTTACAGAAGTTGTTGACTAATCCCATGTTGGCAAATAGTTGGTCAAACTTAGTTGCTCCGTTAGAGGGGCTTCCAGTTCTCAAATAACTGTCAACATCACGAGCGAGCTCAGCCATCTTTGATAACCACTCACGCTTAGACCCAGATGCACCCTGAGCCTCCTTGGACCACATACGCGCAGCTTCATTCAAGATGGAGCTGACTTGGTTGGGTGTTGCCGAAGCATCAGAAAACACATTCCTGACCATGGTGACTGCCACTGCCGCCTCTGAACACTTAGCTACAGAAGCGATGGTTTTCTTGGGCTTGGGTTTAGAGGGAGTCTTACTGACCGTAGCTTTGGGAGTTGCCACTGGGGTCGAAGAAGCAGTTGTTTTTGGTGCAGCTTCTTTTTCAGGCTCTGCTGGACCATTGCTCAGAAGCGCATAAATCATTACAACGATAATCAGGCCTGCAACACCGATTAATGTGTATTGCCTGGCAAGAGGGGGCGCACTATAAGAACGTGCATATGGATCGGCCACCCAAGGGAAATCCGGATCCTTTTTAGCGGCTGAGCCTGCGGCTGGCTTTGGACTCGCCTTTAAATTAGCCGTGCTGGCAAGCTCTTCCGAAATTATGGAAATCACAAGATTTACGTTCTTTTGATTCTTGTTTGGGCCAACTTTTCCACTGGATCCGGTATTTCGCTTGAAACTTGAGGTCACTCTTACATGAGTTCCTTTAGTTGATGTGGATGAAAACTCAATAGTTACGATCTCTCCCCAAGAGGCCAGACTTGCACTACTTTCCAGCACTAGTCTGTGACCGACTTCATCAATCTTTACTAGGTCATAACTTCCAGATATGCTCAGAGCTCTTTTCGCTGAAGCAAACACAGTCTTCATGGGATAGCTGTACTCGGCCGTACCTAGGCCATTGATTTCAGACACTTATTCCCCCTACTTTGGTTGTTGCACTAGTTGTTTGAGATTAACTTGAAGCTAACCTCGTATTTGAAAAACTCAATTCCTTGAGTCACTGAAAGTGCACGTCTGACTCTCAGGTCATCATCCAACCCAATGATGATTCCTCGAACAGTTTGACCTGGTTCGCAGAGCTCATCTTTGACAAAGCCCATGTAGCGCTGGATTTGACCAACAACGACATCAGAAACCCGGCCACGCTTTAGCTCAATGACCAAAAGTTCTTGCTTGTCCTTGCTGATTGCCAGGATGTCTAGGTTCCCAGTATCGGTGCTGTATTGCTGACCGATCAGGACACCAGCTTCTTCATAAATGTCGTAGTTCTTGGCTAACTCAGTGTTAGACCAGTTCGCAACTAAAAACTCCTCAAGGTGTTTTTCCAGTGCGAAGGAGGACGCGTTTTCTACGGCCGGGTCAGAAGCAATTAGCTCTGGTCTGTTAGTAAGCCCAAGAAGACCTTCTATTTCTTGGGCATGCTCCTCAAGTCGAGTGACAGTTCCTTGAGTGGCTAGAGATCTTCTAAGTCCATCTGACAAGACGCTCTTATCGATCAGACCTGAAACCCAATCCACTGGTCTGCGGTGTGGAAGTGCACCGCCCGCTTGAAAGTAGTAGTCGCCTGTGATTCTTCCGATCTGATATTGCCCTTGCCCATTGGGGCTAACAATCAAATCGTTTTTGCTAAGGCCAAAACACAGAGTCCATGTTTGCCCGCAAGCCAATCCTGCCGAAACCTTTGAAGTCATCCCATACTCAGCCATAGCAATAGGGATGAACTCTTTATTGAAATCTCTCCAGTTTTCGTGGAACTTCCCGGAAAGATCTAGGTTTTCAAGCCATCCAGTTCCAACCCAAGACTCGGCAGAAGCCTGAGGGAAGTGAGCGGCGCCTTGTCCTAGGGCGCATTTGTAGTAGCGAGTCATCTAGCCCTACTCAGCGTCTCTAGTTTCGATGTCCAACTCAAGCGTCTCTGCAATTTCATCCAAGAACTCAAGGGTTGTTGCAAACCACTCAGTGCCGCCCGAACGAGCAGAGGTCTTCGAGTGACCAGCAGACATCAATAGCTTGTGAAACTTCTTCTCAAGAGCCGCATAGTCAACTTCGGACCCAACGGCTTCGCCGTTAGGGTCTGTATACACCCGCAGTATGACAGGATCTTCCGGCATAGCCGTCGAGCGAAGTTGTTCTGAAACTCTCCTGCTTACAACTCGACCCGTCTGGCCAATCTTTAGCCAAAACCTTTCCGGGTCGCTTTTTACTGGAACCATTAAGTAAGTAGGGAATGTGTAGACATAGACTCCACCAAGTTTTTCGACCTTCTGGGTTAGTTCTTCAGAGGCCTTAGTCAACTGGGTAGCCTCACCGGCTCGAGCGTCGTCGTCTTTTTCGATACTGTCAACCTGCTCACGAAGCGCTTGAAGATAGTTGATAGCCTCAGATGACATACCTGGGTTGTCTCGTAAAAGGCCCCCGATTGAGCGTCCAGTACTTGCAGCTCTAGATGGTGCAGTAGGAGGAATGCCCTCTTGAACGTATCTAACTACTCGAGACAAGTTTCCAGCGTGACCACTGTTTGCTCCAGCACCCATGTTGGCCAGTGCGGTCGGTGAGGTAATACCCTCCGCCATCGCCCGGGCCACTTTACCCAGCACTCCGGTGCTGGCCTGAAGGGCCTCATTGAGCTCGTTAATCACGTCTGGTCTCGGAGCCTGAATCATGCGTCCCCCTGTTTCTCTCCAATGTTTAGACTATCGAAGACGTAAGACACTAAGTGAGCAGTTTTTGCTTATAGGTAGCTGCCATAGTTGCAGTCAAATTGTTCACCTTTCTGGCTAAGTTCTCTTTGGCTGTATCGTGCCCGGCGGCTGTCAGGAGGTGTCAGTATCCTTGAGGGAAGAGGGCGATAGTGGTCCACGAATAACTTAGGGGAGTAGTACTTTGAGCCTTTCACCGCAAGAGCTTAAGAAGTATTGGGATTCTGCCAATTTGCTCCGCAAGAACCTTGACGCTGCTGAATACAAGCACATCGTCCTAGGGCTGGTGTTTCTAAAGTATGTTTCTGATTCATTCGCTGAGCGTCGCGAAGAGCTAATCGAAGCATTTTCAGACATAAATAGTGACAGGTTCAAGCCTGATGCTAAACGCCTCCAGGCTGCACTCAACGATCGCAACTACTACACAGAAGTGAATGTCTTCTGGGTCCCAGAGTCTTCACGTTGGGAATCAATTCAAGAAAACGCCAAACAGGCAGCAATTGCATCTATGGTGGATGACGCTCTTTATGAGATTGAGAAAGAAAACCCAAAACTGGAAGGAATTGTTGAGCGTCGTTATGCGGATGCGAAACTACCTGCTGCAGACCTGGGTGCTGTTATTGATCTGATTGGCTCTATCAGCTTTGGCAAGGGGCGCCGTGAAGCATCTGACGTACTCGGTCAGGTTTATGAATACTTTCTTGGAATGTTTGCCTCTGCTGAAGGAAAGCTCGGCGGCCAGTTCTACACCACGCCTTCAATTGTGAAAACTCTTGTCGAGGTTCTCCAGCCAACGTCAGGACGTGTTTACGACCCGTGCTGTGGTTCAGGTGGAATGTTTGTCCAGAGTGAGCGATTCCTTGAGGCCCATGGCGGAAAACTTGGTGACATCGCAATCTACGGGCAAGAGTCCAACCCAACCACAAGACGCCTCTGCGCCATGAACTTAGCAATTCGCGGAATTGATTTTGACTTGGGTAAATCCCACGGAGACACCTTCCTAGAGAATCAGCACCCAGACAAGCGTTTTGATTTCATCCTGATGAACCCTCCCTTTGGGAACAATGCCAGTTACCCCAAAGCTCAGCTGGAGAATGACGTCCGCTGGAAGAAGTACGGCGTACCTAGAGAGAAGCCAGCAAACTACGCTTGGATGAGCCATGCGGTTCATCACTTGGCCCCAAAGGGTCGTGCTGGGGTGGTTATGCCACGTGGAACCCTAACCTCATCCCAAGGTGGAGATGACACCATTCGCAAGGCATTTCTTGATGATGACATTCTTGAATGCATCATTGACTTACCAGGTCAGCTCTTTTTCAATACGCCAATACCGAGCTCACTCTGGTTTTTCAATAGAGATAAATCATCCTGGAAATCTAGTCGAGAGAATCAGGTGCTTTTCATTGACGCCCGCAAGATGGGGGCAGCTATCTCTAGGACTCAGATTGAGTTCAGCGATGCTGAGATAGCGCGAATCGCGGGCACCTTCAATGCCTGGTGCAACGGCCCTTACGAAGATGTTGACGGTTTTTGTCAGTCTGTAACAAGGGATGAAATAGCTAGGAATGGAGATTCGCTTTCTCCAGGACGGTACATCGGAACAGAGGAGGTCGAATCGGAAAACGAGGAGGACTTTGCTGTGCGAATTCAGCTCCTTACTTCCAAACTCTCAGAGCAACTGGAAGAATCCCATCGCTTAGAAGGGCTCATCTCAAAGGAGCTTAGGGGTTTGGGCTATGACCTTTAGAGAATTACAGCTTCAAGATATTTTGGACGTCCAGTGGGGAGACACCAAAACTACTAAATCGTCTTATGTTCCGACTGGTTATTTGGCCTATAGTGCTAGCGGTCCAGATGGGTTTCTGGACAGGTTTGACTACGACCGTGAAGGTATCGTACTAAGCGCGATAGGCGCTAATTGTGGCACAACATTCTTCGCAACGGGTAAATGGTCTTGTATCAAAAACACGATACGAATTTTCCCCAAGTCTGAATCCATAGATTTGAAATACATGTACTACATCACAAAGTCTCCAGATTTCTGGCCAATTCGTGGAAGCGCACAGTCATTCATAAGCCAAACCGACATTCGAGAACTTTATGTTCAGCTCCCCGAGTTGGGTGTCCAGAGGTTTATTGGAAACCTGCTTTATGAGCTTGAACAGAAAATCAACGTGAATAAAGCAGTTTCCTCAACACTGCAAGAAATCACACAAGCATTGTTTAAGTCCTGGTTCATTGACTTCGACCCTGTAAGAGCCAAAATGGCGGGTGAAAAGCCTTTAGGTATGGATAACGAAACTGCAAGTCTTTTTCCTGATTCCATGGATGAGACTGAGCTTGGACCAATTCCTACAAGTTGGGATGTACTACCCGCTAGCGAATTGTTTGAAATTGGGATTGGGCGGACCCCTCCTCGAAAAGAGCCAGAGTGGTTCTCTAAGGACAACATCGGAGTACCTTGGGTGTCCATAAGGGACATGGGCACTTTCGGCGTGTTCTCTCAATTTACAAGCGAGTGTTTGACGGAGGAGGCCGTCTCAAAGTTCCGAGTTCCAATTGTGCCTGCACATACTGTCCTCATGAGTTTCAAACTAACGGTGGGGAAGCTATGCATAACAGATAGACCTCTGGTTACGAACGAGGCCATAGCGCATTTTCGAGTGCCCACAGAGGGACGTCTTGACTCAAACTATGCATATTTGTGGTTGAGCAGCTACGACATGAGAACTTTAGACAGCACATCTTCAATTGGTACGGCCACCAACTCGGGTGTCATCCGCAACATCAAATTCTTGGTTCCTTCTGAAGGCGTACTCGTAAAGTTTCAAAAGACGATTGAACCGATATTCAAAAATTTGCAATTGTTGCAAGAGCAGTCGGCAACACTTGCGGAAATAAGAGACTCACTATTACCTAGGCTGGTCTCTGGTGAACTTCAGATTCCCGAAGAAATGTTGGCTTCATAATGGTTGCATTTAACGAGGACGCCTACGAACTTCAGTGCCTTGACTGGCTTCAGGAGAATGGCTGGACGTGGGTAAAAGGCCCCGAGATTGCGCATGACGGGCTGATGCCAGAGAGGTCCTCACATAAGGATGTTCTTCTGGTGGGCCGCGTTGAGGAGGCACTTTCCCGCATCAACCCTGGAGTTCCCAAGGATGTAATTCGGAAGGTGCGTCAACAGCTTGAGGCTCCAGGTGAAACCGACGTCCTAAAAGCGAACAAGCAGATTCACCAGTGGATGACCGAAGGTGTTCCAGTCAAGGTTCGTGAAGCATCGGGAGAAGAAACGACCAAGCTGCTTCGCCTATTTGACTTCGAGAATTTAGCAAACAACGACTTCTTAGCGGTGAACCAGTTCTCGGTTCAAGTAGACAGCGAATCTGGTACTCGCAGGCCCGACATTGTCCTTTTCGTAAACGGGATTCCGATTTCAGTTATTGAACTCAAGAATCCTGCGGATTTAGACACTGACATTTGGCAAGCGTATAACCAGCTACAGACATACAAAGCTCAAATCTCAAGGTTCTTCTATTACAACTCCGTCCTGGTTATTGCCGATGGAGTAGACGCCAGGATGGGAAGCCTGACAGCTGACAAAGAAAGATTTCTCAAGTGGCGCTCCGTTGATGGGGAAGAACGAGACCCTAATGGCACTTTTGGCCATACCCAAACTCTTATGCAGGGCCTTTTCAACAAGCGTCACGTCTTAGACATCATTCAGCACTTCACCGTGTTCGTAAATGGTCAACGAACTATCAAGATGCTTCCCGCTTATCACCAGTTCTTTGCCGTTGAGAAGGCGTATGCCAGAGCTATAAAGGCAAGCGCAGAAGGTGGCGATGGTCGCGGCGGTTTGATGTGGCACACGCAAGGTTCTGGAAAGAGCTTTGAGATGGCCTGCCTTGCTGGAATGCTAGCCACCAGTAAAGAGCTGAAGAATCCAACTGTGGTGGTTGTGACCGACCGAAAGAACCTAGACACCCAACTCTTTGACACTTTTGTAGACGCCAAGGCCCTAATGCGCCAAACTCCAGAGAAGGCCGATTCCCGTGAAGACTTGCGGGAGAAGATTTCAACTCGCCCAGTCGGTGGAGTAATTTTTACCACCATTCAGAAATTTGCTCCTGAAGGTGAAGAGAAAACGTTCCCTGCCCTAACCGAACGAAGAAACGTCTTTGTATTCACTGACGAAGCCCACCGTTCCCAGTACGGTTTCAGTGCTCGCATCGATAAGGACAATCAGTTCAAGGTTGGTTATGCCCAGCACCTAAGAGACGCTCTACCTAACGCAACATTCATAGCTTTTACGGGAACCCCAGTTGCCGAGACTGATAGGGACACTCGCCTTGTATTCGGAGACGAGATTGACGTCTATGACATGGCGCAAGCCAATGAAGATGGCGCGACAGTTCCTATCTATTACGAAAGTCGCCTAGTGGCTCTGGAACTTTCTGAAGAAGCAAAAACTGAGCTCGACGATCTAGCCGAAGATTTGATTGAGGATGAGGAAGAGAGCATCCAGGCAAACCTGAAGAAGCGGTGGGCAGAGCTTGAGCAGATTGTCGGATCTGCGCCCCGCTTGGAGAAGATTGCACTGGATATCGTGACTCACTTTGAGAATCGCTGCAAGACTCCTGAAACTGCTGACGGTAAGGCCATGGTGGTTGGAATGAGCCGCAACATTTGCGTTGACCTCTATGAGCAAATCATCAAGATAAGACCCGAATGGCACGACCCAGACCACCGCAAGGGCGCAATCAAGATTGTTTTCCACACCTCTGCGTCTGATGATGACAAGCTTCGCCCCCACGCCTACACGGAACCTCAGAAACGCGAGCTTGCAGAGCGATTTAGAGACGAGAATGACCCACTGAAGATTGTCATTGTTCGAGATATGTGGCTGACTGGATACGACTCTCCGCCATGTCACACCATGTATGTAGATAAGCCCATGAAGGGCGCAAACCTTATGCAGGCCATTGCCAGGGTTAACCGAGTGTTCGGTGACAAACAAGGTGGTCTGGTTGTTGACTACATCGGTATCGCAACTGAATTGAAGGAAGCTCTAGCCACATACACAAAGGGTAAAAAGGCAGCGCCACCAGTTGAATTCATTGAAGAAGCGCTAGGCGTATTTTTTGAGAAGCTAACAATAGTTAGAGACCTGCTTCATGGCACTTCCATAGACGGCTTCCAAGATAGTCCGCATGCCGCGGTCGCACGAATTGCAGACTTTGTGATTGGTCTAGAGGAGGGTAAAAAGCGTTTTTCCGACGCATCGGCAGCTTTGTCCAAGGCATATTCGTTAGTAAATAGCCAAACAGCCGCTATCCCTCACCGAGAAGAAGTCACGTTGTATCACGCGATTCGGGTGATGCTTACCAAGGTGGACCACACTAACAAAAAGAAGAGCGACGCTGAACGCGAGTTGCTTATCAAGCAAGCCTTGTCTCGAGGAATTGTGCCGGAGGGGATAATCGATGTTTTTTCTGTTGCAGGACTAGACAGGCCAGACATTGGTCTGTTGTCTGAAGGTTTTTTACGTGAAATACGCGCGATGAAAGAGAAGAACCTGGCAGTGGAGGCTCTCAGCAGATTACTCAAGGGGGAGATCAAGGCTAGGTTCAAGACCAACGTAGTTCGGAATTCCCAATACTCCGACCTACTTGAAGCTGCATTATCAAAATATAGAAATAGAAGTATTGAAACAGCGCAGTTAATTGAGGAGCTAATTGAATTAGCTACCAAGCTGAATGCGCAGGTGACTGCGGGTAATCCAGATGGGCTTACCGATTACGAGGTTTCGTTCTATGACGCACTCGAGGCCAACTCTGCGGCGGTCAGGGAGATGAAACACGAGAATCTAGTTCGCCTTGCTCAGGAGTTGACCAAAAAGGTAAGGGAAAACATCAAAGTTGACTGGTCAGTAAGGGAATCGACCCAAGCTGCTTTGCGCGTGATGGTGAGAGATCTTCTTGATCGGTATGGCTATCCACCTGATTTCTCAAACTTGGCTATCGAGACCGTTATTCGGCAGGCAGAATCTCTGACCGAGGAGTGGCTCGAGCAAGACAGCCAGCGGGGCTAAAGCTCGAAGCACTTGCCCCTATACCCCCCCAGGCCACCCACTCATCCCTAGGTAAACTACTACTTATATAGGAGATCAATATGTGTTCACCAGTTCCATGCTCATCCTGCGGAAAAGTAACCTGGTCCGGTTGTGGGGAGCATATCGAGCAAGCTCTTGCTGGGGTTCCAGAAGAGCAGCTTTGTACCTGCAAATAGCCTCTAGCCAGCTGAGCTAGGTTATTTGAGGTAGCTTGGCACCATCATGGGAAAACAAACAGCTAGGGCCTGGGCCAAAAGGATCATGTTCTTTGGTCTTGCGATACCTTTGTTGCCGATTGTGCTTTGGATCCTAAACACAATTGGCTGCGAGAATCCCTTCAGCGAGGATAGTTGTGCGGGGGCTACCTACCTGTGGATTTTGCTTCCGGCTATTCCGACCGGAATCCTGGTTGTTCTAATCGGGTTTATCGTCTGGTTGGTTGCTCGCTATCTAAAGCCCCGTAGCTAGCAAGTTCTTGGCCTGTAGCTTGGCCTAAGGTTCAATTTTTTTCCTTGAACTGCAGGGCTATTGGCTAGACTTGTCCCATTCGCCTTCGACGTCGAAGATTCCCCTCTAGTTTTCAAGGAACCTTACTTTGCCTAAGCCAATCGTTCTCATTGCCGAAGAGCTTTCGCCTGCCACGGTTTCTGCCCTTGGACCTGATTTTGAGATCAAAAACATTGACGGTACTGACCGTACAGCTTTGCTTTCTGCCCTTGCAACAGCAGATGCCATCCTGGTTCGCTCCGCGACCCAGGTTGATGCGGAAGCAATAGGTGCCGCTAAGCAGCTGAAGGTTATTGCAAGAGCAGGGGTAGGTCTAGACAACGTAGATATAAAGGCAGCAACTGCTGCTGGTGTGATGGTGGTTAACGCTCCTACTTCGAACATCATCTCGGCAGCTGAGCTTGCAATAGGTCACTTGTTGTCTCTTGCCCGTCACATCCCGGATGCTAATGCTTCCCTAAAGCAGGATAAGTGGGAAAGAAACAAGTTCACCGGTGTTGAGCTATACGACAAGACAATAGGCATTGTTGGTCTTGGAAGAATTGGTTCACTGGTTGCTCAGCGCCTTTCAGGATTTGGGGCAAGGCTTATTGGGTATGACCCGTATATCAGCCCTGCCAAGGCCGAGCAAATGGGCGTTAGCTTGGCTTCGTTGGATCAGGTGATGGAGCAAAGTGATTTCATCACTATTCATATTCCTAAAACTGCTGAGACTACTGGGCTTATTGGATCTTCCCAGTTTGCTAAGGCCAAGAAAGAGCTTCGTATTGTTAACTGCTCGCGCGGTGGAATCATCGACGAGGACGCTTTACTTGAGGCGCTAAAAACCAACCGCATTGCCGGTGCTGGTCTTGATGTTTTCAACCATGAGCCTCCTAAGGGATCTCCATTGCTTTCTTTGCCAAATATTCTCGTGACCCCTCACCTGGGAGCCTCAACAGAAGAAGCTCAGGAAAAAGCAGGTATCTCGGTTGCTAAGTCGGTAAGGCTTGCTTTGGCTGGGGATTTGGTTCCGGATGCTGTGAATGTGGCGGGGGGACAAATTGATGAATCTGTCCGGCCTGGTATTTCTATGGCCGAGAAGCTGGGCCAGCTGGTGTTCGGCATGGCCGATGCCTCGTTAGTTTCTATCGAGGTTGAAGTTCGTGGCGAGATCGTGGTTCACGATGTGTCTGTCTTGAAACTTGCTGCCCTAAAGGGAGTATTCCAAAATGCCGTCACTGAGCAAGTTAGCTACGTGAACGCTCCTTTGCTTGCTGAACAGCGCGGGGTTGATGTCAAGCTGACAACAGATTTGGTCTCTGAGGAATACCGCAATATGACTACCATCCGGGCTGTGCTATCCGATGGCAGTGTTATTTCGGCTTCGGGTACCGTTATCGGTCCTAAGCGTCACGAGAAGATCATCGGTATCAACGGCTACGACGTTGAGCTGGCTTTTGCCGAGAACCTAGTTTTGATGGTCTATGCAGACCGCCCAGGCATTGTTGCCATATACGGCAAGGCCTTTGCCGATGCCAAGGTCAACAT
>Ga0208788_1001588_pt1 | contig 10906 bp, 8 predicted proteins | sample Wag4_2014_7_11_3_FD_187363 | JGI IMG/M metagenome (GOLD analysis project Ga0208788, IMG submission 187363) | Fresh water mixed with fracking chemicals microbial communities from Ohio, USA - Utica-2 Time Series FC 2014_7_11 (SPAdes) (version 2) ... | reverse complement strand
TGTCAATGGCTTCTGCCGACAGACGCTGGGCCAGTTGGGCGTCGGCCAAGGCCTGACGACGGGCAGCAAGCAGCGCCTCGATGGCCTGCTTGGCCTGGTTAACGGCTGCGCCGAGGGTCTTTTTGTCTTCGGGGGGGAGTGCTGCCAGTCCTTTGAGCTGCTCGGTGAGCAGGCCAGCCTTGCCCAGGAACTGGGCCTTGGCGTTTTCTAGACTGGGAGCGTCAGAGGCCGCCTCGAAGGCCGCTTGGGCCTGCGAGACGATCTGGTCAAGTTGCGACATGGGCGCGCCAGCTGCCTGTCTTAGGCAGCCAGGGCGGCCTTTACCTTGGACACGATGGCAGCAAAAGCAACCTTGTCCATGACGGCCATATCGGCGAGAACCTTACGGTCCATGTCGATACCGGCTCTCTTCAGACCGTTGATGAAACGGCTATAGGTCAGGTCGTTCATGCGGCAGGCCGCATTGATACGGGTGATCCAAAGAGCACGGAACACACGCTTGCGATTACGACGGTCGCGGTAGGCGTATTGGCCAGCACGCATGACAGCCTGCTTGGCAACACGGAAGACATTGTTGCGGCGGCCACGGAAGCCTTTGGCCAGGGCCAGGATTTTCTTGTGACGGGCACGAGCGGTAACACCACGTTTTACGCGAGGCATGGTTCAGTCTCCTTATGCGTAGGGCATCATGTCGCGAACGTGCTTCACATCCGAAGGATGGACAGTCAGCGTGCCGCGGAGTTGACGCTTGTTTTTGGTGGTGCGCTTGGTCAGGATGTGACGCTTGGTCGCGTGAGCTCGTTTGATCGAGCCACTCCCACGTGCGATAAACCGCTTGGAAGCGGCCTTCTTGGTCTTCATTTTGGGCATTTTCTGCTCCTTGATTTGCCATCAGTCGGTGGAGGGCACCCTGCCCTCACTTCTTTGAACCGCCAGCTAGCTTTTTGTACTACCCACTACTACAACAACTGCTTACTTCTTTTTCTTGGGCGCGACGACCATCACCATCTGACGTCCCTCGAGCTTGGGCATCTGTTCGACCTGCCCCAACTCGGCCAAATCTTCTTTGACCCGCTCCAGCATTCGCATGCCGAATTCCTGGTGGGCCATCTCACGACCCCGGAAGCGGATGGTGACCTTGGCCTTGTCACCCTCTTCCAGGAAGCGAACCAGGTTGCGCATCTTGACCTGGTAGTCGTTGTCATCGGTACCAGGGCGAAACTTAACTTCTTTGACCTGAATAATCTTCTGCTTGGATTTGGCCTCGGCTGCTCGCTTTTGCTCTTGGTACCGGAACTTGCCGTAGTCCATGAGCTTGCAGACCACTGGTGAAGCCTGGGGTGCGATCTCTACCAGGTCGACGTCAGCCTCTTCTGCCATTCGCAGGGCCTCAGCCGTGCGAACAATTCCCAGCGCCTCGTTTTCTGTACCAACCAGCCGCACCTCAGATGCGGTTATCTCACCGTTGATGCGGTGTGTTTTCTCTGTAGCGATTATTCAGCCTCTTTCAAAATCCAAAAAATCAAAAGACGCCCTGCGCACTACTGCTTGGCTTGAACCACCTGGCCAAGGTGTGCAACGAAGGCGTCCACCGACATGACACCAAGGTCCTTGCCACCATAGGCTCGGACCGCCACCTGGTTGGCTGCTTTTTCTTTGTCACCAACGACCAAGATAAAAGGCAGTTTCTGCAGGCTTAACTCACGGATTTTGAAGGAAATCTTGTCATTTCGCAAATCGGACTCGGCACGGAAGCCATGGCGCTGCAACATTTTTGCAACAGACTGGGCGTAATCGGCCTGGGCCTCGGTGATGCTGGCGACGGTCACCTGCACGGGCGCAAGCCAGGCGGGCATGGCCCCGGCATGGTTTTCGATCAGGATCCCTATGAAGCGCTCCAGGGAGCCAACAATGGCCCGGTGCAGCATGACCGGGTGGCGACGGGTGTTGTCGTCGGCCACATATTCGGCGCCAAGCCGAACCGGCATGTTGAAGTCCACCTGAATGGTGCCGCACTGCCAGACACGTCCCAGGGAGTCCTTCAGGCTGTATTCAATCTTGGGTCCATAAAAGGCACCCTCGCCTGGCAGCAGCTCCCAACTCACGCCGGTGCGGTCCAGGGCATCGGACAGAGCTTTTTCGGCCTTGTCCCAGCTCTCGTCTGACCCCACCCGGTTCGCGGGGCGGGTGGACAGGCGGTAGATGACGTTGTCAAAGCCGAAGTCCTTGTAGACCTCGAGCAGCTTTTGGGTAAAGGCGAAGACCTCTTCTTGGATCTGGTCTTCGGTACAAAAGATGTGGCCGTCATCCTGGGTAAAGCCGCGAACCCGCAGCAGGCCGTGCAGGCTGCCCGAGGACTCGTTGCGATGGCAGGAACCAAACTCACCATATCGAAGCGGCAGATCCCGATAGCTGCGCAGTCCGCTATTGAAGACCTGAACGTGACCAGGGCAGTTCATGGGCTTGACCGCGTACTCGCGGTTTTCACTGGCCGTGGTGAACATATTGTCTTTGTAGTGCTCCCAGTGGCCGGACTTCTCCCACAGGCTGCGGTCCAGGATCTGGGGGCATTTGATCTCTAGGTAACCCGCCTCGACATAGACCCGGCGCAGGTACTGCTCAACCACCTGCCAGATGGCCCAGCCCTTGGGGTGCCAGAAGACCAGACCGGGGGCGTTGTCCTGCACGTGGAACAGGTCGAGCGACTTGCCCAGCTTGCGGTGGTCGCGCTTTTCGGCCTCTTCCAACTGGTGCAGGTACTGCTCAAGGTCTTCTTTTTTGGACCAGGCGGTGCCGTAGACCCGCTGGAGCATTTCGTTGCGATGGTCGCCACGCCAATAGGCGCCGGCCACCTTCATGAGCTTGAAGACCTTGAGCTTGCCGGTCGACGGCACGTGGGGCCCGCGGCACAGGTCTACAAAATCGCCCTCGCGATAGAGCGAGATCTGCTCGCCGGCGGGGATGGACTCGATGATCTCGGCCTTGTATTTCTCGCCCATGCCCAGAAACATCTGGATGGCGGCGTCTCGGTCCATGACCTCGCGGACCACAGGCTCGTCTTTGGCGGCGAGCTCACGCATCTTGGCCTCAATGGCCTCCAGGTCCTCGGGCGTCAGGGCCCGGTGATAGGAAAAGTCGTAATAAAAGCCGTTGTCGATGACCGGGCCAATGGTGACCTGCAGGCCTGGAAAGAGCTTCTGGGCCGCATAAGCCATGAGGTGGGCCGTGGAGTGCCGAATGATCTCAAGCCCGTCTGTGTCCTTGTCGGTCACGATGGCCAACTGGGCGTCGGACTCAATCAGGTGACTGGTGTCGACCAGTTTGCCGTCGACCCGGCCGGCGACGGCCGCCTTGGCCAGACCGGCACCAATGTTGGCGGCCACCTGGGCCACGGTCACGGGCTGATCGAACGATCGCTTGGATTGGTCTGGGAGCGTGATCTGGATCATGGGACTCTGAAGAGTGTTGGTAGGCGCGATTGGACTCGAACCAACGACCCCCACCATGTCAAGGTGGTGCTCTAACCAGCTGAGCTACGCGCCTGCCGCCGCAGTTTTCACCACGGTTGCGAAGACTGGGAGTGTATCGATTAACGGCACGCTTGGCAAAGCGGCTCGTCACAGAATCTTCATTGGATCGAAACGGTTTCGTCATCTTGACAGCCCAGACTCCCACCCAATGCAAGGCTGCCGTCTGGGCCCGGCAGACCCTAGAGGGGAGACACAAGATGAACGCACCGGTTAATCCATCACTTCTTCGCCAGGTCCAATATTTTTCTCGGCTCGACCGCCCCCAGCTGGCCGCAGCCGGTCAGCCCGTGGAGCACTACTGCGTCAGCCTGGCCACCGACCTGGACGAACTGCGTGAGGCCCAGCGACTGCGCTTTAACGTGTTTAGCGACGAATACCAGGCCGTCATCCAGACCAGCCTACCCGGGGTCGACGAGGACATCTACGACAGCTTCTGTGACCATCTGCTGGTCCGCGACCTGGGCTCCGGCGATGTGGTCGGCACCTACCGCATCCTGCCGCCTGAGCAGGCCAAGCGCATGGGCAGCTACTACAGCGAATCCGAATTCTTCATCAACCGACTGGCCGCCCTGCGCCCCCAAATGGTGGAACTCGGCCGCTCCTGCGTTCACCCAGACCATCGCAACGGTGCGGTGATCATGTTGCTCTGGTCGGGCATTGCCCAGTACATGCGCCACTATGGCTATGAGCATCTGATTGGCTGCGCCAGCGTCTCCATGCGCGACGGTGGTCGCAATGCAGCGGCCATCTGGGACAGCCTGTCCGCCAAGGCCATGGCCCCCACCGAATTACAAGGCTTTCCCAAGCACGCCCTACCGCTCGAGCGCGTTGAGCGAGAGACCAATGTTCAAGAGCCACCGCTGATTAAGGGTTATGTTCGCGTCGGCGCCAAGATCTGCAGCGCTCCGAGCTGGGACCCTGACTTCAACACTGCCGACTTTCTGATGTTGCTGACGCTCAGCCAGATGAACCCGCGCTACGCCCGTCACTTTGGACTCTGACCAGATGAAGACCATCCTTCGAAAACTGACCAGTCGACTGCGGCGGCGTCGCGCCGAGCGGCAGGCGCATGCCGGCCAGCTAGCCGATCTGGAGTTCAAACCCCACTTTGCTCCATTCTGAGCATTCCTGATCCAGGCTGTACTGGGTCAGGGGGTGGTTCTGTAGCCACTTGGTGTCGAGGCTTAGGCGAAACCGCTTGCCCTTGGCACTGAACTTGAGTGCGGGTAGGCTGGTCGGCCGCCTGCTGCGATAGAAGATACTGGCCAGCCGAACACAGGCCAGGGCAGCCCACTGTTCATCGGACTGCATGAGCCCCGCCAATTTGCCCAGCTTGCCCACATGGCCGAGCACCAGGTTGCTCATCAATCGCTGGTCGCGCCTGGAGAACCCAGGCATGTCGGCCTGCGAGACGATGTAGGCCGAATGCTTGTGGTGGCTGTTGTGGGAGATCGAAAAGCCAATCTCCAGCAGACAAGACACCCAGCGCAGCACCAGCGACGTCTCCTCGCGCTCCTCTGAACTGCCCAGCCGAGCCTGCTCCCAGAGGTCGATGGCCATCTTGGCCACCTGCTCGGCCTGAACACGATCCACCGCATACCGGGTCATGCAGTGCTCGACCGTGGTGTAGCGCATGTCGTCCTGACGGGTGCGGCCCAAGACGTCGTAGAGCACACCCAGACGAAGCGCACCATCGGAATACTGCATGTCCTCGATGCCCAGCTCTTCAAAGATGGCGGTCATGATGGCCAGTCCGCCTGGAAAGACCGCCACGCGATCGGCCTTGATCCCGGGCAGCTCGGCCGGGTCCACCTCACCGCGCTTAATCAGCAGATTGCGCAGGTGCTCCAGGCCCTGATAGGTGATGGCGTGATGACCGCCGATACCCAACTGATCGAGCACCTCGACCAAGGCCTTGGCCGAGCCACTGGCCCCCACCGCCTGGTCCCAGCCCATGGACTTGAACTCGTTGGTGATGACCTGGATCTCTCGCCTGGCCTCGAAGATGGCCTGCTTAAAGCCGGATCGGGTGATCTGACCACCGGGGAAGTAATCCCGGCTAAACCGGATGCAGCCCACAAAGACACTCTCGAGCAAGGCCGGGGTGTAGTCTGTGCCAATGATGAACTCGGTCGACCCGCCGCCAATATCCACCACCAGGCGTTTGGTGCCGTCTGCGGCCAGTGTGTGGGCTACGCCGTTGTAGATGAGTCGGGCTTCTTCCTTGCCTGCAATGATCTCGATGGGGAACCCAAGGGCGGCCTCACAGGTCTTGAGCAAGTCGGCACCGTTTTTTGCAACCCGAAAGGTGTTGGTGGCGACCACCCTAACCTTCTGAGGATGAAATGCCCGCAACCGCTCGCCAAATCGGGACAAGGCTGCCACGGCCCGGGCCTGGGACGATGCATCCAGACGCTTGTCGGCGGAGAGGCCGGAGGCCAACCGCACAGCCTCTTTTAGGCTGTCGATCGGCACCACGCGGGATCCCTGAGGTGTCTGTTCGACCCGACCCACCAGCAGGTGAAATGAATTGGACCCAAGATCAACGGCCGCAACCAACTCTGGTGTGGCGGTCTGAGCCGTTAATTCGTTTGTCATAAATGCAGATTATAGGGTGGCTAGAATCCAGAACATGACGAATAAAAGACAGTTCATGACCACGGTGACGGCGCCGCAGCCCAGCGACGGCCGCTACGTGAACCGTGAACTGAGTCTGCTCGCCTTCAACGAGCGGGTGCTGTTCATGGCCGAGCGGCCCGATGTGCCCCTACTAGAGCGCCTGCGCTATCTGTGCATCGTGTCGAGTAACCTGGACGAGATCTTCGAGATCCGGGTCAGTGGCATGAAGGCCAAGATTCGGCAGGGGTCGGGCGAGCTGCTAGAGGCCGATGGCTACAGCCCCCAAGGCAATTACCTGGCCGTGAGCGAACGTGCCCACGACTTGATTGACCATCAGTACCGGCTGCTCAACGAGTCCATCATGCCAGCGCTGGCCAACGAGGGCATTCGGCTGCACCTGGCGGTCAGCTTTAATGAGGTCCAGCGTAAGTGGGCTCATCAGTACTTCGTCAAAGAGGTGCTGCCGGTGCTCACGCCCATCGGTCTGGACCCCTCCCACCCCTTTCCCAGGACCCTGAACAAGAGCCTGAACTTCATCGTCGAGCTCAAGGGCCAGGACGCCTTTGGCCGTCGCGGCACAGTGGCCGTTGTCCAGGCCCCACGCATCCTGCCGCGACTGATCCCCGTGCCCCCAGAGGTCTCTGGCTATCACCACGGCTTCATGATGCTGACCTCGGTGGTTCAGGACAACGTCCAGGAACTGTTTCCGGGCATGACGGTGTTGGGCGTTCATCAGTTTCGGGTCACCCGCAACAGCGACCTGTTTGTGGATGACGAAGAAATCACCGACCTGCGCGAGACCTTGCGCGGTGAACTCTCGCAGCGACAGTTTGGCGATGCGGTTCGGATCGAGGTCTCCGAGGCCACGCCCGACCACCTGCTGGAGCTGCTCAAGCGCGAGTACCGCCTGGAGACCATGGACTGCTACCGGGTCAATGGACCGGTCAACCTGGTGCGGCTGATGAGTCTGCCCGATTTGGTCAATCGGCCCGACCTTAAATTTCCCGCCTTCATGGCGAGCTACCCCAGCCGGCTGTCGGGCGAGAACCCGTTTGTCGAGATCGCCAAGGGCGATGTCCTGATGCACCACCCCTACGAGAGTTTCAACGCCGTCATCGACTTTCTGCAGGCAGCCGCTCGAGACCCAGCGGTGGTGGCCATCAACATGACCGTCTACCGAACGGGCCAGACCTCGGAACTCATGGACTCGCTGATTCTGGCGGCCAAGTCTGGCAAGGCGGTCACCGTGGTCGTGGAGCTCATGGCCCGCTTTGATGAAGAGACCAACATCAACTGGGCCTCTAAGCTGGAGCATGTCGGAGCCCACGTGGTCTTTGGGGTGGTGGGCAACAAGACCCATGCCAAGGCCTGCCTGGTGGTTCGACGCGAGAAGAGGGGACTGCGCCGCTATGCCCACCTGGGGACCGGCAACTACCACCCTGGCAAGGCCCGCCTATACGAGGACTTTGGCCTGTTCACCGCAGACCCACAGATCTGCGCAGATGTGCACGAGATCTTTCATCAGCTCACCGGTCTTGGCCAGAACAAGCCCACTCGCAAGGTCTGGCACTCGCCCTTTACCCTGCATGCCAACGTCATGAGGGCCATCTCGCAAGAGATGCGATTGGCCAAGCAGGGCAAGCGGGCCCACATCATGGCCAAGATGAACTCGCTCGTGGAGCTCGAGGTCATCGAGAAGCTCTACGCCGCGAGTCAGGCCGGGGTCAAGGTCGACCTGATCATCCGTGGCATCTGCATGCTGCGGCCTGGCATACCGGGACTCTCTGACAACATTCAGGTTCGATCCACCATTGGACGATTTCTGGAACACAGCCGCATCTTTTATTTTCGCCACGACGGCGACGAACAGGTCTACCTGTCGAGTGCCGACTGGATGGATCGCAACTTCTTTCGCCGTGTCGAGTTGGCTGTCCCCGTGCTCAACCCCGCTCTGAAAAAGCGGGTCATTCGTGAGGGGCTGCGCATGCACCTGACCGACACCGACAGCAGTTGGGTCATGCAGCCCAACGGCAGCTATCGCCTGCGCCGCACGGGCCAGGGTCGATCAGTCCAACACGAATTGTTGGACCAACTAGCGGGCTCTGGGGCCTAAGACCAAGACCGGAATCAGGCCCACCAGGGCAATGGCAATCGAGGGCCAGGCCGCATCGGCCAGGCGCTCGTCAGCCGCAAAGTGGTGAGCCGCCACGGCCAGGGTCTCCACATTAAAGGGACGAAGCACCAGGGTGATCGGCAGCTCTTTGACCACGTCCACAAAGACCAGCAGGCCGCCCACCAGCACGCCCCGGCGCAGCATGGGCAGGTGGACCAGTTGCAAGACCCGCAGTGGCGACAGACCCAGGCTTCTGGCAGACCAATCCAGGCTGGGCGTGATGCGGTTCATCGAGGTCTCGACGCTGGAAAAGCCCACTGTAAAAAAGCGAGTCAGGTAACCACCGAGCACCAACAGACTGGTCACCGTCAGGGTGATGCGCCAGTCGAACCAGGCCATCATCGACTGCGTGAAGAGTGCCGACCAGGCCAACAAACCCACGGCCACCACCAGACCAGGCACCGCATAGCCCGAGCAGGCCAGCCGGGTGGCTTTGGCCAGCCAAGACTGCGTGTTGGACCGCAGAACGTAGGCCTGCAACACAGCAATGGGCAGAATCAGCAAGACCGCATAGCTGGCATAGAGCGCGGTCTGGCCAGCCTGGGCCAGCAGGGTGCCAGCACGCAGCATCACATCTGCCGTTAGCGCCGCATGCAACAGCAGGCCCATGGGAATCAAAAACCCAACGACCCCAGCCAGGCTGCAGGCCATGGGCACCCAGAACCGGGCAAGGCCCCGAAGGGGCTCGCGGTTGATGACGGGCCGAGACCGCCCTGCATAGCTGGCCCCACCCCTGGCCGCCCTCTCCCAGGCGAGCAAGGCAAAAGCCATGGCCAGCATCATGAGTCCAATCAAGGCTGCGCCATTGCGATCGCCATAGCTGAACCAGGTCTTAAAGAGACCCGTGGACAGGGTCTGCACCGAGAAAAAGGCCACCGTGCCGTAATCGGCCAGGCACTCCATGATGACCAACGCCCCACCGGCGACCAGGGCTGGCCTGGCCATGGGCAGGATCACCCTAAAAAAAGCCTGCCGACTCGTCAGGCCTGACAGGCGAGCAGCCTCGGCCAGGTTGGCCTGTCGCTCGTCAAAGGCTGTTCGGGCGAGCAGGGCCACGTAGGGGCTCAGCGCCACACCCAGAATCAGGGCAGCCCCCCAGAGCGAGCGAATCTCAAACCAGGGATAGGCACCGATTCGAGGGGCCAGCAGGCCCCAGGCGATCAGGCTCTCTCGAAGGGCCATCGAGACCCAACCGCTGTAGTCCAAGGCATCGGTGTAGGCATAGGCCACCACATAAGCCGGCATGGCCATGGGCAGAATCATTCCCCACTCCAAGATCCGACCAAAGGGCACCTGATACTGAGACAGCAGCCAGGCGGTCGAGACCCCCAAGACGAGTGCGACGACCAGGGCCATCAGGCAGAGCAAGACGGTGTTGGCCAGGTACTCCGGCAACACGGTGCCCGCCAGACTCCACAGGGCCGACAGATCGGCAAAGGCCATGACCCCAAAGACCAGCACAGCAATGAGCGGCAGGCCAATGGCCAGCACGAACAGTGCTGATAGGCTGCTCATCCAGCCGGGCAAGCGCTGCGAGGTCATGGGGTTTTGCGAAGTGGGCATAAATAAGAACTATACTCACTTGATGCCCCAGACCCTGCAGATTGATACCCTCAACATCCACTACCCTGTGGGCGCAAAGGCCTTTCCAGCAACGGCCAAGACGGGTCATCCACAGCGTGAAGACGGTCATGCCGTTAAGCACCTGAGCCTGGATCTGGCCGCCGGTGACATCGCCTGTCTGCTGGGCCCGTCGGGCTGCGGCAAGAGCAGTCTGCTTCGGGCGATTGCAGGATTTGTTGTGCCATCAACCGGTCGCATCACCCTGAATCAGCGGGTCCTGAGCGATGCGACCACCTTTGTCGCACCAGAATCACGTGGCATTGGCATGGTCTTTCAGGACTACGCCTTGTTCCCGCACCTGACTGTTTTGGACAACGTTCTCTTTGGGCTGGCCTCGGGTCGACCCAAGCAGGCCAACGCCGAACAGACATGCAGGGCCCAGGCCATGCTGGATCTGGTCGGTCTGGCAGGCTTTGAGGCCCGCTTCCCCCACGAACTCTCGGGCGGTCAGGCCCAACGCGTGGCCCTGGCCCGCGCACTGGCGCCGTCTCCCGGATTGATCCTGTTAGATGAGCCCTTCTCCAGCCTGGACCACAGCCTGCGGGTGAGACTGGCCCGCGAGGTTCGCGAGATCCTCAAAAAAGCCGGGACCACTGCGATTGTGGTCACCCATGACCAGACCGAGGCCTTTGCCATGGCCGATCAACTCGGCGTGATGTTCGACGGCCGACTGGTGCAGTGGGCCAACCCCTATGTGGTCTATCACGAGCCCTGCAACACCGAGGTGGCCAAGTTCATTGGAGACGGGGCGCTGATCAGCGGCACCCAGCGGCATCACAGCGTGGAGACGCCCCTGGGCACCCTGAGCCTAGCACCATGCTGCTGCAACGAGACCACACCAGAGCGGGCGGTCAACGTGCTGCTTCGGCCAGACGATGTCATTCACGACGATGACAGCCCGCTGCAGGCCAAGGTCTTGGCCAAGACCTTTCGCGGGGCTGACTTTCTCTACACCCTAGAA
>Ga0208788_1001587_pt1 | contig 10916 bp, 7 predicted proteins | sample Wag4_2014_7_11_3_FD_187363 | JGI IMG/M metagenome (GOLD analysis project Ga0208788, IMG submission 187363) | Fresh water mixed with fracking chemicals microbial communities from Ohio, USA - Utica-2 Time Series FC 2014_7_11 (SPAdes) (version 2) ... | reverse complement strand
CAGTTGCTCAAACCAGACCAGCTGCACACGACCTTCCATGGCTCGCTCGCCCTGTGGTGTTTGACCCTCGACAGCTGGCGCACCCTCGTTCCCGAAAATCAACTTTTCATGGTCCAGCAATCACCAGGCTCCATCCAGATGGCGCTGAACTGGCGCTATGACCCCGACTGGGACATCGTGGACTACAAGCCCATCGCACCGGAGCTCGAACGGCGGAATGCGTATCCACGCTCCAAAGGGTTGCGCAAGGTTGAGCCTGTCGCCGTGCCAGTTACGCCGAAGCAGAAGGACTAGCGCGACCGACGATGGCAAGTCCGGACCGCACTTGGTAGCAAGGCTCCTCCCATGACCAGTGTGAGCGCCAATCTACAGCCGGATCTACAGCGCGTGCGCGCCGCAGTGAAGGCTCACTTTGGCTTCGAGCAACTGCGTCCGCTCCAAGAACAAGCCATCGAGTGCGTGTTGGCTGGACGCGATGCCGTGGTGGTGCTGCCCACTGGTGGCGGCAAGAGTCTGTGCTTTCAAGCGCCTGCGTTGGTGCTTCAGGGTGTCACCTTGGTGGTGTCGCCACTCATCTCGTTGATGCAGGACCAGGTTGCGGGCTTGTTGGAGAACGGCATCGCCGCCGCGGCCTTGAGCAGCGCGCTGGATTGGGAGCGCAAGAAACAGATCGAGACCCAGCTGGAGCGCGGTGAGCTCAAGCTGCTCTACTGCTCGCCGGAACGCTTGGTAGGCGACGGCTTCTTGGCGCGTTTGGACCGCTGGAAGGTCACGCGGCTGGCGATTGACGAGGCGCACTGCATCAGCCATTGGGGCCACGATTTCCGGCCTGAATACCGCATGATCGGCGAGCTGCGCCGCGCGCGGCCTGACTTGCCGGTGATGGCCTTGACGGCCACGGCCACACCGCGCGTGCGCGAGGATGTGGCGGCGCAGTTGGGTTTGAAGTCCCCCACCGTGCTGGTAGGTGGATTTGACAGACCGAACCTGTGCTACCGCATCAAGCCGCGCGGCGACATTGTGGCCCAAACAATGGAGGTGCTGGCGCGCCATCGCGACCGGGCCGGCATTGTGTATGTCCAACGACGCGCCGATGCCGATGACTTGGCCGCGAAGCTCAAGGGCAAAGGCGTGCGTGCAGCCCCCTACCACGCGGGCATGGATCCACACGAACGCGAGCGCGTGCAGGACTCGTTCCTGGCTGAAGAGCTGGATGTGGTCGTCGCCACCGTCGCGTTCGGCATGGGCATCGATCGTTCGGATGTGCGCTTTGTCGTGCACGCTTCGCTGCCCAAGGGCGTCGAGCAATACAGCCAGGAAACCGGACGCGCAGGCCGTGACGGCGATCCGGCGGAATGCGTGCTGTACTACGGCGGCGCGGACTTTCACGGCTGGAAGAACTTGATCGTCGCCTCGGCCAAGGAAGCGCATGCCGCAGGTGTCGAGCGCGCCATGGAAGATGTGGACGATGCTCTTGAGCGTTTGTCCGACATGTGGCGCTACGCGACAGGTGCCATCTGCAGGCACAAGACCTTGTGCGAGTACTTCGGGCAGAGCTTCGCGGTTCCGAATGGCGGCTGCGGTGCGTGCGATGTGTGCTTGGGAGAGTTGTCGGTTGAGGGCGATTCGAAAGTCATCGCGCAGAAGATCTTGTCCTGTGTGGTGCGCTGCGAACAGCGCTTCGGAGCGGGCCATGTCTGCGATGTGCTGCGCGGCAGCTCGACCGAGCGAGTGCGGCGCTATGCCCATGACAAGCTCTCCACCTTTGGCCTCTTGAAGGACCAGCCCGCACCCAAGTTGCGCAACTGGATTGACCAGCTCGTGGGGTTGGGGCACCTGCGCGTGACTGAGGGTGAGTACCCGACCCTGATCCTGTCGCGCACGGGAGTCGAGGTGTTGCGCGGCAGCCTGGAGGTGGTCTTGCATGCACCGGCAAGTGTCCCGACACGGGCGCGGCGCCGCAGTGCCGATGGCACCGCCGAACCGGAACTGGTGGGACGCGAAGCGCAGCTGTTCGAGGCGTTGCGCGGGCTGCGGCGCGAGCTGGCGCGCGAGCGCGGGGTGCCGCCCTACTTGATCTTCAATGACACGGCGTTACGCGAGATGGCGCGCACGCGTCCGGGCAATGCGGACGAGCTGCTGGAGATCAAGGGCGTGGGCGAGACCAAGGCCCGCGATCTGGGCCCGGCCTTCCTTGCTGCGATTGCCAAGGCCTGAGCTCGTTCTGCTTGCGCGATGGGCAGGCTGGCGGCGACAATCATCGGTCCCCATGGTCGAACTCAAACTCGATGTGAATGGTGATGTCCTGGAGACGGCCGCACCGGCTCATTGGACCTTGTTAGAGGTACTGCGCTACAAGCTCAGCCTCACCGGCAGCAAGCAAGGCTGCGACAAAGGTGACTGCGGTGCCTGCACCGTGCTCGTCGATGGCAAGCCGGTGCTGTCGTGCTTGACGCTGGCGAAGCACGCCGAGGGCAAGCGGGTCACCACCATTGAGGGACTTGCCCCGGCCTACGCGCAATGCGATGCCAAGGCCAGCGCTGATCCGGTGCAGGTGGCCTTTGATCGTTGCGGCGCGTTGCAGTGCGGCTTCTGCCAACCGGGCATGATCCTGTCGGCCAAGGCTCTCTTGGCGCGCAACTCTTGCCCCACACGCGCGGAGATCCGGCACGCACTGGCTGGCAACTTGTGCCGTTGCACCGGCTACACGCAGATCTTGGAAGCCGTGGAAAGCGCCATCGCCGACACCTTGGGGGTCGAGCCTGCTGCACGCTCTTGGGAAGAGCAGCGCATGGATCCTGCTGAGGTAGACGCACGCGCCCAACGAGCGGCGCACGCGCTCGAGCATGTCCGCGGCGGCGGAGGGTGTTGCTGATGGCTGCGCGCGACCAGCATGGACCGCAGTCACCGTGGTCCAAGACGCCTCATGGCCCCGCCGATGCTTTCCAAGTTGTAGGCAAGCCCCACAAGAAGATTGACGGCCTTGTCAAATCGACTGGACAGGCCATGTATGCCGACGACATTGCTCTGCCGGGCATGCTGCACGCCAAGACGCTGCGCAGTCCGCATGCGCACGCCAAGATCATCTCGATCGATTGCGGCAAGGCACTGGCGCTGAAGGGCGTGCATGCCGTCATCACGGGCACGGATCTGCCGATCAAGTACGGGGTCATCCCCTGGACCCAAGATGAGACCGCGTTGGCGGTCGACAAGGTGCGCTTCATCGGTGATCCGGTGGCTGCCGTGGCGGCGATTGATGAAGACACGGCGAATGCCGCGTTGAAACTCATCGAGGTCGTGTACGAGCCGCTGCATGCGTACTTCGATCCCAAAGAAGCGCTAGTTCGGCACGAACCTGCGATTCACGAAGGACGCAAGGAAGGCAATGTGTCCAAGAGTGTCGTGCTCGCCTTCGGCGATGTCGATGCTGTCGCACAGAGTGCTGACGGTGTCATCAGTGATGAGTACGAGTTTCACGGCACGACCCACGCAGCGATTGAGCCGCATTGTGCCGTGGCTCAAGTTGCCCCTGATGGCGTGTTGACCGTCTGGTCGTCGACGCAGATCACGCACTATGTGCATCGCGCACTCGCCAGAGTGCTGGAACTGCCGCCGGCCAAGATCCGCGTGATCCAACCGGCACTCGGAGGTGCATTCGGCGGCAAGTCCGACCCTTTCAGCTTGGAGTTCTGTGTGGCCAAGCTGGCGCAACTCACGCGCCGCGCGGTCAAGATGCTGTGGACGCGCGAAGAGGTCTACTACGCGCATCGCGGCCGTCACCCGATGCAACTTGCGTATCGCACCTCGTACTCGAAGGATGGGCGTGTCAGTGGTGTCGATGCCAAGATCCTGATCGATGGCGGCAGCTACTCGAGCTTCGGCTTGGTGACGACCTACTACGCGGGCCAGTTACTCACAGGTCCGTATGACTTCCCGAACTACCGCTTTGACTCCACGCGCGTCTTCACCAACAAGCCGCCGTGCGGGCCCAAGCGCGGCCACGGTTCGGTGCAACCGCGCTTTGCGTTTGAGGTGCAGCTCGACCAGATCGCAGCCAAGCTAGGCCTCGATCCGATCGAGATTCGTCGCCGCAACTACATCGGCAGCGACACCAAGACCGTCAACGGCCAACGCATCACCTCCAATGGTTTCATGGCTTGCCTCGATGAGGTCGAGCGCGCCTCACGCTGGAAGGAACGCAAAGGCAAGCTGCCGCGCGGACGTGGCTTGGGCGTCGCTGGCTCGATGTACATCTCCGGCACGAACTATCCGGTCTATCCCAACAACATGCCGCAAGCAGGCGTGCAGTTGAAGGTCGATCGTTCTGGCTTGGTGACGATCTTCACAGGAGGCAACGACATCGGCCAGGGATCAAACTCCATGGCGGCCTACCTCGTGGCGGAAGAGCTCGGCATGAAGGTCGAGGATGTGCGCGTGGTCGCCGCGGACACGGACCTGTGTCCTGTCGATTTGGGCGCCTACAGCTCGCGCGTGACCTTCATGGTGGGCAATGCGTGCATCGATGCCGCGCGCAAGCTGCGCAAGCAAATCGTGACGGCGGTCGCAGGGCGCTGGCAAGTCGACGAGGCACGCGTGCGCATGCTGGAAGGTGCCGTGATCGATCTCCAGGATCCCGCCAAGTCGCTGACCACCGCGGAAGCGTTCCACATTGCCGAAGAGGCCTACGACACTCTGGGCTCTACCGGCAGCTACAACACCCCCAAACTCGGAGGCGACTACCGCGGCGGCACGATCGGTGCATCACCGGCGTACTCGTTCACGGCGCATGTGGTCGAGCTCGAAGTGGATGAAGAAACGGGCCGCATCACCATCGACCGCGTGTGGGTCGCACATGATTGTGGACGGGCGCTCAACCCCATGATTGTCGCCGGCCAAATGGAAGGCTCCGCGTACATGGGTGCCGCAGAGGCGCTCTTCGAGGAGCACGGCATCAACCGCTACGGCTTGGTGCGTGCGCCAAGTTTACTTGACTACCGTCTGCCGACCTCCGTGGACACGCCCGACTTCCATGCGCTCGTGGTCGAGAGCATCGACCCCGAAGGCCCCTATGGCGCCAAGGAAGCTGGTGAAGGCCCCCTGCACCCGGTGTTGCCGGCCATCAGCAATGCGGTCTACGATGCGGTCGGCATCCGCTTGAAGCAGCTACCGTTCACACCCGCGCGTGTCCTCGCAGCCTTGCGTGCTGCACGCACGCAGACCGAAGGAGGTCGCTGAGATGCTACGCCTTCCGAAGTTTGCGCTGCTCGAGCCGCGCACGGTGAGCGAAGCCGTGCAACTCCTCGCGCAGCATGCAGATGCACGCGTGGTCGCTGGCGGCACCGACATCCTCGTGAACATGAAGCACGAGATTGAGACGCCGTCCACGCTCGTGTCCTTGGAACGGGTGGCGGGCCTGCAGGGTGTGCGCGCGATGGCTGACGGCCGCATCACCATCGGCGCCATGACGCGCTTGGCCGAGGTTGCGACCGACGAACGGATCCGGCGTGCGCATCCGGCACTAGCCCAGGCTGCGTCACTGGTCGCGGGACCACAACTGCGTGACATGGGCACGCTGGGCGGCAATGTGCTGCTCGACACGCGCTGCCAGTGGATCAACCAGTCGTACTTCTGGCGCCAAGCCTTGGGTTTCTGCCTCAAGAAGGACGGCACCAAGTGCCACGTAGTCGAAGGCGGATCCAAGTGCGTCGCAGCGGCCAGCAACGACACGGCACCGGCGTTGATGAGCGTGGATGCGCAGTTGCGCATCGCCTCGCCGCGCGGCGAACGCGTGTTGCCCATCGATGAGCTGTGGCTGGCCGATGGCATCTACAACAAGAAGCTCGATCGTGATGAGCTGCTCGTCGCCATCGAGCTGCCGCCCACTCCTGCGGGCCACCGCGGCGCGTACGGCAAGCTGCGCGAGCGTGGTTCGATTGACTTCCCGTTGTACGGCGTGGCGGTGCGGCTGGATCTGCAAGGCACCACCATCGTGCGAGCGGACCTGTGTGCCGTGGCGTTGCAAGCGCGTCCCCTGCGCTTGTCCAAGTGCGCGGAGATTCTGGTGGGAGTCGATACCGCCAGCTCGGCTTGGGACACGGCTGTAGACGCGTGTGCACAGACGGCTTGGAAGCTGTGCCATCCGATGCCCAACATTCCCGGCGACCACGAATGGCGTCGCGAAATGGTGCCGGTGTACGTCAAGCGCACGCTACGCGCAGCACTTGCCGCCACCGGCCCCGTTCATCACGTCTAAGCGTTCAGCCTGCGCGCCTACGGACGACGCAACAACTCGGGTCGGGCTTCAAAGAAGTCCGACTCGCGTTCTTGAGTCACCCAACCCCAATCGCCGTCCTCATAACGCCACGTTTCGAGGATGCCGACTTCTTGGGTCAGAGTCTGGCCAGGCTCGAGACGCGCTTCACGAGCCTTGGGGTGGTTCGGAGTCCAAAGCGCAGTGGTGCGCACATAGGCTTGCTCGCCTTCCACCGCCACCGTCTCCACGAAGCGACAACGCTCGTAGCGGTGGTACTCCATGCGCTGCGCAAAGGCACCCAACCCTTGTTCGCGCCGAGCACTCGGGGTGTGCCGCGCGTGCACACCCACGATGTCCTGCGCTTCCAAAGCCGACAAGCGCTCGCGCACTCGCGTTTCCAAGCGTGCCTGCGTTTGGGGTTGCCTGTGGAGTTGCGACGCACCGCGCGGGTCCGTCGCACTCTGACCAGTACTTTGGACAGCGTCGGCGCTCACATCGCAAGCACCACTCCAAAGGCCCGCCAACACAAGCGTCACCGCGCGCAGCACATGCATCACAGGCTGTGCACTCATTTGTTGTCACCCACCACCGGCACGGGATCGCCGTCGCCAAATGGGCTGTTGGGTAGGAGCGCACCGTTCGCCTGCAACTCCACGGACTCGAACGGGAGGTCCGCGGCGCCATGACCCGAGACGATTTCAATCAATACAGCGTAGACCGCCGGATCATTGATCTGTTCCGCAGTCGAGTACGCCGTTTGTCCATAGACACGGATCCAACCTGTCTCGACGGATGGATAGCCCAGAACTTCGTTCGCAGCATGATTTGTAGATGCCAAGAAGCTCTGTGAGAACACGCCATTCAACGAGCGCAGGGACTTGCGTGTCCAGCAACGGAACGAATGCTGCGCGGAGAATGCTTCTTCATTGTCGTTGTAGATCCACATACCTGCAATCGTGGTGAAGGCTGTGCCACCCGACAGCGCCACAAGGATCAACTCGCTGCGGTACAAGCGCTCGTTCCAACCAATGAAGCGCGGGATGTAGACCTCTTCCGGCACGCCTTCGTACTCGACGCCATCGAGATCACGATTGCCATCACCATCCACGTCAGTGATGACGCCGTCACCGATGCCAGCGAAAGACACCGGATTCATCGAGAAGTCCACCGACTCGATGCCCTGCATCGTCACTACATTGCCGATCAAGTGGTTGTAGACGATGGGCTGATGCGTGACACGATCCTTAGCGAACACATACAAATAGCCTTGTTGCTGCTGGGGATTGTGCGCCGAAGTCACGACCGTCAGCGTGTCATTCGGAGTCAACACATGCGTACGGTTGAACTCCAGGCACGGCAACTCCGCTCCCGTATGGTCGTACTTGCCGATGTAGACGAACTCCACCTCGACCGTGCCATTCGCCACGGAGCCGTTGGTGTTGGTTACGGTCACAAGGGTCACATTCGCGGTACGGTTGTCAAATTCAGGGAACAGGAGCAAAGAGCCAGGCGTGTGCCCGCCCGCGAAGGCTGTTCCGGCTGTCATGAACAAGGCGCACGCGATCAGCGCATGCTGGAAGGTAGACATGGTTCGTATCTCGTAGAAGTCGTTGAAAGGAACGCTCTGCATAGGACCGCAGTTGCAAAACCGCGACGAAACCTAGAGAAGCGGCACCAAGAGCACATTGATAAGGGCTCTCGCTGCTGTTGGGCATTACACTCAGACCCGACGCTCTTCGCAATCCTGTACAGCGGTCGGACATTCGACTTGCGGCGAGAGCGCTTGATGACGAACCTAAGTGCCCATCCACATGCAACCTACGCAAGTCCCAATCCGGACATTCTCTCTCTCGACAGTGCAACGAACCGCTTGGAGCGGACCCATCGTCTGCGCCTTTGTGCTGCTGTCATGTACACCTGACACAGGTGTGGAATCGACGCGCATGCCCAACGCGGTAGGAGGTCCTGCTGGACCAAACATCCCGGCCAATAAGCCTGCATTTGCGTCTGTGCCCACCTTGTCGTTCCGCACCTTTGACAGTGGCTTACCGCGCACCGGTACCTGGATCGGCTATCCACTCTTGGCCGACCTTGATGGTGATCGCCGTGCTGACATGATCGTCAGCAATCGCGAAGAAGATGGCTTGCATGTCTACTACTCGAGCACGGAACCCCGCTGGGAGTTGCGTGTGCAAGGCATCCAGCGTGATCTGGGCTACGGCTCAGCAGTGGTTCGCGATGTCAATGGCGACGGTCGCAGTGACCTCATCTTCGCCGCCCACTTGGATGGTGTGCGTGTCTATACGCAGACCGAGGCGCGCGAATGGCAGTTAGTCACGCAGCGCGAAGCGCAAGCGCAGTTCTGTCCCGAACTCCAGTTGGATATCACCCTCTGCAATCTAGATGGTGACACCCATGCCGACCTAGCCGGTATCGGCCAGTTTGAAGGCGGGGTGCAGCTGTGGCGTGGGCGTGGCGATGGCACCTTTGAACTGCAAACCAAGGTCAAGTTGCCCGACTGCGGATCCATGGGCCGCGATATCGAGGCCGGCGACATCGATGGCGATGGACGCGATGACTTGCTGGTCGCGTGCGAGCGTGGCTTGAAGGTACTCTTGCGCCGCACAGAGGCAAGCAACCCCGACACCGTGTGCTTTGTAGATGCATCCCAGGGGTTGCCGAAGCCAACCATCGGCAACACCATCTACAGTGCGGCTATTCTGCGCTTGATCAACGACGGGCCAGTGCATGTGGCGTGCGCGGGTCTCGCCGATCCTGCACGCCGCACGGCTCATCCCACATTTGGCGTGTGGCAACGCGATGCGACCACAGAAACCTGGTCGCTAGTCAGTGGTGACGGGCCTGACCACCACGCGGATCATCGTGCCCTTGGGGTGGCGGATCTGGATCGTGATGGTGATACGGATCTCGTACTCGCGACGATTGGCCAAGGTGTCATCGTGTGGCGTGGAGACGGCACGGGGCGCTTCACTTCTGCGGGCAAACTAGAAGGCCTCACCGGCAAGAACCGCATGTCAATCGGTGATGTGGATGGTGACGGCTGGCTGGACATCGCCGCCACCATTCCCGCCAGCAAAGATGATCCTGAGCGCGGCGGAGTGCGTGTGTATGTGAACACGCAAGGCTTGTGGCCCTGAAGGCTGAACGAAGAGCTCAGCGCACGGCCCACAAAGCTGCGCCGAGCGTCATGCCAGGCAGCGCGCCTTGAATCGAGGATGTGTTGTGGTCAGCGGACAACATGCCGCTCCACAGCGCGTCCGTTCCACGATAGAGGTGCAGGCGGCCGCGACCGCTGTCACTGCGATCAGCAGACCACACCAAGTCCAGATGACCGTCTGCATCTAGATCAAGCGCCGTCACGCCACGACCGAAACTGCTCCAGGGCTGTGTAGCGCCGTGGAAGAGCGCATCTGCACCCAACGCATTCAGGTACGACGGTAGGCTGGCAGAGTAGTACACATAGCCACGACCATTGTCGGTGGCGAGGTAGTCCGCACGCGGAGCACCAATCAGTAGATCCGCACGACCATCCGCATCCACATCCACCACCGTGACCGTCTGACCGAACGATGTGTGACTCGGCAAGCCAACACGCACCAACGCTGTCGCTGGGTACGCAGCCAAGTGGAGGTACACGCGACCCGTGCGCTGGGAGAGTGTGGGACTCCATGCCTCAGGTGCACCTACGGCCACATCCACCAAGCCATCCCCATCCATGTCACCACTCGCTAGGACCGCACCGTACAGGTCCCCTGCGGATTCGCCATGCCAGAAACGGGCGTCGGACACGGTACCGCTGAGGTTGAGACGCGCGCCATGCAAACGATATACCTCACCTGCATCATGAAGGGTCACGCCTACCAGCGGATCGGCGCGTGGCGCCGCCAAGAGCAGTGCGCTCTCCGGATTCGTGGAGTTCGCTTGGAGCAGCAATACTTGGGTACCCAGTTGGTCCCCTGCTCGCGAGCCTTCGTACTGAGCGACAAGAGTGGCTGACAGCGGCTCTGGACTGGTCGTGTCCAAATTAGTCGACAGGCGGTAGCGATACACACACCCCGCATCCATGCGCTGAGGCCAGTCACGGTATGGAGCTGCTACGCAAAGGGCATAGCCGTCTTCATCCCCAAGCGTACCGCCGGACAAGGCACTGCCGAAGCCTGACGCGGCTTGGGGTACTGTCTCCACAAGCGTCAGAGCTGCGGCGTCCAGCAACAGCACTTGCGCGGATGAGGTAAATGGACCGCGGAAGACATACACAGTACCTGCGTCCAGCAAACCGGACACATCCGCACCCGCAGCCGACACCACAAGGTCGACATGACCATCACCATCCACATCACCTGTGAACACAGCGCTACCGAACTGATCACCAGCGCGTGCACCACGCACAATGAGATTGGCGGTCTCCGAAGTTTGGCCTTGCGTGGTCAACAAGCCGCTCCCGCCAAACCACACATATACAGCCCCCGCTTGAGGCGCGACTGTGGAATCCAACGGCGCCGTGACAACAAGGTCTGGTTGTCCATCGGCGTTCAGATCGCAGCTAGGTGCTGAATCCTCATCCCAAGTCCACGCAGCCACCAGGCGCTCGGTGCCTTGCTGAGCACTCGACACGCTCACATTGGCCGTAGTACCTGGTGTG
>Ga0208788_1001585_pt1 | contig 10921 bp, 5 predicted proteins | sample Wag4_2014_7_11_3_FD_187363 | JGI IMG/M metagenome (GOLD analysis project Ga0208788, IMG submission 187363) | Fresh water mixed with fracking chemicals microbial communities from Ohio, USA - Utica-2 Time Series FC 2014_7_11 (SPAdes) (version 2) ... | reverse complement strand
GGATGATGCAGCCAATAGCGCAATAAACGGCTGCCCATCCCCGTTGCGCATTGGTCTAATACTGAAAACAGCGTGGGTGCACGCTCTCCGCGCAAGGTTTCGGTAAGTTCTAAATTACGGCGGGTGGCGGCGTCCATTTGAATATAAGCGGAGACCGATTCCACGGTTAAAGAGTCGATATGTGGCAGGGCACCGTTTTGAGTTTGTTTAACATAGTGAAATAACGCCCCTGCCGCGCCGAGGGCAGCGGTTAAATGCTGTGCACCAAAGCCACTGAGATCTTGTGTTGCAAAATGCTGGGTTAAAGCCGCTAACGCGCTGTCAAGATCAAATTGCCACGGTGCAATGCGCTTAATAGGCTGTCGCCATTGTTGTAGAACAGCCGGTGTGAAATCTTCTGCCAACAATAACTCTGCCGGCCGCAATCGCTCCAGCTCAGCGGCTAAATGTTGGCTATCTGTTTCTAAAACACGAAAACTGCCGCTGGCCAGATTCATCCACGCCAAACCCAATTTACCGCGCAACAGATGAATTGCCACAATCAAACTGTCTTGCTTGTCATCCAATAAAGCTGCATCAGTCAACGTCCCCGGTGTCACCACGCGCATGACCTTACGTTCAACCGGCCCTTTGCTGGTCGCTGGATCGCCGATTTGCTCACAAATCGCCACCGATTCGCCCAATTTGACCAACTTGGCCAAATACTGTTCTAGAGCATGAAAGGGTACGCCCGCCATCGGCACCGGCTGACCTGCCGATTGACCACGACAGGTTAGGGTAATGTCTAATAGCCGTGCAGCCCGCTCGGCATCATCATAAAAAACTTCATAAAAATCCCCCATCCGATAAAACAACAATTTATCCGGATGGTCGGCTTTCAAACGCAGGTATTGCTGCATCATCGGGGTATGTTGTTCTGACTTGGGGGCGGAAGTTGGCGTCATCGTTGAGTGAGGGCAATCAATAATAAAGACATAGAAAAGCCTTTTTTCTATTTGATAAAACTAGAAATTGGCTCGGGCAGTGCAGTGTATTCTATGCCGTTTTTGCCTATCAACCTGCGACAATGCAGCGATAACGATTTTTTGTCCTAGATTGATTTTACGGCGCACAGCCAACATTGCCTTGTGTTTGGACCTTGTTGCGGCACCTGCATCGCGTTTACCCAATGCGCGGAAAGCCTAGGGGTTCAGTCCGAGGTCAAGAGCGCGGACGCTGAAAGCGGCCTAGTGGGATTGTTTGTTAATCTCTGAATATCAATCAGCTCATCACAACAGCTTGCTATAATTCTGTCATGGAAACCGTCAAAACACTGAAACTACGCATCAAAGACAAGCACGCGAAAGCGTTGCTGGCGATGGCGCGTGATGTGAACACGGTTTGGAATTTTTGCAACGAAACGCAGTATCGAAGCTTGCGACGTTATACGAACAAACCGCAGCGTTGGTTATCGGGGTTTGATCTGCAAAAACTCACCAACGGTTTCAGCAAATGCGATGGTGTTTATATTGGCTCAAGTACCCAGCAAGCGGTTTGTGAAGAATTTGCAACCCGACTGAGACAGTTCAAAAAACAACGTCTGAATTGGCGGGTCAGCAACAAGACATCCCCCAAATACTCACTCGGCTGGATTCCCTTTAAAAAAGGCGCGTTGACCTACAAAAGTGGTCAGGTGCGCTTCAAGGGTATGAACATTGGTCTCTGGGACTCCTATGGGCTCTCAAGGTTTGAATTTCGCGCAGGCAGTTTTAACGAAGATTCTCGTGGCCGTTGGTATCTCAACGTAGTAGTGAAGTGTCAAACCGAAGCCAAACCGGTTCAATATGGCGCGTCAGCCATCGGGATTGATCTCGGTTTAAAAACCCTTGCAACAGACAGCAACGGCGGCAAATTCGAGCCAAAACAGTGGTATCGAGAATCAGAGGCAGCGCTTGGTATTGCGCAACGCGCACGAAAAAAAGCCCGTGTGAGAGCGATACACGCGAAAATTGCCAATCAACGCAAAGATGCCATCCACAAAGAAACAACACGTCTTGTCAAAGCTCACGCCATCATCTTCGTTGGTAACGTGAACGCCAAAGCCTTAGCAAAAACACCGATGGCAAAATCGGTGCACGATGCGGCGTGGACAACGTTCAGAACACAACTCAAGTACAAGGCCATGAGGCAATGTGTGGTGTTCGAGGAAATCAACGAAGCATTTTCAACCCAAACCTGCTCGTGCTGCGGGAAAATTCCCGCCAGCAGTCCGAAAGGTAGAGCAAGTTTGCGAATAAGAGCATGGATTTGCAGCGAATGCGGTGCAACACACGACCGCGATACCAACGCTGCTAAAAACATTCTCGCGGCGGGACTTCGCCGTCTGGCAGCAGGAATCCCCGCTCTTTAAGGGCGGGGAGGAAGTCAACACAGACTCAACAACTCAAATCCTTGATGCAATAAGGGCTTTTTTGACGCACCTCAATTTGAATGTGCGATTTCGCACATTTGTAATTGCGTTTTCCAACAAAATGTGAGAAAAACACGCTGAGTACGGGGTTGATGTGCGTTTATGTGCGGTTGCAGCATAATCAAACGGTTGTTTGTTTTCAAAATCGCGCATTACAGTCTATCCATCCCGTTTTTGTGGACCAAAACACGCAAACACGCACTCATAAAGTGCGAAAGCGAAAATAAGAGGTGGAGACATGACTGCCGAATTGCCCCGCGATCACGATATCGATCCGCAGGAAACGTTAGAATGGACCGAAGCACTTGAGTCGGTATTAGACGTAGAAGGCGCTGAACGCGCTCATTTCCTGTTAGAAAAAATGGTGGAACGGACTCGCCGCCGTGGTGCCCATCTGCCTTTTGATGCCACAACGGCCTACCAAAACACCATTCCGGTCGGCAAAGAAGTCAAGTCTCCCGGCGACCACGAACTCGAACACCGTATCCGCTCAATCAACCGCTGGAACGCTGCCGCGATGGTGCTGCGGGCAGGGAAAAAGAACTTAGAATTGGGCGGCCATATTGCCAGCTTCCAATCCTCTGCCACGTTGTACGATGTCGGCTTTAATCATTTCTGGCGTGCTCACAATGATGAACAAGAAGGCGATTTGGTGTATTTCCAAGGCCATATCGCCCCGGGTATCTATGCTCGCGCCTACCTCGAAGGCCGGTTACAGGAAGACCAGCTCGACAATTTCCGTCAAGAAGTCGGTGGTAAAGGCTTATCCTCTTATCCTCACCCTTGGTTAATGCCTGATTTCTGGCAATTCCCTACCGTGTCGATGGGCTTAGGGCCATTGATGGCGATTTATCAAGCTCGCTTCTTGAAATATCTCGAAAGCCGTGGCTTGGCAAAAACCCCCGGCCGTAAAGTCTGGTGCTTCTGCGGTGATGGTGAGATGGACGAACCCGAATCACTCGGTGCCATTGCCCTCGCCGCCCGCGAAGGCTTAGACAATCTGATTTTTGTCATCAACTGCAACTTGCAACGTCTCGATGGCCCAGTACGCGGCAACGGTAAAATCATTCAAGAACTCGAAGGTGATTTCCGTGGTGCAGGTTGGAATGTGCTCAAAGTGATTTGGGGTAGCCGTTGGGATCCGCTGTTGGCGATGGATACCAAAGGGTTGCTGAAAAAACGCATGGATGAGTGCGTTGATGGGGATTATCAAACTTTCAAATCCAAAGATGGCGCGTATGTGCGTGAACATTTCTTTGGTAAATACCCCGAATTGCGTGAAATGGTCGCGAATATGTCCGACCAAGAAATTTGGGAACTCAACCGTGGTGGTCACGACCCACATAAAGTCTATGCCGCCTACCACGAGGCCACCCACAACGCTCATGGCCGCCCAACAGTGATTTTGGCAAAAACCATCAAGGGTTATGGCATGGGTTCATCAGGTGAAGCCCAAAACGTGGCTCACCAAGCGAAAAAAATGGATTTGGAAAGTCTGCGCCAATTCCGTGACCGTTTAGGCATCCCAATTCCTGACGATCAATTAGTCAGCGCACCCTATTACAAACCAGCAGATGACAGCCCAGAAATGCAATATCTGCGGCAACGTCGCAGCAGTTTAGGTGGCTATTTGCCAGCCCGTAAGCCGGTTAAAGCACCGTTGCAAATTCCGGGGCTACATCTATTTGACAGCCAATTGGCCGATTCTGGCGAACGTGAATTCTCCACCACGATGGCCTTTGTCCGTCAGTTGGGCATTCTGTTAAAAGACAAAAATATCGGCAAACAAATTGTCCCTATCGTGCCGGATGAATCGCGCACTTTTGGGATGGAAGGCATGTTCCGTCAGTATGGCATTTGGTCCACCGAAGGCCAAAACTATGTGCCGCAAGATGCTGACCAATTGATGTTCTACAAAGAATCCAAAGACGGTCAGATGTTGCAAGAAGGGATTAACGAGCCCGGTGCCATGTCGTCGTGGATTGCAGCGGCCACCAGCTACGCCAATAACGGCATCCCGATGATTCCGTTCTACATCTACTACTCGATGTTTGGCTTCCAACGTATCGGTGACTTGGCGTGGGCAGCAGGCGACATGCGCGCACGCGGCTTTATGCTGGGCGGCACGGCGGGCCGTACCACGCTCAACGGCGAAGGCTTACAACACGAAGATGGCCATAGCCATATTCAAGCAGGTTTGATTCCAAACTGCCTGAGCTATGACCCAACTTTTGCCTATGAACTGGCGGTGATTTTGCAAGATGGCTTGCGCCGGATGTATGTCGAACAAGAAGACGTGTTCTATTACATCACCCTCATGAACGAAAACTACACCCACCCAGCCATGCCACAAGGCGCAGAAGAAGGCATCTTGAAAGGGATGTATCTGTTGCGTGATGGCGGTGAAGCCGAAGTGAAAGTGCAGTTGATGGGCTCGGGCACCATTTTGCGTGAAGTGATTGCCGCTGCTGATTTGCTACGCAACGACTTTGGTGTCACTGCCGATATTTGGAGCATGACATCCTTCAACCTGTTGCGTCGTGAAGGCATGGAAGTGTCGCGCTACAACCTGTTACACCCCACTGAAACACCGCGTGTGTCGTATGTGGAACAACAATTACAAGGTCGCACTGGCCCTGTGATTGCTGCAACTGACTATATCCGCAACTACGCCGATCAAATTCGCGAATATGTCCCAAGCCGTTATGTGGTGTTGGGTACCGATGGTTTTGGTCGTTCGGACAGCCGCGCCAACTTGCGCGAGTTCTTTGAAGTAGACCGTTACCACGTTGTGGTGGCTGCACTCTCGGCATTGGCACGCGACGGCAAAGTCGACGCCAACCGCGTTGCAGAAGCCATCACCAAATACGGGATTAACGTCGATAAGTTGCCGAGCTGGAAGGTGTAATCATGAGCCAGATCATCGAATTAAAAGTGCCTGACATCGGCGGGCACAGTCATGTGGATGTGATTGAAGTCTTTGTGCAAGTTGGGCAAACCCTTGCTGTGGACGATTCTCTGATCACATTGGAAACCGATAAAGCCACGATGGAAGTCCCTGCCGAATCGGCTGGGGTGGTGAAGGAAGTCCGTGTGGCAGTTGGCAGCAAAGTGTCAGAAGGGGATGTGATTGCTTTGGTTGAAGTGGGTGCAACAGCAGCAGACACCGCTGCCGCTGCCAAACCAGAAGCCACGCCCGTTGCCGCCACACCGGTGGCCGCACCAGTTGCTGCGCCCGTGGCAACCGCCGCCAGCAGCCAACGCAGTGAGATTCGTATTCCCGACATCGGTGGTCATCACAATGTCGATGTGATCGAAGTCGCGGTCAATGTCGGTGATGAAATCAAGGTGGATGATTCCCTGATTACCTTGGAAACCGACAAAGCGACGATGGAAGTCCCTGCCACTGCCGCAGGTAAAGTGGTGGCGGTACAAGTGAAAGTGGGTGACAAGGTCAATGAAGGTGATGTGATTGTGGTGGTGGAATCCGCTGCTGCCGTCACAGCCGCCACGCCAGTGGTTGCCGCACCTGTGGCTGCGGCTGTCGCAACACCGGCAAGCAAGGCAGAAACCGTGCCGATGCCTGCCCCAGTACCTGCCCCGACAACAATCAACGAAGGGGGTTTTGCTCGTGCTCATGCCGGCCCTTCAGTGCGTAAATTGGCACGTGAATTGGGCGTTGACTTATCGAAAGTCAAAGGCAGTGGTCGCAAGGGGCGGATTATGGAGCCCGATGTCAAAGCCTTTGTCAAAGGGGTGATGTCTGGTGCGTTACAAGCCGCTCATGTGGCAGCACCGGCGGCCACTCAAGGCGGTGGTCTAGACTTGTTGCCGTGGCCAAAAGTCGATTTCGCCAAATTTGGCCCTGTCCAAAGCGAGCCTTTATCGCGTATTAAGAAAATATCCGGTGCCAACTTGGCGCGTAACTGGGTGATGATTCCGCATGTCACACAGTTTGACGAAGCGGATATTACCGAGATGGAAGCCTTCCGTAAGAGCTTGGGCGAAGAGTTAAAAGCCGACGGCGTTAAGCTCACGCCTTTGGCTTTCTTGGTCAAGGCAGTGGTCGCAGCGTTGAAAAAATACCCGACCTTTAATGCCAGCTTGGACGGTGACAATCTGATCCTGAAACAGTATTACCACATCGGTTTTGCGGCAGATACGCCAAACGGTTTGGTCGTACCAGTGATTCGTGATGCTGACAAAAAATCGTTGATTGAAATTGCTAACGAAAGCGGTGTGTTGGCGAAAAAAGCGCGTGACGGCAAGCTGTTGCCTGCTGATATGCAAGGCGGATGTTTCTCGATTTCCAGTTTGGGTGGCGTTGGTGGCACAGCCTTTACCCCGATTGTGAATGCGCCAGAAGTGGCCATTCTTGGGGTATCGAAATCGGACATTAAACCAAAATGGAATGGTAAAGAATTTGCCCCACGCCTGATGTTGCCTTTGTCGTTGTCCTACGATCACCGTGTGATTGATGGTGCAGCAGCGGCACGCTTCACCAGTTATCTGGCACAAGTTTTAGGCGATATTCGCCGTTTGATGCTGTGAGGATTTGCCGATGAGCCAGCTAATTGAATTAACCGTTCCAGACATCGGCGGCCACAGCAATGTGGATGTGATCGAGGTCTTCGTCAAAGTGGGCGATGTCGTCAAACGTGACGATAGCCTGATTACCTTAGAAACCGACAAAGCCACGATGGAAGTCCCAGCCGAAGCAGCGGGGGTAGTCAAAGAAGTGCGTATTGCCGTGGGTGGTAAGGTCAACGAGGGGGATGTGATTGTGGTGGTAGAAGCGGAAGCCACTGCCGCCGCTCAACCTGCCCCTGCACCAACACCGACCCCTGCGGTTGCCGCCAGCCCAGCGCCAACGGCAGCACAACATCAAGGCAGTGCCGATGTTGAATGTGATGTGTTGGTGTTAGGGGGTGGCCCCGGTGGTTATTCCGCGGCCTTCCGTGCTGCCGACCTAGGCCTCAAAGTGGTGTTGGTTGAACGCTATGCCACCTTGGGCGGCGTGTGCTTGAACGTAGGATGTATCCCTTCGAAAGCACTGTTGCACAATGCAGCGGTGATTGACGAAGTGAAGCACCTTGCTGCCAACGGTATTAAGTTTGCTGAACCAGAAATTGATATTGATCAGCTGCGCGGTTACAAGGAAAAGGTGATTGCTAAGCTGACCGGTGGTTTGGCAGGAATGGCGAAAGCTCGCAAAGTGCAGTTGCTGCGTGGCGTGGGGACTTTCCTCGATCCTTACCATCTGCAAGTCGAACTGACCGAGGGTAAGGGACAAGACAAAACGGGCGAAACGAAGGTGGTGAAGTTCAAAAATGCCATCATCGCCGCCGGTAGTCGAGTGGTCAACCTGCCGTTTATTCCACAAGACCCGCGTATTGTTGACTCCACCGGTGCGCTTGAGTTGAAGTTTGTGCCGAAGAAAATGCTGATTATTGGCGGTGGCATTATCGGCTTGGAAATGGGGACGGTGTATTCCACCCTTGGCGCTCGGTTGGATGTGGTGGAAATGATGGATGGCCTGATGCAAGGGGCCGACCGTGATTTGGTCAAAGTCTGGGAAAAAATGAATGCCCACCGCTTCGACAACATCATGATCAACACCAAGACTGTCGCTGTCGAGGCCAAACCCGAGGGGATTTATGTCCAGTTTGAAGGAGCCAAAGCACCCGCCGAGCCACAATGCTATGACTTAGTCTTGGTTGCGGCTGGACGGGCACCGAATGGGAAACTATTGGGCGCGGAAAACGCAGGCGTGGCAGTGACTGAGCGCGGTTTTATCGAAGTGGATAAACAACAACGGACCAATGTTCCGCATATTTATGCGATTGGCGATATTGTTGGTCAGCCGATGCTGGCGCATAAAGCAGTGCATGAAGCGCATGTGGCTGCAGAAAATTGCGCTGGCGGCAAAGCCTATTTCGATGCGCGGGTGATTCCTGGGGTGGCTTATACCGATCCAGAAGTCGCATGGGTTGGGGTCACTGAAGAGCAAGCCAAGCGCGATGGCATCAAGATCGAAAAAGGCGTGTTCCCTTGGGCGGCCTCTGGTCGTGCTATTGCTAATGGCCGTGATGAAGGGTTTACCAAGTTGATTTTTGACGCGGAAACCCATCAGATCATCGGCGGTGGCATCGTTGGAACTCACGCTGGGGATATGATTGGTGAGGTGTGTTTGGCCATTGAGATGGGATGTGATGCGGTGGATATTGGCAAAACCATCCATCCTCACCCAACGCTTGGTGAGTCAATTGGGATGGCCGCAGAAGTCGCTCACGGCACTTGCACCGACCTGCCTCCGCAACGGAAGAAATAAAGTACGTTGTTCAAGTTGGGCAGACAACCTCCGCCCAACAGACACTCAAAAAACCGGCCTTGGTATCTGCTTAGGCCGGTTTTTTAACGAAAAACTTTTTTGGAAAAATACTTATACTTAAACCAAAGCCCCTATAGGCTACCGAAGGCTGAATTCAACAACTTAATTAGTAAAAATGAACATCTATCAAGCTGATCTACAAATTGCCATTGCTAGAAGTTTGCGCTGGATGCCAGACCATATTGCCTTGGCAGAAGATAGATTGATAATCGAAGGTTGGATAATCAGCGTATGGGAAGCGCGAGAAAACTATCGTTTTTTAATCAACGGTGTAGATTTTGACACGGTTGACTGGCCCCTAGCTTCACCTGACCTGTTGACGCACTTCCCAGATATTCCAGATATAGAGAAGTCTCGCTTTCGTTGCGAGCATTACTTTTCTGATCCAAAGGTTTTATTTTCGGATGGGGTCGCTCGTTTCAATGTGACTCCCACCTGTGGTGAACATGCATGGTCATATCGCTCGGCTTGGTTTCTAGCTGACCCCACATGCGAGCGGCCGTTGCCGCCGCCAGCACAAATCGCCAAAATGATTGGCACATCGGACACCAACGCCTTTTGCTGGGGCGGTGCCACTATTGTGTCGCGCTTTGCCCATTTGCTGGCCGAACGCTTTGGCCGGCCACTATCATCGTTTGCCTCGATTCTGGACTGGGGCTGCGGCGCAGGCCGCCTGACCCGCTATTTGCTGGCCTACGGCCGGCCGGTCATTGCCATAGACACCGACCCAGAAATGGCGCAGCTGTGCCAGCGCACCCTGCCCGACGCCACATGCTGGCCGGTGGATTTGCTGCCGCCCACGCCGCTGGCCGCCGCCAGCGTGGACCTGGTGATTGGCCTGGCGGTGATGCCGCATCTGACCGAAGCCGCGCAAAACGCCTGGCTGGCCGAGTTGCAGCGCCTGACCCAGCCGGGCGGCATGCTGTTGCTGTCGGTGCAGGGCATGGCGCAAATGGCGCTCTATGCCGCGCCGCCAGCCCGCAAGCAGGCGGCGCACCGCCTCGGCTTTCATGACGCCTGCGGCCCCGCCGCACCGCAGGCCAAGCATGACCGCGACGTGCTGCATTCGCCGGATTACATCATCTCGCACTGGGGCCGCTATTTTGACGTGCTCGACATTATCGAGGCGATGGCCGGCAATCAGGACGTGGTGGTGCTGCGCCGCCGCGCCGACTGAGCCGCACGGCGCCTGCGCGGCGCTTACCAGGAGGTGTCGTAGTCGATATAGCGGGTGATGTACTCGGCAAAGGTCCAGCGCTGGTCAAACCAACGAAAGCGCATGTCCGGCTGGTAGAATTTCAGCCCCAGCCCCTGGGCAACCAGCGGGTCGATCGGCTCTTCCATGGTGTCCATATCGGGCATGGCGTCGATGGCGGCGTTCAAGCGCCGCCAGGCAGCGTCGGCGTCGCCGCCCAGCGCCGGCTGCACGGCGCGCCACAGCCGCCGCGCCAACTCGCCAATCGCCTCGGCGCGGACATGGGCATACGCCAGAAACAGATGGCGCTCGCGGAAATGGCTCCACACATAGTCGCCAATTTTCACGTCGCACTGCGCGTCACGGCGCCACAGCTTGTGCTCGGCCCGCGCCAGCAGGGCGGTCAAATCCGGCATCTGCGCCGCCGACTGCTGCTGATAGGCGGCCAGCCCCTGCGCGCCGCGCAAGCCGCTGGCCGCCACCTCCAGCGCCACCCAGTTGCCATAGGGATAACGCCCCCAGACATGCTTGGGTTCGGGCACATTGCGCGGGTCGCTGGTGACGGCAAACGGCCACATGCAGGTCATCACAAAGCTGGGGTAGGTGATCGTGGGGCACGCGGGCGGACAATGCTCGCGCAGATAGCAGCACAAGGGCAGGCCGTAGCGCTCCACTTCTGGCGGCACGCCCCAGGCGGCCAGATCAAACTGGCTGTCGTATTGCTCCAGATACAGGCAGCAGCGCTGCATCTGCTCGGGGGTGGGACGGTCGGGCTCTTCGCCGGGCGGCGCGTGGTTCAGCACGCAAAGAAAGCCTTTGTCGCCATGGGCGGCGGCCAGCAAACTGGCCAAAAACGGGATTTGGCAGTTGCCATACATCACCACCA
>Ga0208788_1001584_pt1 | contig 10929 bp, 8 predicted proteins | sample Wag4_2014_7_11_3_FD_187363 | JGI IMG/M metagenome (GOLD analysis project Ga0208788, IMG submission 187363) | Fresh water mixed with fracking chemicals microbial communities from Ohio, USA - Utica-2 Time Series FC 2014_7_11 (SPAdes) (version 2) ... | reverse complement strand
GTCGCGGTGGTCGTAATCGCCGTCGCCGTCGTGGTGGACGCGGCCGTCGCAAGCCAGGTACCGATGGCGCCGAGGCTAATTCTTCAGATGAAGATTCAGAAACTTCAGATGAATCCAGCGAAGATTCTGCTGAAGGTACAACTCATCGCCGTCGCCGTCGCCGCCGCGCAACTGGTGAAGGTGTAACACCTGGCGAGACCGTTGATGAAGATGGCGTAATAACAGTTGTTAAGGTCCGCGAAGTTCGTGAACGCACCGAACGTCCTGCTCGCGCAGAACGTAACGAACGTGGAACACGTAGCCGTGGCCGCGATCGCGATCGTGGGGGCCGTAATGACAATCGCAATGACAATCGTGGTGATTACCGCGAGCCTTATCGTCGTCGCGGAACAATCATTACTGATGGAGAATTTCTAGCGCGTCGCGAGAACGTTGATCGCGAGATGGTAGTCCGCCAAATCGGTGATCGTATTCAGATCGCCGTTATCGAAGATAAAGTCATGGTTGAGCACTATGTAAACCGTAACGCCAACGTTTCTTACGTCGGAAACGTTTACTTAGGTCGGGTACAGAACGTTCTTCCATCTATGGAAGCGGCATTCGTTGATATCGGCAAGGGCCGTAACGCAGTTCTATATGCCGGTGAAGTTAACTGGGATGCTGCAGGTATCTCTGAAACTCAACCACGTAAAATTGAAATGGTTTTAAAGACAGGTCAACCTGTTCTTGTACAAGTAACTAAAGATCCGATCGGCCAAAAGGGTGCGCGCTTAACTAGCCAGATCTCACTTCCTGGCCGTTACGTTGTCTATGTTCCTGGCGGCGGAATGAGCGGTATTTCAAAGCGCCTTCCTGAATCAGAACGCACACGTTTAAAGGCGATCTTAAAGAACTTAATCCCTGAAGAAGCGGGCGTAATTGTTCGTACCGCTGCTGAAGGCGTTAGCGAAGAAGAACTCACCAACGATGTCGCACGTCTAAAGGCGCAATGGGAAGATATTTATCAGAAATCTGAAAATCCAAACTTCCACGCACCAGCGCTTCTTCTCTCAGAGCCAGATCTTGCGGTACGCGTAATCCGCGATATCTTCAACGAAGATTTCCGCAAATTAACAATTCAAGGCAATGAAGCCTGGGAAGAGATCAGCTCTTACCTCGGATCTATTGCTCCGGAACTTGTGACCAAGCTTGAGAAGTACACCGGAACTGGCGATCTCTTTGCTGACTTCCGCGTTGAAGAACAACTCGCTAAGGCATTCGACCGCAAGGTTTATCTACCATCAGGTGGTTCGCTAGTTATCGATCGCACCGAAGCGATGATCGTTATCGACGTCAACACCGGTAAATTCATCGGTAAGGGCGGAAACCTCGAAGAAACTGTTACCAAGAACAACTTGGAAGCAGCCGAAGAAATTGCTCGCCAACTTCGCTTGCGCGACCTTGGCGGAATCATCGTTATCGACTTTATCGATATGGTTCTTGAATCAAACCGAGATGCAGTTCTTCGACGCCTAGTTGAATGCCTCGGTCGCGATCGCACCAAGCATCAGGTTGCAGAAGTAACTTCTCTTGGTTTGGTACAGATGACTCGCAAGCGCGTTGGCCAAGGTTTGATCGAAGCCTTCTCAACAACTTGTGATTCTTGTGCAGGACGCGGAATTCATATCCATATGGAGCCGGTAAAGATGAAGGCGCCGATGCCACAAGTGAATTCACAATCAGCATCACATGACGATGCCGATGAGTCTGAAGCAACCGAACATGAATTCCATGAAACGCTAAATACAGAAACGTCTTCAAAAACTGAGGTAGATGAGGATGCAGAAGTAGAAGCCAAGCCAGCTGGGCGACGTCGTCGCAGGGCAGCTTCCAGCGGGATCATCACCGCCTAGAAAAGCCTCAATTTGACCCTAGGGGTACGAAATCCGTACCCTTAGCCTCTGCTCGAAAGAAGCCCACCTGGGCCTCATGAGCGTGAACTGAACTGGAGCAAGAATCGTGTACGCAATCGTTAAAGCTGGCGGACGCCAGGAGAAAGTCACCGTTGGTGAAACCATCACTGTCGATCGCATCGACCAGGCTGCTGGTGCAACCGTATCTTTCCCTGCGCTACTTGTCGTAGACGGTGCGAGCGTTACAGCTGATCCAAAAGTTCTTAGCGGTGTAAAAGTTACCGGTGAAGTAATTGACGAAGTAAAGGGTCCAAAGATCGACATCCTTCGTTACATGAACAAGACCGGTTACCGTCGTCGTCAAGGTTTCCGTGCACAGCAAACTCGAGTCAAGATCACCGCAATCAGCGGCGTGAAATAAGGGGCGTAAACAATGGCAAGTAAGAAGGGTGTCTCCTCGACACGTAACGGTCGCGATTCCAATCCGCAATACCTCGGTATCAAGCGCTTTGGCGGACAAGAAGTAAACGCTGGTGAAATTTTGGTTCGTCAACGCGGAACATATTTCCACCCAGGCAAGAACGTTGGTCGCGGTAAGGATGACACTCTCTTTGCACTCGCTGCAGGCGCAGTTGAATTCGGTCGCGCTCGCGGTCGCCGTGTAGTGAACGTGGTTGCACCGGTCGCTTAATTTAGGTTTCTCAAAGAGAGCGAGCCGCGTTCGTGGCTCGCTCTTTTTATTTATCAAGCAGTTTTCATATTTCAAACCGGAAGGGAGCGTTAAGAGATGACAACATTCGTTGATCGCGTAACGCTCTATGCCGCTGCCGGAAAAGGTGGCGATGGTTGCGTCTCTGTTAAGCGCGAAAAATTTAAACCACTAGGTGGCCCAGATGGCGGTAACGGTGGACGCGGCGGCGACATTATCTTGATCGTCGATTCCAGTGTTACAACGCTTCTTGATTTTCACCATTCTCCACACCGCAAAGCAACATCTGGTTCGCAAGGTTATGGCGATCGTAAAGATGGAACATACGGTGAAGATTTAATTCTTCCTGTTCCAAATGGCACAGTTGTTTTCGACGATAAAGGAAATCAACTCGCAGATTTAATTGGCGTCGGCACAACATTTCTTGCGGCACAAGGCGGACATGGCGGCCTCGGCAACTTAGCTCTCTCATCTTCAAAACGTCGCGCTCCAGGTTTTGCGCTCCTTGGCGAACCAGGTGAAGAACGCACTCTCTACTTAGAACTTAAATCGGTTGCCGACATTGCACTTGTTGGATATCCAAGTGCTGGAAAATCTTCATTAATTGCCGCGATTTCTGCAGCGCGCCCAAAGATCGCTGACTATCCATTTACAACTTTGGTTCCTAACTTGGGTGTTGTTCAAGCAGGAGATACCCGCTTTACCGTGGCAGATGTTCCAGGGCTAATCCCAGGTGCATCACAAGGTAAAGGCTTGGGCCTTGAGTTCTTACGCCACGTCGAACGCTGTGTAGCGCTTGTTCATGTACTCGATTGCGGAACGCTAGAAACTGATCGCAATCCAATTACTGATCTAGAAATTATTGAATCCGAACTCGCACAGTACGGTGGCCTCGAAGATCGCGTGCGCATTATTGCTCTGAATAAAATTGATCTACCTGATGGCCAGGCGATGGCCGACATGGTGGCGCAAACTTTGCGCGATAAGGGATATGAGGTTTATCCAGTCTCTGCTGCAAGCCGTGCAGGGCTAACTGAACTTCTCTACGCCATGGCGCGCTTAGTACAGAAAGCTCGCGCTGAAGCGGCAACTGAAGAACGCACTCGCATTATCTTGCGCCCAACTGCAGTTGATGATTCTGGATTCACCGTTCGCGCAAATGCCGATGGTTCATTTAGCGTGCGTGGACAGAAAGTTGTTCGTTGGGTTCGCCAGACTAACTTTAAGAACGCAGAAGCAATTGGTTACTTAGCAGATCGCCTAGCCCAGCTCGGAGTTGAAAAAGAGCTGTTTAAGCAGGGAGCGGTTGCCGGAAGTGAAGTACGAATCGGCTCTGGCGATAATGAAGTTGTCTTCGAATGGGAGCCAACAATCGAAGCCGGCGCAGAACAATTAGCCGGACACTTGCATCGCCGTGGTGAAGATTCACGCCTAGAAGGCGCCTGGGTTGTAGAAGAACGTGTTGTCGATCAACTAAGCGATGAAGAAATTGCGCAACAATGGGAGTACAACGTGGAGGACCCACATACTCCACGCTTAACGGATCCAAAACCAGTAGAGGATAAGTAAATGAACCGCAGCGCAGTCACGAATGCGAAACGCGTCGTCATTAAAATTGGTTCATCGTCACTAACTGGTTCTGCGGGTTCAGCGCTAGATAGCCAAGCAGTTTCACAAATCGTTGATTCAGTTGCCCAACTACGCGCGCGTGGCGCTGAAGTTGTTCTGGTTTCTTCGGGTGCGATTGCGGCCGGCCTTGCTCCACTTGGACTTACGACCCGCCCTAAAGATTTAGCAACACAACAAGCGGCAGCCTCGGTTGGCCAAGGCTTACTTATTGCAAAGTACAACGAGAACTTTTCTCGCCATAACTTGGTTTCTTCGCAGGTGCTTTTAACTACCGAAGATGTGGTTCGTCGTTCGCACTATCAGAACGCACAACAGACTTTGAATAAGTTGCTCTCACTCGGAGTCGTGCCGATTATCAACGAGAATGATTCAGTTGGAACGCAAGAGATCCGCTTCGGCGATAACGATCGTTTGGCAGCCCTTGTGTCAATGCTAATCGGCGCTGATTTACTCGTGCTGGTTTCAGATGTTGATGCGCTTTACGATGCCCCACCTTCACAGGCGGGCGCTAAGGCAATTTCATTTGTCGATCACATCGCCGATATTGAAAACTTTGATATTGGCGGTGCAGGTTCTGCTGGCGTTGGTAGCGGGGGAATGGTTACCAAAATTGAAGCCGCACGTATTTCCACAGGTGCAGGAACGCCGATGTTGCTCACATCGCTAGCCAACGCAGCAACTGCGCTATCCGGAGCTGAAGTCGGTACTTTCTTTGCTTCCCACGGAACCCGTTCTACATCGCGCCTGCTCTGGTTGGCACATGCGTCAACTCCACGTGGTCGTTTAATTCTTGATTCCGGTGCAGTCACGGCAATTCTTGAAAGAGGAGTTTCTCTGTTGCCTGCTGGAGTTACGGCTGTTGAGGGCGAATTCATCGCAGGAGATACTGTTGAACTAATTAGCGCAGATAAGAAAGTAATTGCGCGTGGTTTGGTGGCATTTGATTCAGATGAAATCCCACAGATGCTGGGGCGTTCGACAAAGGAACTGGCGGCAACCCTTGGTGCTGAATATGAGCGCGAGTTAGTTCACCGCGATGATTTAGTCCTTCTCGGATAAATAGAAACCGATAAACTTTTCCAATGGATGCAGTAGAAATTGTTTCGGATTTAGCGCTAAAGGCGCGCACTGCTGCACGCACGCTATCTACCGCAACAGGCGCTGAACGCAAGGCCGCCTTGTATGCAATCGCTACAGCAATCGAATCTCGCAGCGCCGAGATTCTAAAAGCCAATGCTGAAGATATTGCGCGAGCAAAAGCTGAAGATATGCATCCTCAGATGCAGGATCGTTTACTTCTAACCGAATCTCGCGTTGCGGGAATGGCCAATGGCGCACGCTTAGTCGCCGATCTTCCAGATCCACTCGGACAGGTACTTCGCCAATCAACTCTGCCAAACGGTTTAGACCTGAAACAAGTATCAGTTCCATTTGGCGTGATCGGCATGGTCTACGAAGCGCGTCCAAATGTGACGGTCGATGCTGCAGTGATCTTGTTGATGTCCGGCAATGCTGCGCTCTTGCGTGGCTCTTCAACGGCTGCGGCTAGCAACCAAGTTCTGGTCACCGTTATCCGTGAGGCGCTAGCAACTACCAAAATTTCACCAGAAGTAATTCAACTAGTTCCATCCGAAGATCGCGCAACCGTTAAAGCGCTTCTAAATGCGCGCGGCAAAGTAGATCTGGTTATCCCACGTGGAAGTGCTGCGCTAATCCGTATGGTTGTGGACGAATCAACGGTTCCAACTATCGAAACTGGCGCTGGTGTCTGCCATGTTTATGTCGATGAGTTTGCCGATATTGAAAAAGCGTTGCCGATTTTAATTAACTCCAAGACCCATCGCCCAAGCGTTTGCAATGCGGCTGAAACACTTTTGGTTCACCGTGCGATCGCACCAACCTTCTTACCTATGGCACTCAAAGCGCTATCTGATGCCGGCGTTATCTTGCATTCTGATGCAACCGCTCAAAAAGTGGCTGAAAAGTTTGGTATCGCATCAACACCTGCCACAGATGCAAATTGGTGTACTGAATACGGAATTCTCGAAATGAACGTCGGCGTCGTTGATTCAGTTGATGCTGCAGCAGATCACATTGCAAAGTACGGAACTAACCACACTGAAGCGATTGTTACCGAAAATAAAGCAAATGCAGATCGCTTTATCGCACTCGCTGATTGCGCTGCAGTAATGGTCAATACATCGACCCGCTTTACCGATGGCGAACAAATGGGATTCGGCGCTGAAATTGGAATCTCAAATCAAAAACTCCATGCCCGCGGCCCAATGGGCTTAGAAGCGATGACAACCACCACGTGGATCGTCACCGGCAATGGGCAAATTCGCTCGTAACCCGCTTTCTCATTAAACTTCACACACTATGAGCAGCCTTTCCCGTGATGATGTCGCAAAGTTGGCATCCCTAGCCCGTATCGAGATGACTGAAGAAGAACTCGTTAACCTGGCATCACAATTTGGCAGCATCCTCGACGCCGTTGCGCGAGTACAGGAATTAAATCTTGAAGGCGTGAAGGCAACATCGCACCCACAGCCAATTGAAAATATCTTCCGTGAAGATGTTGTGCTACCAAGTCTTACTCCAGAACAAGCGCTCTCAGGTGCGCCAGCACAAGAAGATCAACGCTTCCGCGTTCCTCAAATTCTTGGTGAAGCAGAATGATAAAAAAGACCGCTGCACAAATGTCAGCATCCCTGACATCGGGGGAGACAACATCGGTTGCGCTGACACAAAGCCATTTAGATCGCATCAGCGAAGTTGATTCCAAGGTAAAAGCTTTTCTACATGTCGATGGCGAGAACGCGCTTGCGCAAGCCGCGAAAGTTGATGCTGAACGCGCTGCCGGAAAGAAGTTGCACCCACTTGCTGGCGTTCCACTTGCACTTAAAGATGTATTGGCGCAAGAAGGTGTGCCAACTACAGCCGGTTCAAAGATTCTGCAGGGCTGGAAACCACCTTATGACTCAACAGTCGTCTCCAAGTTAAAGCAGGCTGGAATCGTAATTCTCGGTAAAACAAATATGGATGAATTCGCAATGGGTTCATCTACCGAAAACTCGGGCTACGGACCTACTTTTAACCCTTGGGATTTAACCCGCACTCCAGGTGGTTCAAGTGGTGGTTCAGCTGCAGCGGTGAGCGCATTTGAGGCTCCGATCGCAGTTGGATCAGATACTGGTGGATCAATTCGCCAACCTGCAGCGCTAACCGGAATCGTTGGCGTTCGTCCTACTTACGGCGCTGTATCTCGTTATGGACTCATCGCTTATTCATCAAGTCTTGATCAAGCAGGACCATTTGGTCGCACAGTTTTAGATACTGCGATGTTGCATGAAGTAATGGCCGGGCATGATCCAAAGGATGCAACAAGTATTAACGCAGCAGTTCCCAACGTTATTGCGGCAGCACGTAGCGCAGATGTCAAAGGTAAGAAGATCGGTGTAATCAAGCAGTTGCAGGGAAGTGGTTACCAAGCCGGTGTCCTTGCGCGCTTTAACGAATCACTTGACCTTCTTGCATCCCTTGGTGCAGAAATTGTTGAAGTTGATTGTCCAAGTTTTGAATTCGCCCTTGCTGCTTATTACTTAATCGCCCCATCAGAATGTTCATCTAACTTGGCTCGTTTTGATGCGATGCGTTATGGACTTCGCACCGGCGATGACAATGGCGCATCCGCCGAAACCGTTATGAACGCAACGCGTGAAGCTGGTTTTGGCCGCGAGGTCAAGCGCCGCATCATCCTTGGCACATACGCGCTTTCATCTGGTTACTACGATGCTTATTACGGTAGCGCGCAGAAGATCCGCACCTTAATCATTGAAGATTACAAGAAGGCGTTTACTCAAGCAGATGTTCTGGTTTCTCCAACATCGCCAATTACTGCATTTAAGATCGGTGAAAAATCAGAAGATCCAATCGCAATGTATTTGGCGGATGTGGCAACGATTCCGGTAAACCTCGCGGGCATCTGTGGCATGAGCCTTCCTGCAGGACTTGCAGATGAAGATGGTTTGCCAGTTGGTTTCCAGATCATGGCACCTGCGATGCAAGATCAACGTTTGTACGAAGTTGGCGGCGCATTGGAAGCAGCGCTGGTCAGCAAATGGGGCGGACATTTAATTGATCAAGTTCCAGCGCTAGGAGGTGCCAAGTAATGGCTCTTACCTATGACGAGGTAATTTCAAAGTACGAACCTGTACTCGGCCTAGAAGTTCACGTTGAACTCAATACCGAATCAAAGATGTTCTGTTCTTGCAGCACCACTTTTGGCGCAGAGCCAAATACACAAACTTGCCCGGTCTGTTTGGCTCTTCCTGGCGCGTTGCCAGTTGTAAATGCCACAGCTATTGAATCAACGATCAAGATTGGTTTGGCACTTAACTGTCAGATCGCACCGTATAGCCGCTTTGCGCGCAAAAACTATTTCTATCCAGATATGCCAAAGAACTTCCAGATTTCACAGTATGACGAACCAATCTGCTTCGATGGTTATGTAGATGTCGAAATCGAAACTGAAGAAGGCTCAAAGCAGTTCCGCATTGAAATTGAACGTGTACACATGGAAGAAGACACCGGAAAGTCGCTACACGTGGGTGGAGCAACTGGACGTATCCATGGCGCTGAATATTCATTGCTCGATTACAACCGCGCTGGAATCCCGCTGGTAGAAATCGTTACCAAGATCGTTCCCGGCACCGGCAAATACGCGCCAGAAGTTGCTAAGGCTTACGTTGCCGAACTCCGCGATATCTTGCGAGGCCTAAAGGTTTCAGATGTAAAGATGGAGCAAGGCTCGCTTCGTTGCGATGCCAACGTTTCATTGCGCTTAATTGGATCAGATGTCCTCGGAACTCGTTCTGAAACCAAGAACGTGAATTCACTTCGCTCTGTGGAACGTGCGATCCGCGGAGAAATGATCCGCCATGCAGAACTTCTAAATGAGGGCAAGAAAGTTAAACAAGAGACCCGCCACTTCCAAGAAGATACGGGGCTAACTCGCTCTGGACGCTCAAAAGAGCAAGCAGAGGATTACCGTTACTTCCCAGAGCCAGATTTGGTACCTGTTGCACCTGATGCAACGTGGATTGAAACGCTTCGCGCCGGGTTGCCAGAACGTCCATCACTTCGTCGAAAGCGATTGAAAGAAGAGTGGGCTGTTCCCGACAAGGAAATGGCGGCGATGATTAACGCCGATGTTCTAGACATTGTTGAAGCGACAGTTCTTTTAGGCGCAGAACCAACTAAAGCTCGCACCTGGTGGCTTGGTGAAATTTCACGTATCGCAAATGAGAAAGAAACTGCGATTTCTGATCTTTCAATTACACCATCCGATGTTGCGGAAATTGTTGCGCTAGTTGCCGCAGGTGAACTAACAGATAAATTAGCGCGCCAAGTAGTTGAAGGCGTAATCGCTGGCGAAGGTAAGCCTTCGGAGGTTGTAGCAAAGCGCGGCATCAAGGTCGTCAATGATGACGGAGCGCTAATGGCGGCGATTGAAAAGGTTTGTGCAGAGCAATCTGAGACGGCTGACAAAGTTCGCAACGGTCATATCCCTGCAGCAGGTGCGCTCATTGGCGCAGTCATGAAAGAGACAAAGGGCCAAGCAGATGCTGCTCGCGTACGAGAGCTTCTACTTGGCCACTTAGGTCACTAGATCTTCAATTTCACATAGCCTGCGGCTATTGAAAAGTAACTAACTAATTAGTTAGTGCATACCTACGCCTTCTGTTTCAACAAGTGACTCTTTTCCAACATTGATAAAGAAGAACAACACGATTGCGCCAGCGAATAACAATCCGGCTGAAACTGTAAACGCCACGGTAAATCCGTGTGTAACTCCAAAGGCTTGCACCTTTTCACCCATGCTTTGATTTGCTGCGATGTAATTAGTCGCTGCAGTTGCCGCAACTGTGTTGAGGAGCGCGGTGCCGAGTGATCCACCAACCTGCTGGCTGGTATTAATCATCGCACTTGCCACACCTGTGTCTTGATTGCTAACGCCGTGAAGTGAAGTTGAAGTTAGCGGAATAAAGACCAGCGCCATACCTGAGCTCATGATCAGAAGTGAAGGTAGAACGTGAGTTGTATATGAAGTCTCTGGAGTAATTAGAGTCAACATAAGCAGACCAATGCCTGCGAAGACCAAACCTGGAACCATCAGCGGACGCGGGCCAAATTTTGGCAGCAACTGGGATGCGATACCAGCAAAGACAATGATTCCTGCAGTAAAGGGCAAGAATGCAAAACCTGATTTAAGTGGTGAGTACCCAAGTACAACTTGAAGATACAGACCTAGGAAAAGGAACATCGAAAAGAGACCTGCTCCGACGATCAATGAACCAAGGTATGAACCACCACGGTTGCGCTCTGTTACAACGCGAAGCGGCATCATTGGGTTAGAAACCTTGGCTTCGATTACAACGAAGGCAACCAACAACACGACTGCCGCTACTAGGAATGAAATCGTGCTCTGTGATGACCAGCCCTTAGTTGCCGCTTCGTTAAATCCGTAAGTCAGCGAGAAGAGACCGGCAGTAGCAGTGATTACACCTGGAATGTCATAACTATGTTCGCCACCAGCTTTAGATTCTCTGACATAGAAGAAGGCCATTAACCCGGCAAAGATTGCGATTGGAACATTTACGCCCAAGCACCAGCGCCATGAGAAGTACTCAGTTAGCG
>Ga0208788_1001581_pt1 | contig 10934 bp, 7 predicted proteins | sample Wag4_2014_7_11_3_FD_187363 | JGI IMG/M metagenome (GOLD analysis project Ga0208788, IMG submission 187363) | Fresh water mixed with fracking chemicals microbial communities from Ohio, USA - Utica-2 Time Series FC 2014_7_11 (SPAdes) (version 2) ... | reverse complement strand
GCAGCTGAATCAACACCACCAGAAAGGATGCGGCCTGATGCAGGTGCTGCAATGTTGTATGCGCGACCAAGACGAGTAATTGAGTCAAGAAGAACAACTACATCGTGACCTAGTTCAACCAAACGCTTTGCACGCTCGATAGCAAGCTCTGCGATTGTTGTGTGGTCATCAGCTGGGCGATCGAAAGTTGAAGCAATAACTTCACCCTTAACGCTGCGCTGCATATCTGTAACTTCTTCTGGACGCTCATCAACTAGAACAACCATCAAGTGACACTCTGGGTTGTTTGTTGTGATCGCATTTGCGATTGATTGCAGAACCATTGTCTTACCAGCCTTTGGAGGCGAAACGATAAGACCACGTTGACCCTTACCAATTGGTGCGATCAAATCGATAACACGAGTTGTAAGAACATTTGGCTCAGTCTCAAGGCGCAAACGCTCCTGAGGATAAAGCGGAGTTAACTTTCCGAACTCAACACGGTTACGTGCCTCTTCCGGTGTCATTCCGTTAACGGTTTCTAGGGTGATCAAAGCGTTGAACTTCTGCTTTGTTTCACCTTCGCGAGGCTGACGAACCTGACCTGTTACTACATCTCCCTTGCGCAGACCGTTCTTACGAACCTGCTGCAATGAAACGTAAACATCGTTAGGTCCTGGCAGGTATCCACCTGTGCGGATAAATGCGTAGCTTTCGAGAATATCGAGAAGTCCACCTACTGGAACTAGAACATCATCTTCGCTAATGACTGGCTCGCGCTCTTCGCGAGGTCCACGGTCGCGGTTGCGATCGCGGTTGCGATCACGTCCACGGCCGCGGTCGTTGCGATCAAAGCGACCACCACGGTCGTTGCGATCATTTCCACGATCGTTGTTTGATTGCGGCGCTGAATCATCATCGCCATCATCATCTGAATCTTGTGTGTTATTTGAAGGCTTTGACTCCTTCTTGCGATTGTTGCGTGCTTCGCGACGTGCTTCGCGTTCAGCCTTTGCAGCTTCGCGGTTCTTCGCCTGTAAATCAGCGATCGCTTCTACTAACGCGTCCTTCTTCATCTTTGCTGCGCCATCAACACCAAGTTGTGTAGCTACCGTCTTCAACTTTGGAAGAGTCATCGCAGCAAGCTCTGGACTATTGGAGCGAACTGGTTCAATTTCTGTTGTCATGTGTATCTTTTCGCTATTGGCTCTGGATTTTTAACTTGGTTTTTAAACTAAGTGTTTAAACCCGAAAGAGCCTGGATTTTTGGAATTTACCTGATGTGTTACTGGCTACTAGATGAGCCGTTCAGATGAGTAAAGGTTAGCAGGATTGAGCGGGAATCCGCAAAATCAGGCTGTGACGACGCTGACTCCTGTGCGTGAAACACCCAAAGGAATCATCTGGAACTTCTCCCCTGCGGCTCGCTCTAATTCAGCCGCTTCAGCATCTCCACCTGTGTGAAGTACCAAAACTGTTGGACCGGCCCCAGAAATGAATGCAGCAACACCTGCTTTGCGAAGCTTTGTCATTAAAGCAAAGCTCTGTGGCATCGCATCTTTTCTATAGCTCTGATGCAGGTAATCCTCAGTTGCTCCGAGCAAAAGATCTGGACGATGTTGTAACGCCTGAATTAAAACCGCTGTATTTATTGAGTTTCGAACCGCATCCTGGTGTGGGATTAATTCAGGCAGCATCTTGCGTGCCTTGGATGTTGAAAGCTCTGTTGCTGGAACAAAGGCAAGAACGCCGATACGTGGATCGACTTCGATATTCAGAGACTGTGCAACAACATGATTGCGCTGGCTCTCTTGCCAGGCAACATTTGCACTGCCGTAAATCGCAGCGGCAACATTGTCAGGATGACCTTCCATCTCATTTGCGATATTCAACATATCTTCATGTGACATCCGCTCATTGCCGCCAAGAACTAAGGCGCGAGCAAGTGCTAAGCCGCCAACAATCGCTGCGGCAGATGAACCAAGTCCGCGACCATGTGGAATTACATTGAGCTGTCGAAGTGAAATACCGCGAGGACGTCCACCTAAGAAATCAAAACCTTTATACATCGCTTTGATCACTAAGTTTTTATCATTAGTTGGAACCGCATCGGCACCTTCGCCGGTGACATCAATATCTACGCCCGATTCATCCATGACCTGAGCCATGTAACGATCATGCATATTCAACGCTAAACCAAGGCAGTCAAAGCCAGGTCCCAAGTTTGCACTTGTTGCAGGAACTTGCACCTGCATGGGCTGAGCTTTAAATGTTGGCTTCATTTCTTATGCAAGTCCCAAAGCTTTTGCTGCAACCTTTGCATTGACAGGAACTACAACAGGCTTCTTCGCAGCTTCTAGTGCGTAAGGGATGTCCTTTAATCCATGGCCTGTCACAGTAATAACAATTGTCTTGTCCTTAGGCAGCTTGCCCGCCTTCTTGTACTTAATTAGACCTGCAAGACCTGCAGCGGAAGATGGCTCAACAAAGATGCCTTCTTTAGCTGCAATTAGACGGTATGCCGCCAAAATTTCACGATCAGTTACAGAATCAATGACTCCGCCTGATGTATCGCGTGCTTCAACAGCTTGCTGCCACGAAGCTGGATTTCCAATACGAATCGCTGTTGCGATTGTTTCAGGGTTCTTAACAACCTTGCCCTTAACGATTGGGGCGGCACCTGCTGCTTGGAATCCGTACATCATTGGAAGCTTTGTTGTTAGGCCATCCTTGTTGTACTCCTTGTAACCCTTCCAGTACGCAGTGATATTTCCTGCATTACCAACTGGAAGTGCGTGAATATCTGGCGCATCGCCCAACATATCTACAACTTCAAAGCTTGCTGTCTTTTGTCCTTCAATACGGAAGGGGTTAACTGAGTTAACAAGTGCAACTGGGTAATTTTCAGAAAGTTCCCGGGCAAGGGTTAAGCAATCATCAAAGTTTCCATTGACCTGCAGAATTGTTGAGTCGTGGATAACCGCTTGAGCAAGCTTTCCCATTGCGATCTTGCCCTTAGGAATAAGTACCGCAGGACGCATTCCGGCTTTAACCGCATATGCAGCAGCAGAAGCTGAAGTGTTTCCAGTTGATGCACAGATAACCGCTTTTGCGCCATCTTCTGCAGCCTTTGAAATCGCCATTGTCATTCCGCGATCTTTAAATGATCCCGTTGGGTTTAAACCTTCGTACTTAATCCACACATTGTTGCCAAGAAGCTCTGAAAGGTTGCAGGCGTAGATAAGTGGTGTGCCACCTTCGCGCAGTGAAACGATTGGTGTCTTTGCACTTACTGGAAGGCGATCGCGGTACTCCTCGATTACTCCGCGCCACTGATGTGCGCCAGCTGCCTTCTTTTTTGGAAACAATCCCATCAGTTTTGTGCCCCTTCGACGCGAATCACACTTTCAACCTTGCTCACAATATCCATCTTCTTTAACTTCTCAACACATGCATCTAATGCATCTTCAGATGCAGCGTGGGTTACAACGATCAATTCAGCATCTTCACCTAAACCAGCTTGGCGAACTGTTTGGATAGATACATTTTCACTGGCAAAGGTCTGTGCGATAGATGCCAAAACACCTGATTTATCAGCTACATGCAAGCGCACAAAGAACTGTGATTTAACTGCGCCAATAGGTGCGATATCTAAATCTGCGTAATCTGATTCGCCATACCCAACAGTTGAATATGCGGCATGACGTGCAACGGCGACCAGATCACCCAAAATTGCTGAAGCTGTTGGAGCACCACCTGCACCACGGCCGTAGAACATCAGTTGTCCTGCTGCTTCAGCTTCTACGTAAACAGCGTTGAAGGCGTTACGAACAGAGGCCAGTGGGTGAGATAAAGGAAGGATCACTGGGTGGACTCGAACTGAGATCTCATCCTTAACAGTTAGCTCTGCGATGGCCAGAAGTTTGATCACACTGTTCATGGATTTTGCTGCAGCAACATCATCTGATGAAATCTTTGAAATACCTTCGCAGTACACCTCATCGATAACTACGGTGCTATGGAAAGCAAGACTTGCAAGCAAAGCAGCCTTTGCTGCCGCGTCATGTCCTTCAACATCGGCGGTTGGATCTGCTTCTGCGTAACCAAGTGCTTGTGCTTCCTTTAAAACCTCATCAAAGGCACGACCTTCTTCATGCATCTTTGTCAGAATGTAATTTGTAGTGCCGTTAACAATTCCCATGACACGAGTGATTTGATCTCCCGCTAAAGATTCGCGCATTGAACGAATAATGGGAATCGCGCCAGCAACTGCAGCCTCGTAATACAGATCCACCTTCGCAGCATCTGCTGCGTTAAAAAGTTCATGTCCATGAGTTGCAAGCAAAGCTTTGTTTGCAGTGATAACTGATTTGCCATTTTTAATCGCTTCGAGGATTAAGGTTTTTGCAGGTTCAATTCCACCCATAACTTCAATAACGATATTGATTTTGGGATCAGAGACAATTGAATGAAGATCTGTTGTGAGCAGTGATGGGTCAACGCCTTCACGTGGCCCAGCGTTGCGAACGCCAACCTTTAAGAGTTTAAGTACCGCACCTGAGCGCTCTGAGAGCTCTTGCTCATCATCTTGAAGCAGGCGAGCAACCTGGCTGCCGACAACGCCGCAGCCGAGCATGCCAATCGATAGTTGCTTTGCACCCGAGTTCATGGGCTTATTCTTTCACAGATGGCTTGAACGGCGTTAAATATCCAACGCTAAAAGATCTTCAATACTCTCTCGGCGAACAATTACGCGAGCTTTTCCATCTTTTACTGCAACAACTGATGGACGAGGCACATGGTTGTAGTTACTTGCCATGCTGCGTCCATAAGCACCCGTTGCAGGAACAGCTAGTAAATCCCCCGGAACAATGTCTTCAGGCAAATCAATTTCGCGAATAATGATGTCACCGGTTTCGCAATGCTTTCCGACCAAGCGGCTTGATGTGTTAGCCGCAGTACTAGTGCGATTAGCAAGAATTGTTGTGTATTCAGCGCCATACAGAGATGGACGAATGTTGTCGCTCATTCCGCCATCTACTGAAATGTAACGACGATGCGTGCCATTTTCTAAGGTCACATCCTTAACGGTTCCAACTTCGTACAAGGTAAACATTGTTGGTCCAACAATTGCGCGTCCTGGTTCGATTGAAACAGTTGGGATTTCAAGTTTAAATGCTGCGCAGTGCTTCTTGACCGCGTTAGCAAGTGCCTGCATCGCATCACGTGGAACAACGGTTACATCGCTTTCAAGGTAAGCAATTCCGTATCCGCCACCCAGATCTAGCTCTGGTAACTCTTTCTTAAACTCATCACGATACTTGGCAAGAAATGTCACAAAACGTTCCGCCAAGATTTCAAAGGATTCAAATCCAAAGATCTGCGAACCGATGTGTGCATGGAAGCCGCGAAGTTCTAGAGATGGTTGGTTATGAACCGCGGTAATTGCGCTCCATGCCGCACCGCTTGCAATGGAAAATCCAAACTTCACATCTTCATGTGCGGTTGCAATTGATTCGTGGGTGTGAGCTTCGATACCAGGAGTTAAGCGAAGCAGAACCCGCTGAACCTTTCCGGCCTTTGCTGCAGCGGCTGCAACACGATCGATTTCATACATAGAGTCAATAACAATTGTTTCGACTCCAACGCTGATTGCTTTTTCGATCTCAGCAATCGATTTGTTATTGCCGTGTACCTCGATCTTCTTCGGATCAATACCGCCGGCAAGGGCCACGGCCATCTCGCCGCCCGTACTTACATCGATTCCGATGCCTAAATCTTTAATCCAACGAGCAACCTCAGTGCAGGAAAATGCTTTTGATGCGTAATACACAGTGCCGGCTTTATCGCCAAAGGCCTCTTTGAGCGCTTCATTCCACGCTAAAGCACGTGCACGAAAATCAGCTTCATCAATAAAAAATGTGGGTGTGCCAAAATCTTTTGCTAATTGCTTTGCAGTAATTCCAGCGATTGAAAGTTCAGAATCTGTCTTAACAGAGGAGGACCACATGGGTTACATCCTCTCCGGTGAACTAACACCCAACAGATCAAGTCCATTGTGCACTACTTGCTTTGTTGCAGTACACAGTAATAGACGCGCGGTGTGGAGCGCAGATAATTTCTCTTCGCCCATCGGCAGAACACGGCAATCGTTGTAGAAGCCGTGATAAGTGCCAGCTAATTCTTCAAGGTAACGTGCAATACGGTGTGGCTCGCGGAATTCAGCCGCACTTGCTACGACACGAGGAAACTCTGCCAATGCTCCAAGCAACTCATTCTCGCGATCATGAGAAAGCTGTGCTGGGTCAAAATCCTTAAGCTCTAATGAGGCACCGAGCTCCTGGGCGTTACGCAATACCGCAGCGATACGTGCATGTGCATACTGCACGTAATACACAGGATTCTCATTTGTATTTCGCTTCAAAATATCTAAATCCATCACCATTGGTGTATCCACCGGGTAGCGAATCAATGTGTAGCGAGCAGCATCTACGCCAACTTTTTCAACTAGCTCTTCAAGAGTAATGATTGTTCCGGCGCGCTTGGAAAGCTTTACCTCTTCGCCACCTTCCATAATCTTTACAAGTTGACCGATTAATACATGGATGTTGTATTCAGGATCATCGCCAGCACATGCTGCCGTTGCCTTTAATCGACCTATGTATCCATGGTGATCGGCACCTAACATGTAAATGCAGATATCAAAGCCACGTTCACGCTTATTGATGTAATAAGCGGTATCTGAAGCAAAGTATGTGAGCGAGCCATCGCTCTTTGTCATGACGCGATCCTTGTCATCGCCAAAATCTGTGGTGCGAAGCCAAACAGCGCCATCTACTTCAAATACATGGCCCTGTGCGCGAAGTTTTTCCATGCCATGTTCAACAGCGCCTTGTTCATGCAAAGAACGCTCAGAGAACCACACATCAAAGTGGGTATTAAAAGTATCTAGAACTCGCTGTTGATCCTTGAGTTGTAATTGATATGCAGCTTCGCGGAATGCAACCACACGATCTGCTTCTGGTAAATCGTTGATGCCTGCATTGTGTTCAACAACTTGGGCCGCTAAATCTTTGATGTACTCACCTTGATAACCATTTTCCGGAACTGGATTACCAAGTGCTACAGCTTCAACTGATTGACCGAAGTAATCCATTTGATTTCCGCGGTCGTTAATATAAAACTCACGTGTTACGTGAGCACCTGCCGCAGTGAGAACACGACCTAACGCATCACCAACTGCTGCCCAACGAGTATGGCCAAGGTGTAATGGCCCGGTTGGATTTGCACTAATAAATTCGAGGTTGATCTTTACCCCTGCGAGCGCATTTCCTTTTCCGTAATCCTTTGTAGCCTTCAGAATCGTTTCAACGAGAGCCGCTTGGCTTGCGCGATTCAAAGTGATGTTGATGAAGCCAGGTCCTGCGATATCAACCTTTGAAATTCCTTCAACACCATGTAATTGATCGGCAATTATCTGTGCAACCTCGCGAGGGTTTTTCCCTGCAGGCTTGGCCAACTGCAACGCAATAGAAGATGCATAATCTCCATGGGTGCGATCCTTCGGGCGTTCCAGCTTGATCACATCAGGGGCTGTCCCAGTGAGGGCACCAGAGTCCACGGCTCGGCCGATCGCAGCCTTCAGCGCAATCTCTAGCTGCTCTACCTGTGTGGACATTGGCCAAGGTTATCGCGCAGCCGCATGGGCGTTACCGAATCGTTAGATAAAGGGGTGAGATTTCTGAGTAAATCTAGTGACCTTTTGCCCCGATCAGACTACTTTTTACACACGTTGTGCCCTCCACATCTGGTCGAAATAGCTCGGCTAGGGGCAAGACACCTTTGAAAGGTTCGATATATGAAGAAGCTTCGCTATGCGCTTACAGCACTAGTTGCTGTATTCGCACTCGTACTAACAGGTTGCTCAAGCTCATCAGATGAATCAGCTGACGGTTTCGTCGGTGTAATCCTTCCTGATGCAGCTTCATCAAACCGTTGGGAAACTGCTGACCGCGGATTCCTACAAGCAGCGTTTGATGAAGCCGGAGTTAAGGTTGATATTCAAAACGCAAACGGTGACAAGGAACAATTCGCAACTATTGCAGACCAGATGCTTACAGCTGGTGCAAAGGTTCTTATCCTTGTAAACCTAGATTCAGATTCAGCTAAGGCTGTTCAGGACAAGGCTGCAGCACAGGGTGTAAAGACAATCGACTACGACCGTCTAACACTTAATGGTTCAGCTTCATACTACGTTTCATTCGACAACGAAGCAGTTGGTCGTCTACAGGGTGAAGGTATCAAGGCATGTCTTGATGCAGCAGGAAAGACAAATGCACGTATCGTTTACTTGAACGGTTCACCAACAGATAACAACGCAACACTATTCAAGGCTGGTTACGACTCAGTACTACGTCCTTTGATCGATTCAAAGAACTACACACTTGTTGATGACCAAGCTGTCCCAGACTGGGATAACGCAAAGGGTGGAGTAATTTTCGAACAGCAGCTTTCAAAGGCTGGCGGAAAGCTCGATGCAGTTGTTTCAGCTAACGAAGGTCTTGGACTTGCAGCAGTAGCTGTTCTAAAGAAGAACAAGCTAAACGGCAAGGTCTGTGTATCTGGTCAGGATGCAACTGTTGATGGATTGCGCGCAATCCTTACAGGAGATCTTTCAAACACTGTTTACAAGGCAATCAAGGCTGAGGCAGAAGGCGCAGCAACTCTTGCTATCGCACTTCTACGCGGCGAAGAGGCAACAACAGCTACAGGATCAGTTAACAACGGTTCAGTAGATGTTCCTTCTGTTCTATTGGTTCCAGTCGGTATCACAAAGGCAAACGTCAAGGACGTTATTGCTGATGGATTCCAGACACGCGAAGCAGTTTGCGAAGGAATCGAAGACCTCTGCACAGCTAACGGAATCTAATTTCCGCTAACTAAGCAGTAACAGATATAGGTTGCGGCTCGGGGTATTTACTCCGAGCCGCAACTTCTTTACCCAAGAGAATCAAAGATAAACGTTGTTCTCTAAGAGAAGATACTTAACTAAAGAAACAGGGAGTTCATGACAACACCGCTACTGTCCTTAAGAGGAGTTAACAAATCCTTTGGACCAGTTCATGTACTTAAGGATGTTAACTTCGATGTTCACGCTGGCCAGGTAACCGCACTTGTTGGTGACAATGGCGCAGGTAAGAGTACGCTCATCAAGTGCATCGCAGGTATCTACACACCTGAAGCTGGTGAATTCCTATTTGAAGGTAACAAGGTTTCAATCGGTGGTCCACGTGATGCGACCGCACTGGGAATTGAAATTGTGTATCAGGATCTCGCACTCTGCGACAACCTGGACATTGTCCACAACATGTTTTTGGGACGTGAGCAAAAACGCGGTCCTGTTTTAAATGAAACCTCTATGGAAGCACTCGCCCGTAAAACTCTAGATGGCTTGAGTGTCCGTACCGTTAAATCTATTCGTCAAACTGTTTCATCTCTATCAGGTGGACAGCGCCAGACAGTTGCAATTGCACGTGCAGTTCTGTGGAACAGCAAAGTGGTTATCCTTGATGAGCCAACTGCAGCACTAGGTGTTGCCCAGACAGAACAGGTTCTCAACCTCGTTCGTCGTCTTGCAGATAATGGTTTAGCCGTTGTTTTGATCAGCCACAACCTCAACGATGTCTTCGAGGTTGCAGACAACATTGCCGCTTTGTACTTAGGAAATATGGCGGCTCAAGTCAATAAGAACGAGGTAATTCCTCGCCAGGTCATTGAGTTAATTACTACTGGAAAATCCGCTGGAGTCGAAGCTCCAACTGCAAACACAGGAGCCAAAAAATGAGCATGACTAATGATGTAGAGGTTCCAACACTTAAGGGTGCTGCCGCTAATTACTGGTCACGAGTAAAGGCTGGAGATATCGGCTCATTGCCTGCTGTTCTTGGATTAGTTGTGCTCTGCTTGGTCTTTGGATCAATGTCTAGCGTCTTCTTAACTCCCGGAAACTTTGCAAACCTGATCACACAGGCAGCTGCGGTCATTGTTATCGCTATGGGACTTGTCTTTGTTCTCTTGCTCGGCGAGATCGACCTTTCAGCTGGTTACACAGCAGGTGTTACAGGTGCTGTATTAGTTATTTTGATTACTAATGAAGGTCAACCTTGGTATGTAGCACTTATTGCAAGTATCGCAGTTGGTGCGCTCTTAGGTTTTGTTCTTGGTTCATTAGTTGCACGTCTTGGAATTCCATCCTTCGTTGTAACTTTGGCAGCCTTCTTGGCTTTCCAAGGAATCCTGCTCCTACTTGCAGGAGAAGGCGGAACTATCCGTGTTGAGGATCCAACAATCTTGGCTGTTGAAAACTCCAACATGTCTCCCACAGTTAGCTGGATCTTCTTCTTAGTTGTTGCAGTTGCTTATGTTCTTTCAGGACTTTCTGCGATGAACTCTCGCCGCAAAGCTGGTTTAAAGACCGAGCTGAAGAAGTTATGGATCATCAAGACTGCAGGGCTTTTGTTAATTACAGGACTTGCTGTCTTTGCCCTTAACCTAGAGCGAAGCAATAACCCAGATTTGGTAAGCCTCAAGGGAATTCCTTATGTAGTTCCAGTTATCTTGTTGCTACTTGTGATCGGAACCTTTGTTCTCGGTCGTACCGCCTTTGGTCGTCACATCTACGCTGTCGGTGGAAATGCAGAGGCTGCACGTCGTGCTGGTATCAATGTGAAGCGAATTCGCATCGCAGCCTTCATGATCTGTTCATCATTGGCAGCGATCGCTGGAATGATCTTTGCATCACGTCAAAACTCTGTTTCTCCTACAACTGGTGGAAGTTCAACACTTCTTTACGCAGTAGGTGCAGCGGTTATCGGTGGAACCTCACTCTTTGGTGGAAAAGGAAAGATGCGCGATGCGATCCTTGGCGGACTTGTAGTTGCTGTTATTGATAACGG
>Ga0208788_1001579_pt1 | contig 10941 bp, 13 predicted proteins | sample Wag4_2014_7_11_3_FD_187363 | JGI IMG/M metagenome (GOLD analysis project Ga0208788, IMG submission 187363) | Fresh water mixed with fracking chemicals microbial communities from Ohio, USA - Utica-2 Time Series FC 2014_7_11 (SPAdes) (version 2) ... | reverse complement strand
TCCAAACCCACTGCAAACACAAGGGTTTCGAAGCCACCTCAGGCAAACAAAGCCAGCGCTGGCCTGATTGATCGGGAAGTTGATCACAAAGGATCAAGGAGTAATCCCCCACCTGGTTCCGGTTCCAGTTCTACTGTGGTTCCATCCTTGGGATGAGCATGGGAAAGGAAGCGGCGCCTGCCATGGCAAAGCGGCTGGAGATGTGGCCGGTCACTCGCCTGGTTGCTTACGAAAAGAATGCACGCACTCACAGCGCCGAACAATTGGCACAGCTTCGGGCCAGCATTCAGGAGTTCGGATTTACCGCGCCGATTCTGGTCGACGGCCAGGACGGCATTTTGGCTGGCCACGGCCGGCTTGAGGCGGCAAAGCAGCTAGGGCTGGCCGAGGTGCCGGTGGTGGTCCTTGACCACCTGAGCGAGGCGCAGAAGCGGGCCTACGTGCTGGCTGACAACAAGCTTGCTCTCAACGCCGGATGGGACAACGAGCTGCTGCGGATGGAGCTGGAGGCGCTGCAGCTGGAGGACTTTGACCTGAGCCTCCTGGGCTGGAGCGAGGATGAGCTGGCGGAGCTGCTGCCGGAGGTGGAAGAGCTGCCGCCGGAGGATGCGGACGCCGATGCGGTGCCCGAGCCGCCAGCGGAACCGGTCACGAAGCCTGGTGACGTGTGGCTGCTGGGCAAACATCGGGTGATGTGCGGGGACAGCACAGCGATTGAGGCGGTGGAGCAGTTGATGGATGGCGGCAAGGCAGACCTGCTGCTGACCGACCCGCCCTACAACGTGGCCTACGAGGGCGGCACGTCGGAGAAGCTGACGATCCAGAACGACGACATGAGCGACGAGGACTTTCGGCAGTTCCTGCGGGACGTCTACTCTGCGGCCGATGCAGTGTTGAAGCCGGGCGCGGTGTTCTACATCTGGCACGCTGACTCGGAGGGCTACAACTTCCGCGGCGCCGCTCGCGATGTTGGCTGGCAAGTCCGTCAGTGCCTGATCTGGAAGAAGAGCAGCCTGGTACTGGGGCGGCAAGACTACCAGTGGAAGCACGAACCATGCCTTTACGGCTGGAAGGACGGCGCCGCTCATTTCTGGGGTAGCGACCGCTCGCAAACGACGGTGCTGGAGTTTGACAAGCCAAGCCGGAACGGCGAGCACCCGACCATGAAGCCAGTAGAGCTGTTCCAGTATCAACTGGAGAACAGCACCAAGCGCAACGGCGTGGTCCTGGATCTGTTTGGTGGCTCTGGCACCACGGCAATCGCTGCGCACAAGGCTGGCCGCCAAGCCCGCCTGATGGAGCTGGACCCCCGCTACTGCGACGTGATCGTTCGCCGCTGGCAGGAGTTCACAGGCAAGACCGCAACGCTGGAGAGCACCGGCGAGCCGTTTCCAGAGGGCGACGGATGATGGCGCCCGCCTTTGTGTCGAAATGTATCCACCGCTTGGCAATGGCGGCGCGGGGAGCGAAGTTGGTGTCACGGGGGCAAAGAGCCCCTTCAACCACCGCCCAAACCGCCATGACCCGCATCACCCAAGCCAAGACCGAGACCGCGGAAATCCTCGAGGCGATTGCCCAAAAACACTGCCTTCATACCCTCAAGGAAACAAAGAGCGGCAATGACTTCTTTGAGGTCGCAACATGGAGCCTCGAGGCTGCGCTGCAGGCCGCTTTTGAAGCCGGCAAAGCCGCCCGATAAAAACCACGACCATCCATCCAAGCCGCTACATCACCGCCATGACCCGCGCCGAAGCCACTTACTCCGAACAGCATGCAGCAGCTGCCGCCCTACTCGAGCAGCTGCAAGCCGCCCTTTTTGACATGCCCGCCCCCGATGGCGAGGCCAAGATCGACTGGGGCCACGTTGGCAGCATCACTGAAATCAAGCGGCAGCTTCAAGAGACCCTGGAATTCATGACGGGAACTAATGCCTGAAGCCCGCACTCCAAGCATTCATCTCACCTGGGCGGGCTTCGATGCCGCTGTTGATCTGATTGCTGCGCAGTGCCGATGGAGGGATCGCCCTGGTGTTCATGCGGCGAGCTCTGATGGCGAGCCACTGGCGGCGGCGCTGGCGAACCGGCTGGGATTGAACCTGCTGGAGCTGGCGGGACCCGGCATGCTGTTGGTGGATGCAACGCCGACGGATGCGCTGCAGGAGAAGGCAGTGGCGTGGCCGGACGTCGAGGCGTGGGTGTGGGTGGACACGAGCAGCCGCGGCCGATGGCCAAGCGTAATGAAGGCTTGCGGCCCTACGGTCCTACTGTTCCCGTGGAGGCGTCAATTCCTGTCAGGGTTCGATGATTGAAGTGGCAAGCATCCGCTATGGCTGCAGTTGGGCACCCGATGGTCACGTAAAGCACTGGCCGATGCGTATCGAGTTTGGCGCGGTGGGCCCTGAGGTAACGGTCGAGGTGATGCTTGAAGGTCGCGGCCACGCAGTGCTGCTGATCGACCAGCTGGTAGCACTTGTGCGGGAGCTAACGGTGACTGACACCCCGATTGAGCTCGTGCAGCCAGCGCCTGCAGGACTGGCCGTGAAGCTGCACAATGCTGGGTTCTATGTTGCATTGTGCTAATCACACCCGACGAGTACGCAAAGCAGCGTGGCGTGAGTGGCCGGGCGGTGCGCAAGGCCATCTCGACCGGCCGGCTGGTTCAAGGCGCTTTGCGCGAAGGCGGCCGCTGGAAGATCGACCCAGAGATAGCAGATCAGGAATGGTCGCGAAACACAGCGCCACAGTTTCAGCGAGACAAGAAGGCTGGCGGTCAGAAGCCGGCCGCGGCCAAGGTGCCGTCTCCTTCTTCACTTTCAACCGGCGGCGATGCACCGACTGCCAAAGTGCCAAGCCAGGCGCAGGCCGCAGCAGTGCGCACGATGTATCAGGCGCGGCTCCTCGAGCTAGACCTCAAGGAGCGCCAAGGCCTGCTGGTACCGAAGGCAGATGTCGAGCGGGTTTGGTTCGAAGAGGGCCGGCGGGTGCGTGATGCAGTTCGTCGAACGCCGCAGCAGATGATCGGCGACATCGCCCGGGCCGTTGGCGGGCTCACGCAGGAGCAGCGTGCAGAGGTGCTGCTGATCCTGGAGCGCCATCTGGTTAAGACGTTGGAGGGGCTGGCCGGTGCTGATTGAAGACTGCCGCGCTGCGTTCCGGCGCGGGATGGAGCCCGACCCGCTGCTGACGGTCAGCGAGTGGGCTGATCAACGACGGGTGCTAAGCGCGAAGGCGAGCAGCGAACACGGGGCCTGGCGGACGGCCCGAACCCCGTACCTGCGCAAGCCGATGGATGACCTGAGCGCGACGAGTGCGGTGCAGGAGGTGGTGATGGTGTTCGGGGCCCAGACCGGCAAGAGCGAGAGCTTGAACAACTGGATGGGCTACACGATGGACATTGCACCGGGCCCGGCGTTGTTCGTGCAGCCGACGATCGACCTGGCGAAGCGGTACTCGAAGATGCGAATCGCGCCGATGATCGAGGCCAGCCCCAGCCTGCAGGAGAAAGTTGCCCCTGCCAGGGAGCGGGACAGCGGCAACACGATGCTGATGAAGGAGTTCACCGGCGGCTTCCTCATCCTGGGCGGGGCGAATGCGGCGAGCGGTCTGGCGTCGATGCCGATCCGGTATCTGGGCGGTGATGAGATCGACCGCTGGCCGAGTGACGTGGACGAGGAAGGCAACCCACTGTCGATTGTGGAAGCCCGCACACGCACCTTCGGCGTGCGGAAGAAGATGGCGTGGACCTCGACGCCGACGATCGCCGGGCGGAGTGCGATCTGGGCGAAGTGGGACACGAGCAATCAGCAACGGCTGAAGCTGCCCTGTCCGCACTGCGGGCACCGGCAGATGATCGAGTGGGACCGGATGCGGTACGACCCGAAGGACCCGGGCCTGCCGAGCACGCTGCGGCAGCCGCCGGTGCTGATCTGCGAGGAGTGCGGCGAGGCCATCGATGAGGACACGAAGGCCTGGTGGTACGACCAGGAGGTGTTCAGCGACGACTGGTGGGAGCCGCTATTCCCCGAGCGCCAAGTGCAGGGCTACCACCTGTCGGGCCTTTACAGCCCGCTGGGGTGGTTCAGCTGGACTGATGCAGCGGTGGGGTATGAGAAGGCGAAGGACAACCCAGCCGACCTGAAGCCCTGGACCAACACGGTGCTGGCGGAGTGCTGGAACGACGACGGCGAAGCCCCGGACTGGGAGGCGCTCTACAACCGCCGCGAGGCCTATGAGCTGGGCACGGTGCCGAATGAGGTGGTGTTCATAACCTGCGGCGTGGACGTGCAGAAGGACCGCCTGGAGCTGGAGGTGGTGGGCTGGGCGCCTGGAATGGAGAGCTGGAGCCTGGACTACCAGGTGCTGGCGGGGGACACGGCCGAGCCAGGTGTGTGGCGCGAGCTGTCGAAGTTCATCCGGTCGGAGTTCGGCCGCGGCGATGGGCAGCGGCTGCCGATCAGGATGACGGCGATCGACTCAGGCTTCAGGACTGAGGAGGTGAAGCGGTGGGTGCGAAAGCAACCGGGCAACCGGGTGATCGCCATCAAGGGCGTTGAGACCCAGGTAAGCGTGATCGGCACGCCGTCGCGGGTGGAGGTGCTGCGCAATGGCAAGGCGCTGCGGGGCGGCGTGAAGCTGTGGCCGGTCGGCACCAGCACGGCCAAGAGCGAGCTCTATGGCTGGCTGCGGCGCCGACTGCCGGAGGAGGATGGCGAGCCGCTACCGCATGGGTGGTGCCACTTCCCGATGCACGGCGAGGAGTATTTCCGGCAGCTGTGCGCGGAGCGGCTGACGAACACGGTGGACCGGCGAGGGTACACGAAGTTTGAGTGGATCAAGACGCGGCCACGTAACGAGGCCCTGGACTGCCGGATCTACGCCAGGGCAGCGGCGGCGCTGGTTGGTGCCGATCGGTGGAGCGATGAGCGATGGGCAGAGGAAGGAGCGACGAGCGGCGTGATGGAGCAGGAGCCGGCAGCGGCCCCGGTGCAGCGTGTGGCTGAGCAGCAGCCGGCGCCGGCGGCGAGGTCGTCGTTCTGGGACTGAGTAGCATGGCCGAGGAGATGTGGCGCCGATGAGCACGTTCACGCAGGCCCATCTGACGGCCATCGAGGAAGCGATCGCCGGGGGCTACCTGGAGGTCAGGTACGACGACAAGGTGGTCAAGTATCAGTCGATGGGCGACCTGCTGCGTGCGCGGCAGCTGATCGCCTCGAAGCTGACCCCGGCGGCGGGTGCGATGTCGCTGAGCTACGTGAGCACCGCCAGGGACTACGAATGAACGTCCTCGATCAGCTGATCTCGGTTGTCGCCCCCCGGGCGGCAGTGCGCCGGCAGGCGGCCAGGCTGCAGCTCGACCAGCTGCGGCGGTACGACGCTGACGGCCGCGGCCGGCGGGTGGACAACTGGCTGACGCAGAACACCAGCGCGGATGCCGCCAACGGCCGCGGGTTCACGACGAAGCGCGACCGGGCCCGCGACCTGGTGCGCAACAACCCCTACGCGCAGCGGATCATCAAGCTGTGGGAGTCGGCGCTGATCGGCCAGGGGTGGAGCTTCAAGGCGAAGGCCGGCCGGCGGAACGGTGGTGCGCGGGGGCAGCGTGCGACGGATGAGTTCAGGGCCTGGGGTGCAGACCCGCGGCAGTGCGACTTTGACGGGCTGGCCAGCTTCGACGGGCTGATGGCCAAGGCGGTGCGGTGCTGGAAGGAATCGGGCGAGGTGCTGATCCGCATGCGGATCCCGACCTCAGCCAAGATGACCCGGCTGGGCCTGCGCATCCCGCTGCAGCTGCAGGTGCTGGAGCCGGACTGGATCGCCGAGACGCAGGACGGGCTGAACAGCGCTGGCACGCCGGACGGCGGGTGGACGCATCGGGGGATCGAGTACGACCGAGAGGGAACGCGGATCAACTACTGGCTCTACAACCACCACCCAGGGGAAGCGACGATCAGGACGATCTCACCTGAAGCGAACCGCGTGCCGGCGGAGGAGATCATCCACCTGTTCTCGGCCGATCGACCGCAGCAGACGCGGGGCGTGACGTGCCTGGCGCCGGTGGTGATCACCCTGCGCGATCTGGACGACTACATGGATGCGCAGCTGCTGAAGCAGAAGGTGAGCGCGTGCATGATGGGCGTGATTGTGGACGTGGACGGGGCCGGCGATCAGAAGGCCAACGTGACCGATCGGATGGAGCCTGGCGCGATGGCGCGGCTGGGCCCCGGGCAGGACATCCGGTTCTCGAGTCCGCCGAGCGTGGGCGAGATCGATCAGATCATGCGGACGTACCTGCTGCGAACGGCGATGGGTGCGAACGTGCCCTATGAGCTGCTGACGGGTGACTTCCAGGGCACCAACTTCAGCGCCGGCCGCCTGGGGTGGCAGAGCTTCAACAAGCAGACGGTCTGCGAGCAGTGGCAGCTGCTGGCGCCGGTGGCGTTCAACCGGGTGTGGGGATGGTGGGCGCGGCAGGCGAGCATCGCTGGCGTGCCGACCGACGGGCTGACGGCTGACTGGACGCCGCCGCCGCCGCAGGCCTACGACCCGGCAGCCGACACCAAGGCGATCATCCAGAAGATGCGGGCGGGCCTGCTGCCGCCGCAGGAAGCGATCCGCATGGAGGGCCTGGAGCCCGAGGATGTGATCGCGCTGTACGTGGAATGGAACCGCCTGCTGGACGCTGGCGAGGTGGTGCTCGACACGGATCCGCGGAAGGTGAGCGCTGCAGGCCTGACTCAGGCGCGGCCGATCGGATCCGAGCTGCCGCCTGCAGGTGAGCCGCCAGGCGAAGCAACACCACCCCCGCAGGTGACGCCTGCAGGGTCACCCTAGAATCGAGACGCCGTAGGAGCTGCCATGAGCGAAGGTCTGCTGCAGACCAGGGCAATGTTCGAGCCGTCGACGATCAACGTCGAGGAGCGAACTGTTGAGCTGGTGTGGAGCACCGGCGCCCAGGTGCGTCGTGCGAGTTGGTCGCGCGGCGACTACATCGAGGAGCTGAGCATGGCGCCAGGCGCTGTGCGCCTGGACCGCCTGAACAAGGGGGCGCCGCTGCTCGATGCGCACGACTCCTACTCGCTGCGCAGCCAGATCGGCGTCGTGCAGCGAGCATGGCTGAACGGCAACGAGGGCCGCGCCCTGGTGAAGTTCAGCCGGCGCGATGACGTGGAGAGCATCTTCCAGGATGTGATCGACGGCATCTACCGCAACGTGTCTGTGGGCTACAAGGTCCACAAGACCGAGCGTGACGAGACCGGCACAGTGCCGGTTGAGCGCGCAGTGGACTGGGAGCCGTATGAGCTCTCGCTGGTCCCGATCCCGGCCGACGCCGGGGCCCAGGTGCGCTCAGAGGAGCCCACCCCCAACCCAACGGAGAGATCCATGTCTGACCTGACCCAGGGGGCGCCGGCCGCTGAGCCTGCACCCGTCGAGACCCGAGCTGCTGCTGCTGCCGCTGCTCCCACCCCTGCCCCTGCTGCTGTCGCCCCTGTGGTGAACGAGCAGGAGATCCGTGCCGGCGAGCGCCGCCGCGTGACCGACATCATGGACGCCTGCCGCAAGGCTGGCCTCGATGGTGCGTTCGCCGAGCAGCTGATCACTGACGGCACCCCGATCAATGATGCCCGCGCTGCGATCATCGACAAGATGGCGGAGCGTCAGGCCACCCAGCCGCAGACCATGACCGGTCGCGTCGAGGTGACTGTGGACTACGGCGAGAAGCGCGCCGAGGCCATGCTCCACGCACTGGAAGCCCGCTCCGGCATGCGGAAGTGGGACGAAGGCGGCGCCCGCGAGTATCTGGGCACCACCCTGCTGGACATGGCGCGCGAGTGCGTGGAGCGCTCGGGCGTGAGCACCAAGGGGATGAGCAAGGAGGACCTGGCCGGTCGCGCCATGCACTCCACCACCGACTTCCCCCTGCTGCTGACCAGCATCCAGCGCGTGACGCTGAAGGGCGCCTACGAAGCGGAGCGCCAGACCTGGCGGCCGCTGGCGGAGCAGCGCAACCTGCCCGATTTCCGCGAGATGAAGGAGATCGAGGTGGGCGGCCAGATGCTGCCTGAGGAGCTCAAGGAGCAGGGCGAGTACAAGTCCGGCACCGTGCAGGAGCAGGGCGGCAGCTGGAAGCTGAGCGAGTACGGGAAGAAGGTGCTGGTCGGCCGCCGGCTGATCATCAACGACAACCTGGGCTACATCACCCGGATCATCCAGGTGCTGGGCCGCGGCGTCGCCACGTTCGAGGCCAACCAGATGTGGGCCCTGATCACCGGCAACGCGAAGTGCACGAGCGACGGCAAGGCGCTGTTCCACGCTGACCACAACAACACCGGCACCGGTGTGATCGGTGAGGATGCCATCTCGCAGGCGCGTCAGAAGATGCGCAACCAGAAGGACTTCACCGGCAAGAACCCGCTGTATGTGACCCCGCGTTACATCCTGCTGCCGACGGTGCTGGAGACTGCGTTCGACAAGTTCAACACCACGATCATCCCGAACCAGACCAGCAACGTGAACATCTTCTCGGGCTACCTGGAGAAGATCGTCGAGCCGCGCCTGGACGCCAGCAGCCAGCAGCAGTTCTACATCGTGGGCGACTACCCCGGGGTGGACAAGCTGGTGTTCGGCTACCTGGAAGGCGAAGGCGGCCCGAGCATCGAGTCGGTGTCCGGTCGCGACCCTGACGGTGTGACCACCTACCTGCGTCACAGCTTCGGCGCTCATGTGCCGCAGCACCAGGCCTTCTACCGCTCCAGCGGTGTGAACGCTTGATCTGAGCCGATCCAATCAACCACTGTCTGAGGACTGAACAATGAAGGGTTACGATCCGAGCACCGGTCTGGGGTTCATCCAGAACGGCCGCTATGTCGAGGTAGCGCTGCCCTATGACCGCAAGGGTGGCGAAGGTGTGCAGGTAGGCGCCGGGCTGTTTGGCGTGTGCGCCATCGATGGCGTGTCGGGCGATGTGATCAACATCGACACCGAGGGCGCCTACGGGCTGGTGGCCGCCACTGGCAGCGGCACCGACGCTGTGCAGGGCGCGCTGGCGTACTGGGACAACACCAACAAGCGCATCACGCCGCAGGCGAGCACCCATCTCAAGGTGGGTGTGTTCCTGACGGCCAAGACGACCAGCCAGGCGTTCGCCTCTGTGCTGCTCGACTGATGCGAGACGACCTGGCGGGGATTGCTCTCCGGGCTGTGGTTCGGGTGATGGGGCAACCCATCACCTACTTCAGGTCCGGGCAGGCCACCCCCGCCAGGGGCGTGTTTCAGGCATCGCATGTTGGGCTGGATCCAGAAACCGGCGTGCGTGTGAACAGCACGCAGCCGGTTCTGCTGGTGAACTTTGAGGACTTGCAGTTCAGGCCCAAGCAAAACGATTCGGTCGAGGTGGCTGGAAGTGTGTTTCAAGTGCGGGATTCTCAGCCCGACGGCCACAATGGATGGCTGCTGATGCTGCATCGAGTAGGTGCAGCAGACAGCCTTGAGATGATCTACGCAAACACGATCATCAGAGCGAACACGATCATCGCGGCAGGCGCATGACCACGATCCCATCACTACCGTTCAGCGGCCAGCAGCTGCGGGACACGCTGGCTGCGCTTGACGAGGCGATCGAGGGCATCGAACTGACGCCGGGCCCGGCCGGCCCTGCTGGACCTGAGGGTGACGACGCCTATGAGGTGGCGGTTGCCGAGGGGTTTGTGGGCACGCGGGCGCAGTGGTTGGCCTCGCTGGTCGGGGCCCAGGGCCCCCAGGGACCCGCTGGCGCGACGGGCGCTACAGGCCCTGCTGGTGTGGTGGCTGCCACGGCACCGCTCACCTACAACGCTGGCACGCAGACGGTGGCGATCAGCCCTGCCACCACCAGCGCTGCAGGCTCGATGAGCTCAGCGGACAAGACCAAGCTCGATGGGATCGCCACGGGTGCCACCGCCAACGTTGCTGCCGATGCCGCTCCACAGCCGCTGGCGGCCACTGCAGCGATCGGCAGCAGCACCGACTACGCACGCGAGGATCACCAGCACCAGCGGGATGCCGATGTGATTGTGGTACCAGTGGGCGATGAAAGCACAGCGCTGACAACTGGAACGGGAAAGATCAAGTTCAGGATGCCCTTTGCTGCCACGCTGCTGGCGGTGCGTGCTGCGGTGAACACGGAACCCACTGGCTCCACGCTGATCGTGGACATCAACGAGGCAGGCGTCAGCGTCCTCGGCACCAAGCTCAGCATCGACGCCACTGAGTTCACCAGCACCACGGCAGCCAGCGCCGCAACGATCACGGACAGCTCCTTGGCGGACGATGCCGAGATCAGCATCGACATCGACCAGATCGGCAGCACGGTGGCCGGTGCCGGCTTGAAGGTCAGCCTGTTCGTGCGGAGGGCTTGATCATGCGCGACCTCGTGCTGTTCGACACCCAGACCAGCCTGATCAGGGACTATCCCAGGGCAGACGATGAGCCGGTGGTGGGCCTCGACCCGCGCTACGTGGTGCTGCGCGTGGTGCGCGAACCCGCCCCCGAACCAGGCCCCGGCCAGCAGGCCAGCGAAACCCGCGTCGTTGATCTGGAGGCGCTGGAGTGGCGCTGGGGCTGGAGCGTCGATGATGCGCCGGTGCGGGTGCCGCCAGGGCCGAGCTACCGAGCGTTCTACGACGCCCTGCTGGCCAGCCAGGTGTATGGCGCCGTGGTGGCCACACCGGGAAAGTCTGGCGATCAGGCCGCTGCGATGACGGTGTTCCTCGGAGCGATTCAGGACTGCCTGGGCGGACGCGAGAACCGCACTGCACTGCAGCAGGCGATCTGGCTGCTGCTGGGCCAGCTCCAGCTCAACGCCGCCGGCCTGGCAGAACTGCAGGGTCTGATGGATGCGCACCGGCTGTCGGGCATCTACAGCCTGTTCCCGATGCCGCCGGCGGAGAACATCGGCCAGAGCTGG
>Ga0208788_1001578_pt1 | contig 10941 bp, 10 predicted proteins | sample Wag4_2014_7_11_3_FD_187363 | JGI IMG/M metagenome (GOLD analysis project Ga0208788, IMG submission 187363) | Fresh water mixed with fracking chemicals microbial communities from Ohio, USA - Utica-2 Time Series FC 2014_7_11 (SPAdes) (version 2) ... | reverse complement strand
TCATTGGTCTATACCTTACAGACCTGATCATCAGTTCTAGAAAACATGAGGAGTCAGCACATGAAGCGGAATGGTATGAAAAGTCATCCTTTTTACCTGAAAAATGGAAAGAAATACCATCATATATTTTACTGTGTTTCTGTGCTGGCGTTTTTGAAGAAATTATTTACAGAGGTTTTATGGTAAATTATTTTGTTCAGGATAACCCTGGCAACATTTTTCCTTTCACTGCGCTCTTCGCGCCAGCAATCCTTTTCAGTCTTGCACATTTTTACCAGGGCTGGGCGTCTGTTTTTAAGATTTTTTTATTCACCTTGTTACTCAATTTCATTTTCATACAGACGAAAAGTCTATACCCCACGATGGTTATCCACTTTTTAGTGGATCTCATTAGTGGTATGACGGCTCTTTACAGTAAAAGCAATCGTCAGTAAGAATCCTCACATCCAATGGGAGCACCGGGAGGCGGAACTGCATGCAAGGTAGGCTTAGCCTTTTCTGGCGCCTTGAAACGGTCGATGGCCATTTGCCAATGTGCCTTATAGTATGGGTCTGTACCCGTTTTAACCTGCTCTTCAAGCCATTTCCGGAGTTCTGACAGAGAAGCTTGCAAAGCAACCCTTGCAGGAAAAGAAAGCTGCTCATCAATCGAGGATGAAAGCAAATAGGTCAACACAATATGTTCCGTTTGAACCTGTATGGCTTTCTGCATGGACCTCCTTCTGGGCGACTTAAAAGTGGCATCAAGCAATGTATTCAACATTTGCGTAAGATCATAACCTCCTGCCAATCCCTGTTGGGCAAGTCGGTTCAAGCGTTCTGCATTGAAAAGGAAAGACAAGGGAAGATCAGCTGCTGCTTCAGCAGGGGCAAGCTGATCGAATGCCAAGCCGGTTTTTTTCTTGAACAATTCCCTTGAAAACTCATAGCCTGCCGGTCTCGGCGGAATTTGAGCGGCAATATGATCTGGTAATTTCAAGAATGCCGGATCAATACATTTTATGACAGCCTGCATGGCTTGTTGCTGCACCGCATTGGATAATGGTGCAGTTACCTGTTGGCCATCGCCTTTGAGTGCGTACGTGTAATGCATACCACCAATCAGTTTGACAGCTGCTTCAATCTGATAGCGGTGGTAAAAGTATATGGGAACAAGAACATCTTCCAAGAAAGCCATGGGTGTTCCTTTCCGGATGGTGTTTGCACCAAAAGACATCAAGGCACTGGCACGCACTTTAATCATCTCATCGAGTTCAGCCAAGGGTTCTGCTCCATTGTCCCATAAATGGGCATCGGGATGCAACCCACCTGGGGCACGGGAATCCCTATCACTGATGAATTTCAGTCCTTTTGATGCCGCATCACTCAGTATCTTATTCAACTCCTCCGCTTCATTTTTCCCGGCAGGGAAATCAGCGTAACCCCAGGTGATAGCGATCTTATCCCAATCTCCTATTTTATGGTCATAGGCATCAGTCAAATCCACTTCACCCTTTTTGTTCAATCTTATCAATGGATGTGGGTAATCCATCACACTCGAACGATTAACTGTACTGGCTGCATAATTGTGCATCAGACCCAGTGTATGTCCCACTTCGTGAGCCGACAACTGTTCCAGCCTTTCAACAGACATTTGCAACATCGGGTCATTCTGAGTGGATTCCTTTTCAAAAGGGGAAAGCAATCCCTGGGCAATCATGTAATCCTGACGCACACGCAGTGAGCCCAAGGATACCTGACCTTTGATGATTTCACCTGTTCGGGGGTCAATAACGCTTGCGCCATAACTCCAGCCGCGGGTTGACCGGTGAACCCAATTGATCATGTTGTAACGGATATCCATTGGATCACAACTGTCTGGCAGCATCTTCACTTGAAAAGCATCTTTGTATCCCGCAGCTTCAAATGCCTGGTTCCACCAGGCAGCCCCTTTCAACAGGGCGGTACGGATAGGTTCAGGAGTGCCATTATCCAAGTAATACACAATTGGTTTGACAGCCTCGCTGATTTTGGCCTGAGGGTCTTTCTTCTGCAACCGGTGACGGTTGATGACAAACTGTTCTATGGGGCTGGATACGGGTGAGCTGTAATCATAGAAGGAAGTATTGTTGAAACTGGAACGCGGATCAAATTTCCTTGGTTTATATTGGTTATCTGGCAGTTGCACAAATGAATGGTGCATGCGCAGGGTGATGGCTTCCGTTGATGGCGTCACAGCCTGAACATACGGACCAGCAACACCGTCGGTATTGACAAGCGTAATGATGGCTTCGAGTTCGGTATTGAGTGGAAAATTCTTGCAAGACTGAAAGTAAATAGCAGAACGGTTGCGATCAAGCGTATAATTGCCCTGCTGCATCCGGCGGATTCTGTTGGCAGCCTGCATGGCATCACGGGTCAGAAACTCAGTGGCATCGACTAAGACTGCTCCATTTGCTTCCGCTTCTATGGTGAAACCCCATAAGGTTGATTTGGCAAAAGCCAGGTCAACAGTTTCCCGCTCTTTGGCTGCCCTTGAATTGGCTCTGAAACCATAATTAGGTTCGGTCATCAGCATTTTTTTTCCAATTCTCGCAAACCTGACTATCCTGCCGCCGCCCAACAAGCCTCTGTCGAGACCAATGTCATTGGAGCCCAGACCTTGCGGCAAAGACATCACGTAGAGTAAATCTTCGTCCAAGCGGTTTATTTCCAACCAGATTTTACCATTGGCTTCATCACGGTAAATTGGGAAATACCCATCTTGCCTGGTCAGACCCTTTGTTTTTTCCATAATGGAAGGTAAGGGTTGAGAGATCACATAAAACGGGAGACAAATCAAAACGATCAGAAACTTTTTCATATTATTTTATTCCGGGTTGTTTAATAGGACCAGTGGTTTTTTTGGCTTCATCAACCATACGTTTGACATCAGCCAACAATTGCTTAGCATCATAAACAATGCCATCCTTGATAGTATATTGCACACCACCTTTGCGCACCACTTCGTTTTGTGCATTCAGGAAAACAGCACCGGTACCATAGAGGTACTGAAGGTTTTCAAGGGGGTTGGCATCCACAACCACTAGATCTGCCAATTTTCCCACTTCAACAGATCCCAAATCCTTATCCATACCCAAAGCTTGCGCCCCATAAAGTGTTGCAGCCCTGATTACTTCAAGCGGATGAAATCCGGCTTCCCTGAGCAATTCCAATTCACGGATATATCCAAAACCATAAGTTTGGTAAATGAATCCATTATCAGAACCGGCAGTTACCCTGCCACCTCTGTTTTTGTAGTCATTAATGAAGGCCATCCAAAGTCGGTAGTTTTCCTTCCATTGAATCTCCTGTTCAGTGCCCCAGTTGAACCAATATGACCCATGGGATTCACGGTTAGCCTCATAAAATTTCCAAAGAGAAGGCAGCGTGTACTCATCATGCCATTCTAGCCGGCGGGTTTTATGGAGGTCGCGGTTTGCTTCGTAGATGTTGAAGGTAGGATCCAATGTAAAGTCAAGTTTGAGCAACTTCTCCATGACATTGTTCCATTTCTCGGAGCCGGGCTTTGCTGCCTGCTTCCAAAGTTTACCAGCCTCTTCAAAACGATGTTGCTCATTGGAATAATTATAACCCAATGGATAATCCTGAATGGTGCTCTTTTCCAGCAAAGCTTCGGGCAATCCATACCAATGTTCCATGGACGTGAGGCCGGCTTCAGCTGAGTGCAACACATTCCACCTCGCCACGTCCATTTGCGCATGGTGCATGCATGAACGCAGTCCGAGGCGCTTATTTTCACGCAATGCTGCATCCATTATGTTAGGAGCGGCACCAAAAAATTTAATGCCATCTGCCCCTTTTTGTGCATTTTCCCTGACCCAAGCCACCGCCTGTTCAGGAGTATTGATCCCACCCTTTGCGCCTTGTCCGAATGCAGTATAAGCCAAAAGCCTAGGGGCTGTAATTTTTCCATTAAGACTTTTCTGCTTTTGATCAAGAACCCAATCAAGACCATTACCACATGAGGGATCGCGTACGGTGGTGATACCGTGGGCCATCCACAATTTATAGACATACTCAGCAGGAGTTCCTTGAGATGTTCCGCCAATATGACCATGCATATCTATAAATCCGGGTAAGATGTACTTGCCAGAGCAATCGATTTCCTTTCCACCCTCTTTCAAAACGGGCCGTGGTGCAGCTTTTATAGCCAAACCGGGGTATCCCACATTTCGGATGGCAACAATCCGGTTTTGTTCTATGACAATATCTACAGGACCAACAGGCGGTGCACCTGTTCCATTCACAAGAATTGCACCCCGCAGTATCAGTTGTGACCATGGACCAGAACCTTCCTTTCTTTCAGGAGCCTTTGGAATCTGTGCTGTTGTTTGAAGCACAAACAATAACAACATCCACGATAATATGGTTTTTTGCATCAACATTGATTTGAATGGTCAATTTACAAAAAATGTTCGTTTTCTTTGTATTCCATGAAGATAGAGTTTTGGAGTATTGGTAAGCCACATGATCCGGCGCTGAAAACAGCCATTGACATGTATACAGCCAGACTCGAAAAATATGTACCAGTAAGCTGGCAGATTATACCTGTTCCAAAAAATGCTGGTATGCTCAGTGAGATGGATTTGAAGCGACTTGAAGGTAAGATGATAACTGATTGGATTGACAAGGATACAATTCTTGTTGCCCTTGATGAATATGGCAAGGAAATGGATTCTGAGGGACTGGCATCCTTACTGGTAAAACGCGGAAATATGTCGACACGCAAAATCGTTTTTCTGATAGGAGGTGCATTCGGACTAGATGAATCAATTTTACAACGGGCAGACTACAAATGGTCGCTGTCAAAACTAACGTTCCCCCATCAACTCGTCAGGCTCGTCCTTGCCGAGCAGGTTTACCGCGCATATACGATCATTAAAAATGAAAAATACCATCACCGCTGAACCAATTCAAGATTATGAGTATAACATTTCTAATTATAGCCATCACCTCAATCGTTTCTATTCTTGCTTTCTCCCGTGATCAGCTCAAAGAAGACCTGCTATTCTGGCCATTCCTGATTAAACGTGAAGGACAATATTACAGGATCATCACCCATGGTGCATTGCATGCAGATACTATGCACCTTATTTTTAATATGGTTTCTTTCTATTCTTTTGGCATTGCACTGGAAGAATATTTTTTCCCTGTTTTATTTGGTGAATTAGCGAGGGCAATTTTTGCACTACTCTACGTGCTTGGCATCATAGCCTCTGTAATTCCAGACCTAATCAAACACCGGGATCATTCCTATTACAGGTCACTTGGTGCATCAGGAGCTGTATCTGCGGTTGTATTTTCTGCTATAACCATTCAGCCCAAAATGCCAATTCAGTTTTTTTTCATTCCGTTTCCAATACCGGGATATATATTCGGACTGGCATTTCTTGTGCTTTCAGCCACACTTGCAAAAAAAGGTGGTGGAAACATTGGACATAATGCACATTTCTGGGGAAGTATATTTGGGATTGTGTTTACTTATGTTGCAGCCCGATTGTTTTCAGGGGTTGATTTGATTCAACAATTTGTAGCTGTAGTTATGAATTAACTGGCTTCAAAAAATGAAGTAATCTCTGTTCGGAAAGTTCTTCAGACCCAATTCAACAACAATACTGATTTCGTTTTAGCTGTAATTTTAAACCTGTCATCTATCCTCTGTCCTAAAACCCAAATGATTTTCCTGTCCGATTCAACAACCCATTGTTTTTCTTTCTCATAACGGGATAGTTTTAAATCCGTCATAAACCTTGAAATCTTTTTTTTCTTCCTCATTCCAAGCGGATAAAAATAATCTCCGGTTTTGAAAGGTCTGATGATAAGTGGGAAAGATACTGCATCAAAATCAAGCCAGGCCTGATTCTGGGAAGCGTAGGGATGTTCCAGGTTTTCATGAACAGACACAGAGAACGTTCGTCCATTCAATTCAAAATTCAAATCCGGATGATTAACAATAATTATCTGAGGAGCATCACTTTTAATGGGATTGATTAGCAGCCAGTCCCTGTTTTTTAACACCCTATGAGACTCAGAATGGATGAATTTTCCTGTAGGGGCTTCAATCAGGTTTTTAAATGCATCGAGTTGTGCTGAACCAAAACCAAATCGTTTGCAGATTTCAAACATGACAGCTTCCGGATAAGCTGAAAGTTTCAATTTATTGATTGGTATGGCAAAATGATCCCCCTTGTTCTCCAAAAGTTTTGCAATTTGTTTGTCCACTTCGTTCCTGTAAATACCCGCAACTGCATTCAGGTGTTTGGCAGTCTGAAGCACATTACTTGCTGCATTGGGAAATACTTTTTCAATTTCAGGCAAAATAACCTGCCTGAACCGATTTCTCGTGTAATGGACGTCAGTATTGGAACTATCCTCCACCCACGCAATCCCACTTTGGGTTGCGAAATCATAAATGGCTTCCCTATCCGCAAAAAGTAAAGGCCTGAGTATGTGTTCTCTTCTGAAAGACATGCCCTGTAAACCGGCAATGCCTGTTCCCCGGAAGAAATTCATGACAATGGTTTCAAGTTGATCACCCGCATGATGTGCAGTAATGAGCCAGCTCTTTTGCTGAACGTCCTCAGCCTCTTTCAATACTTCTGCAAACCAGTCGTAACGGAGAATTCGAGCCGTTTCTTGTAATCCTTTTTTACGCAAAATCATTTCCTGACGGGTATCAAAATGTTTGACCTTGCAGGAAACATCTAAAGCTTTAGCCAATGTACGAACAAAAGCTTCATCTCGATCGCTCTCTGCACCCCTCAATTGAAAATTACAATGCAAAATGGTAAATGGAATACCTGTAAGCACCAGGAGGTTTGCTAACACAACAGAATCCATTCCACCGCTACATGCTAAAAAAAAATTGTCACCCGCATTCCAGCATCTGTTGCTATTCCAGTAACTTTTGAAATCCTCTGACAGATTTCCAAAAGTTCTTGTGCGTTCTGAAGTTGTCATAAATCCATCTCCTCTTCTAACTGATTAATGGCAGCCTTGAGTTCATTTGCATCATGAGAAGCATGAACAGACCTGGCTGCTTCAATTCCTTGTTTGTAAATTGAAAGCGCATCCTCCATTTTGTTAATGGTTTCAAATGCTTTTCCAAGATGTAGATAAGTACCTGTGTGATTTGGATTTATCGCGAGTAAGGCTTGCATAACTTCAATAGCACCTAATATGTCCCCTATCTTAAGTAGTTCAAGTGCAAGGGCATGTCTGCTGAAGTAATCTGCAGGATCCTGCTTGATGAATGCTTTTAATTTGTCAATTCGTTCCATTTGGGGAAAATTTTGCCTTTTTCCGGCTGACATATTCAGTAAACGGACTATATCTTTGTGTAAATAGTTGCTTCAACAAAATTATTGAAAGAAAAGCCATGAAAATACTGGGTATGCTTCACTAAAACAATGGATTCAACTGCAAAAATAGCGCTCACAGACAAGAACACGAAATTTGCAATTGACCCGTTTGATATTGTACCAAAGATCATTCAGGCTATGGATGAGTTAGGTTGTTTTTTTGTAAATTTGTTTTGTCTATGAAAAAAATTGAATTGGAAATTGTTGCCTTGTCTCATTCCATTACTCAGACTAATTCTTATGCAGTAGTGCTGGGTGAAGTAAATGGATTGCGCAGGCTGCCTATCGTAATTGGTGGATTTGAGGCCCAAGCAATTGCTGTTGCCCTTGAACGAATGAAGCCTACCCGTCCACTCACGCACGACCTGATGAAGAATTTCATGCTGGCTTTTAATGTTGATTTGCATGAAGTACTTATTGCAGACCTTCAGGAAGGTATTTTTTATTCTAAGTTGCTCTGCTCCTCCGATGCAGATACTGTCGAAATTGATTCAAGAACTTCTGATGCACTGGCTTTGGCAGTAAGATTTGGATGTCCGATATACATTTACGAAACTATCTTCGATATAGCTGGTGTAGAAAATCCCGATCAGGGAGTAATCGAAGAAAGTCCGGCTAAAGCAGAGCCCTCCCCTTATGAAGACCTGAAAAAAATGAGTCTTGAAGACCTGAATAGCCTTTTAAATGAGGTCCTTGAACAGGAAGATTACATTCGTGCAATAGCTATTCGGGATGAAATCAATACTAGGAAAAAATAACGAAGATGGTTGTTTTCCCCAATGCGAAGATCAACCTGGGGCTGCGGGTAAAATCCAAACGACTAGATGGCTATCACGAGCTGGACACTGTTTTTTTTCCACTTCCAATATGCGACATCCTTGAAATCATTATTCAGCCAAATCCTGCAGGCAATGAAAAGATTAATTTCAGCAGCAGTGGTTTGGAGATACACGGAGATACAACCAGTAACCTTTGCATAAAAGCATATCATTTACTTAACAAGGATTTCCCAGACCTACCTCCTATACAAATGCACCTGCATAAAAATATTCCGATGGGTGCCGGAATGGGAGGTGGTTCTGCCGATGGGGCTTTTACCATCCGACTGCTGAACGAAAAATTCAACCTGGGTCTTGATGCTGATCAGATGATATCCTATGCCCTTCAATTGGGAAGCGACTGCCCTTTTTTCATATTAAACACACCTGTAAGTGCAACCGGACGTGGGGAAATAATGGAGCCTGTAGATTGTGACCTAAATGATTGGAAATTTATCGTAATAAATCCAGGTATACACATAAGTACAGCTGCCGCTTTTAGGGAGATAAAGCTCAATCCCAATGCAGCGCCTTGCCATACATTGATCAAACAACCTATTGAAAACTGGAGAGGCAATCTGGTCAATGATTTTGAAGCTGCTGTTTTTCCCATGCACCCTGAACTGGAAGATATCAGGAATCAATTGTATGCATTGGATGCAGTTTATGCTTCGATGACAGGCAGTGGCTCAACAATTTATGGCATTTTCAAGGAGTTGCCAGATCTGAGAGGCATTTTCCCTGCCAGTTATACCTGTTTCAGCATTGATAAAGGTGTTGCCCACCGCTTATCCTGATTTTCGATTTAATGCTATTTTTTTACGTAATTTTGTATCATGCTATCTTCGGTTAATTTCACTGCTTTAATCCTTTCTGCAAATCTTGATTTGCTCAATCATTAGCGTATTCATTTGACTCGGGCCTATCACTAGTCACTTTCATTTCTATTTCAAATATTTTTAATTCATTCAACGCAGGTTGCCTAAAAGAATTTTATATGTCTGCTGTTCAGTACCACATCGATCTTGAACTGGCTCATGGAGCGCATAATTACCATCCTATACCAGCAGTGATTACCAGAGCATCGGGTTGTTATATGTGGGATGTAGATGGAAAACAATATTTTGATTTTCTAAGCGGTTATTCCGCAGTAAATCAGGGACACTGTCATCCGCGAATTATAGAGACACTTAGAGAACAGTCCACACAATTAACCCTAACTTCAAGGGCATTTTACAATGATAAACTTGGAGAGTATGCTCGTTTTATAACTGGTTTCTTTGGGTACGACAAATTACTTCCTATGAATACGGGTGCAGAGGCCGTTGAAACAGGAATTAAACTTGCCCGTCGTTGGGGATATGCTGTAAAAGGCATTGCTGAAAACCAGGCCAGGATAGTAGTTTGTGCTGAAAATTTTCATGGTCGTACTAGTTCAATCATTTCATTCAGTACAGACCCCAGTTCTTTTGGCGGGTTTGGTCCGTATATGCCGGGCTTTGACATCATACCATACAATGATACCGAAGCCCTCGATCAAGCATTGGCCCATCCCGATGTTGCCGGATTTTTATTCGAACCCATTCAGGGCGAAGCCGGAATAATTATTCCAGATGATGGCTACCTGACTCAAGTAAGACGGCTTTGTACTGCCCATAACGTCTTGATGATAGCAGATGAAATACAGACTGGACTTTGCCGGACGGGTAAAATGTTATGCTGTGACCATGAGGATGTTCGACCGGATATAGTACTACTTGGAAAGGCGTTGAGTGGTGGCACATTACCGGTAAGTGCTGTGCTTGCAGATGATGCAGTGATGCTCAATATTCATCCCGGAGAGCATGGATCCACATTTGGAGGTAGTCCGCTTGCATGTGCAGTTGCAACAGCTGCCCTTCAGGTTTTGCGGGATGAAGGGTTGGCTGAAAATGCAGAGATAATGGGAGAAAGGCTCAGAAACGGACTCAAAAAAATTAATTCCCCCTATATCAGTCATATAAGGGGTAAGGGTTTGATGACTGCAATTGAGATTGAACATGAAGATCCACAGGCTGCATGGCGGCTTTGTGAACGCATGATGGAAAGGGGTTTACTGGCTAAGCCTACCCATGGTGATAAAATAAGGCTTGCACCACCGCTTATTATCAATGCAGACCAGATCGATGAATCACTAAATATCATTGAAGAAAGTCTGAAAGCGCTGAAAAATGCGTATGGATCATTTAAAGCCCCTGCTTTTTCTTAAATTTGCGTCCAATTCAATACACATGAGTGAAGAAAGATCATTGCATTTTCTGGAAGAGATTGTAGAATCAGATTTAGCTGCCGGAAAATACACAACCATACATACCCGATTTCCTCCTGAGCCCAACGGATATCTCCATATAGGACATGCCAAGAGTATTTGTTTGAATTTTGGACTGGCAGATAAATATGGAGGAAAAACCAACCTTCGTTTTGATGACACCAACCCTGTTACAGAAGACACTGAGTATGTTGAATCAATCATGGCTGATGTGAGGTGGCTGGGCTTTGAATGGGAGGAATTGCATTATGCATCTGATTACTTCGATCAGCTTCATGCCTTTGCATTAGAACTTATCAACAAGGGGTTGGCTTATGTGGATGACCTTTCTGCTGAAGAAATAGCCGAAACCAAAGGCACCCCTACTTCACCTGGTAAAGCATCTCCTTACCGGAGCAGATCAGTTGAAGAA
>Ga0208788_1001575_pt1 | contig 10959 bp, 9 predicted proteins | sample Wag4_2014_7_11_3_FD_187363 | JGI IMG/M metagenome (GOLD analysis project Ga0208788, IMG submission 187363) | Fresh water mixed with fracking chemicals microbial communities from Ohio, USA - Utica-2 Time Series FC 2014_7_11 (SPAdes) (version 2) ... | reverse complement strand
CTCATCAGGCATGAAATATTCAAAATCACCTTTTATGGTCTTGGTGAGTGATAAGGCGTTAAGTTCCTGCGCTCCAAGCTGAGTAGAAAAAAAGTGGATGAATATGAACAAGGATAGCATTCTCATTTTATAGATAATACTTTAGCTGAACAGTTGTGCCATCAAATTCAGCATAAGAATTGTACTTGATCCAATCTCCAAGATTGATATAGCGACTGCCCTCATTCAACTGAAAGTCGATAGGCAAATGTCTGTGCCCAAAAATAAAATAATCAAAATGCTCTTCCTTGAGCTTATCTTTAGCATAAAGCACAAGCCACTCTTTGTCTTCCCCCAAAAATTTTTCATCAGTGGTCCCCGTCATGATTCTGCTGCGCTTACTGAAAAAATTAGCAAGTGAAATACCAAAAAAAGGCGGAAGCAATCCAAATAAAAACTGTGAAACAGGATTTCTAAAAATCTTTTTGATGAATTTGTATCCATGATCACCCGGACCTAATCCATCACCATGACCAACAAGCATTTTTTTACCGTTGAATTCATAGGTCTTGCTCTCAAAATGAACTGGTATGTTCAATTCCTTTTCAAAGTAACCCGACATCCACATGTCGTGGTTGCCAACAAAAAAATGAACTGGAATTTGTTTGTCGGTCAGCTCTGCAAGCTTACCCAATATTCTCACATACCCTTTAGGAACAACTGTTCTGTATTCAAACCAAAAATCAAATAGATCACCTACCACAAAAATCATTGCAGCATGATCTTTTATTTGATCTAAAAATGCAACAACTTTTTTTTCTCTCTCAAGACTAGATGCATGATCTGGAACCCCTAGATGGAAGTCGGATAAGAAATAAACTTTTTTTCCAGCGGGTATTTGCATGTTCAAATATAGTCAGTATTGAAATTGAACGGCTTTATTTATCAAGCAGAAAACAATATACCTCTTTTGGTCCGTGTACACCAACAACCAGCGTTTTTTCAATATCAGCAGTCCGACTTGGTCCGGTTGCAAAACTAATCATGGAAGGCATCTGGTCTCCATATTTTGCCTGCATCAAAGCAATTGCATCTTTAACATCATATACAAGCTGACTCACCTTAGCAATACAAACATGCACTGGAGCGTAGACGCTGGTTGTTCTTCCAGAAGAAACAGCACTGCTCAATACTATACTTCCTGTGCGTGCAACCAATGCTTCACAAATGGTAATGGAAACATCCGCATCTTTTAAAGGCTTATCAGAAAATGGTTTAAATCCAAAAGAGTTGAATGCAAATCTGATGTTTTCATCTACACAGTAAATCTCTTCCCATTTCTGTTCTTCAGCTAATCCTGTCAACTGCTGAACAAGATCAGCCTCTGATTCACAAAAAGAAAACTTGCCTAATAAGGATGAAAATTTTTCGGCAAACAATACAGCAAGATCTTCCTTACTACCCTCAAAAGAAAAATCAATTTTTTCAAGTGAAGGATAGGGTATATCAGTTGGATGAACCAATGCTTTTCTGATATTTTTTAAAATAGCCTCCTTCCCTGAAGATGCTTCCATGCTGAACTTGAATTAATTATCCTCAGTGTTAGTGTTATCGGATTTTGGCACCTCTGTAACTTCAGTAATAACTTCTACTGGAGCATCGGAGAAAATCTTTTTCTCACCATAAGGTCTTTTTCCAATTAAGTCTTCTACATCTTGTTGGTGAAGCACTTCTCTATCTAACAAAGCCAAAGCAATTTTTTCTACTTCCTCTTTCTTTTCAGTTAATAATTGAATTGTTCGCTTATAGGCCTCCTCAACTAGACTTCTCACCTCGTTATCAATCAACTTACCTGTCTCTTCACTATATGGTTTAGTAAAAGTGCTTTCTTGCTGAGGATCATAGAAACTCACATTACCCACTTTTTCACTCATACCATAAACAGTCACCATGGCATAAGACATTTTAGTCACCTGTTGCAAATCATTTTGTGCTCCAGTAGAAATTTTACCAAAGAAAATTTCTTCACTTGCCCTTCCACCCAAGGTCATGCACATCTGATCTTGTAACTGCTCTGTGTTATACAGATATTGCTCTTTGGGTGTATACTGAGCATAACCTAAAGCAGCAACACCTCTTGGCACGATAGTTACTTTTAACAACGGATAAGCATGTTCAAGATACCAACCACAAACAGCATGACCTGCTTCATGATAAGCAATGATTTTTTTCTCTTCTGGTAAAATGATTTTATTCTTTTTCTCTAATCCGCCAATGACCCTGTCAATCGCGTCTTGGAAATCATCCATGTCTACTTCTGATTTGCCTTTACGCGCAGCAATCAATGCGGCCTCGTTACATACATTGGCGATATCAGCTCCAGCAAAACCTGGTGTCTGCTCTGCCAGTTTATGAATATCCAATTTTTCAGATCTTTTAATAGGCTTGAGATGCACCAAGAAAATAGTTTCTCTTCCTTTTACATCTGGCTTATCAATACTGATTTGTCTGTCGAATCTTCCTGGCCTTAACAATGCACTATCTAATACATCTGGCCTGTTCGTAGCAGCAAGAATAATGATACCGCTATCACCACCAAATCCATCCATTTCCACAAGCAATTGGTTCAAAGTGTTTTCACGCTCATCATTGCTCATCATCACATTTTTACCACGTGCTCTACCAATAGCATCAATCTCGTCAATGAAAATAATACATGGGGCTTTCTCTCTTGCTTGTTTGAACAAATCACGCACCCTACTTGCACCAACCCCTACAAACATTTCAACGAAGTCAGAACCAGACATAGAGAAGAAAGGAACTTGTGCCTCACCTGCCATCGCTTTTGCCAACAATGTTTTACCAGTACCTGGAGGGCCTATCAATAACGCGCCTTTTGGAATTTTACCACCAAGTGCTGTATACTTTTTAGGATTTTTGAGGAAATCTACAATCTCCATCACCTCTTGTTTAGCTTCATCCAAGCCTGCAACATCAGTAAATGTGATATTTACTTTTGTTCCTTTATCAAATAGTTGGGCCTTTGACTTACCAATGTTAAAGATACCTCCACCACCTGCTCCGCCTGCTCCACCACCCATCTTTCTCATCATGAGGACAAACAACAAACCGAACATCAACAAGGGGAAAAGGAAATTCAATAAGGGTCCGAAAAATTCTGGATCACTTACTGGATCAACCTTTACTGGTGTAACATTTGGATGCTCACTGAAATACTTATCAATATTTTCTTGATAGTCGTCCACCTTAGAATAACTAAACTGAAAGTGCGGACCTTTTGATGCTTTCGCATGGACTAATTTCTTGGCGCCAATTAAAGTATCGTACAAAGGACTATTCAAACTGTCTTGTTTGAGATAAACCCTAATTATTCCTTTATTTTTAACAGGCTCCAATTTTTCAACATGGTTCCTTTCCAACAATTTTTGTCTGAATTCCAATTCAGTGATGGTGCTGGCATCCGGACTCACACCGCGCATGACTTGATAGCCGATGAGCATAACAGCCGCAATAACATAAATCCAATAAAAACTGAACTTAGGCCCCTTGGGTAAAGGACCATTTCCACCATTTTCTTTGTTTCGCTTAAAGGAGGAGAACGGGTTTTGACGCTTATCGTTCTTATTCTCTTCTTGATTCATATCAATTCGTTATTTCTTTTGAGATTTTTTTGTTTTACTCGCCGGTGTTTTTTTAACTGGAGCAGCTATTTCTTCAATTTCTTCCATTGATGCTACACCATCACTCCACATTTCTTCAAGCTTGTAAAACTTTCTAGTTTCACTTTGGAATACATGTACCACTACATTCACATAGTCGATTAAAGCCCACTGACTTGCACTTAATCCTTCATGCTTGTAAGGGGGCTCACCACATTGCTTCTTCACACATTCCTCCACCCATTCAGAGATTGCTCTTACCTGAACAGTTGAACTTGCTTCACATATGATGAAGAAGTCGGCCACAGCTTCTGGAATTTTTCGGAGATCAAGAGAAACAATATGTTCTCCTTTTTTATCCTGTATGGCATTGATGATAACTTTAAGGATTTTACTGCTCCTTGTTAACCTGGTTATTTTTTTAAGGGGTACTACCTCCTCAGATCTAATTGTCAAATGCTGTTTTTTTAATTGTTCCTTGAGTATCTTGCTCAAAATTAAGGATAAATTCACTCCGTTTTTGGGATACAACATGATCGGCGAACCTTTTATCATATTGCCAACAATTGATAGTACCAATAACTATGCCAAAGGTTTGATTAGAGAGGGTCTGGCCAAGGACGGCATGGTGGTATTTACCGAGGAACAAACCCAAGGAAGGGGACAAAAAAACAACAAATGGGAAAGCAGCAAGGGTGAAAATATCATGCTGACTGCTATTTTAGAAGCTACCTGGCTTTCTATCCAAGATCAATTTCCACTTTCATGTGCTACGGCCCTTGCCTGCAGTGATTTTTTCAGCAAATATGCAGGTGACGAAACAGGTATAAAATGGCCAAATGACCTTTATTGGCGTGACAGAAAGGCAGGGGGTATTTTAATTGAAAATGTAATAAAAGGCAATATTTGGGAAAAAGCTATTGTTGGTATAGGCATCAACATCAACCAGACAGTCTTCAACCACATAAAAAACAACCCAGTTTCATTAAAACAAATCACCGGAAAATCATTTGATGTCCCCCAAATGGCAAGGGAACTATGCACTTTTCTTGGTAAGCGATATTATGAGTTGAGAGAAGGTATGTTTGAAACACATCTGCAATTGTACAACGAAAGATTATTCAAACGCAATCAGTGTGTTACCCTAAAAAAGGGGGACGAATTGATGTTGACCACAGTAGAAAGCGTAAATGCAACTGGAGAACTGCTTACCAATTATGAAAAGCAAAGGAGCTTTAAACACGGAGAAGTAGAATGGATCTTATAATCCAAAACCTGCAGCTATTTCCGAAGCATGCTCCTTCACTTTAGGCTTTGCAATAATTTTTACAACCAAGCCATTTTCATCAATCAGGAAAGTGGTTCTAAATACACCCATGTATTTATTGCCATAGAGCTGTTTTTCACCCCAAACACCGTATTTCTCTACTAGTTTTTTATCTGTATCGGCAATAATTCTAAATGGTAGTTTATGTTTTGCAATAAATTTCAAATGCGATTTTTCGTCATCCGGACTCACTCCTATCACGGCAATCCCTTTCTTTTCCAGCGCTTTGAACCCATCTCTTAAATTACAAGCTTGTACAGTACAGGTGCTGGTGTCATCTTTAGGATAGAAATAAAGAGCAAGCTTCTGCCCTTTGAAATCAGCTAATTTGATTTTTTCTCCATCTTGGTCGATGGCAGTAAAAGCAGGTGCTTTTTTTCCCTCTTGAATAGACATAGTTGTTAATTTCTGGTTACTTGAAAAACTCTAGAAACTGTATTTCCAGCTTCATCTACAACAAGCACAGATAATTTATGTTCACCCATCGGAAAATGTTCGTCGACAATATAATTATACCTCACTCCTGATGGTTTAAACATCAACCATTTTCCGTCTACCGTTACTCTGAATTCCTTAATTACCCTAAGATCATCAAGCACATCAAAATGGATACTTGAGCCGGTTCTTAACCTGGCTCCATCATGTAGATGAGTAGAGACTTGTGGTGGTTGGATGTCATGCAATAATTGAAAAAAACCAAAATCTCTGAATGAGGCACTAAATCCATCTTTTTCCCTAGTGGCTTTTTTGATTTCAGTCTTGCCTCTGTAACTTCTTTTGAGTACCAAACGGTCAGGATTCAGCAAATCTAAATCCTTACTGGGCTTGATGCGGACTTTAAAATAATTTTGAACAGGGATATCTGCTGGAAGTGTTTGGTAAACAGGTGAAGCATCATGTGATGCAGCAGCATAAGTGGATTGTAAACTAAAATGAAAATCATCATAAAAAGCATCTTCATTAAACACAAATTGGATATTCTCCTCATCGTAAACATTGACCTCGCCTGCTTTCATAAGCTGACCCAACCTCATCATTGAGGGCGCAATACCTGGCTTTCTTCTTATCGCAAACTGAACGATTGATTTATTTTCATAGGCATCTAAGACTTCTATTTCACCTGCTTGTTCTACATCAGTTATAGCAAAATAATGGTTGTCGCTACTAGCATAAATAGGCAGATCCATTTTCTTAGCAGGTAGCAACATTTGATAATAGGTGCCCCCTCTCATTTTATGGATATAATCGATGTGTCCGTTAAGAAATCTCGTTTGATCATAGCTGATATTGTCGAGTGTAAACGCATTTATGATTTGAGCGTCCAGCTTGAGCTTTGTAGCAAATATGCCATTTGCATTGGGTACACCCGTCATGCGATCAGTCGCTTGAATTGCCATGAATACTCTATCAAATGGAAGTTCAACTCGGCTGGCAACTTGATAAATATTTCCCTTTTTTATTAAGGGATATACCACAGGAGTTTGTTCATAAACACTTTTGTCTCTGTCATAAAAAACCAAACGGGAAACATCAGGTGGAGTTACATCCGGTAGTAAAAACCTGAAACGAAGGGGGTTGAGACAATTTTCAGTTTTGGTGTCTCTGATTTCAAAATGAACATGCGGACCTTGAGAAGCACCTGTATTTCCACTGTATCCAATAAGTTGTCCCTTTTTTACGGGTAGCAAAGCAGATGGCACTTTCACATCAATTTTCCAGGTTTGCTGTACGTATTGTTGCTCTTCCAAGTAGTTTTCAGCAGCAGGAATAAACCTATTCATATGCGCATAGAGCGTGGTTGTGCCATTTGGATGATCCAAATAAATTGCCCTTCCAAAACCACCCGTCTCAATTTTCATTCTGGAGATAAATCCGTCAGCTGGTGCATAGACCGGCAAGTTCTCCCTGGATTCAGTCGATAAATCAAGGCCCATGTGAAAATGATTGGGACGCATCTCACCAAAATTTGCATTCAGCCTCGGTTTGATTGCAAGCGGATAACTAAAATACTCAGGCACACCCTTGGGCTGGGCAAAGACTTCCCAACTTGATACCACGAACAACAAAAAAAGCAGTTTCATTTTCATTCCGCAAAACTAAGACTTATAAAAAATTACTAAGAGAAGTAAAAAAAGAGGTTTTAGCAGTTTTATTATACTTATTTAAAATTTTCATCGTTATCCATACAACATATTGCCCCCTAAAGTTGTCTATATAAGAGAATAACACCATGAAAACACTTCTTACCAAAATCATCCTTGTATTTGCCTCGGTTGCAACCCTATTTGGCTCTTCTAAGAAAAAGGAGCAAATCGGAATTGAAAATGACGCTATTCGCCTGCCGGAATTCCAACAAAGCGACCTTGTTGAGGATTATGAAATGGCAGCCTATCATAATCAAGCTTGATTTTCCCACCAAGTATCAACAGTTAGCAGTTTAGTAAAATAAACACTGGATTTACTACTGAAAAGTAGATTCCAAACCTTACTTTTGCACCCCGGGTACTACCCGGTTTTTTTGTGCCCTAAACCCGCTAAAAAATCTCTGTTATGCCAAAAGACGCTTCAATAGGTTCAGTTTTGATTATAGGTTCAGGACCCATCATTATCGGACAAGCTTGTGAATTTGATTATTCTGGCTCTCAAGCTGCTAGAAGCCTAAGGGAAGAAGGGGTAAAAGTCATCTTGATTAACTCTAATCCAGCTACCATCATGACCGACCCAATGATGGCCGATAGGGTTTATTTGTTACCACTGACGGTAGATAGTATTGAAACCATTTTACAGGAAAATCAAATTGATGCCGTATTACCAACCATGGGTGGACAAACAGCATTAAACTTGGCGAAAGAAGCTGAAGAATTAGGCATTTGGGAAAAATATAATGTAAAACTTATTGGCGTAGATATCAAAGCCATAGATAAAGCAGAAGACAGAGAAAAGTTCAGACAGTGGATGATCGAAATGAACATTCCAGTAGCCAAAGCTAAAACAGCTAACTCGTTCTTAGAAGGAAAGGAGTTTGCCCAAGAGATTGGCTTCCCATTGGTAATTCGTCCTTCTTTTACTTTGGGTGGCACCGGTGGTGGTTTCGTACACAGCAAAGACCAACTGGATGAAGCCTTGAACAGAGGTTTATCTGCCTCACCTATTCACGAAGTACTTGTTGAAACGGCCGTTTTGGGATGGAAGGAGTTTGAGTTAGAGTTGTTGAGAGACATGAAAGACAACGTAGCCATCATTTGTACTGTTGAGAATTTTGACCCAATGGGTGTTCACACAGGTGACTCTATCACTGTAGCACCGGCCATGACCTTAAGTGATACTGCGTTTCAGCTGATGAGAAATACAGCTATCCGGATGATGAGGGAATTGGGAAATTTTGCAGGTGGATGTAATGTTCAGTTTGCACTCAATCCAGAAACTGAAGAGATCATCGCCATTGAAATTAACCCAAGGGTGAGTCGATCTTCTGCGCTAGCATCAAAAGCTACTGGATATCCTATTGCAAAAATTGCTGCAAAGCTTGCACTTGGTTACAGCTTGGATGAGTTAAAAAATCAAATTACTAAAACAACTTCAGCCTATTTTGAACCCGCACTTGATTACGTTATCGTAAAAGTGCCAAGATGGAATTTTGATAAATTCAAAGGGGCAAATGACACACTCGGACTTCAAATGAAATCTGTTGGTGAGGTAATGTCAATTGGTCGCAGCTTTACCGAAGCTATTCAAAAAGCGTGTCAGAGTTTAGAAAACAATGCAGTCGGATTAGGTTACTATGGCAAGAGCATGATGCATGCAGATGAAATTGTAGAATATCTTAAAACACCAAAGTGGGACAGAATATTCCGCATCAAAGATGCATTGATGATGGGTATCAGTGTAAAAACGATTTGCCAAGCTACACGGATCGATAGATGGTTCATTTATGAGATCCAGAAGATTGTAGATATTGAGAAAGAAATTAGCAAATACAAATTCGATAACTTACCCATTGAGTTGATCAAGAAAGCAAAGCACCATGGCTTTAGCGATGAGCAGATTTGCAGAATCATGCAAGATGGCAACGAAGATGCTTTGTATGAAAAAAGAAAAGCTGCAGGGATTACCAGAGTATACAAAATGGTAGATACTTGCTCAGCTGAATTTGAAGCAAAAACTCCTTATTTCTACAGCAGCTTTGAAAACCAAGGCACCAATGAAAGTAAGGTGAGTGATAAAAAGAAAATAATCGTTCTTGGATCAGGACCAAATAGAATCGGACAGGGTATTGAGTTTGACTATTGCTGTGTTCACGGTTTATTGGCCATCAAAGAATGTGGATACGAAGCAATTATGGTAAACTGTAATCCTGAAACAGTTTCTACTGATTTTGATATCGCAGATAAACTATATTTCGAACCAGTTTATTGGGAACACCTGTGGGAATTGATAGAATTTGAAAAACCAGAAGGAGTTATTGTGCAGCTGGGTGGTCAAACAGCATTGAAACTTGCAGAAAAATTACACAAGAAGGGAATTAAAATCATAGGAACTTCATTTGACAACATGGATATTGCAGAGGACAGAGGGAGATTCAGTGATATGTTGAAAAGTCTTGGTATTCCTTATCCAGAATATGGAACTGCATACAATGTAGATGATGCAATTGAGGTTGCGCAAAAAGTTGGTTATCCTGTCTTGGTTCGTCCTTCTTATGTATTAGGCGGACAAAGAATGAGGATTGTAATCAATGATGATGAACTAGAATCAGCAGTCGTAAGCTTGCTCAAACATATCCCTGATAATAAAATCCTAATTGACCATTTCTTAGATCGTTGTCAGGAAGCTGAAATTGATGGCATATTTGATGGTGATGACTTTCATGTGATGGGCGTTATGGAACACATAGAGCCCGCTGGTATTCATAGTGGTGACAGCAATGCAGTTTTACCTGCTTTCAATTTGACTCCATTGGAAGTAACAACCATGGAATTCTATGCTGAGAAGATTGCAAGAGCACTCAACATCAAAGGTTTGATCAATATTCAGTTTGCGATAAAAAATGGACAAGTGTTTGTTATTGAGGCTAACCCAAGAGCTTCAAGAACAACACCGTTCATAGCCAAGGCTTACCAAATTCCTTACTTGAACATCGCTACTAAAGTGATGATAGGAACACATAAACTCAAAGATTTCCAATACGAAAAGAAATTGGAAGGCTTTGCGATTAAAGAACCTGTATTCAGTTTTGACAAATTCCCTGGTGTTAGCAAGGAACTTGGTCCTGAAATGAAATCAACAGGTGAAGCGATTCGATTTGTAAAAGATCTGAGAGATCCTTACTTCAGAACCTTGTACAAAGAGAGAAGCATGCACTTGAGCAAGTAAGATAAACTACCCGTTTTGATGCCCTTGATGAAGACAATATCCCTTCAGCTTATGAAGAGAAGCATTCTGACATTACTTATAGTGATGCTCTTTGTCAATATTCAATCAGCACAAGCACAGCTCAAACAAATTATTGGTAAGATAATAGACAGCCATTCAGAAGAAGCCATCCCCTTTGCTTCTGTTCAGTTTAAAAAATCGTCTATCGGGAAACTAAGTGATTCCTCTGGTAGCTTTATGTTTAATCTTCGGAATTGGCCAAGTGATACCTTGATTATTTCTTATGCAGGTTTCGAAGACTATTATTTAAAAATAGATACAAGTCTTTCCAACATAAATGTGTTGATCAAAATGGAAAGGAGAAAAAGCAACAATGAGGTTGTTGTGAAAAGTAAATTTAGTAAAGGCTATTTATTGTGGAGAAAGGTTGTTAGAAATAAAGATAGAAATGATAGAAGCAGGTTTGACAACTACGCATATGAGCTATACAACAAACTTGAAATCGACTTGAACAATGTGAACGTCGACAAAATGCAGAAGGGTTTCATCCCACCAAAACCTTTCAAATTTATTTTAAACAATGTGGACACTACAAGTGAG
>Ga0208788_1001574_pt1 | contig 10959 bp, 12 predicted proteins | sample Wag4_2014_7_11_3_FD_187363 | JGI IMG/M metagenome (GOLD analysis project Ga0208788, IMG submission 187363) | Fresh water mixed with fracking chemicals microbial communities from Ohio, USA - Utica-2 Time Series FC 2014_7_11 (SPAdes) (version 2) ... | reverse complement strand
GTACAAAGGGCCTGGTGTGAGCGTCGTGCTGGTTGGCATTGAGTTCAGCCGGGAGAAGCGCAACGTGGCGGGCTTTGAGGTGGCTGAGGGTTGAGGCGGCAGGCGGTTGCAGAGTTGCCTTGACGAACGACAGTTACTTTTCCTCAAACGTATTGCCTCACGGGAGATTCTAACCCAGGCGATTCGGGAGAAACAGTTGACGTTGTTCAACGACACAAGTCACGATATCCTCTAATCCCTACCCCAATGCTTCCGCGTCTTTCAGCGGCAAGTCGTCGCACTTGCCATTTTTTTAACGCCACGCGGTTACCGCTTGACGTGAATCCGGCTTTTGCCTATACTGTGGGTGTGATTCAGTCGTTTCGTTGCCAGGAAACCGAGCGCGTTTATGAGGGTATGCGCTCACGGCGACTGCCGGGTGATATCCAGCAAGTGGCAAGGCGTAAGCTGCTTTATCTGGATCAGGTCCGAACGCTTGAAGACTTGAGGGTACCGCCCGGAAACCGCCTTGAGGCGTTGAGTGGTGACAGAAATGGGCAGCACGCAATCCGGGTCAACGACCAGTGGCGGATTTGCTTTGTATGGGGGCGTGTCGGGCCAGAGCAGGTCGAAGTGGTCGATTATCACTGAGGAGGGTTACCCATGCCAAAAGTTCTTGCGACCGAATCCGAACGACTTGACCCGGTTCATCCGGGTGATGTGTTGCTTGATGATTTTCTTGTACCGATGAAGCTCAGTCAGTTGCGCCTCGCGACCGAAACCGGGTTGCCGGTATCCCGCATCAACGCCATCGTACGGGGGAATCGCGCCATTACCGCTGATACTGCGCTACGTCTGGGACGGTTTTTCGGTATCGATCCCAGGGTCTGGCTTGGCTTGCAGATGCAATACGACCTCGAAGTTGAAGCGATGGCACTGGGTGACCGTTTGAACCGCGAAGTCCGGCCGTGCGCGCGTTCAGCTGATTGAAGCCTTGCAGGCAGGTGAGACCGACCATTTGCTAGATATTATCCAGGCGTTGTTTGCCAGTATTCCGCACGACTGGTATCGGAACAACCCGTTGCCGCAGTATGAGGGGTTTTACGCCAGTGTGTTTTACAGTCATCTGGCGGCGTTTGGGCTGGATACGCGGGTGGAGGATGCGACGAACCGGGGGCGCATCGATTTGGCGTTGCGGACAGGCGATCGCATCTACCTGTTCGCGTTCAAGGTGGTCGAGCAGGTGCCGGAGGGCCGTGCGATCGCACAGTTGCAACGCAAGGGCTACGCTGAAAAATACCGCGCACCAGGTGTCACGATTAGCCTGGTTGGCATCGAATTCAGCCGGGAGGCACGCAACGTGGTGGGGTTTGAGGTGGCGCAGGGCTGAGGCGGCACGAAGGCTACAACCGTTTCGATTTAACAGAACTGACGAAGCAGGGCCGGGGTAATACAGATGATTGGCACGACGGTTACGACGACAGTGGGTAATTGCACAGGCGATCGCCCCTTTGTGCGTGAGGTGCCACGGCTGGTAAAGGCTTGGCTGTGAGTCCCGTCGCGTTGCTTCAAAACGTGTTGCCGGCGCAACAGGTGGTGATTGCCGGGCATCATCTCAAGCGTTTGCAGACAGCGGCGATGCTGGATGGCGCGCTGGATGGTGCTGAACGCCGCTTCATCGTGCGCGTGCGCGGCACTGGCAAAATCGCGGCGCTTGAGACCAAGGCCTTGGATGCCTGGTTGAAAGCGCCAAACAACCCTGAACTGGCGCTGATGCAACGGCAATCGCCGCTTTTTTCCCGCCGGCTAAGTGCCCTTACCACTCACGTACGCCCGGGTGATTTGGTGTTCTGGAACAGTGCGAACGCCTCGACGGAGGCCCGTTGGCTGGGAGAGTGGAACCACGTCAGCCTCGCGCTCAAAGATGGCTTGATGCTGGATGCGATGACGCTGGAGGGCAGCTCCGTGTCGCGTTTTGCCGCGGTGTTGGCCAAGGTGGAGCGGCGCCTGAAGGGCGATCGCTTCGCCATCGGGCGCATCACCCCGCCGTTGACGGCCGAACAGCTCAGCACGCTGCAAGGTGTCGCCAGACGCCTGGAGGGGCGTGATTATGCCTACCTGTCGCGTTTGGATGACCCATTTGCACCGTTGTCGTGTTCACGGGCTGTGTATGAAGCTTTGCAGCAGATTGGCACCAACGCATCACCCATCGATGGGCGACTGGCCAAAATGGCCGTTTTACCCGGCGATTTGATGCGTGCAGTGACCGTGGTGGGTGCCTCTGATGCACAAGGGCGATTTCAAGCCGGTGATACGGACAATGCGTGGCACATTGCGGCCTGGCGTAAGATGGTCATCCAAGGGGTGGACGCGTCGTTTCAACGCGTGCCCGGCCTTTGGCCCTGGCTCGAAGACTTGCAGAGACGGGTGGTGCGAAGCATGCGCGATCGCTGAGTGTGGCTCCGCGCCTAAAACAATTAAAAACTCGCCATCTGTTAGCGGTGATGTAAACCCGCGATTTTTTGGGGGCAACAAATTGGGTGCGAAGACTTAATGGCTGTTCGATGGTTCGACAACCGATGCGGGAGCAACTGCCTTGGTTTGAGCGGTCCGTTTCTCAGTTGACGTCCGTTTCCAGCCGAGGCAGGAGTGGTGTTAGCAGGGATGCCAGCAGCGCTTGGCTGAGACTCAAGAGAATATTTCCCGTTCGGGAAATATAAAACCACTTCATGGCCCAACCATGCCAAAAATTCCCGATCGGGAAATATTGCTTGCACATCGCCCGGTTCTGATTGATAATTTCAAGGCTGAGAAACTGAGCGAGCCGTGATATCCATACGTTCATCCCAACAACTTGGTAATGCCCTTCGTGTTGCTCGCAAGCAACTCGGGCTGACACAGCCCCAATTGGCTTTGGCGGCAGGGGTAGGAGTGCGCTTTATTGTCGAGCTTGAAGCAGGCAAGCCAACCTTGCGATTGGAGCACGTGCTGCGGGTCATTGATGCCCTGGGTGGTGAGGTTCAGTTGAGCGGATTGCAATCTGTTGCTGCCGATGATCAACGTGAAGGTGTGGACAGTGGTGCGTGAGCTGGCAGTGTGGCTTTTTGCCGATCATGTCGGCACGCTGGCAATGCTCGATGGCCGACTGACTTTCTGTTGGTTAATGGCGTTGTAAATCCGCAACTTTTTGGCAGTGCAGAGGCATGACAAGCCGAATTGTTACAACCATCAGCGTAGGATTGGCTTGAGTTCACCATTGGGGTTTTCAAAGTATAAATTTTAACCAATGCAAAACTGCAGCTCGGGGATGCACCCCCCCCAGACTGCCCCACCGCCGCAGTCACGACGACACAATCAGCGTCCCTGATTTCCGGCGGCTCGTCCAGTCTTGAACGGCAGTTGCTTGCGGCAAGACAGTTACCGGCAGTTCATTTGTGCCTCTTGTCGAGCTATTGTGCGCATTTGCCGCGCTTGTGACCGTGGCAATCGCTACTGCTTTCGTGAATGCAGGAAGCTGGCCAGAAAGGAAACAGTACACCCCATTCACGTGGCAGCCCCGTGTGATCGCCCCCAATCTACAACACGCCCGTGACCACATGAGTATCCGCATCCGTTCCACTGATATCATTTCCGGCGGGATCCTTGAGGCCTTGTACTCGCACTTTAAGCTCTGACAAGTCAGGACCGAATACGTATGATGGCAAAAGGAAGAAAACGCGCTTAGCATCTTTCGGATCGACGCTCAAGGTGACGCCGCTGCCCGCCTTGAAAGCAAACTCCTTTTTCGCATCAAGCCTGGTGAGTCTAGACGTCGTGGCATCAATCAAACCATCTGAACCGATTGTTGCATCCACTACACCGTCGAGTGTGGCGTTACCAAAATTCAGGTCACCAATCTTCTCACCCACCAAAAACGTGAATTGATCAAGCTGCGCCTGAGAAGGCAACATGTTATTTGAGATGGCCCTATCGGCATAGCCTAGATCAGTGTCGTTAAACGCGGCCATCGGTTCCGAGAATGTCAGTTCGATGCGGTCGACATTCGACTGCATTCTACTCATTGCCACACCGGTGAGTCTCGGTGCTGTCGTATCTTGGGCAACTTCGAAGGTTGACACGTTGTCGTGCGTCTCTTGCCACGCCTTGGCTGGCGAGGAAATCGTCGCTGGCAGTGTGCCACGTTTGAACGCCTCCAGAATCAAATGCTCGGAACCACTGGCCAGCGATCGCTCACCGAGTTGGTTGCCGTCAGCATCTTCGATAACGTCCCCTCCCGACACAACCAACGCCATTTGATACTTGGCCCGCGCCGACGAACTCGCGGCCAACGGCGCATTGAAACTCAGGGTCGCTTCGTTGCCCGCCGCATTCCAACTCACGGTCGCGCGGGTATCGGCATCGTCCAAAAATACTGAGCCTTTGCGGATCCCATACCCACCCGGCACCGGTGCCGCGGTATCGGTTGAACCGTCGAGATCCGTCGGCGCATCACCACCTGCCTGCGCGGCGGCATTCGCCGGAAACATCCGCAATGCGTTCTCAAAGCGTCGCCGATTGGTCTCATCCAGTGCCTCCGACAAAGTCAACCGATATTGCACGGATGTGGCATCGACGTCATTGGCCCGATGCTCAGGGCTGGTCGAGACAATTTCGGGTGAGTTGGAGATAAAGTGGGCCTGATTGAAATTCACCGTGTTGCTCAAGCCGGCAAGGGCCTGAAACGACTGCACCTTGACACGCCGGGTCCAGCCAGGCTTCGTGGCGGCAAGCTCCAGCACCACCCCCTCAGGAACATCATTGAACACATAGGCGCCTGCGGCTGTCGTCGTGGTGCGTTCGTAGGGAAAGCGGGCATCCAGTGAGCGAATCACAACCGTCGCAGCATCGACCGGGGCCCCCTCCTCATCTTGAACCGTGCCGCTCACCACCACCCGCGTGACATTCGGCGGCAGTGACGCGCCGGGTTGGGGTGTCATCACAGTGATCGGGCCCACGGCATGCACGATACTGCCTTCCAGAAACCCGATTTGCACCGGCGCCTGCCCCGAGTAAATGGCATCCGCGAGCTTGATCAAAACCGCCACCGGGGGCTGAAGTGGATCAGCCGTCGCACCCAGCGTATCAAACCACTGGTAGCGCTGATAACCCGCATCCGTATACGTTTGAGGATTTCCCTTGTTCGGCGAGGACTCATCAATGATCCCGATGACGGTGCCATCTGCGCTCAACGCCTCAAGCCGCAACCAGTAGCGCGTTGCGTAGTTCAAGTTACCCAGGGTGAAGTTGAAAACCCCGTTAACGGGGAAAATGTTCCAGGCGCTCGCCAGCGGGGTGGCGGCCGGCGTGTTGGTTTCGCTGACGTGGGTGTAGACGTGGGCGTGAATCCGCGCCACATCACCAACTTTATAACCCTCAAGCTGTTTCAGCCCATAACCGGACCGCCCGACCATCACCGAAAAAGCCACCATCCCCTTGGCCTGTCCCGCAACGACCGGTGACAGCACCATCGACAACCCTTTGATTCCAGCAGGCACGCCTGTATCAGGCCCCTGACACCCCACCACGGCCAACACCGCAGCCAGTACGGCTACGGAAATCGAATACCTCGACACGGGTGCCACACCTGGCTTGCTGCGTTCAGGAATCATCACGGTCTGCTTTAACAATAACGATCGGTGCCACGCTCTAACCATGTACCCACATTGACACTTCTTTTCAAGATATCTTGCAGTCCAGCCGCGATACGCGACACTAACGCATCGGTTTCTGGTCAAAACTTGTGTAGCCAACTCGAAACATCCGGCACTGACTCGGAACCATCAAAACAATTCGCAAGGATAGACCGATCGATGTCGGGTGTTACCTGCGGCATGGTCACAACGAATGTTTGACGAATAATCAGTCAATCTGATGGTTGACACTGACTCATTGTTTTTGAACAACAGTCAACATTTGATCACCAATCAACGCGTTTCTGCATCGTTGGGCCAATTTCAAAATTTGTCCTGTTCGTCAGAACGCAGTTGGCTTTTGCCGGCTTGCTGGGTACAAATGACTCGGTTGCATTTTTCATGCTTGTCCCGGGTTACGATTTGATGAAGTTTTCCCCATTGGTCAGGATGAATCCGGCTAAACCATGTTCATCCAACCCACGTGCGTGTCGTTGCAAGCGCCCAGAGGTGTTGGCTGACGTGCCGCACGTGATGGTCATACTGGTGTCACAGCGTAGTTAATGAGGTTCCGTCATGAACGCAAAATGGCTACCCATGGCTTTGGTTATGATTGCCCTTGGTGGCTGCAACATCCCCGGCTTGCTGTCAGGGGATGATTTCGATGGAATTGCCGCCAGCAGTGCCCGCAGCACCCCGACGCGGATACTCAAGGGACAGGCAGAGGAGAGCATCCAAAGCCTGGCCTTCAGCCCGAATGGTCAAACCATCGCGTCAGGGGGCGACACCCAATTGGTCAAGCTCTGGAATGTCAACACAGGCAAGGTGACAAAGACCCTCAAAGGCCATGACAAGCCCATCGACTGGGTGGGCTACAGCCCGGACGGCAAAACCTTGGCAAGCGCGAGCGAAGGCGTGGTCAAGCTGTGGGACCCCAGCACGGGGGAAGCGCGCTTGAGCATCAACACGGGGGAAAAGGGCATTCCGACGGTCGTGTTTAGCCCGGATGGGAAGCGTCTCGCCACTTTGGACGGTAATGACGAGCTGGTGTTCTGGGATGTGACGAGCGGCGAAAAGCTGGAGGCTCCCTCTTTCGGGAACAAACTGAGGACCATTTCCTTCACACCGGACGGTGAACAGGTCGCAGTGGTGCGACAATCAAGCGGGAAGATTGAGTTTCTGGATCTCAAAACCGGCGAGCGCAAAGCGGAACTGAGCGGAGAGCAATCGTGGCTGGCTGACCTCCGCTTCAGTCCGGACGGCAAGCTCCTGGTCAGTCGCGACGCGACGGAGATCACCTTGTGGCGTGGCGCCGCTTGGGAAAACGGCACGACGCTTGAGAATTCCCCCATGACCGACATTGCGGAGATCAGTTTTAGCCCGGACAGCAAACGAATGGCTGTGGCTTGGCGCTTTGGCATCACCGTGTGGGATTTGGACACCGGGAAACAGACGCGTTCGTATATGTGGAAAGGAACACCCAAGCGCGATGACTGGGGTGCGATATTCTTTAGACAGGCAGACTACCACGAGCCGACGTGCGTCGCCTACAGTCCCGACGGCAAACGCATCGCCAGCGGGATTTCAAACCACGACATTGCCATCCAATCGGCGGATAACACTTGGGCGATCGCCTTGTGGGACATAAAGCCCTAACCGCTCCCACGAGGCCGCCAGTCATTCGAGGTCCAGGCTCAGTTGCCGCCACACTTGCTTTGGCGTACGCGTTCGGGACCGGGCACGGTTACGGCTGCCAAGCCGGCCATAAACCTGTTTGGCCTGCGCCTTGAAGTCATCGCTTTGACGGGCTTGCCCGAGGCGTTGGCGGGCGAGGCGAATGGCGTCTTCGTGCACCACAATGGGTTTTTTGTAACCCTCGGGCGGGGTGTGCCAATGCCATGGCGCGTGCAAAAAGGCATCCGGCACCTCGCGCAACTCCGGCAGGTAACGACGGATAAAGCGCCCGTGGGGGTCGTTGTCGATGGACTGCTTCACCGGGTTGTACATCCGGACGGCATTGATCCCCGTTACCCCGGATTGCATCTGAAACTGCGCATAATGGATGCCCGGCTCGTAATCAGTGAACAAACCCGCCAGATAAGGTGCCGTTTGTCGCCAATCCAGCCACAAATGGTAACTGGCAAACGAAACGAGCATGGCCCGCATGCGAAACGTAATCCAGCCGTTGGCAATCAGGCTGCGCATGCAGGCATCCACCAACGGATACCCGGTTTGCCCCGTCTTCCATGCTTCGAAATAATCCTCGCGGAAATAGGGTTCACGCATCCCTTCAAACGCTGGGTGCATGCAGCGTCGTTCGATGTCCGGTGCCTGCTCCAGTTTTTGCACGAAGTGACAGCGCCAGGCCAGTCGCGACAAGAATGCCGCCAAATTGCGCGTAAAGGGGTCGCTCACTGCGGATGGTTCCGTGGCGAGTGCCGCGAGGCGTCGTCGGGTGGCTTGTTCAATTTCGCGCACGGATAAGGTGCCGTAGGCGATGTGTGGACTCAGACGGGAACAGTGACGCGCGGAGACACCGGGCTGTGAAATGGTCTGTAGATACTTTTTGGCGCGATCCAGCAAAAAGGATTCCAGGATTTTCACGCCCTGCGATCGCCCACCCGGCTGGGCACGGCCTGCCAACGGCTCACCGAAGCGGGGAGAGTCCTTGGGCGGCAACGCATCACCGTTCAGGCTGGGCAAAAACTGCCAAGACGCCGGCACAGGCAAAACCACCTCGGCCATGCGGGTGTCCCGAAGCTGGGCCCAGCCATCCCGGCTCTTGAGGCGACGCACCACCCCATGCGACGGATACTCGTGCCAGGTGATGCCGTGGGACTGGCACCAGGCAGCGACCATGCGATCGCGACCATAGCTCCAGTCGTTGCCAGTCTCTTCGTGCGAATGCAGGACAAGGTCTCCCAGGTCCTGCCGCAAAGTCTCAAGAACCCCAACGGCATCACCCGTGCGTACCAACAAGCTGCCGCCACGCCGCGTCAATCCGGCAGCCAATTCTTGCAGGCTGTCGCGAATGAAATGCCAGTGCCGAAGCGAACTGTCTGGTTGCTGCCATAACACAGGCTCGATGATATACAGCGCCACGAGTGGCCCCGCCTGCGCCGCCGCACACAAAGGCGCGTGATCATGCAAACGCAGATCCCGTTTAAACCAAAGCACCTGCGGACTTGCTTCCATCCATCCTCCCAAGGGTGCGGCAGGCAAGCAACAACTTCCGTAGAATCTTAACACCAACCAAGGAACCCCAACGATACGAACGGCAAAAAGCGGGAAAGAAAAGCACAGAGACAATCTGACAATAGTAACTCGGAGGAACGATGCGATTGACAGCGATCACCTGCTTGGTCGGTGCACTGCTAATAACAGCCTGCAAACAACAGGAAGAAGCAGCCAAGGATGTTGGCCGGACGGTTGCCCAAACCCGTGTGCAAGAGCCAATTCAAAACGCGCGCCGGGTGGTGGCCAAACTCGAAAAAAGCCAGTCCGTGCTGTTCGACCCAACAAGCAACCTGTTTCACAAAACCGGTTGCCGCAACGCTGACGTGTCCACCATGGAAGCATTGACCATGGGGGCCGCCGAAGAACGCGGTGGAAAGCCTGACAAGGCATGCCTGCCAGGGCAGTGATGCGCACGGTTGCTTAAAACGGACTACACGCACCCCAAGGAGCCTTCCCCATGCTGTCCTTGATCGTGAAGTTGGTGTTTTTGACCGTGACAGCCATCCCTGCCTATATTGGTGCTGGCGTTGGCTGGGATTCAGCTCACATTTCCGGCAAGGATCCCATCGAGGGAGCCGGAACCGGAGCATACTGGGCCACGACAATCAGTATCCTGACCGCTACAGCGATCGCCGCTGTTTTGATTGTGGTGTGCTTTTCCGGGCTGCACGACGGTGGGGAAGCCGGTATACTCATCGGCATCATCAGCTATGTGATTACTGGTGGAATTCTCGCAAGCATCATTGTTGGCATGCTTGCCGGATTTGGTGCGAAATTTGGCGCCCGGAGGAGTCGGAGCGCTGCACGACAGTACGCTACCGCAGCGACAGCAATCGGTTTTTTGGTGCTCCCCTTTATCCTTGCCGTAGTCATCATGTTTGGGTTGGAGAACGAACGTCACCACAACCGCAGTCACTCGCTGCTGGAACACCCGCCGGCAGCAATAGCACACCAGGCGACCATTGTGGTGTCTGCGTGCGTCACAATCTCTCAGGTGGAACAGTCAAACCTCACATACTAAAAAACGGATTGGGCGTGAGTTCCCGGTCGGCAACAATCTCAAGCGCCGCCGGTGCCTTCGGCGCTCCCACGAACTTGTCGCTTTCAAGCGCAAACGCGTTTTTCACAAAGGTGTCGACATCATTCACACGACGGGTCTTCAGCGCAAAATGTGCAATCTGCTGGGGATCATAACTGCTCAAACGAACGGAATCGGCAAACTGGAACACATCATCGTGGAAGTTGTTGCCAACCGCTTCGCGCTCAATGAACGCGAGCCAGGATTCAATCTGTTTGGGCTTAAACGCTTTGTTGGTGCCCAGCTGCGTGAATTCCTCCGCCCCATTGCCCCCTGCTATGTCAAGGCAAGATGATTGAAGGCGACGACGATGGCCTAAGAATGGTGCCCGGGGTGAACGTGACATTTACGGGCGCGCGGCCGTCATAAGTGACGTCATCCATTCTGAGTGCGACATTAATCTCTTGCTGCAATTGAGAGGCCGTTTGCGAATTGGTGGTGAATTCATGAAAACCGTCGTTGGTGGGAATGCGCCCCACTTCGGCACTGGCTGCATCGAGGGCCACGATTTTCAGCCAGTAGGCGGTTGAGTAATCAAGACTCGTGAGTGTGAAACGAAAGCCTTGATTGGCGCGTGGCACACGGTTGATGGTGACCAGGGGTGCAAAGGTGGCATTCGGTTGGGGTTTCAGGCCCAGCGCAACAGACAAGGCGGCCACATCCGAGACAGGCACAGGTGCTGCAATCTGCTGAACCCGATAATTGCGTGTTGGGTCGAGGCTTACTTGCACGGTGGTCATCAGGCGTCCTGTGCCAGGCACAGCAAACGTGTTCGATGACGTAACAGTTGGCACTGTCTGACAACCCATGGCAACGCAACCGATGATGAGTGTTGCAGCCATTCCATGTCGAAGCGTCACAGGTTTCTCCTTCATCATTGGTCAGTCAATCAGGGGGTGGCTGGCACGATGCCGGGTGAACGGGATGGGCGCTGCACCGTGCCGGGGCTTACGGTGACGGTGACGCCAAGATCCACACCCGCGCGCAAGTCCTCGG
>Ga0208788_1001572_pt1 | contig 10961 bp, 10 predicted proteins | sample Wag4_2014_7_11_3_FD_187363 | JGI IMG/M metagenome (GOLD analysis project Ga0208788, IMG submission 187363) | Fresh water mixed with fracking chemicals microbial communities from Ohio, USA - Utica-2 Time Series FC 2014_7_11 (SPAdes) (version 2) ... | reverse complement strand
CTCAGTTGTATTGAGGCTACGCTCTTCATTCTTTCCGCTGGGGTCTCCTACAAGACCCGTCGCTCCCCCAATCAATGGAAGAGTGTGATGTCCTGCCAGCTGAAAGCGACGTAAAACCAGGAGAACCACGAGGTTTCCGACATGGATGCTTGGCGCTGTCGGGTCGGTGCCGAGATAGAGCGTGATGGGCTTCTTGAGCGCCTCACGTAGCTCCTTCTCATCGGTGGTCTGTGAAATCAGACCTCGCCACTTGAGATCATCGATTAAATCTGTCATCTGATTTTTCACGCACCCATCATCTCTGAAAATGCCTTTGCCTTGTCGGTAAATTCCTTTGAGTACGCAGTCGTTATCGCTATGGCCTCTTTAATCTGCTGTTTGAACGAGGCTGGTGAAGTTCCGCCAACTGTCGTACGTGATTCAAGTGCGCCAGAGACCGTGAGCACATTGCGCACATCGCTCTTTAAGGAAGGATGAATGGACTGGAACTCAGCATCTGTTAACTCGTGGAGCTGACGACTGGATGCTTCACAAAGAGCAACACACTTGCCTGCGGCTTCATGAGCTTGCGCAAAGGGAACCTTCGCGCGCACTAAGTAGTCGGCAATTTCAGTAGCCAGCGAGAAGCCAAGTGGCGCAGCCTGCGCCATCTTCTCGCGATCGAAATCTGTTGTAGCAACCATGCCGGTCACTGCGGGGAGAACGAGCAAGACAGTATCGATTGAATCGAAGAGTGGCTCTTTATCCTCTTGCAGATCGCGGTTATATGCGAAAGGTAAACCTTTCAGCATTGTCAGAACTCCGGTGAGATTTCCAACAAGACGTCCGGCTTTACCGCGAGCAAGCTCTGCCATATCGGGATTCTTCTTCTGAGGCATGATTGATGAGCCAGTTGAATAAGCATCCGCAACCTTGGCCCAACCAAATTCAGTAGTAGCCCAGATGCACCACTCTTCACCAATTCTTGAAAGATGAATTCCAACCATTGAGAGAACAAAGAGCGCTTCGGCTACGAAGTCGCGATCAGAAACTCCGTCGATGGAGTTGGCCGCACTTGATGTAAATCCAAGGCTCTTGGCAGTTACTTCCGGCGCAAGAGGCAGCGAAGATCCAGCCAGCGCTCCAGATCCCAATGGGCTTACTAGTGCGCGGTCGAGCCAGTCGTGGATACGGTCTAAATCGCGTGAGAATCCCTGAACATGCTTTGCAATCTCATGACCGAAGAGCACCGGTTGGGCATGTTGAAGATGGGTAAATCCAGGCGCCGGCGCATCTCCATATTCAGATGCCTTTGCAATAAGAGCGCTCTGCAGCGCGAGCACCTGCTGTGCCACCTCAATCATGTGATCGATAGCGTAGAGACGAAGATCCGTTGCGACTTGATCATTACGAGAGCGACCTGCGCGAAGCGAACCCCCAATAGCGCCAAGCTTTTCTGTAAGGCCACGTTCTAGCGCGCTATGTACATCTTCATCTGTAGCAATCGCAACAAACTTTCCGGTAGCGACTTCCGAGATAAGTTCATTGAGCGCACCACGAATAGATTGCGCTACAGAAGCATCAAGAAGCCCGCTTGATTGCAATACCTCTAAGTGAGCAAGCGAAGAGCGCAGGTCATAGGGCGCAAGTCGCCAATCAAAGTGGACGCTACGTGAGAGCGCAAAGACAGCATCTGCTGGTTGCTGCGAGAAACGACCGCCCCAGAGCGCCATTATTTGCTACCTCTCTTCTTGCCTCCGCCATAAGCGAGCAATTCTCTCGCTAGTTGGGCTCCGCCGCTGGCTTTTCTCGACACAACGAGGACCGTGTCATCGCCGGCGATTGTGCCAATAATCTCTGATATCCCTGAGTGGTCGAGTGAGCTAGCCAATAACTGCGCTCCCCCAGGTGGTGTTCGGACAACTGCAAGATTTCCGCTGGCTTCCACAGAGATGATGAGATCTGATGGAATAGGCATAGTGCGAGATATTGACTCATCATCACTATCAGAAATCTTGTAGATCGATTCACCTGATGAGGAGCGACCTCTTACGGCGCCGATTTCTTCAAGATCTCGGCTGGCAGTTGCTTGGGTGACAACAAAGCCTGCCTTCTTCAACTGCTTCACTAAATCTGATTGCGAATGGATAAGCCCGGCCTTAATGAGCGCTATCGCCTTTGCTCTACGTGCAGTCACACTAGACATGAGTTGCCTCCTTCAGGGCCCTGGCGAAAATCGTCACGAACTTCTCTGCTTGCTTCATAGAAATATTGAGAGCTGGTGCCAAACGAATAGTTGAATCTCCCGGTGCATTAATCAGAGCACCAAGTTCCTGGCACTTCTTGACTACTGATTTAGCAACTGGTTTCTCAAGCGTGAGCCCGATAAGTAATCCCGCACCCCGAACTTCTGTCACGCCTTGAATGAGTGCAAGTTCGGCGAGTAGATAATCTCCTACCTCATCAACATGAGCGAGAATCTTCTCCTTTTCAATCGCAGAAATGACTGCCAGAGCCGCAGCCGTTGCTACGGGATTTCCACCAAAGGTAGAGCCATGATCACCGGCTGCAAAGAGTTGAGAAGCAGGACCTAGTGCAATCATGGCGCCGAGCGGCAATCCACCACCTAGACCTTTAGCCAGAGTAATCACATCAGGCTTAACTCCAGAATATTCGTAACCGAACCAGTCACCCGTGCGACCCATTCCGGTCTGCACGCAATCAAATACTAGAAGTGCTCCATTGTCATCACAGTACTGACGAAGATTCTTTAGATAATCTGCAGGCGGAACGATTACTCCCGCTTCTCCCATAATCGGTTCGACGATCACCATCGCTGTCTTCTTATTGATTGTGCGTTTCATTGCAGCAGAGTCGCCGAAAGGCACATGTTTGATGCCCTTAAGCAAGGGCTTAAATGGGTTGCGCTTTGAAGGCTGTCCGGTGAGCGAGAGAGCTCCCATTGTGCGGCCGTGGAATGCTTCCTTAGTTGCAACAACTCTAAATTTTCCTGTTTTGCGTGAAAGCTTGAGAGCTGCCTCATTTGCCTCTGCTCCTGAATTACAGAAGAAAGTTCGAGCGCTCTTATCGCCAGTCATTTTCTGCAGCTTTTCGGCAAGTTCGAGGACGTTGGGATGTGCATAGAAATTACTCACATGTCCCAACGTCGAAATTTGCTTGGTCACTGCCTTAACGATTGCAGGATGGCCATGGCCTAAAACATTTGTCGCAATTCCCGCTAAGAAATCGATATAGCTATTGCCACTAGCGTCTTTGACCAGAGAGCCCTTGCCTGAGACTAGCTCGATGCTCGGAGTGCCATAGTTATCCTGGATTACTCGCTGCCAACGCTTCATGCCACCACCAACGTTCCGCCCTCACCTAAGAGAGCGCCCTTGAGAGCCGATGGATCCGTTCCATCGATAATTCGAATTGCCTTTGCACCTGCGGCTATCGCATCAAGACATGCCTGGACCTTAGGCGCCATTCCTTCTGCAAAGGTCGACTTAATTGCCTCAAGTTCAAGCGCACTTATAGATGAGATCAACGAACTCTTATCAGGCCAATTCCTATAGATGCCAGAAACATCAGTCATGATGATGAGCCATTGCGCATCGAGAGCACCAGCGATTGCTGCCGCAGCAAGATCGGCGTTGACATTGAAACCCTTAGAACCTTGCGCATCTGTTGCAATCGGCGAAATAACTGGAACCTTTCCTGCGGCGACAAGCTCCTTCAGTGCTGATGGTTCTACCGACGTGATGACTCCTACTAGTCCAAGATCTGCTGAGGTTCCATCAACAAGGTTCGTCAGAGGCTGCGCCACTAGAACCCCAGAGGTTCTTCCCGAAAGTGCTACTGCATTTACCCCGTGAGCAATGAGAGATTTGGCAACTGCCGGCCCTACTTCACTAGCCAACACTCTCTCTACAACCTCAAAGGTCTCAGGAGTTGTCACTCTAAAACCACCGACAAAGTGGGATTGGATTCCAGCAGCTTTTAGCGCCTCACTGATTTGCGGTCCACCACCATGAACGACGACAGGTGTAACACCAGAAGAAATCGCTTCAGCGATAGCTTGCGCAAATGCCCCATGCTCATCTGTCATTGCATGTCCACCAAATTTAATGACAATCATGTCGAGTAAGCCGAGTTCTCATGAACGTAGTCGTGTGACAGGTCATTTGTCATCACTGTGGCTGAAGCTGTTCCTACATTGAGATTAACTTCAAGGTTTACTAACCGGTCTGCAAAAGAGACTCTATTCTTATCTTCGAAGGGTGCTGACTCTTTGGCGACATGAACGCCGTTGAGAACTACATCGATATTGAGCGCATCCATCTGCGCATCAGCAGTTCCGACAGCTGCCAGAACACGTCCCCAGTTGGGATCAGCGCCGAAGATTGCACACTTCAAAAGGTTATTTCGTGCACACGCGCGGGCTACCTCTACAGCGTCTTCCTCAGTCGCGGCGCCCTTAATGGTGATAGCTACAGTTTTGGTCGACCCTTCTGCATCTGCAATAAGTTGAGCCGCGAGTGAGCCACAAACTTCCATTAGCGCGTTCTCGAACTCCACATCAGAGAGCGATACGCTTGAAGCTCCGCTACTCATCAACAAGACAGTGTCGTTAGTGGACGTGCAGCCGTCAGAATCGATGCGGTTGTAGGTGCGATCTGTTACTCGACTAAAAATCTCCTGTGCATTCTCAGGAAGCACAGCATCGGTCATAACTACCGAGAGCATTGTGGCCAAAGCAGGAGCAAGCATTCCTGCGCCCTTTGCGATTCCAGCGAATTCAACGCCGCTGATTGAGAGGGTCGCCACCTTAGGAACGCTATCTGTCGTCATAATCGCCCGCGCTATATCATCAAGAGACTCTGACTTTAAAACCTTAGCGATAGATTCAACTCCAGCGAAAATCTTCGGCATAGGAAGCAGCTCGCCAATAAGTCCCGTAGAACAGACAACTACTTCGCCCGAAGAGATCCCAAGCAGATCAGCGACCTTCTCTGCTGTGTGATGAGTGTCTGCAAAACCCTGAGGTCCTGTACATGCATTAGCGCCACCTGAGTTAAGAACTGCAGCCCTTACTAGCTTGCCCTTAGTTACCTCGCGAGACCAGATAACCGGCGCTGCTACAACTTTGTTGGTTGTATACACAGCAGCAGCGTCAAAACGCGGACCGGTATTCTCAATAATCGTCAGGTCAAGTGCCCCCGATGATTTCAATCCGGCCGCAACTGCCGCGCCCCTGAAACCCTTTGGCAAGCTCTTCATACGCCCAGCCCATCAAAGCGAAGTCCAGCTGCTTCATCAAGGCCACACATAAGATTTGCGTTCTGTATCGCTTGGGCAGCTGCGCCTTTTCCAAGATTATCGATTGCTACAGAGACAACAAGACGATTGGTGTGTTTATCAACTGCCACTTGAATCTGCACGTGATTGGAACCGGTTAAAGCAGCCGTCTTCGGCATGGTTCCGATAGGAAGTACGGTGACAAACTGTGAATTTGCAAAGAACTGTGAATACAAAGTGTGGACCTCTTCAGTGGATAGGCTCTTGCTCAACTTTGCCGTGATTGTCGAGAGGATTCCACGTGGCATTGGCGCAAGAATTGGAGTGAAGGAGATTTTTGCCGCTACGCCTGATATTTTGCTGAGCGCCTGTTCGATTTCTGGTGTGTGTTGATGTACTCCCCCGAACTTATATGAGGTGAGCGACCCTGCAACTTCGCTTGCAATAAGGTTTATCTTTGCGCTTCTCCCCGCGCCAGTTGTCCCAGAAGCAGCGACCACGACGACGTCGGATAGATCAGCGATTGTTGATGCAGGAGCTGCGCCCAAAGCGATAGAGGTTGCATAGCAACCAGGGTTGGCAACCCTCGTGGAGTTTGAAATCAAAGATTTGAATGGCTCAATATCAGCGAGGCCATACGTCCATGAACCCGCGTAATCACCGCCGTAGTACTTACTCCACTGCTGTGCGCTCTCTAATCTGTAGTCAGCCCCGAGATCGACAATCTTTGCCGTTGCCGTAAGTTGTGAAATCACCTTCACTGATTCGCCATGAGGGAGGGCTAAGAAAATTAAGTCACAGCTCTCGAAATCTGCCGGAGAAAATTCGTTGAACTTCCTACCGGAATAGCTATGCAATTGGGGATGCACAGAGGTGATCTGCTCCCCCGCATTTGAGTGAGCCGTAATGGCAGTTACCTTGAAATGGGGATGGAAGGCAAGCAGGCGAAGGAGTTCGCCCCCTGCATAGCCACTAGCTCCTACGACACCGATTTTCATGCAGGCATCATAGCATAATTATGCAGATTGATGCATATTTATGCAGTACGGAGAACAGCTCCCGTGGTCTTCACTGCTACGGCGACCGCTGCTTCGCGCATTTCGGTTACTTCTGCCCCCGTGAGGGTTCTATCTGGTGCGCGGAAAACCAGTGAGAAGGCGAGTGAAATCTTCCCATCACCCAACTTGTCGTAGCGATCAAAGAGGGTGATGGACTCAAGAAGCGCGCCTGCTCCCTCTCGAAGCGCGCTCTCGACCTGCGCTGCGGTGACATCTGAATTCACAATCAAGGCAACATCTTGAAGAGCGGCTGGCATTGTGCCTACAGTCGTTGGGCGAACTAGTGATGAATCTGGAAGTGCGCTCAAGCCCACTGCAAATGCAACCGAGCGCTCAGGTAAACCGTACTTAGCCACGATACGAGGATGAAGTTCGCCTGCATGTGCGACGGCCTTTCCGTCAACAATGAGTTCCGCACAACGACCTGGGTGCCATGGTGCGAAATCTGAACGCTTCACAGACCATTCAAGGTTGCACAGCTGCAAAATATCCTGGGCGAAGGCAATTGCATCCTGCCAGTTGTAGGCACGAGCCTTTCCTTGCCAATCTTCGTTCTCGACTTTTCCAACTAATAGGCCAGCCACGTGATACGCCTGTGGTGGAACGCTGGCGTAAATCTCGTCAATGACTTTCTGTGAAGGTCGCTTAGATAAATCAGGTGAGATAAAGGGAACTAGCTTCTGCGCGCTACGAAAGATTGATCCCATCTCGAAAATTGCAAAGTCTTTCGCCCCGCGACTTATATTGCGCTGAGCAACTTCAATCAGCCCTGGAACAAGATGAACGCGCATCAGTGGAAATTCTTCAGACATTGGGTTTGCGATTCGGTAGGTCGAAGCGCGTTCGCCCACAAAACCCATGAAATCAATCGTCTCTTGATTGGTAAATGGGAAAGTCTGCACTTCTGCAAGCCCGCGGCTGGCCAACATCGCAGCAACTGCGCGACGTCGTTTCTGAGTCGGAGTCAGTGATGCATGCTTTGGCCGGGGAGGTAGAACTGAAGGGATCTTGTCATAACCAATCATTCGTGCAACTTCTTCTGTGAAGTCTGCTTGGGTCAATAGGTCGGAACGCCATGCGGGAGGATCAACTTCAAAACTCTTCTCATCAACATCGCAACCGATAGTCCGGAGGACTTCAGCAATCTTTGCAGGCGAGACTTCCACACCAAGAATGCGAGAGATATAAGCAGGGTCAACCTTTACGACCGGTGAGAATCTAGGTTCGCCATCAACCACAGTTGCCACATGTTGGGCCGAACTATTCTCAGTTAATAGCTGAACAAAGCGCGCAGATGCAAACTCTGCCAGCGATGGATCAACGCTACGCTCAAGACGGCGAGATGCTTCCGAAGATAACTTGTGGCGACGTGAATTCTTGGCCACACATACCGGGTCAAAACGAACTGCTTCTAGGGCAATCTCAGTAGTTGTTTCGGAGATTTCAGATGAAGCACCGCCCATAGTTCCAGCTAGCGCCAAAGGTTGTTGGTCATCGTAAACCATCAGGTCATCCGGATCGAGCTGACGCACTTGACCATCGAGAGTTGTGAAAGGTTGCGCCTTGCCCGCGCGCTTAATGGTGAGCCCACCTTTAATCTTCGATTTATCGAAGGCGTGGAGTGGTTGACCAAGTTCAAGCATTACGTAGTTAGTAACATCAACTACGAGAGAGATTGAACGCATCCCCATCTTTTCGATGCGGCGTCGCATCCAGAGTGGAGTTGTTGCGCTTGGATCAAAGTTTGAAAGAGTGCGGAGATAGAAGACTGATGCGGTTGTAGAGTCAGCAATTTTTGCTGAAACACCTTTACCGGTTTCGCTAAAGGTAAGACCGCGAAGTGAGTCGACTGGATCTTTAAAGTTAAGACCGAGTGAGCCGGCTACCTCGCGCGCGATGCCACGAATGCTGAGGGCATAACCACGATCTGGGTTTACGGCGATATCGAAGATGACATCGTTGATCATCAGTCCCGCGATTGCATCTTCGCCAATCTTTACCGTTCCTTCGGCAAAGGTCATGATTCCTGAATGATCTTCACCTAAGCCGAGTTCGCGAGCAGAGCAGATCATTCCGTTAGAAGTCTTGCCATACGTTTCGCGTGCACCGATTGCGAAGTCGCCCGGAAGTACGGCGCCAGGAAGCGCTGCCACAATGAAGTCGCCAACGACAAAGTTGGTTGCGCCACAGATGACGTAACGCGTCTCTTTCTCACCGCAGTCGAGACCAACGTAGCGAACAGGCTTCTTAAACTCTGTCAGTTCTTCAATACTGAGAACTTTGGCAAATACAAGAGGACCAGTTAGATCTGCGCCTTGCTTGATGATTTCTTCAACTTCAAAACCAACTCGGATAAGACCATCTGAGATCTCTTCGGCAGTGATCGATGCAGGAAGATCAACGAATTCTTTAATCCACGATAATGGTGCGCGCATTTATAGCCCAACCCCGAACTGGCGTGTGAAACGTAGATCGCCTTCGACAATGTCGTGCATATCGGTAATTCCGTGGCGAACCATCAAGGTTCGTTCCAACCCCATACCAAATGCAAAGCCTGTGTACACATCAGTATTTATTCCACAGGTTGCGAGCACCTTTGGATTGACCATTCCGCAACCGCCCCATTCAATCCAGCGATTATTGAAGAAGATATCTACCTCGGCGCTAGGTTCGGTAAACGGGAAGAAGGAAGGACGTAGTCGCGTGACAACATCCGGTCCAAACATATGCCGCGCAAAGTTATCGAGCGTTCCTTTCAGATGTGCCATTGTGATGCCTTTATCCACCACAAGGCCCTCTACTTGGTGGAACACAGGGCTATGTGTTGCATCTAATTCATCTGCTCGGAAGGTGCGGCCAGGACAAATCATGTAGATCGGTGGTTCCTGAGAAAGCATGGAACGTATTTGTACAGGTGAAGTCTGAGTACGAAGAACCAAGCCTGATTCAACAGGTTCGATAAAGAAAGTATCTTGCATTGTGCGAGCAGGGTGATCGGCTGGAATGTTGAGCGCATCAAAGTTGAGCCAGCCTGATTCAAGTTCTGGGCCCTCTTCAACCGCATATCCCTGCTCGATAAAGAAATCTGAAATCTCATTCTTAATGATGGAGATGGGATGTAACCCGCCTCGGTGAGTACGTTGTACCGGAAGGGTAATGTCGACTACCTCTTCAAGGAGCACCTTCGCATCGCGCGCTCGTTCTAACGCCTCTGTTGCAGATGCCAGAGCCTTTGCAATTTCAGCCTTTGCATCACCAATCAGTTTTCCAGCTGAGGCCTTCTCATCAGGTGAGAGTGAACCAAGAGCACGGCTAGCGAGCGATACTGGCGCCTTATCTCCTGTGTGAGCGAGGCGGGCAACTTTCAGAGCCTCGAGATCTGGCGCGGCAGCAAACGCCTTCTGGGCATCGCTTATCCACGATGCAATTTCTGCCGGATTCATGGCGCTAATTCTAACCTGCGACCTTTGAAGAAAGCGTGAACATTACGATAGAGGCGGCTACCGATAAATTAAGACTCTCGGCTCGTCCAGCCATGGGAATTGTTACCTCGGTAACTGGTGCACCGAGTGCTGCTGCATCAACTCCCCTTGCCTCATTGCCAAAGATTGCAATGCAATCACCTGGAATTGAAAGATCAATAATCGAAGTTCTTGCATGGGATGATAGAAGCAACTTCTGAGCGCTCGGAAATTGAGCAGCAACGCGATCGAAGGAGATCCCCTCGTATACGGGCACATTCCATAGTGAACCTGCGGTAGAGCGGACAACCTTTGGTGAATACATGTCCACAGAATCTGGCGATGTGATTACTGCAGAGATTCCCATTGCATCAGCTGTGCGCAGAATAGTTCCAGCGTTACCGGGATCTTGAATCTCGTGAAGGTAAATGAATCGAGAGCTACCTGTTGCCTTGAGCTCTGCAATCTCTCGTTCAGGCTTGTAACAGAGTGAAATTAGACCCTGCGGTGAAACGGTATCTGACATCGCCTTCATAACAGCTTCAGATACTTCAACTATCTCGATTGAGTTGAGGTCGAGTTCAGAGATTTTGGAAAGTCCGGTTTCAGTTGCGTAGAGAAGTTTTAGCTCTGGGCCTTCGGCTGCAGCTAGAGCTTCACGCGCACATTGAACGCCCTCTGCGACAAATAGCCCTTGTTCGCGGCGTTCCTTTGTCCCTTTAGAACCAATAAGAGCCTTCACTCGCCCAATGTGCGGCGAATGAAGGCTCTCAATCATTGATGTGAATTACTTATGCTGCAGGAAGGTTCTTGCGTGAAACATCCACGAGAACTTTAAACGCTGCTGGATCGTTTGTTGCGATATCTGAAAGAACGCGACGATCGATTTCAAGACCAGATGCCTTAAGGCCCTGGATGAAACGGTTGTAGGTCATTCCATTCTCGCGCGCTGCAGCGTTGATACGCTGAATCCAGAGCTGGCGGAAATCGCCCTTCTTATCTTTACGATCGTTAAAGGCGTAAACCATTGAGTGCGTAACTTGCTCCTTCGCCTTTGTGAAAAGACGTGAACGTTGTCCGCGATATCCGCTGGCACGTTCTAGAGTTGTGCGACGCTTCTTTGCTGCGTGTACTCCGCGCTTGACTCTCATTTAGCCACGCTCCC
>Ga0208788_1001564_pt1 | contig 11001 bp, 9 predicted proteins | sample Wag4_2014_7_11_3_FD_187363 | JGI IMG/M metagenome (GOLD analysis project Ga0208788, IMG submission 187363) | Fresh water mixed with fracking chemicals microbial communities from Ohio, USA - Utica-2 Time Series FC 2014_7_11 (SPAdes) (version 2) ... | reverse complement strand
AACCTTTCGCTCCACACGACTGGCGCGCCGACGAACGCGGCCGCGCTCTACTTCCAGGGCAATGCGCTCTTGGTGGGGAATCCGTTTGGAGATGGCCTGCGCTGTGCCTCGGGCGTGGTGCGCCGCTTGGGCATCGTGCCGAGTGTGGGCGGCGCTTCGCAGTGGCCGGCCGCGGGGTCGGGGGCCCAAGTGTCGGTGGCGGGTCAGCTGACGGCGGCGGGGGGTACGCGGTACTATCAGGTGTGGTACCGAGATCCGGCGCCGGCGTTCTGCACGGATTCGCGCTTCAACCTGACGAACGGGTTGTCGGTGGTGTGGTTGCCCTAGTTGGTCACTGACTCAGATCCTGGCTCAGCTGAGTGTGCGTGAGGGCATAGGCAGCCCTCCATTCACTGAAGCAAGGTCCCGTCCTTCTGCCCCAACATGTCCTTCATCCGCGCAATCACATTGCTGTGGATCTGGCACACGCGACTCTCCGTCAGCGCCAGCATCTCGCCGATCTCGCGCATGGTGTGGCCGACCTGGTAGTACTGCTCGATGATGAAGCGCTCCTTATGCGAGAGCGACTTGGTCATGTAGAGCATCATGTCGCGCTTGTGCAGCTCGCCGACGGGGTCCACGGCCCGGCGGTCCTCGAGCACATCCACCTTTTCGACGGCGCTTTCGTCGTCGCGGTCGTCCCACTTCTCGGAGAGGGAGAACATGGCCTTGGCGGAGGCGCCTTCCATTTCGGCGATCAGCTCGCCGTGGTCCATCTTGAGGGCTTCGGCCAGCTCGGCGTGGGTGGGCTCGCGGCCGTATTCGCCGGTGAGCTTCTGCAGCGCGCGGTCAATCTTGCTGGCCTTGAGGCGCACCAAGCGCGGCACCCAGTCCTGCGAGCGCAGTTGGTCCAGAATCGCACCGCGGATACGCGTGGTGCAGTAGGTCTTGAACTTGATGTTGCGCTCGGGCTCGAAGCCGCGGATCGCATCCATCAGGCCGAAGTTGCCCCAGCTCATCAAGTCGTCGAGCTCGATCGACTTGGGCAGCGTTTGCAGCAAACGCTCGGCGATGTAGCGCACCAGCGGCTGGTGGCGCTCCAAGAGCGAGTTGCGCAGGCGCTCCAGCTCGGTCGTGTTCTTCTTGGCGCGCGCGGCGTGGTAGAGCTCCCAAATCTGCTCGGTTTGCAGCGTGGTGAGATCGACCTCCGTCTTCTTCGCCGACTTCTTGGGTTCCTTCACCTCGGCCTCTGCGATCTTCTTCTTGACCATGATGCGCCTCAGACCTTCACCAGAGAATGAACCGGGATTTCGCCGAGCCGCTTGCGTCCTTCCAAGAACGACAGCTCGATCACGAAGCCGCAGCCGACGGGGCGACCACCGATGCGGCGCACCAAGTTGAGCGCTGCCTGCATGGTACCGCCTGTCGCCAATAAGTCGTCGATCAGCAGCACACCCTGACCCGGCTTCACCGCATCGAGATGGATCTCGATCTTGTCGGTGCCGTATTCCAACTCGTAGGCCTCGGAGGCCGTCTTCCACGGCAGCTTGCCGGGCTTGCGAATCGGAACGAAACCTTTCTTCAAGTGATGGGCCACTGCCGTGCCGAAGATAAAGCCACGGGACTCAATCCCGACGACCACATCAAAGCTCGTGGGGTCCAGCGCGGAAGCAAGACCATGGATCGCCGCCTGCAAGCCTTCGGGGCTTTGCAATAGGGGCGTGATGTCTTTGAACATGATCCCCTTCTTCGGAAAGTCGGGGATGTCGCGAATGTAGTTCTGGATCACGGGCTCCTCCTCCTGGAGCGTGACACCCGCGTGGACGCGCCGGACGAAGGCGCGGGAGACACGGGGTGGTGCACGCTAGTTGTCGGCGGCAGTCCTTTCCTGCTTGAGAAGATTCTTCTACATCGGCGCAAGTTGCGCCACCTCAAGCTATTGCAAACCCGTCTTTGACCGGGCCGGCCTACATGACTTCGGGCGCGGCGACGCCCAATTGGCGCAGTCCGAGGCCGATGACGCATTTCGTGGCTCGTACCAGTTCTAGGCGCGCTGCGGTGACGCCGGGAGCCTGTCCCAGCACTCGCGCATGGGCGTACCACGCGTTCACATCGCGGCACAGGCCGAGCAGGTACTGGGCCAAGAGCGACGGTTCGCAGCGCTCTGCGGCGGTGCGTACGGCCGTGCCGTAGCGCGCCAGCCCGAGCAGCACAGTGGACGCATCGCTCAGCGCATGCAAGTCGAGCGGTTGCGTGCCTGTGGGGACTGCACCCTCACCGGCATCCGCGGCCTTGCGCAAGATCGACGCCAAGCGAGCGTGGGTGTACTGCACATACGGTCCCGTTTCGCCTTCGAAGGACAGGATCTGCGCCTTGTCGAACTCGACATCCTTGATGCGTTCGCGCTTCAAGTCGTTGAACACGATGGCGCCGATGCCGATTTGCTCGGCCACCAAGTGCCGCGTGGCTTCGTCCAGTGAGGGGTTCTTCTCGCTCACGACCTTGAGCGCTTCGTCGACGACCTCATCCAACAGATCGTCGAGCACAAGGACCGGGCCTTTGCGGCTCGCCAGTTTCGTGCGGCCCGGCCCGAGCAGCAGCCCGAAGTCGATGTGCTCGACATTGGCTTCCCACGCGAGATCCATGCGCTTGAGCACGGCCTTCAGTTGACGGAAGTGCAGCTTCTGTTCGCCGCCGACCACGTACAGCGCGCGTGCAAAGTGGAACTCGGCGTGACGCGAGAAGAGCGCGGCTAAATCGCGCGTGGCATACAGCGTCGTGCCATCCGATTGACGCAGCAAGCAAGGCGTTTCCTTGAGGCCCTTGTCGATCATGCCGAGCATGACCACGAGTGCGCCTTGTGACTCTTCGACGACACCTGCGTGTGCGACGCGCTCAAAGGTCTCTTTGAGCAGCGGCTCATACCACGACTCGCCGCGCACCAAATCGTGCTGGATTCCCAGGCGTTTGTAGGTCTTGGCGAAGCCGGCGAGCGAGGTCTGCGTGACCCAGCGCCAGAGCTCGCGCACTTCGCCTTCGCGGCCTGATTCAAGCTCGCGCCACGCCTCGCGCGCTTCGGCAGCGAACTGTGCATCGGCTTCTACTTGCTGCTTGCTCCACTGGTAGAGCTCGAGCAAGCCATGCACCGGATTGGCTTCGTCCAGCGTTTTGCCGCGCCTGCGCAGCGCCACGACCAGGCCGCCGAACTGCGAGCCCCAGTCGCCGATGTGGTTGATGCCCACGACCTTATAACCCAGCGCTTCGTGCAGGTGCACCAATGCGGCGCCGATGATCGTTGAGCGCAGGTGGCCCACGTGCATGGGCTTGGCGATGTTCGGCGAGCTGTAGTCGATGACGACCGTGCGGCCGTTGCCGGTGTTTGAGGTGCCGTAGCTTGCGCCTTTGCCGGCGATCTCGGCCAAGATGGTCTGCGCCAGTAGCGCGCGCTCGATGGTGATGTTGACGTAGGGGCCGGCGGCGCGCACTTCCATCTTGTCAAGTTTGCCTGACAGGGCGTTGGCGAGTTCGGCGGCGGCTTGCGGGGGCGCTTGCTTCTTCGCCTTGGCCAGCAAGAAGCACGGCAGCGCCACATCGCCAAGGCTCAGATCGCGCGGCTCTTCGAGGCGGATCTCACTCTCGGTAAGCCCTGTGATCTCCATCACAGCAGCGCGAATCTGATCGTGAAAGGTCTGCATGGTTACCAGTTGGCCCACTTGTCGTTCAGGTCGGCGAGCTCTTGCTCTAGCTCGGCGGTGCGCATCTGTGTGTCTTTGAGCTTGGCTGCATCGCGCCATGCTTCCGGCTGCTCTAGCTCGGCGCGGGCGGCTGCGAGCTCGCCTTCGAGCTCCATGATGCGCGCTTCCAGCTTGGCGAAGGCGATCGGGTTGCGCACTTGCTTGGGCGCATCGGCCTTCGGCGTGGCCCTGACCTCGGGCTTCACTTCGGGCTTCGTTGCAGGCTTCACCTCAGGCTTTGGTTGCGGCTTGGGCACACTTTTGGCGGCCTTGGCGTCCTCGCGGCGCTTCTCCAACTGCGCCTGCTTCTTCGCGCGCCACGCAGTGTAGTTGCCCTCATGACGCAGCACGCGTCCGCCATCCACCTCGAGAATCACATTGCACAAACCGTCGAGGAACTCGCGGTCGTGACTGACCACGACCAACGAGCCTGCGAAGGCGGACAACATCTCTTCCAACGAGGTGCGCGCCGCCAAATCCAAGTGGTTGGTCGGTTCGTCCATCGCCAGCCAACTCGGCTTGCCCAGCACCAACTTCGCCAAGCACAAGCGCGCGCGTTCACCGCCCGACAAACCTGCAATCGGCGAGTCGAGTTCGACACCGCGGAAGAGGAACTTCGCGAGGTGGTCGCGGATCTCTTGATCTTCCAGCTGCGGGTACGAGCGCCGCATCTCGTAGTACGGCGTGCCATCGTCACGCAGCGCGCTCGTGTCCTGATCGTAGAAGCCCACGGCGGCCTTGTGGCCCAGAGCGACTTCGCCTTCGAGCGGTGCCATGCGCCCAGCGAGGATCTTCATCAGTGTCGTCTTGCCAGCACCGTTGCGGCCCACGATGCCAATGCGTTCGGCGCGCGCGATGCGGAAAGTCGCATCGCGGAAGGCCACTTTGCCCGGATAGCCGCCGGCAAGATCGCGTGCTTCGAGCACGGTCTCGCCGCCGCGTTCCGCTGCGGGCGGCCGAATCACCGGCTTGCGCACATCGTGGAAGGGCTTGGACACACGCACCAACGCTTCGAGCTTCTTTTGACGGCCCTTCGCCTCGGTGACGCGGTGCGAGCCCATGTGCTGGCGCACGAAGGCTTCTTCCTTCTTGATGTGGTCCTGCTGGTTCTCGTACGCGCGCAGGTCAGCGATGTAGCGCTCTTCCTTGATGCGCACATACTGGTCGTAGTTGCCGGGGTACTTGGTCAGCGCACCGCGCTCGAGCTCCAAGATTGCATCGACGGCGTTGTTCAAGAGGCGCCGGTCGTGGCTGACGATCAGCACCGAGCCCGTCTGTAGCTTGATCCACTCTTCCAGCCATTCGATGCCCGCTAGGTCGAGGTGGTTGGTGGGTTCGTCGAGCAACAGCAGCTCCGAGCCCGCGACGAGCGCCTTCGCAAGGCAAGCGCGGCTGCGTTCACCGCCCGACAGCGTGTTCACATCGCGCTCCCAGAATTCCTGGTGTAGCCCGATGCCCGACAGCACCTCCTCGACCCGCCGCTCGCCATCAAAGCCGCCGAGGGTTTCGATTTCGTGCAACCACTGGTCGTGACGCTCGAGCTCGCGCTCCAGTTCCTCGCCCTCCAGAGTCCCCAGCCGCTCACCGCTGGCCTCGTACTCGCGCAACGCGGTGCGCAGCTCGATCAACCCGGACTCGACGAAGGCCCGCACCGTGGTGCCGCCCTCCACCTTGGGCCGCTGCTCCACATGGCGCACCCGCGCCCCTTTGCGGACCGTGACTTCGCCCCAGTCGGGGGTGTCCTCGCCAATGAGGAGGCGCAGGATCGTGGTCTTGCCGCCCCCGTTGCGGCCGACGAGACCGATCTTCTGGCCTGGGTCGAGCCGGAAGGAGGCGCCGGCGAGCACCTCGTGGGCACCGAAGTGCTTTTTGACCCCTTCGAAGATCACGAGTGACATGGGGGGAAGAGGATACCGATCGTGGAGGGCTTAGTGATACTGGCCCAGACCGTTGTGCACGAGGCGAATGCAAACTTGTGCGGAGTACGGTCTTTTTCGCTGTTCTTGCGGGGGCGGGGGGCGCCGAGGTCGCCCAGGCCTAGGTCTTGTGGGCATTAGCTGGTGAATTGGTTTGTAAGGTGCTGTCAAATAACAACTTGTGTGCTTGCTGCGGTCTGGTGTGCACACTCATCTGGGCCAGTATCACTCCTGCTTCTTGAGCACCAACACCACATCTTGCCGCCCATCCTCCAACTCCCTCTCCACCCGCGCGTCATGATGAAAATCAAACGTCCCCGCAATCCCAAAGCACCCACTCCCCCGCACCAACCGCACCAACTGCCGCGGGCTGTACGTCCGGAAGGTCCAATTCGTCTCCTGTCGATGCGTCTTGGCCCCGCGCGTCACGGTCAGCCTAGTCCGAACCGCCTCGGTGCGCGTGCGGCGTTCGGCCGGGAAGGTGCGGGTGACGCACACGACTTTGGTGCCGCGCCGTTGGGTGGTCCAGCGCTCCACGGCGGCTTGGGGGTGGGCGTAGTCGGTGATGTGCACACCCAAAACGTAGATGCCGCCCGGTTTCAGGCGCTGGGCCACGCCGCGCAGGTGGGCTAGGGCGCCTTCTTCGTCGAGGATGTACTTGAAGGTCGAGACCAAGCAGTGCGCCGCGTCGACCTTGGGGCCCGCGGGCACGGCGCGCATGTCCGCCACGCGCAGGCGTGTGTTCAGGTCATGGCCGCGCGCCGCCAGCCGGTCGAGCTTGGCCTGCGCCGCCGCCAGCATGTGCGTATTCAGGTCGAAACCCTCGACACGCACCCCGCGCCGGGCCAGCTCGACCACCATGCGCCCGGATCCGCACGCGGGCTCCAGCACACTGCGCAGCGGCCCACGCCCATAGCGCTCCGCCAGCTGCATCACGAACTTAGCCTCGGCCCGGGTGCCGGGGTCGAAGACCATGTCGTACCAGCGCGGCGTGTCGTACCAGTCGATGAGGGCAGTGTGTGTCATGCGCAAAGGCTCATGGGCTGGAGAGCGCATGGTTGCGGATGGGAGGCTCCGGGACAATCCCCAGCCCATCAGCTGCCTTCCTTGACAGATCTTCCGACCCCCCTAAGACTGAACCGCTGGGAGAACCGAAACAGGCTAAACGGCTTGCCCCAGCTCCCCACGACCATGACCACTCGTCCTCGTTCCAGTGTTTGGCTGTCTGTCTGGCTTCCTGCGCTCATGCTCGCCGCCCCGGCCGCGGCGGCGGGGGCAGGCGAGGCGTGGACCGCGCGTGAGGCCGAGCACCTGCTCAACCGTGCGGGCTTCGGTGCCACGCAAGCCGAGGTAGAGGCCGCGGTGCGCCGTGGTCGCGAGGCCACGATCGCGGGTTTGTTCCCCGATCCGGCGCGCACACCCAAGCCGGAGATCTTGGGCGCGAAGACGCTGCCGCTCGGCTTGGAGTCGCCCGAAGCCCGCTTGCGCAATGTCGAGGCGCGGCGCGAAGGCTATTCGCGCATGCAGCCTGACTTGATCTCGCCGCTCAACATGTACGGCGATTGGTGGATCGAACGCATGCGCGCGAGCGAGGACCCGCTGCGCGAGCGCATGACGATCTTCTGGCATGGTCACTTCGTGAGCTCCATCAAAGAGGTGGGGGACTCGCACGAGATGATCGAGCAGGTGCAGTTCTTGCGCGACAACGCGCTCGGTCGCTTCGAAGTGTTGGTGCGCGGCATCGGGCGCACGCCCGCGATGCTGACCTACCTCAACAACAACGAGAACGTCAAAGACCATCCCAACGAGAACTGGGCGCGCGAACTGTTTGAGTTGTTCTCGCTGGGCGACGGCAACTACACCGAGACGGACATCAAAGAAGCTGCGCGCGCGTTCACCGGGTGGAGCGACGCCGAGAGTCGCTTCCTGTTTGAGCGCGTGGTGCACGACTACGGCCGCAAGCAAGTGCTCGGTCGCTCTGGCAACTTGGATGGCGACATGATCGTCGATCTGGCCTTGGAGCAAGAGGCCTGCGCGCGCTTCATGGCGGCCAAGCTGCTGCATCATCTTGAAGGCGCACCGGCGGCCCAAGAGCGCGTGGAGGACTACGCCGCGTTCTTGCGCAGTCATGAGATGGACATCGGTCAGTTCCTGCGGCGCTTGTTTGCCGATCCCGCGTTCTATCGCGAGGAAATCGTGGGCCGGCGCATCGTTCCGCCCATCGAGTGGGTGGTGGGCTCAGCGCGCAAGTTGGGCATCGCGCCGCCCGGACAGATGGTCCAGAACATGGGTGATGTGCTGGGACAGCGCTTGTTCTGGCCGCCGAGTGTCAAGGGCTGGGAGCCGGACATGGCGTGGATCACCACGGCGACGATGATGTACCGCTCGAACATGGCGGGCATCTTGCTCGGGCTCGTGTCGGTCGATGGCTTGATTCGCGATGCCGAGTTCGAGCAACCGCGCATGGACGCGGAGATGCCGATGATGGGCGCGTTGAAGAAGAGCCGCAACAACGGCTTGAATCAGTTGGCGTACATCCAGCACACGGGCTGGCAGCCGCAGGTCGCGTTGGTGGAGCAAGCACGCAAGGCGATGGCTGTGGGCGATGCACGCGTCGCAGCGTGGATGGCGGTGGAGCTGTTGTCGGTTGAAGTCAGCCTCGACAGCGGCGTGCGCAACGCGATCGCTGCTTTTGTAGCGCGCGAACGCGAAGCAGAGGGCATCACCGAGCAAGCACAGCTGTTAGGCCACGCTCAAGCAGAAGCCGTGCTGCGTCGCACGGCGCACTTTGTGTTGAGCTTGCCCGAGGCGCAACTGAACTGAGTTGAGACACACCATGACACACTCTGCTCATCAAGGTTTGGATCGCCGCGGACTTCTGGTCGGTGGTGTGACGATTTTCGGCGGCATGTGGCTCTTGGGCCGCGGCGCGTTGGCGCGTGAAGCCGCACTGGCGCGCGAACAAGCGCAGGATGCACCGCCGCGCGCGCTCCTGTTGCTGGAGTTGTCGGGTGGTAACGACGGACTCTCGTGCATCGTTCCGTACGCCGACGATCTGTATCACTCGGCGCGCGGTCGCGTGGGTCACAAGGCCGAGAGCGTGCTGAAGCTCGATGACTATCGCGGCTTCCACTTCGCGCTGCAGGGCCTCAAAGCGCAGTGGGACGAAGGCAAGCTCGCTATCGTCGAGGGCGCAGGCTACGACCAACCGAATCACAGCCACTTCACTTCGCAAGACATCTGGCACACCGCGCGTCACTCTGGTCGCGCTTCGGGTGATGGTTGGGTGGCGCGCTTGATGGCCGAGCAATACCCCAAGGATCGCGAGATCCCGCACATGGTGCATGTGGGCCAGTCGTTGCCGTACTCGCTCAAGAGCAGCTCGCATGCGGTGGTGTGCTTTGATCAACCGCCGCCGTATCGCTGGGCCGAGAATGGCGCTGACATCGCGCGCGAAGGCGGGATGCGCCGTCCGGAAGCCGGTCATCCGCTCGAGCAAATCCGCTCGGTGGTGCGGAACGCACAAGCTAGCTCCAGCGAGATTCGTCGTGCCGCTGCGGAGTACAAACCGCGCGTGGCCTATCCCAAGCACGACTTGGGACAGGACCTGCAGACGGCTGCGGCGTTGCTGCAATCGCGTATCGGTGTGACGGTCATGTCCGTGACGCACCAGGGCTACGACACGCACGCCAATCAGGTCTATCGCCACGACAAGTTGATGTCGGAGCTCGACACTGGTTTGTCCGCGTTCCTCGCTGATGTGCGCGGCACTCCTGCTGGTGACAACATCGCGGTGCTCGTGTTCAGCGAGTTCGGTCGCCGTGTGGCCGACAATGCGTCGATGGGCACCGATCACGGCACTGCCGGGCCGATGTTCTACTTGGGATCGCCTGTCAAGGGTGGTTTACACGGCAAGCATCCGTCGCTCGCGGATCTTGTCGAAGGCGATCTCAAGCACACGATCGACTTCCGTCGCGCGTACGCCACGGTGCTCGATGGCTGGTTCGGCGTGAAGAACGAGACCGTGCTTGGTCAACGCTATGAGCCGCTGGCGGGAGTGTTCGCATGAGCCTGTGCCTGGCTGCACTGTGGTTGCTGTGTGCTGCGCAGGAGCCTGCAGAATCTCCGCGCATGCGCGAACAGTTGTTCGCCAGCGGACGCCCGATGCTCACAGTGGAGCAGATTCAGGTCAATGTCAGTTGGGTGGCACATGGCATGGAGCGCGCCTGGTACCCCGATGGCGCGAAGGATCACGAAGGCGCGTGGGCGCATGGCCTCAAGACGGGGCCATGGACTTGGTGGTACGCCAACGGCCGCAAAGAGTCGGAGGGCAGCTTCCAAGCAGGTCTTGCGCACGGTGAATGGACCTTCTGGCGCGAGAGTGGCCGTCTCGCGCAGCGTGGTGCGTTCGAACAAGGCGTGCCTGTGGGCGAGTGGACTTGGAACTGGATGTACAGCGACCAGCCCAAGGCGCGCGGCACCTATGTGGCCGGCAAGTTGGATGGACCTTGGGTTGCGTGGCACGAAGACCGCACGGTCGCTACTCAAGGCGCCTACGCCGCAGGCCAGAAGAGCGGCGTGTGGACCGAGTGGCATCCCAACGGCAAGCTCAAGTCCACAGGTTCGTACAAGCTTGGTGTGCGTCAAGGCGACTGGCAGGAATGGCACGCGGACGGCACGCTCGCGTCCAAGGGCGCGTACCTCGACGACCAACGCCACGGACCTTGGGAGTTCCGCGCCAAGGGTGATGTGCCGGCCCAGAGCGGGCGCTTTGAGCGTGGCCTCGAGACCGGTGTGTGGTCCTTCTTCCATCCCAATGGGGCGAAGAGCGAGGAGGGGCCGTTTGTGAATGGCAAGCCCAATGGGTTGTGGAAGCAGTGGCGCAGCGATGGAACGTTGGCGCAGGTGGGTAGCTATATGGATGGGTGGTGTGAGGGTGAGTGGATGATGTATGACGCGGAGGGGAAGTCGAAGACGCAGGTGGTGTATCGGCGCGGTCGGTGATACTGGCCCAGACGAGTGTGCACGACCTAGTGCTGCGTAGTTGGCCCAGAAGGGCCGTGCGTGCGTAGGGGACGGAAGTCCCAGGCAAATTCAGGGTGCTGTTTGCACCAGGCCTCAGCTTGGGCCGTTGCGCCAAAGGGGCGAGGGTCATGACCTCGTGTCTATGTGTGGGCCGTGGAACGCCTCCAGTGGCTTCTGAGAGTGCCGTTTAGGCACCACAACGAAAGGGCCAAACAAAGCCAGACGCACGCGGACTTCAAAGCGTCACGAAATCAGGGTGGTTTTGACACACCAGATACGCACCTGACTTCACTCTCTGCACACTCGTCTACGCCAGTATCACTTTTGCCTCAGCAACTCCCCCAACC
>Ga0208788_1001563_pt1 | contig 11003 bp, 11 predicted proteins | sample Wag4_2014_7_11_3_FD_187363 | JGI IMG/M metagenome (GOLD analysis project Ga0208788, IMG submission 187363) | Fresh water mixed with fracking chemicals microbial communities from Ohio, USA - Utica-2 Time Series FC 2014_7_11 (SPAdes) (version 2) ... | reverse complement strand
TAGGGCCTGGGATTGCAGTAACTATGCGACGCTTTTGTTCCAGAGTTGGTCCACCGACTACTTTGCTTGACATGTTGCTCCTGTGCTTAATTTCCTACCGCAAGATTACGCGTAATGAGCAATATCGCACAATTGGAGTGTGCCAAAACGCCGAATAACTGTGCTGGGTTCCACAGGATCAATAGGAACTCAAGGATTAGAAGTAATTGAGAAACATAATGACAAATTTGAAATAGTCGGGCTTGCTGCAGGCAAGAATTTTGAACTTTTGGCCGATCAAATTAGAAAATTCAATCCCCAGAGGGTTTCAGTAACAGATGATAAAACTGCTGATTTATTGAAACAAAATCTTGGTTCAACAAAAACCGAAATAATTGTGGGCGAAAACGCTAGTGCCGAAATTGCTCAACTAGGAAGTGATGTTGTTCTAAATGGCATAACTGGTGCAGCAGGATTGCCTGCCACAATTTCTGCATTAAAAGCAGGCGCAAAGTTGGCACTTGCTAATAAAGAGTCATTAGTAATTGGTGGAAAACTTGTCTTAGATATTGCAGCAAGAGATCAAATCATTCCTGTTGACTCTGAACATTCCGCCCTTGCTCAATGCTTAAGAGGCGAGAATAAATCCCAAATTAAGAAACTGATTTTAACTGCAAGTGGTGGACCTTTTAGAGGCAAATCAAAAAGTGAATTAGAAAAAGTAACTTTAGAAGAAACATTAAAACATCCAACTTGGGCAATGGGTCAGGTTGTAACCATTAATTCAGCAACATTAATGAACAAGGGCTTAGAAGTAATAGAGGCACATTTACTTTTTGGAATTGATTTAAAAGATATTGAAGTTGTAGTTCACCCACAATCAATTGTGCATTCAATGGTGGAATTTGTTGACGGTTCAACCATGGCTCAAGCCTCACCTCCAAATATGAAAGTTCCAATCGCTCTTGCCTTAAGTTGGCCTGATCGACTTGAGAAAATATCTCCAGCAATTGATTGGACTAAATCTTCTAATTGGAATTTCGAACAAGTTGACGAACAAGTCTTTTCAGCCTTAATAGTTGCAAGAAAAGCCGGGCAAGCAGCAGGAAGTGCTCCGGCTGTGATGAATGCTGCAAATGAAGAATGTGTTGCTTCTTTCATCGAGCGAAAGCTTTCATTCCTGTCTATAGTAGAAATTGTGAATAAAGTTTTGGAAAAACATATTTCCAGTGGTCAATTTATTTCAAATAGTGATCTAACTATTGATAAGTTATTTGCAGCTGACAAACAAGCAAGAGTTGATACTAAACAATTAATTAGTGAGGTTTCAAAGTAAGTGGAAATTCTGGGGATTCTATTTTTAGTTTTTGTAGTAATGCTTTCTATTGGTTTACACGAAATAGGGCACTTAGCTCCTGCAAAGAAATTTGGAGTAAAAGTAACTCAATACATGATTGGCTTTGGTCCAACAATTTGGTCAAAGAAAAAAGGCGATACTGAGTATGGATTAAAAGCAATTCCACTTGGTGGCTACATTCGAATGATTGGCATGGTTCCGCCTGCCAGAGATGGAAAAGATTCCACAGGTCCTTTTGCTGAAATTGTTAACTCAGCTAGAAAACAAAGTATGGAAGAAATTGAACCAGGAGATGAAAATAAAGTCTTCTATAAATTAAGCGTGCCAAAAAAACTTACGGTCATGGTTGGTGGACCGTTTATGAATCTTGTTCTTGCTTTCGTATTTTTTGCAGTTTCTTTTTCAGCAATAGGTTTTCCTGCTGCTACTAATCAAGTCAAACAAGTCGTTTCATGTTTACCAAGTGATGTTGATGTTTTAGGTGATTGTTTAGTAGGAACCACCCCATCTCCAGCACTTGCCGCTGGTATCAAAGCAGGAGACGAAATTGTTAAATTCTCAGGCAAAGAAATCACTAATTGGGAAGAATTAGCCTCAGCAATTCAAAATAGTCGTGCCGAATCGGTGGCAATTTCAGTTTTACGAGAAGGAAAAATTGTTGAATTGAATGCTGAAATTGTTAATGCTGTTAGACCTCAATCAGCAAATGCAACTGTTGAAAATAAGCCAGCTCCATATTTAGGAATTGCGCCACAAATAATTATGGAGAAACAACCAATAAGTAGTGTCTTTCAAACTTTGGGAGAAATCACAGTTGGCACAGGAAAAGTGTTGTGGAATTTGCCAAACAGAGTGGGCCAATTATTTGGTGCTGCATTTTTAGGTGAACAAAGAGATCCAGAAGGTTTAGTGGGAATAGTTGGGGTGACAAGAGTTGGTGGAGAAATTGCAGCAGCTGATATTCCAGTTATTTGGAGAGTTGCCACTCTATTGAATCTTGCTGGTGGTTTAAATATGGCTTTGTTTTTGTTTAACTTGTTACCTCTGCTGCCACTTGATGGTGGCCATGCCGCCGGTGCAATTTATGAAGGCTTGAGACGACAATTTGCAAAATTACGCAGATTGCCAGATCCAGGTCCGGCTGATACTTCAAAGATGTTGCCCTTTGCTTATTCCGTGGCAATATTGTTAATAGGTTTATCCATGCTGCTTCTTTACGTTGATGTTGTTAACCCAGTTCGACTTGGGGGATAGGATTAAATTATGACCGCGATTAACTTGGGAATTCCAGAAGGACCACCACCAGTATTGGCCCCACGTCGTAAAACTCGCAAAATTACTTTGAAACATCATTCTCATCCACTGGAAGTTGGCGGCGATGCACCAATTTCTGTGCAATCAATGTGTACAACACTTACTGCAGATGTAAATGCAACTTTGCAACAAATTGCAGAATTAAACGCAGCAGGTTGCCAAGCAGTACGAGTTGCCGTTCCTAGTCAAGATGATGCAGATGCTTTAGCTGCAATTGCCAGAAAATCTCCAATTCCAGTAATTGCTGATATTCATTTTCAACCAAAATATGTTTTTGCCGCAATTGATGCAGGTTGTGCTGCAGTTAGAGTAAATCCAGGAAATATTAAACAATTTGATGATCGCGTTGGAGAAATTGCCAAAGCTGCCAAAGATGCAGGCATTCCAATCAGAATCGGTGTAAATGCTGGATCTTTAGATAAAAGATTGTTAGAAAAATATGGCAAAGCAACTCCTGATGCATTAGTAGAATCAGCACTTTGGGAAGCATCATTATTTGAAGAACATGATTTCCGAGATATCAAAATTTCTGTTAAGCACAACGATCCTGTTGTAATGGTTTCTGCTTACACAAAACTTTCAGCAGCTTGTGATTACCCGCTTCATTTGGGTGTTACAGAAGCTGGTCCTGCATTTCAAGGAACAATTAAATCCGCGACTGCCTTTGGTGCATTGTTAAGTAAAGGAATTGGCGACACAATTAGAGTTTCTCTTTCTGCTCCTCCTGTTGAAGAGGTAAAAGTTGGAATTGGAATTTTAGAAGCACTTAATTTAAAAAAGCGTGGATTTGAAATTGTTTCTTGTCCATCTTGTGGTCGCGCCCAAGTTGATGTTTACACATTGGCAGAACAAGTTACAGAAGCCTTACAAGGATTCAAAGTTCCAATGAGAGTTGCTGTAATGGGCTGTGTCGTTAACGGACCTGGAGAAGCTCGCGAAGCAGATTTAGGTGTTGCTTCAGGAAATGGTAAAGGTCAAATTTTTGTTAAAGGTGAAGTAATAAAAACAGTTCCAGAATCTGAAATTGTGCAAGTACTAATTGAAGAGGCAACGCGAATCGCTGCGGCTATGGGCGAAGGTGCCGCCGGTGAACCTACGGTACTGGTCAAATAACAAACATGTGCGTCCAATGTTGCGCACAGATATTGATCAGGTTAGAAATCTTGCTTTAAAAGATCCTATTAGTAATTGCTTTATTCTTAGCAGGCTAAATGATTTGAGTAATAATTCTTGGTCATTACAAAATGAAATAAGTGTTTTTGAAAATAATAAAGTGATTGAATCTGTTGTCTATAACGGCGCAAACATAATTCCGCTAGAAACCAACGAAGAAGCAAGAGTTGCTTTCGCACAATATTTGCTTGATTCACCAAGAAGAGCTTCATCAATTGTGGGGGATAAGACTCAAGTTTTAGATTTATGGAACCTATTGAAACCTTTTTGGAATAAACCTCGAGAAATAAGAAGTAATCAACCAGTTCTAGTAATTAATGATGCACCTTTGCTTTCTCCTGATCCATTAGTTAGACCAGCAGTGGTAAGAGACTTAGAGATTTTATTGCCGGCTTGTGTATCGATGTTTACAGAAGAAGTTGGCGTATCCCCAGTTGTGGGAAGTAGTGAGCAAATTTATCGAGCAAGAATTTCTGAAGTAATTCAACAAAGAAAAATGTTTGCCAGAATTGATCAAGCTCAAGTTACTTTCAAAGCAGAAATTGGAGTGGCCACAGATCAGGTTTGCCAAATTCAAGGAGTATGGGTTCCACCTCAATTAAGAGGTAGAGATTATGGCAAAGCCGGGATGGCTGCAGTTGTTGATTTAACGAGAAAGTATTTCTCGCCAATGGTGAGCTTGTATGTAAATGATTACAACGAGCGTGCTCGCGCTGTTTATAAATCAGTGGGATTCCAAGAACACTCCACATTTGCAACGGTTCTCTTCTAAATTCTGATTAAGAAGTAGGCTGTTTCCATGTTGCTTCGAATGTCTACTTATTTTCTGCGCACCCTCAGAGATGATCCTGCAGATGCAGTTGTGCCAAGTGACAAATTATTAACTCGTGGCGGTTATGTCCGTCGAGTTGCTCCTGGAGTTTTTAGTTGGCTTCCATTGGGTTATTTAACTTATAGAAAAGTTGAAGAAATCGTTAGAGAAGAAATGAATCTTGCAGGATTTCAAGAAGTTCATTTTCCAGCACTTCTTCCCACAGAGCCCTATGAAGCTACAAATAGATGGACTGAATATGGACCAAATCTTTTTAGATTAAAAGACAGACGAGGTGTGGATTATTTACTTGGTCCAACACATGAAGAAATGTTTACTTTGATGGTGAAAGATCTTTACAGTTCATACAAAGATTTACCTTTAGTTATTTATCAAATCCAAACAAAATATAGAGATGAAGCACGTCCTCGTGCTGGAATTCTTCGTGGTCGAGAATTTGTGATGAAAGATGCTTATTCTTTTGACACAGATCAAAGTGGTTTAGATGTTTCATATCAAAAACATCGCGATGCTTATATAAAGACTTTTAAAAGATTAGGTTTAGATTTTGTAATAGTTTCGGCTATGTCTGGAGCAATGGGTGGATCAAAGAGTGAAGAGTTTTTGGCCCCTTGTGAATTCGGTGAAGACACATATGTGAAGTGTGAAAAATGTGAATATGCCGCAAACGTAGAAGCAGTAACAACTCCTGTTCCCAAAGATTTAGATTTTTCTAAAGTTCCAGCAGCTCACGCAGAAGATACTCCAAATACTCCAACTATTGACACTTTGGTTGAAGTTTCTAATTCAAGAAAAGACTTAAGAAGAGAAGACAGAGATTGGAATGCTGCAGACACATTGAAAAATGTTGTGGTCATGCTTACTCATCCTGATGGAAAAAATGAACCATTAGTAGTTGGAGTTCCAGGAGATCGTGAAGTTGATATGAGAAGACTTGAAGCTGTTGTGTCTCCTGCAACTGTGAGAGTGTTTGAAGAAACAGATTTTCCTAAGTATCCAGCATTGGTTCGCGGATACATTGGACCTCAAGCTTTGGGATTAAAATCTGCTAGCAAAATCAAATACTTAGTAGATCCAAGAATTGTTTCTGGAACTCGCTGGATTACTGGATCAAATATTGCTGGAAAACATGTTTACGATTTAGTTTCAGGAAGAGATTTCACTGCTGATGGAACTATTGAAGCAGCAGAAATTAAAGAAGGCGATATCTGCCCAAGTTGTGCCGGCAAATTAACGATTGCTCGAGGAATTGAAATTGGACATATTTTCCAATTAGGGAAAAAATATGCTGAAGCACTTGAATTAAAGGTGTTAGATGAAAACGGAAAAACTCAAGTTGTGACGATGGGTTCATATGGAATCGGTGTATCAAGAGCAGTGGCAGCAATTATTGAACAAAATCATGATGAGCAAGGAATCGTCTGGCCAGAAACGGTTGCCCCAATAAATGTGCAATTAGTTGCAGCCGGAAAAGAAGATTCCATATTTGCTGAAGCTGAAAAGATTGCACAAAGTCTTGATCAAGAAGGAATTGCTGTGATGTTTGATGATCGAAAATCAGTTTCACCAGGTGTGAAATTCAACGATGCCGAATTGTTAGGTATGCCTTGGATAGTAGTTGTAGGAAAGAAATTGGCAGAAGGACTTGTAGAAGTAAAGAATCGTAAAACTGGTGAGCGTCAAGACGTAGCGGTAACAAAAATAGTTTCACATTTAAAATCAATCATTTAATTTAATGCCAGATCTAATTGTCATAATTTTTCTTATGCTTGCAGCATTTACAGCAGGCTGGGTTGATGCAATTGGTGGCGGTGGAGGACTAATCCAATTTCCCGCCTTACTTTTTGGTTTACCAAATGCAACTCCCGCGCAATTATTAGGAACAAATAAAGCATCAAGCATATTTGGCACAGCTGGAGCGACTACTACTTATTTTAGAAAAATGCCTAATGAAGTAAAAGCCACAATTCCAATGGCATTGATTGCATTTGTCGGCTCCCTGGTCGGGGCAATTTTTTCTAGTAATTTACCTCGTAGTTCTTTTGAACCGATTGTTTTTGTGGTGTTAATCGTTGTTGGATCATGGATTTTATTATCACCAAATATTCAAAGTAAAGAAGTTCCAACGAAATTAAAGAATTCATTTGTGATGATTGTGGGTGGGGCAGCTATTGGTTTTTATGACGGAGCCTTTGGCCCAGGAACAGGAGCGTTTTTAATTGCGCTTTTTGTTGGAGCTTTAGGTAAACAGTATCTAGCAGCAAGTGCTGGAGCAAAAGTTGTAAATCTTGCCACAAATTTTGGTGCAGTAATCATTTTTTCAATTTCAGGTTCAATCATTTGGTCATTGGCACTTCTAATGGCACTAGCTAATTTTGCGGGTGGAATTTTTGGTGCAAAAACAGCAATTGGCAAAGGATCTAGTTTTGTGAAAGTAATTGTCGCAACTGTGGCATTTGCCAGTGCTTTAAGACTTGCTTTGCAAATTTGGGGTTAAGAAATACTTCCAGGAAGTGCAATTGGAGTTTGTTTGAATTCCAATATTCTAATTGCTCCATCAAGTGCGTATTGCAAAGTTTCACTTCGCACAGATTTATTCTCTATAGCATAAAGTTGGATATATATTCCAATTAATCGATTTTCAACAAAACTGGCTAATTCGTAAGCAGTTACCATGTCTTTGACAACAATTGGAACCTCATAAACTTCTTTTGGTCTTGGAGGAGTTAGTCCTAAATCTCTTAAGATAAGTCTTAATCTGTCTCTGTTGTCGCGATGTAGATTAAAAACAGAAAATGCATAATCTTTATTTTCATCAGGAATAAATGAGAGTAAATACCCAAATGCCCAAACGGCAGCATTTTCTCCTTCAACGGCCATATTTATCTTATTAATTACTTCTTCAGAAAGACCTGTCTCAACTGTTGGACTTGGACTTGTGGTCATTGTTCACCACCAATGTCTGAACCTTCGTATCTAGCATTTGGTTTTGGAGTAGCAGGAGTAATCATTTTGTTTAGCCAGTAAATGTGTTGGTTAATACTTGCAGCAATTTGTCCGATGTTTTGAAGGATTAAAACATCATTTGTAATAAGACAGGATTCTAAACAAAAATTCAAATGTTCTTCTTCAGCTAATAACAATTGCGTAATACTTGCAACCTGCAAACCAGTAGGGGATGGATTAGGAGTGGCTGAGACTTCTTTGGTCCAAAGAGTTAAGTGAACTAAGTGGTGATCTCGTAATTCTTGTAATTGAGTTCTAAAACTTCTTTCTTGATTAATTCCAGCAAAATAGATATCGACTAAAGCTGTTTCTCTTTGGATGAATTCTTGAATTAGTAATTCATCACTTGTGGGCTTGGAGCCTAAAAAGGATCTATTGGCGCAAGCACTAAGTGCCAAGACGCTTGATGAGGCAAGCAGAGTTCTGCGATTAATCATTTTGCCCCATTTCCAAATAAGTCAATCATCATTCTATTGACCAATGAACTCAAAAGTAATTGAATAATGAATTAGCGCTACCCTAGAGACACAACTGCAAGACCCAACTGAATAGCACGACCTACACGCAAGGGAGTTGCCCGTGTCCACGCGTGAACAAATATTGCAAATTGTAGAGCCCATCGCCTCGAATATGGGACTTGATTTAGAAGACGTAGAAATTAAATCCGCTGGTAAGCATTCAATTGTTCAGGTCTCTATTGATAAAGACGGTGGCATCAACTTAGATGAAGTAGCACAAATTTCTAACCAAATATCAGAAGCACTTGATGCCAAAGATGTTTTAGGTGAAAAACCATACACACTTGAAGTTGGCTCACCAGGAATTGATAGAGCCTTAACTCTTCCTCGTCACTGGAGAAGAAATAACGGAAGATTAGTAAAAATTAATTTTGGATCAAACTCTGAAATTGGTCGAATTATTGAATCAGATGAGGAAAAAGTTTCATTGGAAGTTAAAGGTAAAACCAGATCAATTAATTTCGACAAGATAGATAAAGCATTTATTCAAGTTGAATTCAATCCTAAGAAAAGTAGTAAATAATGGATATTGACATAAAAGCACTCAAGCAACTAGTTAAAGAACGTGAAATGCAATGGGAAAGAGTCGCAGTAGCCATTGAGGAAGCTTTATTTGCTGCCTACAACAAAAATCCCGGATCTAGCCCTAATGCAAAAGTAAAAATAGATCGCGTTACAGGACACGTTGAAGTAAAAGTCACCGAACTTGATGCGGAAGGAAAAATTGTCAGAGAATTTGATGACACTCCAGCAGATTTTGCTCGTGTAGCAGCAGCAACTGCCAAACAAGTTTTATTTTTAAAAATGCGTGATGTTAAAGATGATCAAGTATTTAAGGATTTTCTAAAGCGAGAAAATACTGTTATTTCAGGAGTTATTCAACAAGGAAAAGATCCATCTTTAATTGATGTAAAGATAGCTGATGGGGTAGAAGGATTTATTCCAGTTCAAGAACAAGTTCCCGGTGAAGATTATGAACATGGTTCAAGAATTAAGTGTTTTGTGGTTTCAGTTCGTAAAGGCCAAAAGGGTCCACAAATTACTTTGTCTAGAACTCATCCTGGTTTAGTAAAAGGATTATTTGAATTAGAAGCTCCAGAAGTTTTGCAAGGTGTTGTTGAAATTGTGGCAGTAGCTAGAGAATCAGGGCATCGAACAAAGATTGCAGTCCTAACCCATGATCCACAAATAAGTCCTAAAGGAACTTGCATTGGACCAATGGGGCAAAGAGTAAGAAATGTGATGAGTGAATTAGGTGGAGAAAAAATTGACATAGTCGATTTTTCACTTGATCCAGTAGTCTTTATTGCTAACGCATTATCTCCTGCAAAAGTAACAAGTGTGACTGTTGTTGATCAAGAATCAAGATCAGCTCAAGTTATTGTTCCTGATTTTCAATTATCTTTAGCAATTGGACGAGAAGGTCAAAACGCTCGTTTAGCGGCACGACTTACTGGTTGGAAAATTGACATTCGATCTGATGCCAAACCTAACTCAAGTGCGATTGTCGAATGAGTGATAAGAAAACTATAAGAACTTGTGTGGGTTGTAATAAAAAGGAAGAAAAAAACAAGTTAATTAGAATCATTCAACAAAATGGTGAATTATTAATTGATCACAAGAATCTCCTTGGTTCCAGGGGCGCAAACCTGCATAAGTCGCTTGACTGTCTGAATTGGGCGATAAAAACCAAGGCTTTTCATAAAGCACTGAAATTCAGCGGCGCGCTAAATACCTCTCAAGTCTTGAATGAATTCAGCAGTGAAGTACCCTAAGAGATGTCACTTCAACTCCCAAACGGAGAAAAACCCAATGAGCACTAAATGAGCGCTTCGAAATGAAGGCTTTACTTTTAGTGTCCTAAGGATCGGGACTAATCCCTGTCCTTAGTCAAGGCAGGAGAAATAGTTGTCCAAGATTCGTGTATATGAGCTCGCTTCAGAGCTTGGCTACGAAAGCAAAGACGTCCTGGCCAAATTGCAAGAAATGGGCGAATTTGTTCGCTCAGCCTCTTCCACCATTGAACTTCCAGTAGCCAATCGCCTCAAAGCTGCGATGCCGGCAAAAGAAACTAAACCTAAAAAACCTGCTGCACCTAAAAAAGTTGCACCAGTTGAAACTTCTCCTGAACCAGTTGCCGAAAATCCGGTAATCCCAGAAACTCCTGTCGCACAACCTTCACGTCCTGCAACGCCTCGACCTGGAAATAATCCTTTTGGATCTCCAACTCCACCACCTCCACGTCCTGGAACTCCTCGACCTGGCAATAATCCTTTCGGTCAACCAGCAGGAACAAGACCAGCAAATCCAACCGGGATGCCTCGACCAATGGGTCGACCATCTGGACCAGGTGGTCCTGGTGGACCTAGACCTGGTGGACCAAGTGGTCCAAGACCAGGCGGACCAAATCGTGGTCCTGGGGGACCTAGACCTGGAGGACCAGGCGGACCAAATCGTGGACCTGGTGGTCCAAGTCGTGGACCCGGAAATTTTGGTGGACCTAGACCTGGTGGACCAGGCGGACCTAATCGTGGTCCTGGTGGTCCCGGAGGTTTCGGTGGACCAAGACCAGGTGGACCAAATCGTGGACCTGGAGGTCCCGGAGGTTTTGGTGGCAACAGACCAAGTGGACCAGGTGGTATTCCAACCATGCCTGGTGTTCAACCATCAGGTCGTCCTGGACAACGTGGTGGAGCAGGAGGCCGCGGTAACGCAGCTGGAGCTTTTGGTCGCCAAGGAGGGGCTAATAAAAAACGTTCAAAATCAAAACGTGAAAAACGTCAAGAGTTTGAAGATTTCATGGAAGCACCACAACTTGGTGGTG
>Ga0208788_1001560_pt1 | contig 11026 bp, 9 predicted proteins | sample Wag4_2014_7_11_3_FD_187363 | JGI IMG/M metagenome (GOLD analysis project Ga0208788, IMG submission 187363) | Fresh water mixed with fracking chemicals microbial communities from Ohio, USA - Utica-2 Time Series FC 2014_7_11 (SPAdes) (version 2) ... | reverse complement strand
TGTGCCCCATGCCGCCGTTTTGGAAGGCCTGCCGCGGCACTGCAGCTCGCGCGAGCGACTGGAACGCGTGCTCGTCGCGCGTCAGGATGTAGACCTCAACCTCGCGCCGGATGCGGCCCTGGAGCGCATGCTCTTGGCCCTCGCACCCGAGTCCGCGGACCGGATCAAGAAACCGTGACCGACAGCGTACGCAAGCTAGCACTGAACGATGGCCGCTATGCGCCCGAGGCGTTTCAGTTCTTGTATGAATCGCTGGACACGGCGGTGCAACTGGCAGGACGCGGTGATCGTGAAGGCACCGACCGCCATGTCAGTGGGCAAGAGTTGTTGCTGGGTCTGCGTGCGCATGCACGCGAGGTCTTTGGTCCGCTAGCAGCGCCGGTTTGGCGTTCGTGGGGCGTGCAAGAGTCGATGGACTGGGGCCACATCGTGTTCCTGCTGGTCGATGCGGGTCTGTTGAATCGGCAAGAGTCGGACACGATCGAGGACTTCCGCGAAGGCTTTGACTTTGACGCGTACTTCGTCCGCGAGTATGTGCCGTCGTTGCCGCAGGACTGGTCGCCGCCCGAAACAGGCGGAGCACAAGAGGGTCACGCTTGATCGATCGCATGTCGCCGCTGGTGCGCAATCTGGCACTCGTGTTGTTGGTGGTCTTCCTTGGCTGGTTCCTGTACGAGGTGCGCAGCGTGGTCAACCCGCTGATCCTCGGGTACCTGACGGCCTTCATCTTGCATCCGCTGGTGCTTGGTCTTGAGCGTCGTGGTTGGAAGCGTCGTAGCTCGGTGAATGTGATCTTCGCCACCTTTGCGCTCGGCGTCGCACTGACCGGCGTTCTCTTATGGTTCCAAGGGCGCGCGCTCGGGCGCGAGTTCTCGCGCGAGGAAGGCTTCGGTCAGAAGATCGAAGCACGCATGGAACAAGCGCTACGCGATTACTCAGGCGAGATTGACTGGGCGCTGAAGTTCTTTCCCGATGTGCGAGAAGGTCTGCGTGGTGCGACCACGCCTGATGGTTCCGGGGTCGACACAGCTAACGAGCCGCGCGAGCTTTCCGCGAGTCAACTAGCCTCTGGGTTGCGTAGTTGGTGGGACTCTTGGTTCAGCGAGGACAAGCTGCAGCAGTCCAGTGCCATCGGCCTGAAAGCAGCCGGCGGTGCCGTGCTGTTCGTGCAAAAGCTCTTCGGCAGCTTGTTTGACTTCTTGGTGTTGATCGGACTCCTGCCGATCTACACCTACTTCCTGCTGTTTGAACTCGAACGCATCCACCGCTTCGTGGCCAAGTACCTGCCGCGCGCTGATCGCGAGCGATTGGTGCGCATTGGCTCACAGATCGGCGAAGTGCTCTCGACCTTCTTCCGTGGCCGCTTGTTGGTGGCGGCTGCCAAGGGCGCTTTCTTGGCCCTAGGGCTGTGGATGGCGGGCATCGACTTTGCGCTCTTGCTGGGCTTTGGCGGCGGAGCGATCTCGCTGATTCCCTTTGTGGGAGTGCTCGTGGGCTTTGTGCTGTCGATGATGGTCGGCTTCTTGGAGTACAGCTTGGTCGAGGCCACGGTGCGGGTAGGCATCGTGTTTCTGATGGCTGAGTTCTTGGAGAACTACTTCCTGATCCCGCGCATCATTGGTGACAAGCTAGGTTTACACACAGTCGTCGTCATTTTCGCCTTGATGGCGGGTGGGGCTGCGATGGGCATGTTCGGCTTGTTGATCGCCTTGCCGCTAGCAGCCACCCTGGTCATCTTGGCGCGCGAGTTCCTCCTGCCAATGTTGGAGAAGTTCGCAGAGGAAGAAGTGCGCTCGTGAGCGCAGAGACACCTTAGTCGTAGAGACCGGCTTGGGGCTGCGTGGCACCGTAAGTCACCACATAGGCCTTGGTGTCGAACTTCTTGGCAGTGTTGCTGCTGCTCATCCAACGGATGGAGCCAAACACCGGGCGTTTGGGTGCCCAAGGACGATCGTAACGGCCCAAGCACCAGTAGATGCCGGAGAGGGAGTTGGGATCACGGCCATCAAGCGCCCAGCGGTTATTCAAGCGCAGCATGTAGTCCAAGGCCTGCCGCGGAGAAGCAGTCCATTCCACGACCTTTTTGCCCCACAACATGCGCAAGTAGTTGTGAATCACGCCCTCGCGCAGCAGCTGGCGTTGGGCCGCATTCCAGAGCGGATCATGCGTGAGCGCCTGTTCGAGTTGCTCGTATGAGTAGAGATGGGCGCGTTCATCTTGTGCGCACCCGTCCAGTGTAGCGCGAGCCCACTCGGGCAGAGCTTCATAGTCGTAGCGCTCGCCATGGTGCCAGTTGTAGACATGGCCGAGTTCACGCCAAGTCACCAGCTCGTCCATGAAACTCTCGGCCGAGGCGCCCATGCCCCACCAACCATCTTTGCTGCCATTCGCCTTGAGCGACATCTTGGCTGCTGTCCAGTTTTCTTGACGGCCAATCAAGTCCAGCAACTCATGTACGGATACATGGCCAAAGTGAATCCAAGGCGATAGTCCGGAGGACGCATCCGACATCGGCTCGGAGCGTTCCGTTGCGTAGCGAGGTAGGCGATGCCGCACAAAGTCGACGACGCGCCGTGTGCCTTCTACCGAACCGCCGCGTGCAGCCACAGGACCTACAGCACGATCCACAGGGAGCTTCTCCAGCTCCGAGACCAGCCCCGCACGAGTCTCAGCCGCTAGTAGTGCTGTGGTAGTCGAGTTCCAGATGCGAGGCAGGACGGGCACGGTCAGGCGCTGGAGTTTGACCGCCTGCTGCAGCGGATCAGATTGTGGGACTTCGCGCAGATGCGGCGTCAACTCCTTCTGCAGGTAGCGACGAAAATCCATGGCGCGACCAAATGCTTTGGGGGTCAGGCCTAGTGGCATCAGTCCCGTAGAATCCACAGCTTCCAGCCGCACTTGCAGCTGCTTGGCGGCGCTGGCCAACATCTTTGGCACGAAGAAGCCGGGCCAGTCATCGGTGACCACGACAGCGGCGTCTTGCGCTAGGTGTACCAGTAAGCCCGCACCTGCACCGGGCTTCGGCTCTACCCAAGGTAGGTACGCGACGCCGGCTTCGGCACACGCGCGTGCCGTGTCGCGCATGCCCTCGACGACAAAGGTGTGGTGCCGCAAGGAAGCGTGGTCATAGCCTGCGCGCAACGGCTCGAACACCAAGAGCGGTAGCCCCAGGTTGCGCGCATGAGCGACCGCGTGTTGCAACGCGAAGTTGTACCGCGTCCGCCGAGACGAAGTCATCCAATACAGCACATAGCGCCGTTTCGGTTGCGCATCGGCCTCGTTGCAGATCCGGACGCGCGTAGTGGGCGCAAACATAGTGCTGTTGCTAGCCATAAGGATTCGGTGCCGGTGCGTGAGCCCAAGTCCACAGTGCCGCGGCAGTAGCACACGCCAAGGCGAGGGACGCGCCGGCCAAGACTTGACGACGCTCGGTTGGCATGCGCGGCATCACGACGCCTGGCAACGCGACAGCCGCTACCAACAGCAGCACCGCGACCAGAGACAAGTCGTACACCCACGCTTGAATCAAGGCAGCGGCATACACCAAGGTGAGGATGAGGATGGCGCCGGCGGGAAAGCGCGTGCGCTTTTGCAATAGCCCCACGAGTGCGACGGCTCCACATGCAGCGGCCATGCCGCCCAAGCGTTGCGCCTCCGAAGCCGAGCGCGCCAACAAGATGGTCACAGCAGCACCAGCAAGTGCCAGCGACCAGACCACGGGAGCGGCCATGCCCGGCACGCGTGTGGCGGTTCGGTCCTGCCATACCAACAAGGCATACATGCACAGCGCCACACCTAAGCGCACGAACCAACCAGCCGTATCCGGGAAGCTGCGTTCTAGCCCAAAGCGCGACACTAGCACCGTCGCGACTCCAGCCACCAAGAGATGGCCCACACGGCGCAAGAAGGGCAACGGCAGAGTCATCAGCGGCGTGACCAAGGCCACGCCGACGATCACCCACGCGACCTTGTGCTGGAAGGGGATGTCGCGTGTGTCGCTGGGCACAGCGAGTTCACGAAACAGGGCGAGATGCACACACAAGAAGGCGGCAGCAAAGGCTAATGCCCCAGCCGCAGGCAAAGGCGCTAAGGCACCTGGTGTGCGATCGCCGGAAGCAAGCAGCGCAGCTTGCATAGCGCGCTGCCGAGCAGAAGCCACCATCACAGCAGCGATCAAGGCCGGTGCAGCAACAGTGGTCAGCAACTCAAGCAGCGCGTCCATGTCAGCGTGGCTGGTTCCAGTGGGCGGTAGCCGTTTTGGCTCAGCCTTCGTTGCCTTCGAGCGAAACCGTGATTTCCACATCCTCGCCGAGACCACCCGGCATGTAGGTCACGCCGAACTCGCTGCGCTTGATGGTGAGCGTGCCGTGGAAGCCGTGCTTCTTGCCGAACTTGGGATCGTTGACCGAGCCGGTCTTCTCAATCACAAAGCTCGCCGGCTTGGTCACACCGTGGAAGGTCAGGTTGCCATCCACCTTCATGGTCTTGTCGCCCGTAGGCGTAACCTTGGTCGATTGGAAGCTGGCCTTGGGGAACTGCTTCACATCGAAGAAGTCCGGCCCCTTGAGGTGTTCGTCACGCGCGCCGTTCGCGGTATTCACGCTGGACGGGTCGATCTCAATGGCCACCGAGCTCTTGTCGCCATCGACCACGATGGTGCCAGAGAACTTGTCAAAACGACCATAGGCCCAGCTGGTGTTCAGGTGCATGCAACGGAACATCACCGTCGAGTGCACAGCATCAATCGTGAGAGTCTTGGCCTCAGCTGCCGGAGCGGAGAGTGAGGTGGCGGTGGTGACAGGCGTGGCGGCCGATGCCGACCAAAGAGCCACGGGGAGTACAACCAAGGAGAGAAGAGCGAGCTTCATGGGTAGTTTGCTTGTGCTAGGAGTCTTACGAGTACGGCTTGCGTCAGACGCTTGCCTGCAGCGTTTGCCTGCAGCCTTGATGATGCCGCCCAGCCTCTCCAGCTACTAGAGAGTCCGGCCAACAGGATCCGTAAGTCTTCGTAAGAGTCTCGACCTTGGTTTCAGCAAAAGGAACTCAACTCACGCGCACAACCGCAACCCATGCGTTGTAGTCCGGCACGCCACCTTCTTGCTCGATCCTGTCGTGGGGGACTAGGTGATTCAGCTCAGGCCAATGCCCCTGCAGCGTTCCCGGTGCGACCTCGGCCAAGAAAACGCGCCCGCGGTAGCTTCCCAAGTCATTGCGCAATTCGATCGTGTCATCCTGCGCCAAACGCAGTGCAGCTGCATCCTGTGCATGCATGTAGATGTGGTCGCGCGACGCTCCTGTCAGCGGGTCCACTTCGCGCTGCACCATGGAGTTGAACTGCTTGCCGCGGCGGGTCGAAAGGCGGAAGCGTTGTTTCTCACCGCAGGGCTCGTACGGCAAGCGCGGAGTCAAGATGGCGAAGCGCGCCTTACCATCCTCCATGGGGAAGTGCCCGTCAGCGTACAAGCGTGGGCCACCCCATTGGAATTGATCTCCCTGCCGCGAGAGAGCGGCAATGCCTCGATACATAGGCACGCTGCGTTCGATGTCGGCGCGAATGTCAGCACCGCAGGAGTACTGCACGCGCCACGCGTCCTTGGGCTTGGCGAGACGGGCCAAGTCCCCCAGCATGCGCCATTCCGCCTTGGCTTCACCAATGGTGTGGCCGCTTAGCTCGGGCGAGTACACGACGCGGCGTTCCGTCGTCGTTTCCGTGCCACCGTCATCCTGCTCGTAACGCGTTTTTGACGGCAGCAGGTAGACCACCTCAGCGGGATCCACCAGCATTTGGCTGGTGACCACGATGTCGCAGTGCACACGCATCGGAATGCGTGCGAGTGCTCCTGCAACACGCGCAGGTTCCGGCATCGTCTCCAGGAAATTGCCGCCGATGCACCACCACGCATCCAACTCGCCGCGCGCAGCGGCCTCAAAGCTCTCGACCGTGGTCATGCCCTCCCATGCAGGGACATCAAACCCCCAGAGCTGCGAGTAATGGTGCGCACGCTCCTCGGTGATGGGCTCACCGCCAGGAAACGCGGAGGCATAGCAACCCATTTCCGAGCCACCTTGCACGCCAGAATGTCCGCGAATCGGCATGACACCGCAGCCTTCACGTCCCAGCCAACCGCGCAGCAACGCGAGGTTCGCAATCGCACGCACGGCATCGGTGCCGTTCTCGTTCTGCGTGATCCCCATGGACCACACGAGGATGCCGCGCTTCGCTGCACCGAGTTCCGCGGCGAAGTCCGCGATGGTCTCTGCTGTAGTGCCGGCGAGTGTCGCTAGGTGCTGAAGATCGAGTGCGCGCAACGATGCTTCGAACTCCGGCCAAGCATTCACATGTGCACGGATCCACTCATGGTCTACGCGACCCTGTTCCACCAGCAACTTGGCTGCTCCTAGGAGGAAGGCTAGGTCACCGCCCATGCCCACCAAGTAGGTGTGTTCGCAGATCTTGGTGCCGAGCACGGCCGATACGGGGTTCGAAGGGATCCAGTACGCATCGAGACCAGGCTCACGGTAGGTGTTGACCGACAGGATGCGCGCGCCACGACGACGAGCCTCGGCCAAGTACTTCATGGTCACGGGCTGGTCGTTGGCCGGATTGGAGCCGAGGAAGACGATCAAGTCCGACTCGAAGAAGTCGGTGTAACTGCAACTGGTAGCTGCGTAGCCAAGCGTGGATTTCAATGCGGCTCCGCTCGGTGCATGGCACAAGCGCGCCGAGTTGTCGATGTGGTTCGACCCGAGCCAACGCATGGTCTTTTGCGCAGCAAAATAGGTCTCATTGGTGACACCGCGGGATGTCACGAACATCGCCATGCGCCGCGGATCGGTCGCTCCAAAGCGTGCACCGATGTCGCGCAGCGCTTCCTCATAGGAAACGCGTGTAAAGCCAGCTTCACCACGCCGGCGACGCATCGGATAGGGCAATCGGCCGAGCGCGCGCAGTTGCTTGGAACTGAGCTGCCGCAAGGACGCGACATCCGCAAGGCGGCGTTCGTCCATGGCCCCCATGGTGTTCAGGCGCAGCAATTCCAAACGCACCATGCACAGGTGCGTGCCTGGCAAGGTCCAGTCCTTCACACCACTGGTGCCTAGAGCGCAGCCATCACACACGCCGCGCGTCAGCACCTTCCAGGCCCACGGCAGGTTGTCACGGTTCTCCCATGCAACCTTGAGCATCTCGCGGATGTGGCGGGGCTTTTGACGAGCTAGTCCAAAAGGAGACCATCCTGCGCGGAGGGAGAAGTAGGAGCGTGTGGTAGGCATCGGCAGAAGCTCCTTTGTAGCACGTCTCATGGATCAATGCCGAGCGGCAGCGTCCCGCTGTGCTTTGCTCTCAGCGACACCTGCTGCCCAACCGCTGGCATAGCTGTGTGTGTAGCGCGTGCTCTCCACAGTGCGCCGCTGGCGCGCAGTCATCTCCACCTCGCCGGCTACGCCACGATCGAACAGTTTGCCGGCGACAAAGCCTGCACCCCAAGCAAGGCTCTCGCTATAGAAGTCGGACTCCTGCGGATGCAGGGCCTGCGGCGGCAGGCTCAAGTAGGCGTCATTCTCCTGCACGGTCTGCGTCGCCTCTGGGCCGATCAGAGGTCCTGCGGATGTCGTGGCGGCTCCGGCGATGGCACGCTGAAGGAGCTCTGGTTGGGTACTACGCAAGCGTGCCAGTTCGCGCCCGAGACCTGCGGCGTCATTCGCCATGCGCAGACTCCAACGCAAGGAGGTGCCGGCCGCGTAGGCCATCTCGGTCCGCCATTCCACTGGCCAAGCCACGACAAGAGCATCCAGATCCAAGGTCCACTCGGCTCCCTGCGCGCGGCGCGCTTTGCGCGCGCTATCGAGCCCATAGTTGAAGCCCAAGCCGCGCAGCACTGGCACCTGCACCTCGGGCGGATAGCTGCGCACATAGGCTTCAATCTGCTCTCGCGGCACAGCGTTGCGGCTGGACACAAAGCCACGCGCCATCTGCGCAAAGTTGTAGCCGTCGTAGTGCCACCCACTGCCTACCTGGGCGCTGGAGAATTGAATCCACGCAAGGCTAGTTGTGCTCGCAGCTGCCAGCGGCGTGATAACGACCAGTGCGGCGGCGCGCGCCCACCAGCCACGGCTCCATGCGCGATCCACCACGATGGCGGCAAGCACAATCATCAGGGTCGCCGTGGGCAAGAAGTAACGGTATCCCGAGACCTCTTGCGTGCCCGAGAAGTCACCTAGCTTGAAGTTGCTGATCGCAAAGGCGATGCCGAACAACGGCAAGTAGAGGGCCCAGGGGATAAGCTTGGAGCGCTCAAAGAGCTTGCTGCAGTACTGTTCGCTGGCAACGCGGTGCTGCCACACACCTCGTACTAGACGCGGGATCTGCGGAAAGGTATGCCACGCGCTGTAGAGCCACAACGCAAGCACCGTGCACGCCACAAGCAATCCAAGGGGTTGCGTGGCGAACCACGAAGGCTGAACCTGCGCCGCATGCGGAGCGCGCTCGGCGAAGAACAGCAAGCGCTCCCAGAACGGCTGTTGAGGCAGATTGCTAGGGGCAGTACCTTCGGTTGCATTGAAGCGCGTGGCAAAGAAGCCCAGAGCACGCCCGCTCGTGGCTAGGTTCACAGCAATCAGCGGCGCGATGCCCAACGCAAAACCTAGTCCCAACGCCGGTACGTCGCGCAGCGCAGCACGCCAACCACGCAAGCCTAGGTGCCAGCACGCGAGCACTCCCACAGGGATGATGGCCCCAAGGAAGACAAAGATAGACAGGGCGCTCGCGAACCCAGCACATGCCAAGCGCCACACACTCGGGCCTTTGGCATGCAACTCAAAGAACGCCAGAGTCGACAGCAGCCAGAAGAACAGGTTCTCGAAGTGGTTGCCTGAGCAAGTGATCGAGTACCGCGTCAGCAACGGTACGGCCAAAGCCCATAGATGAACGCCGATGACAGCAGCACGGCGCGAGTGATGCCGATCTAGCAACCACCACATCACCACCAAAGCTCCAAGCCCTAGCGTGAATGGCACGAGCTTGAGAGTGAAGTAGGTGGAGCCGAACAGCGCATAAAAGGGGATCGCTACATGGCCGAACACCAGCTGCCCCGCTGCATTGTCGTAGTAGTACCGAATAGGGAACTCGACGCCGCGCAGGGCGAGCTCCGCCATGGTGCCCATGGGGTACAGCTCAAAGGGTGGTGATGCTACGCCGTCAAAATTAGTTACCAAGATCCCCAAGCGCACCACGCAGTACAGCAACAGTGCCGAAACCAGAGCCAGCGGGATGCGCTTCATGCGTTAGATGCGCCCGATCAGCCCCAGCCAGCGCAACTTCAGCACTGTGGTGTAGCCTTGGATGAGCAAGCGCAGGGTCAAGCTCGACTCGCCTACCTTGCGATCTTCGAAGACGATGGGGACCTCGGCGATGCCAATGCGTGCGCGCGCCGTCTTGTACAAGAGTTCTTGCACAATCGCAGGTCCTTCGGAGAAGGTGTCTTGGACTTTGATAGCGTGCAAAGTGCTGGCACGCCAAGCGCGAAAGCCACTGTTGCAATCGCGCACCGGCACACCCAGCAGCAAGCGGATGTAGAAGTTGGCGCACAGCGTGATGATGCGCCGCAAGCCGCCACGATCCGCATCGCTGCCACCTTGAATGGCGCGCGAGCCTAAGACCAAGCCCAACTTAGGGTCGGCGTTCAAGGCGCGGATCATGGCAGGGATGTGACGAGGGTGATGCGAGAAGTCTGCATCCATCTCGATCACGATGCGCGGCTTCATCTCCAAGGCACGCACGAACCCTGCGCGGCCCGCGCGCCCGCGGCCCTTGTCGGAAGTCCGGTGCAAGAGGTGCACGCGCGGGTTGCGCGCCGCTTCCTCGGCCACCAGCTTCCAAGTTCCGTCCGGTGAATTGTCATCAATGACCAGCACTTCGAACCCGGGTCCTAGGGCGAGTAGCTCCTGCACCAAAGGCAGAATGTTCCCCGCCTCGTTCCAGGTGGGGATGGTGCAGACCACGGCCGGAGGTCGAGGCTCGACAGTCGAGTCATTCATGGAGGCAGTCCAGCCTACGGGCTGCGGGCGCAGAGGCCAAGTCACTTGCGCGTTGCACTCGGGCCGCGCAGGTCGAACAATGGCTGCATGAGCCCCTTCGATCGCCGTATCTTCTTGACTGGGTCCGCCGCGCTCTCCCTTTCTGCCTTGGTGGCTGCCCGCCAAGCGGACAAGCCCGCGCCGCAACGCGCCAAACTCAAACCCGCCATCAAGTACTCCATGATCGCAGTCGAAGGCGATGTGTTGGCGCACTTCCAACTGGCGAAGGAGTGCGGCTTCGAAGGTGTCGAGCTGGACAGCCCCAGCGACATCGATCGTCAGGCCGTGGTGGAGGCCAGCAAGCAGACTGGCGTCCAAGTTCACGGCGTCATCGACTCCATTCACTGGGCCAAACCGTTCAGTCATCCCGATGCCGCTGTGCGCGCAGAGGCCATCAAGGCCCTCGAAGGCGCCATCGATGATGCGGCTTTGTGGGGCGCGGACACAGTGCTCGTGGTGCCCGCGGTGGTCAACGACAAGGACCCCGAACAGAGCTACGACAAGTGTTGGGAGCGCTCTCTGGCGGAACTGAAGAAAGTCCTGCCGCGCTGCAAGGAGAAGAAGGTCAAGCTGGCGATTGAAGTCGTGTGGAACAACTTCCTCACAAAGCCCTCGCAGCTCGTGGAGTATGTCGATGCGTTTGGCGATCCCATGGTGGGCGCGTACTTCGATGCCTCCAACATGTTGAAGTACGGTGTGTCGTCGGCCGACTGGATTCGTCAACTTGGTCCGCGCATGTTGAAGCTGGATTTCAAGGGCTATTCGAAGGCCAAGGGCTGGTGCGGGATCGGCGAAGGTGATGAAGATTGGCCGGCAGTGCTCGAGGCCTGTCACGCCGTGGGCTACCACGGGTGGGCCACGGCCGAAGTAGGTGGCGGTGGTAAAGAACACTTGCTCAAAGTGAAGAGCCAAATGGACCGCATTCTCGCGGTCTAAGCCCACACCATGGCAC
>Ga0208788_1001558_pt1 | contig 11033 bp, 8 predicted proteins | sample Wag4_2014_7_11_3_FD_187363 | JGI IMG/M metagenome (GOLD analysis project Ga0208788, IMG submission 187363) | Fresh water mixed with fracking chemicals microbial communities from Ohio, USA - Utica-2 Time Series FC 2014_7_11 (SPAdes) (version 2) ... | reverse complement strand
GTGGGAAGCACGCGCCTTCGATGTCTACAACCGCATCGAGAAGAAGCTCTTCAAGCGCGCGGAGACCTCGCGTTCGTGGATCGATCCGGGTCACAAGACCGGCACTGCAGGCAACGCTGCCAGCAAGTCGCGCAATGTGATGACCGAGACGACGGCGGGTTGAGCCTGCAAGTTGACCTTGCCGGATCGGCCTGAGCGGGGGATGATTGGGGAGCACTATGAAGCTCCTCACCCTGCTGGCAGCCCTCCTCTTTGCCGTTCCCGCCTCTGCTGAAACCGTTGTGGTCCAGCAGATCGGGTTCTTCTTCACACCGCGTGAAGTGGTCATTGCTCCCGGCGATTCGGTGCGCTTCGTGTGGACCAGCGGCACGCACACCGTGTCGGAGGGTACCGATGGCGTGGTCAACGGCAATGAGGCGTTCACCTCGTCGCTGACCTCGGGTGTGTCGAGCTACACCGTGAACTTCAGCGAAGCCTTCCTCGCCGCGAATCCTCGCGCGGGTGATCGCTACGAGTACTTCTGTGCGCCGCACTTCAGCATCCAGATGAAGGGCGCGATCCAGGTCGCGCGTCCTGTGCCGGGAACTGCACAGTGCTTTGGCACGCCGACTGCGTGTCCGTGCGGCAACGGCAGCAATGGGCAAGTGGGCTGCATCAACTCGGTGCTCAGCGGTGCGCGTTTGCGTGCGCTTGGTAGCGCGAACACTACGACGGACACGCTCCAGCTATCGGTGACTGGTGTGCCCGAAGGCAACAATGTGCTCTTCTTCCAAGGCTCCGCTTCGGTGGCCGGAGGAGCGGGTACGGTGTTCGGAGATGGCTTGCGGTGCGCTGGTGGTACGGTGGTGCGCCTAGGCGTCAAGACAGTCAGCTTCGGCGTGGCGCGCTATCCCGAGCTGGGCGATCTTCCGGTCGCGCAGCGTGGCTTTGTGCCTCCGGGGGCCACGCGCGTGTACCAGTGTTGGTACCTCGAAGGCTTGGGGGCTTGCGGGTCGTTCTCGTCGAACACGAGCAATGCATTTGAGGTCAACTGGCAGCCCTGAGCTGCTGACAGTGTCTGGTTAGCTACACCGCGGGGCGGCTAGCGGAATCCCGCTGGCCGCCCCGCTCCGCAATCAACGACTCACCAAATGAACGGGCCCTGGTAGATCAGGCCACCGTTGTCGCGCGAGCCCGTGGCGTACGGCAACACCGCCGTTGCGCCAAAACCACTGCCGCGACGCTCGATTTGCATCGCCAGCACGGACGGATTCGCTTCCGAGTCGGCGCTGCTGTAGGCCAAGCGCCCCTTCAGGGAGTACCAGCCCGTTTCTGCACCCATCAGCGATTCATTCGCGTTGTGATTGGTGCCGCTCAGGAACGACTGGGTGAACACACCCGAGATCATCGCGAGCGGAGTGCGCGACCAGCAACGCACCGTCTTCTGGGCCGAGAACGCTTCTTCGTTGTCGTTGTAGACCATCATGTCGACGATGGCTTGCCATTCAACGCCGCCGGTGAGATTGATCAGAATGAGATCCGAGAGCGGACCACCCGTGCTGGCTGCAGGCGTCGGTCCTTGCGCGATGAAGCGCGGGATATAGAGCGTGTCCGGGGCTGTCTCATACTCCACGCCGTCGAGCTCACGCACGCCGTCGGAGTCGATGTCCGTCGGCAAGCCCTGAGCCGGAACAGCCTTGAAGGTAAAGGCCGGCACATCGTAGTCGCTCTGGGTATTGCCATCATTGATGAGCGAGGTGCCCACGAGATGGTTGAAGCTGACCGGTTGGCCCGTGGTGATGCTCTTGGCGAACACGTAGGCAAAACCCTTCACCATGTTCGGGTTGTCCATGCGCGTACGCACGACGATGGTGTCGTTCGGGGTCAATCGACGAGTGCGGTTGAACTCCAAGCAAGTCGTACCGTCGATGTAGAGGTACTCCACATCGATGGTGTCGGTGGCGGAGGTGTTCGTCACCGTCAGGAAGGTCTCGTCACCACGAGCGTTGTCGAAGACCGGGAAGATCAACAGGCTGCCCGGTTGGTCGCATTCGGCCATCGCGGGGACAGATGCGCAGACCAAGGCCAGCGCTGCATAGAGACTTGATTTCATGGGTAGACAATCTTCAGTAAGAATCTTGGCCTTGCGCGGGAGTACGGCTCGCACGGGGCCTGGAAAGAGGCGCAGGGGCCAGCCGTCGGTGCGGGGGATCCCGCCGAAGCCCTGCGTCCTGTATGTGCGGCATGGTAGGGGAGCGGATCTGGTGGCGACATACGCCGCTGTGCGGCTTCTGCGGGCGGATTTTCGCCTCCATCCACGCCCACGAGCGCGTAGCCTCGTGGTGTACGCATGAAACGAACTGGATCCTTCGTAGCCGTGGTGTGCGCGCTTGCGCTGACAGGCCCCCGCGCACCGGTTGAGGCGAGCCCTTGCTGGCAAGAGACGACGCCCGCGGCGCAGGCCGTGGACGATGGCGCGGTGGCCGAGCTTGATGGTGTGCGCATCACGCCTGAGATGTATGCCTCGTGGTTGTTGCGCACGCATGGCGAGCGCTTGGCCAAGATCTTTGGTTCCGAGCAAGTCGCGGTGGAGCGCGCTGCGCGTCGCGCCGGTGTGGAGTTGTCGGCCGCCGAGTTGGACGCTCATGTGCAACAGGTCTTCGAGGACCGTGTCAAGCACGCTTTCCATGGCGATGTGGAGGCGTGGCGCGCTGAATTGCTTCGCACGGGGCGCACCGAAGCCGGTGCTCGTCGTCAGCGCGAGACGGAAGCACGGCCGTTTCTGCTGGCGGGCAAGATGGCCAGCGTTGGTCGTGTGGTGCCGGAGCACAAGGTCGTACGCGAATGGCAGCGGATGTACGGCAAGTTGGGGCGTCGCTACGACTTGTTGATGACCTTCACCAAGGCCGAGGTGCTGTCGCCAGCGCAGCGCGGGCCTGAGGCGACGGATGCGGCGCGTGCTGCGGCGTGGGCGCAGGCCAAAGTGCGTGCCGAAGCGGTGCGTGCTCGTCTGGTTGCAGGTGAGGACTTCGGCAAGGTTGCGCGCGAAGTCAGCGAGGATCCCGACACCAAGGATGGTCGCGGCCGTCCGTCCGAGTTTCGCGATGAAGGTTGGCCGAAGGGCTTCCACGACGAGCTCGCGAAGTTGGCAGTGGGTGAGATCTCTCCGCCGCTGCAGGGCAAGGGCGGGTGGTGGATCGTCAAGATCCTCGAGGTGCGTGCCACTCCGCTGGAGTCCGTGCGCGGCGAGCTGGTGTCGATGCTTGAGGCAAAGGGCCCCGAACCCGATGAAGTCGGGGCCATCCTAGAGCCCATCCACACGCAGACGAAGGTCGAACTCTTGCCTGCGCTGTGGCGTAGTCCCGGTGGCGGTGAGCTCGGTGGCGTGGATGAACCTGTGATGTTGGTCGATGGCGAACCTGTCTCGAGAGCGAGTTACGCCCGCTACTTGCTGTATTGGCAAGGAGAGACGGCGTTGTCGCGCTACATCGAGGACTTTGCGGTCGAGCGGCGTGCGCAAGCGGCAGGAATCGTGGTGACCGAGGCCGAAGTCCGCGAGCGAGTCAAAGAACATGTCGACACGATGATCGATGAAGGCTTCAAGCGCCAACGCGAAGGGTGGTTGGAGTTCTTGCGTCGTGCGGGACGCACCGAGGAGTCGTTCTGTGCCTCTTTGGCGGAACGTTGGCGCATCGACTTGCTGGCCGAGAAGCTGATGCAGCAAGAGCGCGTCGTCGATGAGCGTATGCTGCGCGAGCGCTACCGTGCCGAGTTTGGCGAGGATGGTGAGCGCTTGGAAACCGCTTGGATCGTGAAGACCATTCAAGGCGAAGCACCGGCTGCGGATGCGACGCGCGAGGTCTGGGAAGCTGCGCTGGCCAAGGCCTCTGAGATCGCACGCGCTGCGCTGGCGGCGGAGTTAGAGCGTGTGCGCCAGCCCGAGGATTTTGCGCGAGTTGCGCGCGAAGTCAGTGATGACGCGCCGACCAAGGCCAACGGTGGTCGTCGCCAAGGCCGCTTCCGTGTGGACGCGTTCCCCGAGGCGATTGCTACGGCGGTCACCGGTCTGCAAGTGGGACAATCGACGCCGCCGATCTTGTACGGCCGCGCCTGGGTGTCGTTCCAGCTCGTGGAACGCAGGCGAGTGTCTTACGAGGACGCCAAGTCGGAGTTGGAGTTCGAACTCAAGCACCAGCGGCCTGTTTTGCCGGATATTGGCAACTACCGCAACTCGCTCGCACGCCAGGTCAAAGCAGAGATCCTGCCCGGCATGGCGCGCTAGAGCCGCCTCACTCCGCCAAAAGCGCTGCGATCGTGCCGGGCTGCAAGTTCTTCGGGCTGTCGTGCCAGCGCACCCGGCCTTCGCGGTCCAGCAACACCATGTCAGGTTTACTTGCCATGAAGCTGACAGCGCTGCGCAAGCCGTGGTCATAGACCACCGGGAAGTCGAAGCGCTTTTTGGGCACATCGGCGCGAGCAACATCGAGCGGCTCGACGATAGCACCACTCTTCTTGTCTTGTTGCGGCACGAGCACGCCCACAAAACGCACCTTGCCCTCTAGGTGTTTGGCCCATGCAGCCACCGTGTCGCGTTGTGCATCGCAGAAACTGCACTGCGTTGAGAAGAAGTAGAGCGCGACCACTTCACCGAGCAGCATCTCCAATGGCATAGGAGTGCCCTGCACCCAATCTTGCGATGCAAAAGGTTTGGCCGGCGTCCCCGAAGCAATGGTGTATGCCTTGGTGCGTTGCAGGAATTTGGTCCGTTCCGGATCCTGCGTAGGCCAAGTCCGCAAGTACAAGTCGAGGTCTGCGATGGCGCCTGCAGTGTCGAGGCGATGACGCCGCGTTTCGCTGCGCTTCTCCAGGGCGCGTCGCCCCCATTCTTGATCGCTCAAGTAGGTGCGAATCACTTCGCTGTACTCAAGTTCCGCAGCAGCCAAGTCATTGGCGTACAGCTTGGTGTTCCCGCGCAAGTACCACGCGCGCGCCGCAAAGGCCTTGTCCTGACGCGCCAAGACTGCATCGAGATGACGTAGTGCAGTGCTGAAGGCCTCTTGTGCCGCAGCGTTCGAGCGCCCATGGTCACGCCGTTGGAAGCCGACGTTGATCCACGAGTTCGCAGCCTCTACTTGCGCCTCTGCTGCACGAGCGGCTTGCGGATGGCTGTTCGCGAACGCCTCGAACTTTTCGGCGGCCGCAGCATGGTCGCCCTTGGTCTTGAGATCCCACGCCACACTCCACTCGGCCTCTAGTTGCTGCGGTGAGCTTGCATCCGCAGCCGAGGCCGCTGTGGACTCCGCATCTTCCAAAGGCGCGGAGCAATCAGTTTCAACACTTGCAGCCGGCAGAGGAGGAGCTGTGACAGGAGGCTGCTGCACTACTTGAGGTGCAGCCGGTTGCTCGCATGCGGATAGCTGCAAACCAGCGAGTATGACGAAGAATCCGGTGGGGTTGCGTAGCCGTGTGTGCATAGAGGTTCCTAGTACCCAAGCATGTCCAACATGCGCGTGACATCGTGCTCAACCAACATGCGCTCACGCGTGCGTGCGGGCACAAAGCCCTCGCGCACACCTTGTTCCACGAAGCCGATCAGCGCTTGCCAATAGCCCTCGATGTCCATGAGGCCCACGGGCTTGTTATGGATCTCGAGCTGATTCCAAGTCACAACTTCGCACAGCTCATCAAAGGTGCCAAAACCACCCGGCAGTGCGAGGAAGGCGTCAGCTCGTTGCGCCATCAGAATCTTGCGCTCATGCATCGTCTCGACCATCGACAGATGTGTGCAGCCGGTGTGTGCCACCTCGCGCTCGACCAAGCAGCGCGGGATCACACCGTAGACATGGCCACCATGCTCCAGCACTGCATCTGCAGTCACGCCCATCAGGCCGATGTTGCTACCACCGTAGACCAGCTCGACATTGCGGCGCGCCAATTCGATGCCCAACTCGCGTGCAGCGCGGGTATACGCAGGGCGCACGCCGCTAGACGAGCCGCAATAGACGGCCAGAGACTTCATGGAGTGGTTCTCACCGCGTTGCCCTTACTTGCCAGCGCCTGCCGTCGGATCTTCGACGAGCAAGGCCTCGACCGTGGCATCTTGAAGGTTGCTGGCATTGTCATGCCAACGCACGCGCCCCAAGCGATCGATGAGGATCATGTCGGGGATGCGATTCGCTTGGTAGGCCCGCATGGCGACTTGGCCTACGTCGTGCATCACGGGCAAGGTGAAGCCCTTGCTCGGCAACCAAGCGCGCACCATATCTAAGGTCTGACCACGCTGGTCATCGATCACCCCAATAGCTCGCAGATTGCCGGCATGTCGACGCAGCAACTCTTGCACTTGCGGGCGTGCGCGCTCGCAGTTGTCGCACCATGTAGCGAAGAAGTAGAGCAACACCACTTCGCCTTGTAGTTGCGCCAAACTGGTGGGTTGACCTTGCACCCATGCCGTCGATTGCAGCGCAGGCGCAGGCTTGCCATACAGCGCGGCAAAGCCACGGTGCGTCTGCACGCTGTTCCATTCCTTTTCGTCGAAGGTCTTGGTGCCGCGCCCCCAGGTCTTCAAGTAGAAGTCCAAGTCTGCGATGGCTGCGTCGGTCTTCAGCAAATGACGACGCACAAAGGAGCGCCGTTCGATGGACTTCTGCGCGTACTTGGCGTCACTCGGCCAACCTTCATAGGAAAGCGTGTACTCACGCTCAGCGGCGCTCAAATCGCCAGCGAACAGTTGTACCGAACCACGCATGTACTGGGCGCGTGCAGCTACCGGTGACTTCTTGTTAGCCAAGGCAAGATCCAAGCGCTGAAGAGCCACTTGGAAAGCGGCCAACGACTCCGGCGTGTTGAATCCCGCCTTCATCTTGGATCGCCCATGCGAGAACTGGCATACGCCCGCCTCGACTAGTGCCTCTTGGCCTCGAGGGGTGTCAGGCATCTTGGCGGCGATAGCATCGAACAGCTTGCGCGCGCCTTCATAGTCAGACTTGCCTTTCAACGCCATGGCCGCATTCCAGTCCGCATCGGAGTTGGCCGTGGTGGCCTGCGGTAGAGCTTCGGGCAGTGCTTCGGGCACATGCTCCGGCTCAGGATCGCTAGGCGTGTCCGTGCATTCGGTCTCCAGCGCGCTCGCCGCGCCGCTAATGGTCGGTGGCGTCGCTTCGGTGCAGGCAGCCAGTAGAGGGGCAAGGGCGCAGAACGCGTGGCCGATGAGTAGGGGCATGCGCATGTAGCTTTGTGTGGGAGCTTCGAGGTCCTAGGTGCGCACCAGCCTAGCCTACGACTAGGCTGTATAGGCGCGTTGTTTGGCACAGAACTCAGCCAAGCCCGCGCTCGAGGCAAATCGTATGCGTTGGATGGCTCTAGCCGCGCTCGCGGCGTTGGTGTGCTCCCTCTCCTGTGGCTCCTCTCAAGGTGGCGGGGATGAGGCCTTCCGGATGGAGGTGGAGGGCTTCCTGCAGCGTTACAACGAGCGTTGGCGCGAGTTGGCCACACAAGCATCCGAAGCACAATGGCTCTCAAAGACGCGTATCGTCGAAGGCGATGGCACGAACCAGCAGCGCACGCGTGCCGCCGAGGAAGCGCTCGCTGCGTTCACGGGTAGTGCCGACAACATCGCGCTTGCGCGTGCCTACATGAAGCGCAAGCGTGAACTTCCTCCGCTAGCTGTCAAGCAACTGGAAGCCGTGTTGTTCCAGGCCGGCGCCTCGCCGCAGACGGTGCCCGAGTTGGTCAAGCGTCGCATCGAGGTGGAGGCCCGGCTCAACGAGATTCTGGACGGCTACCGCTTTCGGTTGCAAGGCGCTGAGACGACTCCCAATGAGTTGGATGCCGCCTTGCGCAACGAGACGGATCTGCAGCAGCGTCTTCTTGTGTGGGAGGCATCGAAGGCTGTCGGTGGGGCCTTGAAAGCCGATCTTATTTTGGCGCGTGGCTTGCGTAACGATGTCGTACGGGCTTTGGGGTACAAGGATTACTTCGCCTACATGGCGGGCGAGTACGGTATGTCGACCGACCAACTGTCAGCCAAAGTTGACCAGATCCAGCGCGAGTTGCGCCCGCTGTTTGTCGAGCTGCACACATGGGCGCGGCACGAGCTAGCGCGTCGTCATGGCCAGCCTGTGCCTGACTTGATTCCTGCTCATTGGCTGCCCAACCGCTGGGGGCAAGATTGGTCTTCGCTGGTGGATGTACAAGGCTTCGACCTAGATACGCATCTTGCCCAGCGTGAGCCCAAGTGGGTGGTCGAGCAGGCCGAGCGCTTCTATGTGTCACTTGGATTTGACGCTTTGCCGGCAAGCTTTTGGGAACGCTCGTCCCTGTATGCCTTGCCTGCTAACTCGCCGTTCAAGAAGAACACGCACGCTTCTGCCTGGCATGTCGACTATGACCAAGATGTGCGTTGCTTGATGAGCGTTGTAGCTAACGGCGATTGGTATGAGACCACGCATCACGAGCTGGGACACATCTACTACTACTTGTCCTACTCGCAGCAGGAAGTGCCTCCGGTCTTGCGTGGCGGCGCCAATCGTGCCTTCCACGAAGCGGTAGGGTCCTTGATGGGGCTGGCTGCGATGCAGCCGCGCTTCCTGGAGGCTGTCGGGGTTCCTTTGGGGGATGCTCGCCCGGATCCCATGCAGTTGCTGTTGAAGGAGGCCCTCAACTACGTGGTTTTCATCCCGTGGTCTGCGGGCACGATGTTCGAGTTCGAGCGTGACTTGTACGCGGGCGAACTGTCTCCCGATCGCTGGAACCAACGCTGGTGGGAGTTGACCGCCAAGTACCAAGGCATTGCACCGCCCACGCTGCGGCCGGAGACGCTGTGCGATGCAGCCACGAAGACGCACATCGTGGATGACCCTGCGGCGTACTACGACTACGCCTTGAGCTTTGTGTTGTTGTTCCAACTCCACGACCACATTGCGCGTCAAATTCTCAAGCAGGATCCACGGGACACGAACTACTACGGTAGCCGTGCGGCGGGTGCGTACTTACGTGGCATTCTTGAGAAAGGCGCGACCGAAGAGTGGCGTAGTGTTCTGCGCGAGGCCACAGGCAGTGACCTTACTGCGCGGCCGATGCTGGATTACTTCGATCCCCTTATGGAGTGGCTCAAGCGCCAAAACGCAGGCCGCAAACCAACGCTGCAGGCTTACTGATCGCGAGCGTTCAGCAAACGCTGGCGCAGCTCCAGTAAGGCTTGGTCGTTTGGCGAGCTGCGCAAGGCCACTTCCAGATGGCCGAGCGCACGCTGGGTCAGCTTCGCTTCCATCGCGGCGCGCACCGCCAGCAAGCGCGTGTCGAGATCCTGTGGTCGCGCTTGCAAAGATACTTCGAACAACTCTAAGCCCTCGGCGTACCGACCTACTGCACAGTAGGCACCTGCCAAGTTGTCGCGCGCTTCAGCGAGGTCCGCATCTAAGCGCCGAGCTTCCGCAAAGTCGCGGATGGCTTGCTCCATGTCGCCGCGTTGTGCCGCGCGCAGCCCGTGGTGGTTGACCTCTTGAGCGCGTGCGTTGCGCGCAAGGGCTACTTGTTCCGATGCACCGTAGCCCGCGCCCCCGTAGACCACAGTCATCAACGCTAGGTAGATGAAACCCGCCCTGGTCCAGCGGCCATGCGCCCTCAGCGTCCAGTGTTGCAAAGCGTAGTCGCTGCTACGCACGGCACGCCATGCGGCCAAGCCCATGTAGGCCACGATCGAAGATGTGCCCAAGCTGAGGAGGAACGGCATCCAACCGTACAGTCCACGCACCGCGTACATGCAACCTACGAACAGCACTGCTAGGAGTGCATCTTCACCTGCAGTTGTGCCGCGGCGTTTCGCAGCACGCGAACGGAACACGAGTCCAATCGCCCATGCACCGAAGGCGATGCCCATCACGACCCACCAGTTCGGTGCGTTCACATAGGCCGAGCGCACTCCATCGTAGTAATGGAACACGGCGACAGCAGCCAGAGTGAAGCCCAAGGCCACTAGCTCACGGCCCAAATCCCACTTGCGTAGCGCACCTTGAATATTGTTCTGGACGCTGCTCTTGGCCTTCGTCAACCACGCTGGCCAGCCAAAGCCCACGCGCAGTGCGCCGTTAGGACAACTTGACACGCAATCCATGCACTTCATGCAGCCAGCATCGACTACGGTGCCATAGTCACGCACTTCGGCATGCACCTTCACGTTGCTAGTGCACACAGCCGTGCAGTGCCCGCAACCATTGCAAGCAGAATTGACACGAATGCGCCAAGGCGCCAACTGATCCGCGATGCCGAACAAGCCTGCGTACGGGCACGCGCTGGTGCAGAACCCTTTGGAGCCTAGCAGCAGCACCGCGAGTCCACCGCATACGACAAAGGTCAACAGCGCCACCGGCCAATCAGGGAAGGTCTTCCAAAAGTCCGTGGTCGTGAGATGCACCTCTTTGGGTGCGAGGCCACCTTCGATCACAAGACGCACCGCAGCTGGAGCCACGAACATGTAGACCGCAGCCAGCCACGGTACGGCGGCGAGCGGACCTACATCGAGTTCCTTCGGGTTCCAACCTACACGGCGCAACAGCCAGCGTGCGCCATCTTGCAGCGCCACGATGTGGCAGGCCCAACCACAGAACCAGCGGCCGAGCAGCAACGTCGAACCGATGGTGAGTGCAAAGAAGATGGCGCCAGCGTTCAGCAGTCCCTCGCGGGTGAACTCCATCGACTCGCTGGGTTCGAGCGGCGATAGTGTGGTGCCTGTCGACATCCAGTGCGCCACATGCAGCGCGATCAACGCATGCACTGCCAACAGCACCAACGCGCGCCAGCGACCAACTTTGGACGCGCGCACGCGCACACTAGGACTCGGTAGGATCTTCGGTGCGTCGGCAGCCACGGGCATGATCCTAGCCCCTGCCGCGTGGCTTGCGCTATGCAGCGCGCTAGACTTGCGGCCTAGATGCGCTGCTTGCACTCCACCCGCCCTGTGTGCTGTTACGGTCTGCGCCTGGTGAGCTTGGCGCTGGTGTGCTTGTTGGCCGCTCCGGGCTTGAGCGCGCAAACGCTGCTGAAGGGCAAGGTGC
>Ga0208788_1001557_pt1 | contig 11047 bp, 7 predicted proteins | sample Wag4_2014_7_11_3_FD_187363 | JGI IMG/M metagenome (GOLD analysis project Ga0208788, IMG submission 187363) | Fresh water mixed with fracking chemicals microbial communities from Ohio, USA - Utica-2 Time Series FC 2014_7_11 (SPAdes) (version 2) ... | reverse complement strand
GAGTGCCACCTCAATCCCTACTTGGAAAAGCAAGGCATCGAAGTTGTGGATACCGACCTCGGGGAGCGCATCGTCCAGTTTCTCAACCAGCCCCCAAGCCACATTGTCCTTCCCGCAATTCACCTAAAGAAAAGTGAAATTTCCGAACTTTTTCACGAGAAGCTGCAGACCGAAAAAGGCAACGAGGATCCAGCCTACCTGACCCAAGCCGCACGGGTTCACCTGCGGGAAAAATTCTTTGGCGCCAAGGTCGCGATCACAGGAGTCAACTTTGGAATTGCGGAGACTGGGGAATTTGTGGTGTGCACCAACGAGGGCAATGCAGACATGGGTGTTCACCTGGCAGACGTGCATATCGCTTGCATGGGTATCGAAAAAATCCTCCCGAGACGGAAAGACCTGGGGGTATTTCTTCGCTTGCTGGCAAGATCGGCCACGGGTCAGCCCATCACCAATTACAACTCCCATTTTAGAAGTCCATCCCCTGGAAAAGAAATCCATATCATTTTGGTCGACAATGGCCGCACCGCCCAGTTGGCACGAGAGAATTTTAGAAACTCCCTCAAATGCATCCGTTGCGGGGCCTGCATGAATACCTGTCCTATCTACCGCCGAAGTGGTGGATTCAGTTACAACAGCACCGTTCCAGGACCGATCGGCTCGATTCTATCCCCTGGGCTCGATCTTAAGAAGCACAGTAGCCTTCCCTTTGCCTCCACGCTTTGCGGAAGTTGTACCGATGTGTGCCCTGTGAAAATCAACATTCACGAGCAGTTGTACGAATGGAGGCAGGAGGTCACCAAAACACAGGGCGATTTCGCCAAAGGGTTATCCATGAAGTTGGCCAATGGGATATTCAAAAGTCCCCTAGCCTACAAAATTTCAGGCAGTTTGATGCGAAACGCACTGAAATCCCTTCCCAATAGCCTGATTTACCATCCCTTGAATGTTTGGGGAAAAAATAGAAACCTCCCGGATGCGCCCAAGGAATCTTTTCAACAGTGGTATCAAAAAAACAGGTCATGAACAGCAGAGAAAAAATCCTGAGCACTATTCGAAGCCTGTCTTTCGAACCCAAAACGCTACCCAATATCCCTAATTTTAGCAATTCCGGAAACTTGGTGGAACGATTTACGCAGTCCATCTCCGACAACAAGGGAGAGGTATTGACCAAAAGCGAGTTTGATGCCTGGTTTGCGGCTGCGAATTTTTCTAAAGTGATCTCCCTTTCGGCACAGTTCACTGAGTTGGGAACCCTTTCTTTACCGGAAGATCCACATGATTTGGAATCCTTGGAAGTGGCTATCCTAGACGGACAATTTGGGGTCGCGGAGAACGGTGCCATCTGGCTTGAAGATTCACAGCTTGGACTCAGGGCGCTACCCTTCGCAACTGAGCATTTGGTGATTGTGCTGGATCGCAACCTACTAGAAAACACCATGCATCAGGGCTATGAAAAAATAGCAGCTGCCCATTCCGGCTTTGGATTATTCCTTGCCGGCCCTTCCAAAACCGCAGACATTGAGCAGTCTTTGGTCATTGGCGCACAAGGAGCGAAGAGTTTGCGGGTAGTATTGGTTTGAAAAAGTACGAAGTACCAAGTACAAAGTACCAAGTAGACTCAGATGCGAGATGCGAGAACCAAGAAACAAGACGCTTCAAGAGGCAAGACACAAGAAGCAAGATGAAAATCCTGCTCCGTAGGCAGAATTTTGATACCAACAGAACTGAGTCTAATCTCTTGGTTCTTGCATCTTGTATCTAAAGTACTTCGTACTTGGCACCTCGTACATTGTACTTTTCCGTTTACACCTTCTCTATCCAGTCCACACCGGTATCTTTCCAGGCGCGGTCTCGTGCGGATGCAATTACTGCTTCACACACTTTCTGGGTTTCAAACGCATCTCGGAATGTAGGGTGACAGGCCTCTCCCGTCTCTAAACTGTGAAAGAAATCAGCCACCTGGTGGATAAAGGAATGCTCGTAGCCAATGGAAGTTCCCGGTATCCACCAACGGTGCATGTAGGGATGGTCTCCGTCGGTCACGTGAATGGATCTCCAGCCACGCACCTTGCCTTCGTCGCTGTGGTCAAAGTATTCGAGGCGGGTCAGGTCATGCAAGTCCCAACGGATAGAGGCATGCTCCCCATTGATCTCAAGGGTGTAAAGTGCCTTGTGTCCGCGGGCATAGCGCGTGGCTTCAAAAAGCCCCAAGGAGCCGTTGTCAAAGTGGCAATGAAAAATACAGGCATCGTCAATTCCTACCGCCTGCTTTTTGCCCGTATCCGAATGCACACGCTCCTTTACAAAGGTCTCGGTCATCGCAGAAACATCTTTGATTCCGCCGTTAATCCACATGGCCGTATCGATGCAGTGGGCCAGCAAATCCCCGGTAACTCCTGAACCTGCGGATTCCACATCCAATCTCCAGGTGCCATCTCCTCCTTGTGGCAAGTCCGGATTGATAGTCCAGTCCTGTAGGAAGTTGGCTCGGTAATGAAAGATCTTGCCCAGCTTACCGGAAGCTACGATATTTTTGGCTAGGGTAACGGCGGGCACACGTCGGTAATTGTACCACACCGTGTTTTTTACGCCAGCAGTTTCCACTGCCTCCAGCATGCCTTTGGCTTCGGCAACAGTTCGGGCTAGCGGCTTTTCACAAAGGATCATTTTGCCAGCCTTGGCCGCAGCAATGGCGATTTCAGCATGCATGTCGTTTGGTGTACAAATATCAACGGCGTCAATGTCCTCACGAGCGAGGAGCTTGCGCCAATCTGTTTCGTAGGAAGCATAGTTCCAGCGCTCCATAAAGGCCTTTGCATTTGCTTCTCTACGCGAGCAGCAGGCTTGTAGCACGGGTCGGTACTCGTATTCAGGAAAAAAGTCTGCCAAGCGCTTGTAGCCATTGGTGTGGATTCTCCCCATCAGGCCTGTGCCGATGAGGCCTACGCGAATTAGTTTTTTAGTACTCATGGTTCTAGTAAGTTAGAAGTAAACGGAAAATCTATGATGGAAACTGCAGAAGGCGAAGATCTTCTCAATGCCCCTGTGCATTACGAACTGCAATCATCGCGGCTAGGATATCATTCCAGGTTTGCTGCTTTTCCATGACTGCGTTGGGAAACATGCAGCCATCCCAGCAGATGTGCGTCAAGGCTTGGTTGTAATTGCCTGCGGAATCTCGCATCCAGTAACCTGCATCGTGCGCGATATCTAATACCCCGTTTGGATCTGTAGCCTGGCAGTGACGACCTGTTTTGTCATGGGATCCAGATCCAAAAACAGAACCATCATTTTGTGCCACGTGAAAGTCGATCGTCCATGGGCGAAGCGCATCCGTCACGGTTTTAAGGGCTGCTTTGATCGCTTCTCTATCCTTCAAATCTGCATCTACGGGAAGTATACGGTGCTCGGGAGCATTGTAACCGAGAGTATACAAGAAGGTATGGGACATGTCAGCTTGGAAACCTACGTTCTTCCGATCAGTCATTTCCAGTAGTTCAACCATGTGCTTCCAGCTGTGCATTCCTCCCCAGCAGATTTCCCCTTCAGCTGCAAGTCGCTCTCCAAAACCTGCTGCTACATCGGCTGCCTCGCGGAAGGTCTGCGCAATCAACTTGGAGTTGGCCAATGGATCTTTTGACCAATCGGTAACACCAGCAGCGGAATCAATTCGCACGATTCCATAATCTCGAACCCCCAGTTCCTTGAGTTTTTGCCCAAATTCACAGGATTTTCGCACCATGTCCACGAAGGTCTTTCGCTGATCGGCAGTACCCATGGCTGAACCAGCCCAGATGGGCGCCACCAGGGAACCTACCTTGAGTTGGTGCTTGGCTACTTTATCCGCCAGTCTTTTGGGTTCATCGGGATCATCCAAGTCAAAATGTGGAGCAAGTAAGCCCACATCGATTCCATCAAATTTGACACCATTGACTTCGGAGGCCGCAGTCATGGCAAGTAGCGTATCAAAAGGAATCACCGGTTCAGAGTCCGGACCTTTCCCGACCAAGCCTGGCCAGGTGGCATTGTGGAGTTTGGGAAGCGTGTTCATGTTTATGAGTGAGTGGGTTTATTGTTTGAGTTTCTATTTTTTCAGGAGCCAAATTCTTCTGAGATAGAAGAACAGGTTCTTAGGCAATTTTTAAATCTGGATTTTTTGGACCGAAGTGCTTCAACATGACGATTGGATCGGTTTTGGATAGGTTGGTGATCTTCACCCCAGCCTTGGCTGCATCTTCAGACACGAAGTATTCGTCGTGGGTCAGTTGCCCAAATCGGATCAGCGAAGGAGTTTCAATATCCCAAGCCCCCATTTTTCCATGTCCTTGCATCATGATCATGCCATAAGCTGCGGCATCGGTGATGACAACAGTCTGGCTTGGCATTACCGTCAGTTCCTTGGCACTGTAGTCATGGGATCGGTAGCAAATCCAAGTTTCCTGGTAGCCTGCTGCCTGCATTTGAGCGGGGTCGGCTACCGGTTTGGGCTCCATGTAGTGGTTGTCCATCAAGTTGGGATTGACGTTGAGATCCCAGTCAATCATTTCAAGCAAGAGTTCGTAGTCTCCCCAGCGGTTCTTTGGGCAAGCATTCCAGAGTAGCTCATCCGGAATAATGGCTTCATTGACCAAGGATTGGTACATCGCAAAGATGTCCGAGGCTTTTTGCGGTTCGTAGGTACACAAGCTGCCAGGAGCGTGAAGCATTCCTGGAGGCACATCCCATCCCGTCCCAGGCTGCAAGCGGAAGGCTTGGGAGTAATTCGTGATTTTGTTGTCTCCCTTGTTGAAGTTCTTCAAGCAATCCAGGATCGTCTCCTTGCTTGTTCCTGGTGCGATACCAAAGAAGGTGTAAGGAAAATCTCCCCCATGGTTGTTGACCTGTGGAGGGAAATAGTAGGCCTCCGGCTTTCCATTTTGGCCTGTCAGCTTACCAAATTCATCCGATGGGTGAATGTGGTGTGGAAGAGGACCCATGTTGTCAAAAAATTTGGAGTACATGGGCCAAGACTTGAACTCATTCCAAAGGCGCGAGCCGATCAATGCTGATCCCAATTCCTCCACTGCATCCTTGAGCAAAAAGAGTTGGGTATTCCCCCCATCTTCGAAAGCGATGTGGCTTAAGCCTTCATTTTTTGAAGTGAGGGGACCATTTTGGGCAGCGGTGGTCGAAGAAAACCAACGCTCATCGATGCCACCGCGCATGCCTCCAAAGGCGTAATAATCATCTGGGTGCAACTTGATTCGGCGACCGGGTACGCAAAATGAGCGGGGAACCCAGGTTGGGGTCAGTCGTACAATTCCTTCGCCCTGTTCGAGCGCTTTTTTAGCTAAACTCATGGCTATTTATTTTGGGTTAGTGTCAGTATTTTTTATCGTTGAATTAATGGCGAGTGTCTTCGAACTGGGTCAAGAAAATTCCCGAGCAGCATCCCCTAGCAAAATGCTAAGCTGCAGGTCATAAGTTCGGGTTTCTCCAGGCTCCAGCAAAATCAAACTCTCATTTGCTCGAGCAGCAGCCTGTCCAATAGGTGGATTTGTCGCGGGCTCAAGCGCAGTTACGTATTCATTTTTTCCCCAATGCTGCCAATGGATAAGCCAGGGCAGTTGGGTTTTAGAAAAGGATATTTTTAATCCCAGACCCAATTGGTCGTTGACATAGCCACAGGTTACTTGCTGCATTTCATCTGTGTGAGGATCAATAAATGCTACCTCCTCCCCAAAGCCAGCATGACTATCCATGGGAGCTGGGCAGTGCCTGAATCCATCTTTTCGAGAATTTTGCCGAACGGCTGTCTCTCCAGATCTCGGCTGCATTTCCCCTTGCCAGACAATCCGTGTTCCTGCATCAATCAAGGGCCAGCCACAATTGATATGGTACAAGAGCATGTGTGGTGCTGGGGAATTGCCTCGATTAGTAACCCGATCTTGAATGTGAATTTCTGCCGACCCGATGGTCCCTGAGATCCGACGAACGAGTTCCAAACTTGGACCAAAAGTGCTGCTTTCGGTGACTTTTCCGACCACCTCAAACCCCAAGTCTCCTGAGAAAATATCCGGCTGCTTGATGGAAATGAGTTCGGCGGATAGGTTCGAATAATTGCCATGTAACCCTCTGGATCCATGTTCATCCGAATTGGGAGGGCCGGCATTGGACAATCCGCAGGTAGTCAGCAACCCTCCACCAAAGGTGCGGAGCCAATCAATGCCTTGGTTTGAGAAAGGTTGCGGAGCGGTCAGGCCCGCATGAGAGATCCATGCCAAGCTATTTTCATTGAAAAAGGCATCCAAAATATCCATGCCTCGATCCAACACCACCTTGTAGCGAAGCCCAGTGCCCGTATTGATCCAAGCGATACGAACTCCTCGCCCTGCCCCATTGTCTAGGACAGACGTTTCTATTCCTCCCAGTTGCTGGGAGTTAGAGAGAGTATGCTTCCAATTTTGGGAATCCTTATGCTTCATTTTTTTTTACTGTAAAACCCAGGATGGGGCTAGTCTCCCCTATCCCTTTTTCAAGAGAATATTTTTAAACATCACCTTCATGGGTGGGCCTACATGGACTTGAAAGCCGAATAATCCGCTCAGCTTTCTGTTTTTGGTATCGGCATCCTCCACCTCACTCATCAGGGTACCGTTGACATAATGCTTCAGGGTAGTTCCCTTAGCCACGATATGTATGGTGTTCCAGTCCCCTTTTTTGATCAAATTCCCTAAGGCAGCGCGATCGCCCAACTCATTCACGAGGTTCAATCCCTTCCAGGCATTATTCGCTACATAGCCACCTACTGTAGCAATGTGGTCCGGTTGCGCACTAATCTGTGTGCGCTGCCCTCGATAGGCGAGCGTGGTCCGCTTCCGCTCCTCGTAGTTTTGGCCCGTGTAATTATTCGCTCCATCGATATCTGCCTGGTAGCCTCGAAGGGCATAGGGCAACTCTGTGTATCGATCGCTGCGGTATTGTACTCCTGAGTTTCCATTTTCTGAAATCCAATAGTCCAACTTCAACTCAAAATCGCTAAGCTCTCCACCCTTCCAAATAATGAAGGTATTGTTTTTCAGCAACGTTGCTTCAGTGATTTCTCCTACAATCGCCCCCTCCTTTACCGACCAGTAAATTGGATCGAATTCCCATCCTTGCAGGCTTTTGCCATCAAAAATCGGCGTAAATCCATCTTGAAATGTTTTTGACGGAACGGCTTCCTGACTGGAAGATTCCCCATTGGAGAATAGTCCATACCCAAGCAGCGTCACCGCAGCGACTACCTCAAAAACCAAGTAAGGTCTTAGATTGGGGATTTTCATCGCTGTGCAGTAGGTTGCTTGTACACGGCATGATTTGCATTTCCCCCTGAAATGAGGTAGGCCATCAAGTCTTTCAATTCCTCCTCATTGAGTCGATTGATCAAACCTGGCATCATGATGGACACATCCCCATTTTTCTTCAGCGCGACAGTACTTTTGGAAACGGTTTTGATGTCGTTTGGAGCAAAAGGATTTTGAGAAATGTAATAATTCTTCGCATCCTCGTTAGTAATTCTACCCACAATTGAGCCTCCCGCTTTGAGTTCGAGAACTGTAGATTGGTATTGATCAGAGATGGTGGCATTAGGATCAATAGTGGCCACCAAGATGTCTTTGGCAGAAAAACGGGTTCCCAACTGGCTCAAATCCGGTCCAATTGCTCCACCTTGGCCCTGCATGGTATGGCAAGATTGACAAAGACTTGCTGCATACATGGCTTTTCCTTTAACCAAATCACGACCCACTAGATTGGCCACTAGGGGCTCTGCTTCTTCCAGCGTCCAGCGGCGACCTGGGCCTTCAGGTTGAACATCGGAGTTTATAATGTCATTTCCACTTTCAGTAAGAAGCTTACCTCCTGATAGTTCATCGTATTTTTCGAAGTCCGCTTTATCCACGGAGGCCAAGGCCATTTTTCGGGCACGATCTAGGAAGCCTACATAGCTACGTCCTCCTTTGTAAGCAGTGAGGGCATTTTTGATCCATCCAAAATACTCCACTCGCTGGGCAGCAGTCCAACCTTTGTCGGCCCCACCCAAAACAGTGGCATAGAAGGTAGCTTGCGCAGGCGGCACATTGGCCAGCATATTGGCAATATCCAATCCATACTGAGGATTTCGCAAAATCAAATCCGAAGATTCCATAAAAGTCTTTTGGTAGTTGGGATCGTCTTTGGCATCCTTGAGTAAAGCAAGCGTCTTTCCTACCACCGAAGGAGCATCGAGGTGCACCAATAAGATGGAAAGGGATCGGTTGAGTAAGTTGTCATCTGCAGGATAATGCGGGTCCAAATAAGCCACCAATTGGGCTTTGCTTGCAGTAGCCCCTTTATCGTAACGCGACAAGATGACTTCGATGGTTCGTAAGATGTTTTGCTTGTCCGTTGCAGAAAGGGTAGCATAATCCACCTTCATCAGACTGGTCAGCATGGCTGCTGCATCCGCATCTGTACCCTGGTGTGCCAAGGCCAAAATGGCTTGAATTTTTGAGGTGGAGTTGGTTTCCGCCAGGGCTTTAGCCTTCCAGCTGCCTACAGGCTGATGCTCTACGGCTACACGGGCCGCATACTGCACAAATCGATCCGGATGATTTAGGTTGCTCCAGCCTTTTTCCAAACCCGCAGGGGAAGCCCCTTTGGCATGGAATTGCTCCAGCTCCCTTCTCAACTTCGCCTCCTGAGGCAGATCCGCTTCCTTGAGCGGAGTATAGGTGTCCAATTCTCCTTTGTAGTACACGCGGTAGAGGTCTGATTCCAATCTTCTTCCTCCCGTTGCAAAATACAGCGCCCCATCTGGTCCAATCGTACCATCTGTCAACGGCAGTGGTGCTCCTGAAATAAATTCTTCCGCGGTGGCTTCATAGGTGGCTCCTTTTGGAGTCAAATGGATGGCATAGATGATTCCAAAACTCCAATCAAACGCATACAAGGCCTTTTTGTATTTACTTGGAAAATTGGCCTTTGCTCCAAACATGACATTGGTCGGGGAACCCTGGCCAATATTAATCGTGGCAGGAAGGTTGTCGGGATAGTTGGGAGACCACTTGGAGTTGCCTGTTCTCCAGCCATATTCAGATCCACTGGTCAGGTGAGAAACACGCGTAGGACGGTACCAAGGCATTCCAAAATCCCATTCCATATCTGAATCGTAAGCGAAAATATCCCCCACTTCATTGTAGTCAAAATCAAAGGAGTTTCGGTATCCCGCAGAAATCAATTCCCAGTCTTTTCCTTCTGGATCTATTCTAGCCAACCAGCCCCCCGGCGCTTTCCGTTCGGTGGCATGGCCTCTGGGATCTTTGATGAGCGGAAAAAGGTTGTCCTCCTGCCACACCCTTGGCAATCGGTAATGATTCATTTCAGGCACATCCACATGGTTGCCCGCTATCAAATAAATGCCTTTTCCATCCGGAGTGAGCCGCATGGAGTGAGGCCCGTGCTCTCCTTGCTCCCCTTTGAGTTCTCGTATCTGGGTGATCGACTCAAATTGATCGTCCCCATCCAAATCCTGAATTCGGTAAAGTCCCGTAGGTTGGCTGAATTTCTCGTTGGGGTTATGATTCACCATTACGTAAAGTGAATTGAAGGCATACAGTAATCCTTGCGCATAGCCCATACCCACGAGCGAGTCGGCCACATTTCCTACGACCAACTTTTCCACCTTGGCTTTTTGGGTGGAGTCCGAACCGATGGGAGGAAGTTCCAGTCTATACAGGAAGCCATACTGATCCGAAGTAATCATTCGACCCTTATCATCAAAGGTCATGGCTACCCAGGAGCCCTGCTCATTTTCTCCGGGACTGTAGAGCAGTTCGGCAACGAATCCTTCAGGTAGCTTGAGTTTATCGAGTTTGGGATTGCCAGTAAGCTGCCGAACTTCTTCTTTTTTGGCACAGCCAAAAGCAAGGATAAGCACTAGGCCAAGAAGTAAAATTGATGGAAGGGAGGATTTACGAAACATATAGGCTGGGTGTATTGCTTTTTGAAAAATTCTATTTTACCAAATCAAGATGCGAAAAAATTTAAGTCGATAAAAGCAAGTTTTGATAAGTTTTTATACAAGTGGAGATACAAGTCCACAACCCAATAGGCATCTGCGTCAAAAAGTCATTGACAATGCACTCCATTCTGCTTAGTATTAGCCTAAATTTTCAATCAACCCATGAAAAATCGAAGCGCCCTCATCTGGAATTTCTTTTTTGTTCTTTCCGGCATCATCCTCTTTGGCTGTAAGCCTGAACCTACGCTTGAACTAACAAAAGGAACTCGAATAGCCCTTGTCGGGAATAACCTAGGTTCTCGAATGATGGAATACGGTGGTTTGGAGACAGAACTTCACCTGCGCTACCCAGACAGCACCCTTTTCATTCGCAACCTCTGTGATCCTGGCGATACCCCAGGATTTCGACCCCGATCAGGTACAAACGATCCCTGGGCATTTCCGGGAGCGGAACAATTCCAAGACGAATACGCCACCAACTCTGGGTCAGAAGGATTTTTTGAAAAGCCCGACCAATGGCTAACCCGACTGCAAGCAGATGTGGTAATTGGATTTTTTGGATTCAACGAATCTTTCCAAGGCCCGGAAAAGCTTGAAAACTTCAAACAAGAATTAGAAGCCTGGATCTTGCATTCCAAAGCCCAGCGCTACAACGGAAAGGCAGCTCCGCAACTTGCCCTCGTATCTCCCATCGCCTTTGAAGACCTTTCAGAAATCAAGGATGTTCCCAATGGGAAACTAGAAAACGAAAATCTACTGAGCTACACCGAAGCCATGGAGGAATTGGCCAAAAAGCACCAAGTGGTCTTTGTGGACGCCTTCACCCCAAGCAAAAAGTGGTACGCTGCTACCGACGAACCCTTGACAATCGATGGCAGCCAGCTTACCGAACAAGGGTATGATAAACTAGCAGTTCTGCTTGCAGACAAGGTTTTTGGGAAGGCATCGCCAAAAGCAGAAGCAAACAGAGACCTAATTGAAAAGGCCGTACTGGAGAAAAACTGGTTTTGGAACAACGATTAC
>Ga0208788_1001555_pt1 | contig 11060 bp, 17 predicted proteins | sample Wag4_2014_7_11_3_FD_187363 | JGI IMG/M metagenome (GOLD analysis project Ga0208788, IMG submission 187363) | Fresh water mixed with fracking chemicals microbial communities from Ohio, USA - Utica-2 Time Series FC 2014_7_11 (SPAdes) (version 2) ... | reverse complement strand
CCCGAGTACCTACGGTTGGAAGGACAACGTACACAGCATCCCGCCGATTCGCGTCAGCATCGAAGAAGTGAAGCTCTCTGATGAGCAGGAGCGGAAGGTGCGGGCCGAGACCGGGCAGCTGTTCGTGACCGAGCTCGGCGGGATCACGACCAGGGCGAAGCTCTCTCGCATGGCGAAGTGCGAGAGCAGCCCAAAGCCGAAGTACATCGCCGACCTCGTGCGGTCGTGGCCGGATGAATCCACCATCATCTGGTGCCGCTACAACGACGAGCAGCGAGCGATCGAGCAAGTGCTGCCAGAAGCCGCGAGCATCGACGGCGACACGCCAGCCGAAGAGCGGCAGCGGATCGTAGACGACTTCAAGGCTGGTCGTGTCCGCGTGCTCGTCAGCAAACCAAAGATCCTCGGGTTCGGTTTGAACCTCCAGATCTGCACGCGGCAAGTCTTCAGCGGACTACAGGACTCCTACGAGGAGTATTACCAGGCTGTGAAGCGGTCAAACCGCATCGGCTCGACAAAGCCGCTCAACGTCCACATCCCCGTTTCGGATGTCGAACGTCCGATGGTCGACAACGTGCTGAGAAAGGCGAGGCGCGTCGAGGCCGATACCCGCGAACAGGAGGCGATGTTCCGTAATGCTGCTCTCTGACTCCTATCACGTTCACCACGGCGACTGTATCACTCACATGCTGGAGGAGATGCCGCCAGCATCGGTTGATTTCGCCGTTTTCTCGCCGCCGTTCCCGAGCTTGTTTGCCTACACGAGCAAGGCGGAAGACATCGGGAATAGCGAGGACATGCGGGGCGAGGCGAAGTTGCATCTCGGGTATTTCTTTCGTGGGCTTCGGCGTGTGCTCAAGCCGGGGCGGGCGGCGGTCGTGCATGTAATGCAGATCCCGCGACTGAAGCGAAGCGGCGAGGTGGGGCTGCACGACTATCGCGGGCTCACCATCAGGCTCGGGGAGCGGGCCGGGCTTGTGTATGAGTATGACTGGGTGGTCAGGAAGAACCCGCAGGCCCAGGCGATCCGCACGCGGAGCCGCGAGTTGCAATTCGCAGGGCTCGAAAGCGACCGGGCGAAGCAGCGGGGGTGCCTACCCGATTACCTCATCAAGTTCCGAGCCCCAGGGGAGAACGCCGTCGCGATCGACTCCGACGGCGACGTTTCGCGAAACGAGTGGATTGATTGGGCCGAGTGCTGCTGGAGCGACATTCGCGAGACGAACACGCTCAACGTGAAGGAAGCCCGCAGCGAAGAAGACACGAAGCACATCTGCCCACTCCAGCTGGACGTGATCGACCGCCTGGTGCGGCTCTACACGAATCCCGGCGAGATTGTCTTCAGCCCCTTCACGGGCATCGGCAGCGAGGGCTACGTGTCGCTCCAGCGTGGACGGAGGTTCTACGGCTGCGAACTGAAGCCCGAGTACCACGCACAGGCATTGAAGAACCTCGCGAGTGCCCAGCGGAGGCGCGAGGCGGATAGCCGCAGTTTGTTTGATGTGGAAGGCGACGCCGCGTGAGCGTTGCTAAGTCGATTGCTACACGAAAGGAACCATGAAATGACAACCTGCATCCTGAACGGACGGGCCACAAAGAAGCGTGGCATGACGAACACGAGAGAGTTTGTCACGCCAGAAATGGCACTCGAATGGCTGGCCGCAAACGAGAACAACAGGAACCTGCGGCCCGATGATGTCGCGTATCTGAAGAACTGCATTCTGTCCAACGCTTGGCGCGAGACACACCAAGGCATCGCGTTCTACGAGGATGGCACGCTTGCCGACGGCCAGCATCGGCTGACCGCAATCATGGAGGCTGGCGTTGGGGTGTGGATCTGGGTTGCGAGGAACATGCCTCGCGAGAACGCGGACGCGCTCGATCGCGGTATTCCAAGGAACCACCGCGACCACCTGCATTTCAACGGCATCAAATCGGACGGCAGGCGAGTCGCCGCGTGCATGTGCATGATCAACCAGCACTACACGCAGCGTTCCGACAAGGCTTCCAGGTGGAGCAAGCGGAGACTTCGGCCAGACGAGTTTGCCAAGTTTTACGAGGCGTTCTCTGAGGCTATCGAGTTCGCATATGGCCCGCAGAAGCAGCTTCACTCGTGCGTCATTGCCGCGATTGCATCGGCATGGTTTACGCAAGACCGCGAGCGTCTGTCGCAGTTCTGCTCGATCTTGGCGTGCGGAGTCGCCAGCGACTCAAGCGACCAGGCGGCGATCAGGCTGCGCGATTTCCTGCTGAACAAGCAGTACGGCCAAGGCGAGCAGGCAAGGAACGACCTGTTCCTTAAGTCTTGCTCTGCATTGCGTGCGTTCCTTGAAGGAAGGCCGATCAGCAAGTTGTACGCGACGAACGACCACGCTTTCCCTCTCCCAGTGATCCGGTAAGGCAATCGCAAGCACGGAGGCATTCGGATTCCATGAATGGACTCACGGACGAGACTAAGTTTCCGCTTTTTTCGTCGGCGGCATTTCAGTCGGCACGGACGTTTCACGAGCGAGACGAGGCACAGGCTGCCGTTCTGTGGCGGCTTCGCGACCGGACGCATCTCACGAAGGTGCAGTACGAGCGAGAGGCCAAGAACGGCAGCCGCCTTGCCCCGATCATCGAGCAGTTGCGCAACGCCCACGGGTTCGCGATTGCTGGCGACGGTAGCGTAAAGAGTCCGTATCACTTGGATGACGTGCGGCAGTGTCCGAAGTTGGCCCGCGTAACTCCAGATATGAAGGCCGCTTACTACGGCCTTCCGCACTGGCTGAACGTTCGCAGGTCGCGGCTTGAGCGAGACGGTCGCATGTGCGTGCTTTGCGACTCGGTTTCGGATCTGCGTTGCCACCACGTGACATACGAGAACCTATTTGCCGAGCCGCTTCGCGATCTAATGACTGTGTGCGAACCGTGCCATGACCGCCTGCACGCCCACTGCAGGCTGAAGTTTCCGAGCGGGGTCTCCGTTCAGTATGCCCACTGGATAGGGTGGAAAGGATTCGAGCGATGGCTGCTGCCGTGACGACACTCGCCAAAATCAGCCAAGCGAGGCGAGCCCTTGCTGAGGCCTCGACGCTGCAGGACGTGCTGCAGATCCGCGACCAGGCCGAAGCCCTGCGCGTATACGTCAAAGCTGTCGGCGATGGGCTGGACGCGCAGAACGCTGCGGCAGAGTTCAAGCTCCGTGCCGAGCGCAAGGCTGGCGAAATGCTCGCGGCTATGGAGAAGCACAACGGCGACCCCTGGTTGCATCATGCAACCAGGCTGGAGGATTTAGGGATCGAAAAAACACAGTCATGCCGTTGGCAACGCGAGGCCAAGGTGCCGGAATCTGACTTCGAGGCGTACATCGCATCTTGCCGCGATGAAGGGCGAGAAGTAACGCAATCTGGCCTTCTCAAGATCGCCAACGGCAGCCACGTTTCGCTCAACAGCGGCGAAAACGAGTGGTACACGCCACCAGAGATCCTCGATGCGGCCCGGTCCACGATGGGCAGTATCGACCTTGACCCGGCTAGCTGCGAGACGGCGCAGGCGAACGTGCGAGCGAAGCGGTACTACACGATTGAAGACGACGGCCTGTCTAAAAAGTGGCGCGGAAATGTCTGGCTCAACCCGCCATACGGCAAGGACGTGATCGGGCTTTTCGCGTCCAAGGTTGTCGCTGAACGCGATCGATACAAGCAGGCATTCGTTCTCGTGAACAACGCAACCGAGACGGCGTGGTTCAGCGAAATCGCCTCGGTTGCGTCTGCGATCTGCTTTTTGCGTGGTCGCGTCAAGTTTCTCGACAAGTCTGGGAAGCCTGCGAACACGCCGGTTCAAGGGCAAGCCGTGCTCTACATCGGAAGCGATGTTGCGAAGTTTTGCCAGTCGTTTGATGGCATGGGCTTGATCGTCATGGTTTGCAAGCAGGAGGCCACGGATGGCCCGAACCCGCAGTATTAAACCTTCGTTCTTTAAGAACGAGTACCTCGCCGAGTGCGATCCGATGGCTCGCTTGCTGTTCATTGGCCTCTGGACCCTGGCCGACAGCCAGGGCCGGATGGAGTTTCGCCCACTGCGGATCAAGGCCGAACTTTTCCCATACGAGAACTGCGACATTCTCGGCTTGCTCAAGCAGCTGGCCGACAAAGGCTTCGTCCGAGCCTACGAATCGGGCGACGTGAGGGTGCTCGAAATCCCTACTTTTGGGGATCACCAGCGATGCCACCCTGATGAGCGTGACGAAGGGCTGCCGCCACCCGATGAATCGGCGGAAACTATCGTTTTTCCCGAGCGAAACGCAAAACCGGGAAATCCAACGCTGGAGCCGGGAAATCCCCCGGCTTCTTGCGCCTTTAATCCTTTAATCCTTCTACCTTCTTCAAGTACTGCTCCGAGCACGCCGAAGCGGCGATGCTCGAAGCCAGCCGATCCGCTTCGGTGGTCTGCGGATTCAGGCTGGGAAGGAATCACCGACGCTGACCGTGCGGAATGGTCACAGGCATATCCGGCGGCTGACCTTCCCGTCGAGCTAGCCAAGGCCACCCAGTGGCTCAAGGCGAACCCGAAGAAGGCACGCAAGTCGAATTGGCGTCGCTGGCTCACAACCGTGTGGCTCAGCAAGTGCCAAGACCGTGGTGGAACCCATCGCGAGCCGGGCCGCCGGCCAGACGAGAAGCCACCGCCGAAGGCCTGGAAAGACCAGTACCAGCCGGCACCGTACCGCCGGCCACGGGAGGTGGCCGAGCTTGCATCGACTCTCAAACTCAAGGAGGAGGGCACATGACTGACACCGCCACGCCAACCGCACCGCCACCGCTCACTGAGCGTCAACGCCAGGTGCTCGACTTTATCACGGACTTCGCAGACCGGCACGGCTACAACGCCAGCGTTCGTGAGGTGATGCAGTTTTTGAATTGCAAGTCGCCCAACGGCGCGGTGTGCCACATCGTGCCGTTGGAAAAGAAGGGCTACATCCGGCGCGAGCCGAACACCGCCAGGTCCATCCGCCCGATCCGTGAGGTGCTGTGATGCCGCTGCCAGAACTGCCATCGCCGGTGAAGGTTGCCAACCGCTGCGCCCGGCGAGCATGGAAAGACGGGTTGACCGACACAGATCGTCTGCTGCTCGAGCAAGCCGCCGACACGATCCGCTTGCTGATGGATCGAAACGTCAGATTGGCTCGCAAGGCGGAGCGGCACGAGGCGGATGCGGCCCGGCTGTTCTGGATGCACTTCGGTGCTACGAAAGGAGGAGCCTCGTGAGCGAGCTGCTGCAGGCTATCGACGCGCTGCCGGCTGGCGACTTCCTCGCTGGCGTCATGGCACTCACGTGGCTCTGTGACAGGTGCCTCCGATGACCGTCTCTGAATTCACCTGCATTGCGTTGGGCATGTTGTTCAACGTGCTGACATTCGTCCTCGGGTGTGCCGTGGGCGTGACTGTTTCCGCTAAGAGAAAGGACTCTCCAAATGACCGCTACCGCTACGAGGCCGAAGGCTTCCAGCACTACGCTGACGATTCCGAGGACTGAGCTGCTCCAGGCGGTGCAAGCCGCCAGCAAGGCGATTTCACGTGGCCCGAAGCCCGTATTGACATACGTCAAGATCGGCAACGGACTTGTGACCGGCACGGATCTTGAGGTGCGGATCGACGTTGCCATCGGCGAGATGTGCGACCCGTGCCTGGTGCCAGCCGACAGGCTGCTGTCGATCCTCCGGGCCGCTACGGGCGACACCGTGACGCTGAAGGCCACCGGCAGCGGCGTTGCCATCACGTGTGGTGGCGGCAAGTGGCAGCTGCCCACCGAGGACGTCAACGAGTACCCGACCTGGGAGCCGGCGGAAATGAAGCCGGTGTGCCGGCTGCCCGCTGACCAGTTCGCTCGAGCGGTCAAGGCGACCGTGTACGCCACGGACAACGAGACGAGCCGGTTCGCCCTCGGCGGCGTGCTCATCGACGTGACCGGTGGGAATCCGACGTGGGTTGGAACCGACGGCCGGCGGATGGCAACGGTGGAAACCGAGACCGACCAGGCCGTGGACGACTCTCAGACCGTGGTTCCGGCCCGGGTTTTGCGGATCGCTGCCGGCATGGCTTCCGGTGATGGCAGCGTTCAAGTCGAGGCCAACAGCCACGAGTGCCGCCTCGAGCTGGACGGCGTGACCGTAACCGGCCGGCTGATCGAAGGGCGCTTCCCGAGGTGGCGTGACGTCATGGGCGACCCCGAAGGCTCGGCCAGCGTCGTGTCTACGGCGGATCTCATCGGTGCCGTCAGGGCTGCCGCCATCGTGACCAGCGAGCAGTCCAAGGGAATTACGCTCAAGTGGGCTGGCGACACGCTGACGCTGTCGGCGCAGTCGTCAGAGCACGGCGAAAGCCTGGTAAAGTGCCCCATGCTTCAGGCTGGCGACGCAGCGGACACAAAGCTTGACCCGCATTTCCTTGAACAGTACCTGGCGAATCTGCCGCCAGACGAGGAACCGCAGGTGGACATCTACGCCCAAGACGCACAGAGCCGCGTGCTCTTGCGGTGCGGCCCATACACCGGCGTCATCATGCCGCTAGCGGGGGACGCATGAAAAAACGACTAGCCATCTGCGAAGCCGAGTTTCGCCAACTGTGGTGCGATGTTGGAATCGACCGCACCGGCCTGGCGCAGCACTTCGGCTGCAGCGTTTCAACGGTTGACCAGCTGCGTGCAAAGTTTGGCCTGCCAAAGCGCAAGACGTCACGCTTTCGAGCGAAGCAGACTGTGCCAGATCCTACGCCGGAAGAAATTGCCGAGCGAGCCAGGGAGTGTCGCAATCGGCACTACGCCGAGAAGCTCCGCGAGCCAGACATTCTGCCGGTGCGTCTGTGGCGTCGTGAGTTGACAAACTCGGCATAGTCCGTGCATGTCTCTGACGTTCACCATCATTGGCGATCCTGTGCCGCAGCCACGTGCCACGATTTCGACTCGAGGCGGCTTTGGCCGCGCGTATGTCGAGAGCGAGCACCCGGTGCACACGTACCGCAAAGCGTTGGCGCTGGCTGCCAGGCTTGCTGGTGGCACTACGACGTGCGAGCCGGTGAGCGTGGTGATTGACGCCGTGTTTGCTCGCCCGAAGTCACACCTGACCAAGTCTGGCGTGAAGCCGTCGGCACCCAAGCTGCCACGGTGCGACGTGGACAACGTCGCCAAGGCTGTTCTGGACTCGCTCACGGGCGTTGTGTGGGACGACGACACCCAAGTGCAGAGGCTGGTTGTCGAGAAAACCTATGGGCTTACGGGCCGCACGACCGTGAGGATTACATGACAGACGAACCGTGGCTAAGCGTCTGGGAGCCGTTTATCGGCATTGGCGGCGTCGCGTTCGACGTCGGGGCGAACTCAGGCACGTGGACGCAGTGGCTAAAGCCACGCTTTGCCAGCGTCGTGTCGCTCGAGCCGGATGACCGCTGCGAGCCGCCACAGGGATGCCAATACGAGCGACAGGCTGTCTGGCGCACGACCGGCGCTGCCGTGCTTTTTCGTCGTGAGATGGCGCTGCAGTCGTCGTTGATGCTAACCCACGCCGTAGGCAACGGCGGCCACGCCGTGTCTGTCGTGGAAACTGCGGTGGTGCCAGCCATTACGCTGGATGACCTATCACGACGGTACGGGCAGCCAGACTTTATCAAAATCGACATCGAGGGGGCTGAGGCTGACGCCATCGCCGGGGCCACGCTGCCGTGCTTTAGTCGATGCCGGTGGCTTGTGGAGCTGCACGACACACGGGACGCAGTTGCCGAGCAGTTCCATCGTCTTGGCTACGCCGGGTGCGAGATTATTCAGCACCCGTCACCGCTTGCAGGAAAGGGCCACGAATGGATGCTGGTAGTTCCATGATTGTCACGATGACTGACGAGCACCTGCCGGATCACGTGCTGCCGGTAGACCCGGAGTTTGCGACGCAGTACGCCCAGGTGACGGCAGACGGTGCCATTAAGGCCACCGACAGCACCGTGGCGATTGTTGGGCTGGCACGCAACCTCGGCGATTTGTTGCCCGAAACAATGCGGCGGATCTATGAGACGGCACACCGGTTCGAGGATTACCGAATCATCATTGTCGAGAACGATTCGACAGACGGCACAAAGGATTACCTGATTGGGTGGGCCGAAGAAGATCCAGACCACGTCATCGTGCAGATGAGTGACACGGGCCGGCCGCAGCTGCGTGGCTTTGAGGTTGCGCGGATGCAGGCAATGGCGGAATATCGCAACCGCTGCCACGACCTGGTGGCAAAGCACTATCCGCAGGCGGACTACGTGATTGTGCTAGACACCGACGCATGGGGTGGTTGGAGCACGCAAGGTGTTCTGAACGGCATCGGTTGGCACGAGCTGCTGCCGCAAGCGGGCGGACTAATGAGCGTGTCGCTGTTTAAGCATCCGGGCATCCTGGTGGGCGGCGAGGTGCAGTGGTGCCACTACGACCAGTTTGCGTTTCGGTGGTACGGATGGCAGAAGCGGTTGGAGTCGTGGTTTTCGTTTTGGCTGCCGCCACCGGGCGTCCAGCCGCTGATCGTGAACTCTGCGTTTGGCGGACTGGGAATCTACAAGACGGCGGCGTACCTCAGCTCGAGGTACTCAAGCCCGGACGGGGACTGCGAGCACGTGCATTTTCACAGGATGATGAAGGGCAAAGGATGGAGCACCTACCTGAACCCAGCGCAACGATGCGTCATGTCGTGGCTGGCGGCAGAGGAGCCACCCGATGCACCGCAGCCCGACGTCAACAATCAGTATTGAACAGTTTCGCGCCGACTGGCTCGATTACATTCCTATTGCGGTGCTGTGCGAAAAGTACGGCATCACAAAAGATCAGCTGATTCGTCTCCGAGAAGTCTGGGCTCTGCCGCCTCGGATGGACTGCCGCCGTCGGCACAAGCCACAGAACGGCCGAGATCCAACGCCAACCGAGATTCAGGCGGCGTGCATTCGCATACAGGCGACGTGGGACGAGACGACTCGAGAGTTGCGTTGCGTCTACAAACGGGCAGACGTCGAAGTTTCTGGCGTCACGTTTGGCGTGCTCGAACAAGACGAGGACGAGTGATGCAAACACCAGACACAGTGCATCGCCGGATCGTCGTGGAATACGGCAGGGTGTACGTGTACGCCTATCTGACAGACGCCAACGGCAAGATTCTTGAAGAAGAGTGCTTCAAGCAGCCGTTTTCGTTGGCACAGCGTGAAGCTGCCGAAGAAGCAACCGACTGCTACCAGCAGATTTACCAATGGCTGCAGGACACTGTGCTGTGGTACGCAACTGCAAGGGATGACGAGGCGGATGATAAACCGAAGGAATGATCGCCGAAGCCGCCATCCGTGCCGCCTCACGCTTTGAGGATTTAGTCGCAGCCGCACGGGCCTACGTGCTGACCGCCCGTCTGGCGGCGGCCGACGGGATCACGTGGGCTGAGTTTGGCGAGTTGCTGACCGGTCTGCTTCGAGTGCTGACCGAAGCCGCCGAGGTCCTCACGGTGCCAGGCGAGGAGAAGAAAGCGTTTGTGCTCGACGCTGCCGGCACGCTCTTCGACGCCGTGGCCGACAAGTGTGTGTCACCCTGGGTCTGGGCGTTCTGGCTCGCAGTTCGCCCGAGCGTGCGGGCATTGGTTCTGGCAATCGCCTCGGGTGCAGTCGAACAGATCCTGCCGCTGGTGAGGAGCGAAGTGAAATGATGACGTTGATTCTGGTGGCGGCTGCCGCCGTGCTGTTGCTGGGCGGTAGCGATGTGAAGGCACGCGTCGCTACGATCTGGGCGAGCGTGCCGAAACCCGAACTCTCTTGGCAGCAGATTGCCGCCGTAGCCCTGCTGATCGGCGCGGTCGTGGCGTTCAACTGGCAGCAAGAGGCAGCCCCGGCTCCAACGCCACCGGCACCGCCGGCAGGGCTGAACCTTCGCGGGCTGTTCCAGGGCATCACCGCTGCCGAGGATGCCGCCTTGGTCTCTGCTTTGACGGGCGAGCTGGCCGACGAGATCGCTTGGGATGGCACGCTTGAAAAACCGTTGCTCACGACCGGCGTGGCAATCGATGAACTGCGGCGGCGTGCTCGTGAACTCCGCTGCCGTGGCGTGTCGATCGGTGCTCGGCAGCCGGCGGCTCGCGATGCGATCGCCGCCCACCTCGATGCCGCCGTAGGCAATGCCGGCGGCCCGATTGACGAGGCCAAGCGAATCGCATGGGTGAAGGCACTAGGCGAGATTTCGGAGGCGGCTGCCGATGTCACGCGATAGCGAACGGTTCCTGACGCGCGTCCTGACGCTGGTGATCGCCGGGCTGTTGACCGCAGTCGCCGCACGATACGTTCACCGATTGCTCGACCGGGTTGAGCAAAGCAACTTCGGCTACACGCCAGACCCCGAAGGCGTGCGTGATTTTCTTGGTGAGCTTCAGGCTCCGTACTTCGCTGATGCTGCACCGGAGGCGATGCGGCAAGCCCAGAGAATCGACACGTTTCTCTACCGGGCAATGGATCACGCCTACCAGGCACGCTACGGCAAGCCGTTCGTTGTCGGAAAACAGGGCATTGGCGACTGCGTCGCATGGGGGGCGATGCACGCGGTCTACTGCTCTGAGGCCGTGTCTTTTCAGCTTGGCAACATTGCTGAGCCGCCGATGATGCCATCGACCGAGGCGATCTACGGCGGCAGCCGAGTTGAAGCACGAGGGCGCGACGGCTCAGGCTCATCGCCAGTCGGCGGCTGGAGCGACGGAAGCTATGGCGGTGCCGCCGCAAAGTGGGTCAGGGATTGGGGCGTCGTCTACAGGCAGCCCTTCCCGGAATTGGGGTACGACCTGACCAGTTACTCCGCAGAGCGTGCAAAGAATTGGGGTGCCTACGGCAACGGCGGGCAAAATGACCGGGGACGCCTCGATACGATTGCCAAGAAACACCCGGCGAGGCACGTCGTTGCCATTCGCACTTGGAGCGAGCTAGAGGCGGCAATCACGGCGGGCTTTCCGGTCACGATTGCCAGCAGCCAAGGCTTCGCCAATCGCACCGATGAGTCTGGCGTGCTTGCCGCGAGCGGCACATGGATGCACC
>Ga0208788_1001551_pt1 | contig 11064 bp, 10 predicted proteins | sample Wag4_2014_7_11_3_FD_187363 | JGI IMG/M metagenome (GOLD analysis project Ga0208788, IMG submission 187363) | Fresh water mixed with fracking chemicals microbial communities from Ohio, USA - Utica-2 Time Series FC 2014_7_11 (SPAdes) (version 2) ... | reverse complement strand
CCTCAGGTACTTCACAAAACCGCTTATTATACCTTTATTGGCGGCAATTTATCTTTCTTACCAATATCCAAGAAAACCAATTTTCAAAGACCACATTTTATTGGGTTTAATTTTTTCATGGGCTGGTGATGTTCTCTTACAAGCGCCCAATTTATTTATTCCTGGTCTACTATCCTTCTTAACAGCACATGTTTTTTACATCATTTATTTCGCCAAAACAAAATCAGATCAAGCTTCATTTTTCAAATTGAGACCCATAATGCTCATTGCAGTAATGGCTTACTTAGTAGAATTTATCTATATACTCTGGCCTTCGCTTGGCCCAATGCGCATTCCTGTTTTAATTTATGGCATCACCATAAGTACCATGTTATCAGCTGCCCTCTGGCAATACCAAAAATTGGAGAACAAAACAGCCCTCTATTTTATCATCGGAGCTACCCTTTTTGTTACATCAGACTCTTTATTGGCTTTGAACATGTTTAAAGAGCATTTTTCGATGGCAGGTATTTTAATCATGTCTACCTACATACTTGCACAATTGTTTATTGTATTAGGCGCCATCAGGTTGCAAATTCATAGTCAGCATATAATTGCAGAACAACAATAAAAAAACTATGACATAAAAAAAGGGTTCTGTTTCCAGAACCCTTTTTTATTATTTGGAGGATGATTAATAGTCCATACCACCCATACCAGGAGCACCATGTGCATGTACTGGTTCTTCTTTCTTAGGCTTGTCAGCAACCACACATTCAGTAGTCAACAACATACCTGCAATTGAAGCGGCATTCTCAAGTGCAACACGAGAAACCTTAGTTGGATCAATTACACCTGCAGCCAACAATTTTTCATAATTGTCGGTACGTGCATTGTAACCGAAATCACCTTTACCTTCTTTTACTTTTTGTACAACAATTGAACCTTCAATTCCTGCATTGTAAACGATGGTGCGCAATGGAGCTTCAAGAGCTCTACGGATGATTGCAATACCAGTTGTTTCGTCTTCATTAGCACCTTTTTTCTTATCCAAAGACTCAATTGCACGGATGAAAGCGATACCACCACCAGGTACGATACCTTCTTCAACAGCAGCACGAGTTGCATGCAAAGCATCATCAACGCGGTCTTTCTTTTCTTTCATTTCAACTTCAGTAGCAGCACCTACGTTAAGTACAGCAACACCACCACTTAATTTAGCCAAACGCTCTTGTAATTTCTCTCTGTCGTAATCAGAAGTTGTAGACTCGATTTGAGATTTGATTTGAGCAATACGTGCATTGATATCATCCTTCTTTCCTTTACCACCAACTACAATTGTGTTGTCTTTGTCGATAGTAACACGCTCCGCACGACCAAGATAAGTTAGATCAGCATTCTCCAATTTGAAGCCCTGCTCTTCACTGATTACGATACCCTTGGTAAGGATAGCGATATCTTGTAGCATTTCTTTTCTGCGGTCACCGAAACCAGGAGCCTTAACAGCAGCTACTTTCAAAGTTCCACGCAATTTATTAACCACAAGTGTTGCCATTGCTTCACCTTCCAAATCTTCAGAGATGATCAACAAAGGAGCACCTTGTTGAGCTACTTTTTCAAGGATATGCAAGATATCTTTCATTGCTGAAATCTTCTTGTCGTAAATCAAGATGAATGGATTTTGCAATTCACATTCCATCTTATCAGCATTAGTTACAAAGTAAGGAGAGATATAACCTCTATCGAACTGCATACCTTCAACAATATCAATTGAAGTTTCAGTTCCCTTAGCTTCTTCAACGGTGATAACACCATCTTTTCCTACTTTTTGCATTGCCTCAGCAATTAGCTTTCCAATTTCAGCATCGTTGTTAGCTGAAATGGATGCCACCTGCTGGATTTTTTTATTGTCGTTGCCAACAGTTTGAGATTGAGCACTCAAGTTTGCAATTACAAGTGCTACTGCTTTATCGATACCTCTTTTGATATCCATTGGGTTTGCACCTGCTGCTACGTTCTTCAAACCTTCAGTGATGATAGCTTGAGCAAGAACAGTTGCAGTTGTAGTTCCATCACCTGCTACGTCAGCAGTCTTTGAAGCAACTTCCTTTACCATTTGTGCACCCATGTTTTCGATTGGATCTTCTAATTCAATTTCTTTAGCAACAGTTACACCGTCTTTTGTAACTGCTGGAGCACCAAATTTCTTTTCAATAACTACGTTACGACCTTTAGGTCCTAAGGTTACTTTCACCGCATCTGCAAGGGTATCTACCCCTTTCTTCATTCTGTTGCGGGCATCGAGGTTAAAAAATATCTGCTTAGCCATAAAATGATTTTAAAAATTTAAATTAAACGATAGCAAGAATATCAGACTCTCTCATGATAAGGTAGTCTTGTCCTTCAATTGTGATTTCAGTTCCGGCATATTTACCATAAAGAACTGTGTCACCGGCTTTAACAGACATTGGTTCGTCTTTTTTACCAGGGCCTGCAGCAACCACTGATCCTCTTTGTGGCTTTTCTTTCGCAGTATCAGGGATAATAATTCCTCCCGCAGTCTTTTCTTCTGCAGGTGCTGGTTTCACGATTACCCTGTCGTGCAATGGGGTAATGCTTAACTTCTTCGCCATAGCTTTTGGTTTTGTTTTATAAATAAATAATTAGGTGTTTACCTTTCCACTCCATAAGCTAAATTCATACCAAGCAAAACCGATTGCAAATCTGTCAGCTATTGGTCTAAAAAAGCTGTCGATACGAGTGAAATGGCAGCGAAAATACTCCTTTGGCATGTCAATTTTGCACGTCCTCACTAAAAATAGACCAACAACACAATTATTAAAGTATATTTGCAACCGCAAAACAGTTCTTTCAGATGATTAGTAGAAGAAATATTAGGGTCAAGGTGATGCAATGTATCTACGCTTCAGAGGCAGAAAATGGAGGACTTTCTGAGAAATCAGCAGTTTCCCTGCTCAATAAATATCTGGATAATGCTTCAGAGCTGTTTACTTTTTCCATTTTTTTGGTTACAGAAGTTGCTCGATATGCAGAAACGCATGCTAGAAATAGGGCTTCTAAACATCTTCCAACGGCGGAAGACCTGAATGTGAATGTAAAGATTGCAGGCAATACCATTCTATGGCAAATTTTAGAATCAAAAAGTTTTCAAGCTGCCGTTAAAAAAGGCAAATATGAAACGCTAATCGACCAAGAAATGGTCAAAAAGATATACCTACAGCTTGTAGAATCTGAAATTTACCAAACCTATATACAGGAAGACGGAAGAGAAAAGAAAACCGAAAAAGATCTTTTAAGTTTCATTTTCACTGACCTGATCATGGCCAATGAAGATGTAAATGAATACTTGGAAGAATTATTTGTGCAGTGGGATGATGATGCTGAGATGGTCTACCAAATGGTATTGAATTTTTTAAGTAAACCAGGTACACTTGATGTTAAGGAAATTATTGGTCATGAAAAGACGCAATACGCAAATTCTTTACTGAAAACCACTATCGAGAAAAAAGACTTCACTCTAGATATCATTAAGCCAAAATTAAAAAATTGGGATGCTGATAGAATTGCTCAATTAGATATGATTATGATCAGGATGGGTATTTGTGAATTCCTGTACTTTGAGACCATTCCAACGAAGGTGACTATCAATGAATACATTGATATTGCTAAATCGTACAGCACACAACAAAGCGGACAATTTGTAAATGGTATACTGGATGGTATCCACAAAGATTTAGAAGCAGCTGGTAAACTCAAGAAGATCGACTTCAAAAAATAAGCCTAATTCACTATTTTTGATTTACAAAAGAATAGAAAAATGAAAACTCCTGCAATCATTTTTACAGTCTTTATCATCGCTGGTGCTGCCATAATAGCTTTGAATAAAACAACACCAGAAGCAACTTCTAACCCAGCCCCTAAAGCTATTGTAGACGACATTACTGCTGGATCAGCTAACCAACCAATTACAACAATTCAATTCAAGGATAGCGTAATTCACGCAGGTAAAATTGAAGAAGGTAAATTGCTTGATGTTGAATTTGAATTCACCAATACAGGTACAGAAATGTTAATTATCAAAAATGTATCTGCTTCTTGTGGATGTACCATTCCTGAAAAACCTGAAGAGCCAATTGCACCTGGAAAAACTGGTAAAATAAAAGCTACATTCGACAGCAAAGGTAGAGCTGGTTTAAATCAAAAAGCAATTACAGTTGTCGCTAATACTAAAGAGACAGTCCACACCTTACTATTTGATGTGGAAGTCAATAATCCTCAATACGCCAAATAACAAACAAACAAATATGATGCAAACATTTTTTCTTCAAGCACAACCAAATGCAGGTATTATGCAACTTGTCCTTTTAGGGGGTATGGTTTTGGTGTTTTATTTTTTCATGATTCGTCCACAATCTCAGAAAGCAAAAAAAGCAAAGAAATTTCAAGAAGACCTTCAAAAAGGTGATAAAGTTGTTACGATTGCCGGTATTCATGGTATTGTAAACAAAGTAAACGACGACAGTACAATTCAAATTGAAGTTAGTCCAGGTTCTTTCATTAAAATTGAAAAATCTGCAATCAGTCTTGAATGGAGCGAGCAGCTAAACAAAGCAGCCACTAAATAATTGAAGCCCAAACAAAAAAGCCCCGAACATCTCGGGGCTTTTTTGTTTACTTTTGGATATGCTTAAAATCGGTCTAACTGGTGGTATTGGATCTGGTAAATCGACAGTGGCTAAAGTCTTTGAGACTTTGGGAATACCTGTGTACAAAGCTGATGATGAGGCAAAACGTTTAATGGCGACTCATCCAGTCTTAATTCATCAAATCAAAGAACATTTTACAGACCAAGCCTATCAAGATGGCCAACTGAATAAGTCTTATTTATCAGCAGTTGTATTTAATAATAAAAAACAATTAGAATTACTCAACAGTCTTGTCCATCCCTTCACCATCGAAGATGGTAAAGCATGGATGCAGAATCAAAAAACACCTTATGCTATAAAAGAAGCTGCGCTTATTTTTGAAAGTGGCAGTCAGGGCGATTTCGATCTTATCATTGGTGTTTATGCTCCAGAAACACTAAGAATATACAGGACAATCCAAAGAGACAAAACGGATAAAGACAAAGTGAAATCCAGAATGGCAAACCAAATCAAAGAGGAAATAAAAATGAAACTCTGCGATGAAGTTTTGATCAACAATGAACAACAACTACTGCTACCGCAAATCATTGCTTTACATGAGAAATTATTAGCAATCGCAAAAAATCAATAGATGGTAGAATTTCCTGCTCTAGCAGATCATGTGCTGATATGGGTTTTTGGAATCATACTACCCTTTATGTCCGGTTTACAAAGTCAGCAACTTTCCGGATCCATTCAATTTAATGAATACACCAGAAGAAAACTGTATCTCAGTAATAGCTTGATGTTGGGCATCGCAGGTTCAATCATCTTAGGGCTTTGGTTATTCAAGCAGCGTAGTTTTGATGCATTGGGATTTAGGCTTCCTCAACTTGAAAACCAATACATCACCGTTTCAACCTTAATAATCGTTTTTATAATTGGTTACGCACTTGACCTATATATCAGTGCTAAAAAAATGAACTCACTAAAAGAAAGTGAAACTTGGTTTGAAAGATCTTCTTTTCTTCCAGAAAAAATCAAAGAACTACCCTCCTATATTGTGCTTTGTTTGTGTGCAGGTATTTTTGAAGAGATCATTTACAGAGGCTTCATGGTCACCTATTTCTTACCCTTAATGGGAAATGAAAACGACATTCCTTGGATGGCCATTTTTGCACCCTCTGTTTTATTTAGTCTAGCCCATACTTACCAAGGATGGAGTGCTGTAATCAAGATTTTTATTTTCTCTCTATTACTGGGCATCATCTTTATCCTTACTAAAAGCATCTATCCCACCATGGTCCTTCATTTTCTGATCGACCTCATTAGTGGGATAGTGGCTATGCTTCAATTCCAAAAGAAAAATTAATCCATTTCACTGCATCCAATAGGTGCTCCCGGAGGAGGTACGGCGTGAAGAGTTGGTTTTGCTTTTTCAGGTGATTTATATCTTTCAAGCGCAACATCGAGATGTGCTTTATAAGTTGCATTATCTGCAGATTTTTTTGCATTTTCCAACCATGCTTTCAATCCGTTAACTGACGCTACAACACTTGCTTTCGCAGGGAAAGAAAGCCTCTCATCAACACTTGCTGCAAGCATGTATGTCAGCAACAATTGTTCATTTTGCAATTGAATAGCCGCTTCAATACCCGTTCTGCGTTTTGCTTTAAATGTTGCAGCAACCAATGCATCAATCATTTGACTGTATCCATATCCACCTGCAAATTCATGTTGCACCAAACGATTGATTCTTTCTGGATGAAAGAGAAAAGATAAGGGCATATCTGCTGCTGCTTCGGCTGGTGCAAGTTCATCAAAAGACAAACCTGTTTTCTTTTTAAACAATTCACGTGTGAATTCATAACCAGCAGGACGAGGAGGAATCAGCGAAGTTATAGATACAGGTAATTTCAGGAACGATGGATCCATACATTCCAAAATCACTTTCATTGCTCTCTCCTGTTGTGCTGCTGAAACCGGAGCTGTAACCATTTGTCCATCTCCTTTCAAAGCATAGTTATAATTTAAACCACCAACAACTTTAGTTGCTGCTTCTAATTGATAACGATGATGAAAATAAACTGGAACCAAAACATCTTCTAACATAGCCATGGGCGTTCCAGTAGGAATAGATTGTAACCCAAACTGCGACAAAGCTTTTTCTCTTACTTTGTTCATTCTCTCTAATTCTACAACTGGGTCTAATCCATTATCCCATAAATGCGCTTCAGGATGCATGCCACCTGGAGCACGTGCATCGCGATCACTGATGAATTTCAAACCGCGTTTGGCTGCATCAGTTAAAATTTTATTGAGTGCTGCTTCTTCATTCTTGCTATTTCTCAAATCAGCATATCCCCAGGTAATAGCTACTTTATCCCACTCTCCAATTTTGTTATCATAGGCACCTGCTAAATCTACTTCGCCCTTTTTATTCAAACTCACAATAGGATGAGGATAGTCCATAACACTTGAACGATCAACAACACTAGCAGAATAATTATGCATCAATCCAAGTGTATGTCCAACTTCATGTGCTGACAATTGCTCAAGACGTTCAATCGACATCTTCAACATAGGATCATCTTTCATTTGTTTACCATTGAAAGGTGATAACAATCCTTGTGCAATCATATAATCCTGACGAACACGCAAAGAACCCAATGATACCTGACCCTTGATGATTTCTCCAGTACGCGGATCTACCACACTTGCTCCGTAACTCCAACCTCTGGTAGAACGATGCACCCAATTGATCATATTGTAACGAATATCCATTGGATCACATGAATCAGGAAGCACCTTTACTATGAATGCATCCTTAAACCCTGCTGCTTCGAAGGCCTGATTCCACCACGCTGCTCCTTTCAACAAGGCTGAGCGAATAGGCTCTGGTGTTCCATTGTCTAAATAATACACGATGGGTTTTACTGGTTCACTCATTGCAGCTGAAGGATCCTTTTTCTCAAGGCGATGTCTGTTGATTACATATTCTTCAATGGGTAAAGAGACTGAAGAACTGTAGTTGTAATAGGATGTATTGTTAAAACTAGATCTTGGATCAAACTTGCGTGGTTGGTAATTGTTGTCGGGTAACTGCACAAAAGAATGGTGCATGCGCATGGTAATGGCTTCTGTTGATGGAGCGACTGCTTGTACATAACTTCCCGCAGATCCATCGGAATTGACAAAAGTTATGCTTGCCTCAAGTTCTGTATTCAAAGGAAAGTTCTTACAGGTTGGCAAGTATAAAGCCGATCTGGATTTATCAATGGTATAAACACCTTGCTGCATTCTTCTGATTCTGTTCGCAGCTTGCATGGCATCTCTGGTGAGGAACTCAGTGGCATCCACTAAAACTGAACTACCTGATTCCGCTTCTGCTGTGAATCCCCAAATAGTTGATTGCGCAAAAGACTGCTCAACCGCAATTCGCTCTCTTTCTGATGGTGAAACTGCTCTATAGGCGTAGTTAGGTTCAGTTAACATCACCTTCTTTCCTACCTTGGAAAATTTTACAATTCTGCCTCCTCCTAATAAACCTCTGTCCAAACCAATATCATTTGAACCTAATCCAGCAGGCAATGACATTACATAAAGGATCTCTGTATCGAGCTTATCGACTTCCAACAAAATTTTTCCGTTCTGAATATCTAGATAATAGGGCAAGAATCCTTCTACTTTTTTCATCCCCTTAGTCTTCTCTTCAATAGAGGGCAAGGGTTGTGCAAAAAGAAATACAGGAAGTGCTAAAACGAGTAGACTAATTATTTTTCTCATATGCTTATTTTATACCAGGTTGTTTAATGGTCATTCCGGTTTCTTTTTTAGATGCATCTACCATGGCCTTTACATCTGCCAATAGTTTTTTAGCATCGTAGACAATACCATCTTTGATAGTATACTTTACGCCACCCTTTCTGGTCAGTTCATTTTTATCATTCAGGTAAACAGCACCAGTACCATAGAGGTATTGTAGGTTTTCTAATGGATTTGCATCAACTACAACTAAATCTGCTAGTTTACCAACTTCAACAGAACCTAAATCCTTTTCTACACCCAAGGCCTGAGCTCCGTTGAGGGTTGCAGATCGGATGACTTCCAATGGATGAAATCCAGCTTCTCTCAAAAGTTCCAATTCGCGTATGTATCCAAATCCATAGGTTTGATAGATAAATCCATTATCAGATCCAGAAGTAACTCTACCACCTTTGTTTTTATACTCGTTGATAAAGCTCATCCAGATTCTGTAGTTCTCCTTCCATTGCACCTCTTGCTCTGTACCCCAATTGAACCAATAGGAACCATGAGATTCGCGATTAGCTTCGAAGAATTTCCATAGTGAAGGCAAGGTATATTCATCGTGCCATTCTAATCTTCTAGTTTTATGTAAATCTCGATTGGCTTCATATATATTGAAAGTTGGATCCAATGTAAAATCGAGTTCAAGCAATTTACCCATCACAGTATTCCATTTTTCAGAACCCTGTTTTGCTGCTTGTTTCCAAAGCTTTCCAGCTTCTTCAAAACGATGTTGTTCATTGGAATAATTATACCCCAAAGGATAATCTTGAATAGTTGATTTCTCCAGCAAAGCTTCAGGCAATCCGTACCAATGCTCCATCGATGTTAATCCCGCTTCTGCTGAATGCATCACATTCCATCTTGCGACATCCATTTGAGCATGGTGCATACAAGAACGGAGTCCAAGTTTTTTGTTTTCTCTCAATGCTGCATCCATAATGGCTGGTGCTGCACCAAAAAACTTAATGCCATCTGCTCCTTTACTTGCATTCTCTCTCACCCACTCAATTGCTTGTTGTGGGTTATTTACACCTCCTTTAGCTCCTTGTCCGAATGCTGTATAGGCATAGATACGAGGAGCAGTAATTTTGTTAGAAAGGCTTTTTTGTTTTTGGTCGAGAACCCAATCCAATCCATTGCCACATGATGGATCACGAATGGTGGTTATACCATGTGCCATCCAGAGTTTAAATACATATTCAGCAGGTGTGCCTTGGGATGTACCACCAATATGTCCGTGCATATCAATGAAACCCGGCAGGATATACATGCCTTCACAATTAATCTCTTTTCCGCCTTCTTTAAGTTTTGGACGGGATGATTCTTTTATTGCTAAACCAGGATAGCCAACATTTCTAATAGCTACAATGCGGTTTTGTTCGATGACAATATCGACTGGTCCAACGGGTGGTGCACCAGTTCCATTAACAAGTGTTGCTCCACGCAATATCAACTGCGTCCATGGACCAGCTCCATCTATCTTCTCAGGTGCTTTTTTGATCTGTGCACTTGAAACCAGTGTTGAAAAAACAGTAAGAAAGAATAAAATGATCTTTTTCATCATTGCTTGTTTATTTAGACAAATTACAAAAATTGTTTGTTTTCTTTGTGGTGAACATGAAGATTGAATTCTGGAGCATAGGCAAGCCTCATGATAAGTCGATAAAAGACGCCATTGAAGATTACACTTCAAGGCTTAAAAAGTATTGTCCAGTTTCTTGGGAAATCATTCCAGTACCGAAAAACGCCGCTATGATGGGCGAACTGGATCTCAAAAAAATGGAAGGCAAAATGATCATGGATTGGCTTGAAAAAGATACCGTACTCATTGCCCTTGATGAACATGGTAAAGAAATGGACTCTATTGAATTATCCTCCTTTTTGATTAAAAAGGGCAACATGGGGTCCAGGAAGCTTGTTTTCCTCATTGGTGGAGCCTTTGGCATTGATGAGGTTGTCTTAAAACGAGCAGATCATATTTGGTCGCTTTCCAAACTTACATTCCCCCATCAACTGGTAAGATTGATTTTAGCAGAACAGGTCTACAGGGCATACACGATCATCAAAAATGAAAAATACCATCACCGATAAAAATAATTGAATGACCATTACAGGATTAATCATACTACTGACTGCTTTAATTTCTTGGATTGCTTTTAGTAAACCACAGGTCAAAGAAGATTTGTTGTTCTGGCCTTACCAAATCAAAAGAAATGGTCAATGGTATAGGTTTATCACCCATGGCGCTTTGCATGCCGATACGCTTCACCTGATTTTCAACATGGTCTCATTTTATTCTTTTGGTGCTGCATTGGAAGACTATTTATTCTCCTTCATTTTTGGTGAAACCTCTAGAGCCATGTTAGCAGTTTTATACATCACTGGAATTGTATTTGCTGTAATACCAGATTATATCAAACACAAAAACAATATCAGTCATCGTTCCTTAGGTGCTTCAGGTGCAGTATCTGCCGTCGTTTTTGCAGCCATCACCATTCAACCTACCATGCCCATCATGTTCTTCTTTATTCCCTTCAAGATCCCAGGATGGGCATTTGGTATAGCTTTTTTAATTCTCTCAGCTTCTCTTGCAAAAAAAGGAGGTGGAAACATTGGGCACAATGCGCAT
>Ga0208788_1001550_pt1 | contig 11069 bp, 7 predicted proteins | sample Wag4_2014_7_11_3_FD_187363 | JGI IMG/M metagenome (GOLD analysis project Ga0208788, IMG submission 187363) | Fresh water mixed with fracking chemicals microbial communities from Ohio, USA - Utica-2 Time Series FC 2014_7_11 (SPAdes) (version 2) ... | reverse complement strand
GGGTGTGGCAACCGGTCGCCCCAGTTCCTCGGCAATGCGCACCACGCGCGCCACCAACTGCGCGTTGCTCACTGCCAGTTCACCCCGCCGATAATACAAGTTATCCTCGAAGCCGACCCGCACGTGTCCGCCCAGCATGATTGCAAGCGTCGCGAGCGGCAGTTGGTGCGCACCGATACCCGCAACGGACCACGTGCACAAAGGTGGCAATTGATCCACCAGAAACATCAATTGACGCAAACCGCCTGTCATGGCGCCCGGCACGCCCAACACAAAATCGAAGTGCAACGGGTGTGCCAAAAAGCCCTGTTTGACCAGTCGCAAGGCATTGGTGACCATCCCGGCCTCAAACACCTCAATCTCGGGTTTGATACCAAGGTGCCGCAGCGTGGTGGCCAGTTCTTTCAGGAAGGTGGGGCTGTTCATGAACACGTCATCACCAAAATTCACCGTGCCGCAGGTGAAAGACGCCATTTCCAGCTCACGTGATAACTCGAGGTGGTGCAGGGGAGCCAGACGTTCGGCCGTGGTGGCTGTCACGGCGCCACCGGTGGAAATCTGCAAGATGGGGTCGCACACCGCACGAATCCTGCGGGCGATCGCCAGAAAGCGCTCCGGATCCTGACTTGGTTGCCCATCGTCCGTACGGGCGTGCAAATGGATCACGCTCGCGCCGGCCTCAACGGCCTGAATCGCAGCCACTGCGATTTCCGCAGACGTGTAAGGCACGTGTGGGTTGTCGTGTCGCATGACTTCCGCGCCCACCGGCGCACACGTGATAATCAATTTATCCACTCAACCACCCCCTGGTCTTGATCTCAGCGAATCCGCAAAGTCATGCTCCCTGGCTGCCGGGGCCGCAACCCGCCGTTGCCCGGAAACAAAAACTGCAGGGCACCACCAACGCGCCTGGCCCAACACTGTTCGCTGTGTGTGCCTTTGGGATCGCTCACCCAGCGCAAATTGACCCCTTCTTCAAAGCCTTGCTGCTTGAGCAGATCCACCATGGACGCCGCCACTTTGTAAAAGTCCCGCTTCGGGTGCACGCGTGCCGTTTCCAGTTCGCCACAATCCAGATAAACTCGCGCACGGGGGGGAGGCTGCGAGGCAACGTAACGAAAAATCTGACTGCGGGCGAACCAGAACGCAGGGGACAGAGCCGCCACCTTTCCAAAAATCAGCGGGTAACGATAAGCCGCAAACAAGGCGGTCAAACCGCCCAGGCTGGACCCACCAATCGCCGTATGCTCGGGCTCGCTGAGGCTGCGATAATGGGTGTCAATATAACTTTTGAGATCACCGGATACCCACCGCATAAACGCGTACCCCTCACCACGCGCGCCAAAACGCTGGTCTCGCCAGGGCGATTGCTCACTCACCCGATGTTCGCCGCCATTGTAAATGCCGACCACAATCAAGGGTGCCAGTTTGCCCTCCGCAATCAGGCGATCGCAGGTCTCATCGACACACCACTCCATATTAAAAGCGGTCGATGCATCAAACAGATTCTGACCATCGAAGAGGTACAATACCGGGTAACGCTCATCGGGCCGTTCATGATACTGCGGCGGCAAATACACGACCACCTCGCGCGAACGCCCCAGGGCCGGAATGGGCATCGGTGGCAAAACCGTTACATCCGTTCCACGTAAGCGACGTGGCGTCGCACGGGATGCCTGATCACGCCAATGAGGCACAACGTGCTCCACAACCTGGTCACCCACCACCCGCAAAAGCCGATTCTCGTTCTCAATGCCGCGATCATCCACTTCAACCGTCAGCCAGCTGCCGCGATTGAACTTGTAAGCCAGTTGCGACCCCACTGGCAACTCCAGCTTGAGCTCAAACCGACCCGGCGAGACTTCGTGCATCAAACCGGACTTCTGCGCCAGCTTCCAGTCATTGTGACTGCCAACCAGAAACACCCGCTGACCCTTCGGCGTGGTGGATGCAGTCAACCGAAAGGTCACCACACATGTCGCCATATGGTCCGCCTCCTCTTGACCTGTTCAATCCCTGCCTCTTCTAGATACCATACCACCTCGCATCCCACGTGTGATAAACACCGCTTTTTACGGACCCCATACAACCATCAAACCACGGCCAAGCCATCCGACCAAATGCTAGAATGACCCAACCAACCAAGGCGAATCGATGGAGGAGGGCAGTGATGATCCTGTCAGAGAAGACCTATTTGCTGAAAAGCGAACCGCATGTGTACAGTTTCGACGATTTCGAGCGGGAGGGTCAAACGGCTTGGGACGGCGTGCGCAATCACCTCGCCATGCGGCACCTCAAAGCCATGGCCGTGGGGGATCACGCGTTCATTTATCATTCCGGAAATGAGCGACGCGTCGTGGGTTTGGCCGAGGTCATCGGAGCGGCCAGACCGGACCCTGGAGATCCGAGCGGCAAATTCGTTTGCGTCGATCTCAAATGCGTCAAACGCCTCACACACCCTGTACCGCTCTCAGCCTTCAAAGCCGCGAACTGGAACGAGTTTGAACTCGTCCGGATGTCTCGTCTCAGTTGCATGCCCGTGCCAAGTGACATTCGAGACTGGACCATAGCCCAATCCGAAATCGCCCGCTAAAACACCCCTTTTGAGACGTCGTAAAACGCGATGCCTATTTGGCTAAGCATCCGCTTTGAACGTGAGCTCCCACAATCGTGAGGGCTCACCAACTCCCAGCGAAAAAAGGATTGTGATGCCGTTCCAGCCCCACCGTCGTCAACGGTCCATGGCCTGGCGCGATCACCACCCCATCCTCCAAGCCAAAAATCACGTCCCGATTATCGCGCAGCGCCGTGTGATAATCGTGCAAGCCACCGCCAATCGAACCTGCAAACAAAGCGTCACCCACCACGACCACCCGGGGCGATCGCCCGGACACCACGTAAGACAGCCCGCCAACAGTATGCCCACTGGTTCGATGCGCGACAATCTCCATTGACCCGCACGAAAACGTGTGCCCCGCAGCAATGGGCACCGCACCCGTGAGCGGCTCAGCCTCGCTGACATACGCACTCGCCCCGGTCACCGCCTGTAAAGCAGCCAATTGCCCCACATGATCACCATGTGTGTGCGTGAGCAAAATGTGCGTCAATCGCAACTGACGCTCCTCAAGCGCCGTCAACATCGGCTGCGCATCCGCGCCCGTGTCAAACGCCACGGCCTCACCAGTCGCGTGATCCCAAATCAGATACGCATTGACCACAAATCCACGATACGTACTCGCACAAACCAACAAAAACTCAGGGGCCTTTACACACGGGTTGTACGCATCGCTCGCAATCGCCAACAAGCTTTCAGAATCCAAACCCAACACACGCGCAATTTTGGACAAACCGATCGCATCAAGCTGCCCACCAAGCAAACCCGCAAAATCGGCGGCGGTAACACCCGCGGCCTGACACACCGCCTCGCGCGACAACCCGCTGCCACGCCAAGCCTTCAACAGGATATCGTTGAATTGGTCCTCCAAAACATGGGTCAACATGTTCAACTTGCCCCTTCAATGCGTCAAATGTTAAAATTAGTTTATATAATGATGATAATAGTGTAAATCATTAAGGAGCGTATCGTGCGTTGGTTGCAGTTGGGTGTTTGTTTGGTACTGGCTGGCTGCGGCGCGTTTGGAACGGCGCAGGGTATCGACAGGCAAAGCGGCCGTATGGGTGTTCGAAACGCGAATGGGGAGTGGTGGGTCAAGCTTGATCGCCAAACGTCCGCGCGCGACTTGTTGGGTGCGTTCGAGAATGCCGGTTATCGCATGGTGCTCAATTCGACCGAACCGATCATGCGGTTGGGATGGTTGCGTCTCAGGTCGTCGGTCAAACAGGAGCAATCCCCGCTTGCGAGCATTCCCGGGGTCTTGGCGGTCGAAGAGGGCCGCACGTTCAAGTTGTCGGACTTTGAGGCCATTCAACGCACAAAGGATGAGCGGCCCGACACCGTGTCCTATAATGACCCTGAGGCGCGATGGCAGTATGCGTTGTTAAGAATGTTTGTGTCAGATGCTCACGCGGTGACGCAGGGGTCGCCGCAAATGTTGGTGGGCGTGCTCGACACGGGCTGTGACGTCAGCCATCCAGATTTCAAGGACCGGGAAGGACGCACTCGCATTGTGACCGGACGGAATTGGATGGATAACATCACCGATGTGACGGATCGCCAAGGGCACGGGACTCACGTGACGGGCATTGTCGGCGCCAGTGCAAACAATGGTGTCGGAGTGGTGGGCATGGCGCCCCGTGTGAGTGTACTTGCCGAGAAGGTTTTCAATGACAAGGGTGAAGCGACATGGGTGAGTGTGGCCAATGGGTTAGTCCATGCGGTAGATCAAGGTGCGAAAATCATTAACTTGAGTCTGGGTGACACCTACAGTTCGGGCGTCCTGGAAGACGCCGTCAAGTATGCGTTGGCGCGCAACGTGGTGGTTATTGCGGCCTCCGGCAACAATGGGCAAGTGGATCCAAACATTTATCCGGCCTCGTTGCCCGGTGTCATTGCGGTTGGCGCAACCGACAAGAAAGACGAACGGGCCAGTTTTTCGAATCAGGCCAAGTGGCTGGCACTGAGCGCGCCAGGCCAAGGTATTTTCTCAACCTTCCCCGTGCCGCTTGGCAAGTTCACCTACGGTTACGCCTCCGGGACCTCCATGGCGGCGCCCCATGTCGCGGGTATTGTTGCCCTCATGCGTGACAGGTATCCAACTTGGACCGTACCGCAATTGCGTGCCCGCCTCCTTCAGTCGGTCGATGACCTGGGTGCACCGGGATTCGATCCGGCGTTTGGTCACGGCCGGCTCAACGCACGCAAGGCCTTGTCCTAAACGCCCCAAGTTACCAAGCACGTCGTCAGCCCAAGTGGGCTGCGACGTGCTGGCATTGCAAACCGGGGTTGTACGGTGGTTGCCTGTTATACAGTGACGCGTCGGTTTTTGTTCAAAACTTGTCTATACAGATTCCTATTAATCAGGGATCAACTGGAAGCTTGTGACGTGACCAGCGACCGACGCAGGGTCACATTAGAAGTGCTCGGATGGCTCTTTGTCAGTCAGAATCTGTATAGCAACCTCAAAGCATCAGCAACTGACTCGCTGTTTTTGAATAGCAGCCAAAATTTGCTCACCAGTCAACGCGTTTTTGTATAATCGGGGATTTAAAGAACGGGCGTGACACCGGGGTTGTCGGCGGCGCGGATCGCATGCCACATCAGCGGCCGATTCGCACCCCAAAATGCCGACAAGCGTGAAGCATCCGGCATGAACCCATCCGACCAACTTCCGACTTCGACCGTATACGCCAAGGTCCCCAATTTGGCATGCGCCCAATCGACATCATCACCACTGTTCAGATACATCTTGGATCCTTGGTAGGCATCATAGCCGGCAAGTTTTCCCAACTGCTGACCCAATCTGGCCAGCCGGGGATCGGCAGGCGGCTCATCTTTATGATCCCAAGGCCACATCACCACATTACCGTAACTGTGATAAGTCAGATAAATAATTGGTCGCGTCCTGCTTAACAAATCACGCATGGCTTGCGTTTCAGGCTCTGAAAAGGGTGCACTACCGCGGAAAGTGTCTGCTTCTTTATTGCCCGAGTCGCCGACCGTGCCCCAGGCAATGTCGTAGTTACGGTTGAGATCGACCCCCACGCGCCGTCGCCCACCGGTGTCGTTGTTGGCATTCTTGCGCCAGTCAGCGCCAGCCAGTGCACGGCCGTAAGCATCGGGATTCACCAAGGGTATCAGCCAGACGTCCCGGTCATTGAGCGTCTGCGTGATGGCATCGTCCTGGCCGTAATTGAGCACCAGGTGCTCCGCCATACGCAAGACCAATTCTGGCGTAACAATCTCACGGGCATGATGGCAACCGGCGATGACTACCACGGGTTTGCCAGGATTTTTGACCAGATGGAGGGCCCACAAGTCGCGATCCGCCGCCTTCCGGGTTTTTTCCCACGAATCGCCCACATCCACCAAGGTGGCCAGTTCCGGCCGCAGCGCGGCAAGCTCCCGCAGGCGACTCAGAATCCGGTCATAATTGCGATAACTTGGATCGGCCTGTTTGAATGCTTGCCGCTGTGGCCCCCATTGCACGACAATGCCCAAGCGACGTGCGAGCTCAGCCTGCGCCGGCGTCAATGCCCCCTTCGCGCGCGCCTGACGCGGCAGGACACTCCAAAGATCAGCCCCCGCCTCAACCAAGCGGGTCAATTGATCACGTGTCGCCCCAAGAAGCGTTGCCTCACGGGTCCCGTCCATGCGTGCACGCGTTGCACCTTGTTCCGCCGTGGTCACCAGGGGCGATCGCACCTGCGCACACCCCACCACCAACAACATCGCCAACAATCCACGCGTGCGCCGAAACCGTGACACCTTGACACCCCTCCACCAATTCCGTCTACACATGAACGCAAAGGTCAAGTGTCATCTTAACTTAAATTTAAATTTACCTCAAGTCAGGAGCAAAACGACCAATCGGTAGGGAGCAACGAGCACAACATGCGCATCAAAACACCCAATATTCCGCCTGAAGTCCATGCTGTTGCCGTTGACATACGGTGCATATCGTTTGGTTCCATTGGCTTACAGAACCCCAAGCAAGACGAAAAGCGTGCCGGTTCAAACCCAACCTGTGTGATGACTGGTCGGGTTTGAGGACGGACGCGGTAGCCTGCAAGGCGTTTGCTACCATACGCCTGCAACACAAGTTTCACCCCGCCGGGCGCACAAAAAAACCCCTTGGACAAGCGTCCAAGGGGCGTTGAATACCCTTTTAGTTGGCGACTGCCTCCTGTGCCTGAGGAGCTGCGAGAACGGCTTCTGCATCCAGTTCATCCGCTCCGTCAAGATCAGGATTGACCGGCGCTTCTGCAGCGGCCGCCGGCGCGGCTGCGGGCTGGGCCACTGCCTGCTGCTGGGCTGCACCCAGTGCTGCCTGCATTTCACGCAAGGCCTTGTCCGCTTCATCCGCCGCGGCAAATCCTTCCCGATTCGCGGCAGCAAGCTGGGCCTGGGCTGCTGCATCAGTTGCGGCAGGTGGCGCCGCCACGGCTTGCTGTGCAACAGCATTGGCGTTGGCCGTTGCCGCCTGCAAGCCCTGCTGGGCGGCCTGAGTACCAGCGGCAGCGGGTTGAGGCTTACCACCAATCGGAGGCGCGACCGGGGGTTGTGCGGGACCCATCAGCATCTTGCGCAGATCCACATACATCCGATGTTCCTTGAGCGACCACTTGCCATCAGCCAAGAAGAGGTTGCGGATGGTATCCAACAACTTCATCTGCTTCAAGCGTGCACCGGGCGCCGGTGCCTGCGCCGCACCACCCACAGGGGCTTGGGCTTTGCGATCACCATCGCGACCCTTCAGGAACTCCATCAAGTCAACCTTACCATTCTTGTCAAGGTCATACTTCTTGACATCAGCCTTCAGTTCCTTGCCATCAATGACGTTGTCATCATTGGCGTCCAGCTTGTCAAACGCCTCTTTGTCACCCTTGACCTCAGCCGTGTCGCCCTTGCCAGGACCAGCACCGCCAATTGGGTCACCACCGAATAGATTCTCTCCAGGCTTCGTCCGCCACGCCTCAATGAACTTGTCTACAGCGGCCTTGTCCTTCGGACTTCCCATCACCTTGCCATCGCGGCCCACCAGGTCATTCGCCGCATCCTTATCCGCATCAAAATTGCCGAGGGACCCACGAACTTCACCATCCTTGCGGTTCGGACCAATCTCACCCGCCACGTCAATGTATTTATCCCGCTGACGGATATCCACACGGTCACCTGCCGGCGATTTAATCGTGTATCCATCTTTGGTGTTGGCCACACTGCCGCCATCAGGCAACTTGAAGTTCTCGCCTTCCGCCAAGGTCTTCGGCTTGCCATTGATGGTCAAGATCTGCGTCAAACCGTTGTAGGCCACCGTATCCTTGCCTGCCTTCACCGCTGCAGCATGGTTCACCGTCGCGTTAGGCCACCGACCCGACTTGTCCTTGCCTTGAACCGTCTGCAACTCGAAATCGCCCGACGCACTACGCGCCTTGAGGAAGTTGCCTTCCTTCATGTTATCGAACTTGCCCCCATCACCCGTCGTCTCGTGAGGATCACCCACCGAACTGAACGTGCGACCGTTCACAACCGCCTGGCCATAATCCCAACTCGGTCTGTTCGGGCTCGCACCACCAACGGGATTCGCTGCATCGGACTTAGCAGCACCACCAACGGGATTCGCTGCACCGGACTTAGCAGCACCACCAACGGGATTCGCTGCACCCGGCTGTCCCAACATCGTACGAAGATCCTGGAACATCTTCATTTCGTTTTGACTGAGATCACCGTCGCCAATGAACTGTTCAAACAACTGATCCAGAACATTGAGTTCTTTCATATCAAGGTTGACTTGATCAATTTTAACATCGGCCGGTGGCAGCACCTGTGCGGCCGCTGCCTTGTTTTCATCTTTAACCACGGCCGGCGCTTTCGCCTCCGCAGCAACCGGTGCCTTCACTTCAGGGGCTGCCGCCGCTGGTGCAGCAACGGGTACCGCAGGCGGTGCAAGGGGCGTTGTTACACCTAAGTTCGGGTTCTGATTGATGGTCATTAAAGGGTTCCTTCCTCGCTCGAAAACCGCTCCGCCCACTCTCTTCTCATTCGTCACGTCACACGCAACGCCTCTTTTATTCCATACGCAAATGTGCCCCGCTTCCTTCGCGATTTAACAATCACTTGATGAGAACGTTAAGCAATTTAATAAAATCTGCGCGATCGCTTCCATGCTTACCGGAGTAAATTAAACTAAATTTAACGAAAGAAATAACTTTATTCAAGCCATAAATATAGTGCAGAAATTGCCTTGCACAGCGTTATAATGTCACAGGGAGATTGAATATTATGGGCAACGTTGCCATTCAAGCCGGTGCACCCGTCGCGTTTTTGAAAAAAGAGACTGGTATCCAAAGGAACACAGCATCCGTTGTGGCTTCAGAGCGTCCCGTGGATTCGCTTTCGGTGTCGAGGCGTGAGAAAGCGGATTCTGCGAACAAGCCTAAAGTGGTGCGAAATGCAGCCATTGGTGCGGGTGTTGTGCTGGCGGCGTTTGGCGCTGATATCCTTTTCTCTAACGCCAGCCGGTTTGCCCCAGGTTTGATCGGGCGCGCTTTTCTCCAGACGCCGGCGGGGCTCGCGATCATTGCAGGATTGGGTGCCATCGGGGCGACAATTGGGGCCAACTGGCATCGTTTGACGGGCAACGGCGGCAAATAGCCGGTCTGTCAAGCGGTTGGCCCGTGTGTTCATCAGAGCCGAGGCACAGGGCTGGTCCGACGATTGACTGATTGCGCATCTCACGTCGTAGTCACGCGACATTCAAGACGATTTGAGTTTGTCGATAACAATTGATCAGGGTTCTTTGACCGAGCGACAAGCACTGATCGAAGAACCCTGATCGAAAAATTGAAAAAAACCAAGTGGGACGGCCACTCAAGGCCGTCCCGCGAACCGTGTTACCTGGCCACTGGCTGATTGGCCGCAGCCAAGGCTGCTTGCACTTCACGCAATGCCGCATCTGCATCACCTACCAAGGCCTCTCCTCGCTGGTTGGCTGTTGTGAATTGGGCTTGGACACCCGCGTCAGGCGCTGCGGGAGGCGCCGCCGCTGCTTGCTGCACGAGCGCATTGGCGGCAGCCGTCGCTGCCTGCAACCCCTGTTGGACAGTTCGAACCCCGGCGTTACCGTCTTGCCGTGGCGCGGTCGCTTGTGCCTGGTTGACGCCCGCCGGTCGCGCCACCGCAGCGGCTTCCGCATCAAGCAGGGCCTTGCGAATGGACGAGTACATCGTCTGGTCCTGGGGCGACCACCGACCGTCCTGCAAGAAGAGATCACGCAAGTTGTTCAACACTTCCAACTGTTGACTGGTGGGTAACTTGGTGTTTGGCAGTGACTTCTTGGCAAACTCTTCAAGACTCAGCGTCCCGTCCCGGTTGGTGTCCAGGCGTTGCCATTCGTTGGCCTTCTGCTCACTGAGTCCAATTGTCAGTTCATTCTCAAAACCCTGCCACTCGTGCATTTGCAGCTTTCCATCTTTATTACGATCGAGCTGCGCGAACCTTCCTTTCGTATCGGCATCCGGACCGGGCTGCGGAGTCGGTTTGGGATTGGGTGCAGGCTGCACCTCATCCATGCGCTTCTTGACGTATTCCCGCAGCGTGGTGCCGTCTTTCAACAATCCGTCTTTCTTGTTTTGGGTGTCTTTCGCCACGAACTCACGCCCCGCCACCGCAAGCGCCGCATAATTGACCTTCGGGTCGAAATCGCCCCGCTTCTTGGCTTGCGCCACCAAGTATTCCTGCAAGCTGATGCCCTTGGCGCCATCCGTGTTGAATTCCTGGAACGGAGCGGCTTTCTTGCCGTAGATCACGCCATCATTCTTGCCATCCATTTGCATGAACGTGAGCATATCCGATACGGATTGATCAAGGTTGAACGGCTTGGCCGGACCGGGCGCCGGTGCCTGCGCCGCACCACCCACAGGGCCTTGGGCCTTGCGATCACCATCGCGACCCTTCAGGAACTCCATCAAGTCAACCTTGCCATTCTTGTCAAGGTCATACTTCTTGACATCAGCCTTCAGTTCCTTGCCATCAATGACGTTGTCATCATTGGCGTCCAGCTTGTCAAACGCCTCCTTGTCACCCTTGACCTCAGCCGTGTCACCCTTACCAGGTCCTGCGCCACCAATCGGGTCTGCCCCAAACAGATTCTCTCCAGGCTTCGTCCGCCACGCTTCAATGAACTTGTCAACCGCTGCTTTGTCCTTCGGAGCGCCAATCACCTTGCCATCACGGCCCACCAGGTCATTCGCCGCATCCTTGTCCGCATCAAAATTACCGAGGGACCCACGGACCTCACCATCCTTGCGGTTCGGACCAATCTCACCCGACACGTCAATGTACTTGTCCCCTTGACGGATATCCACACGGTCACCTGCCGGCGATTTAATCGTGTATCCATCTTTGGTGTTGGCCACACTGCCGCCATCAGGCAACTTGAAGTTCTCGCCTT
>Ga0208788_1001547_pt1 | contig 11093 bp, 10 predicted proteins | sample Wag4_2014_7_11_3_FD_187363 | JGI IMG/M metagenome (GOLD analysis project Ga0208788, IMG submission 187363) | Fresh water mixed with fracking chemicals microbial communities from Ohio, USA - Utica-2 Time Series FC 2014_7_11 (SPAdes) (version 2) ... | reverse complement strand
GAGTGGCCCGGTAGCCGCCGAGCTTGCGTCCATCGACATCCTGCACCGAGCCTTGCACACGCGGCATGCGCACGGCATGGCGCAACTGCACGAGATCTGCCGGCATCTGCACGCGCTGTTCGGGAACATCAGCACCGCACGCAGTGCGCGCGCGCACCAGCAGCTCCAAGTCCGGCTGCACATGCTCGAACAGCGCCACACCGTCGCGCAGCTCGCGCCGCGTGGTGCGCAACACTTCCGGCTCGCTGCCCAAGCGTACGACTTCGACCACGCCGCTGGCACACGGGCCATCCGGGCCCTCCACGCGCACTTGCAAGGTCACACCGCGCTGTCCAGTTACCTTGACAGCTGCCTCCGGCACTTTGCCGCGCGGCAGGACTGTGGCAAGCGCTTGCTGCGGCGCATCCAACTGCACATACAGGTCGGGCCTTCCCAGCAAGGCGCTGAATGCTTCCGGTGCATGCAGCAGCAACGCGCGCCCGTTGCTGGGCCGCAGCACCTGATTGCCGCGCCCGTCTGCAGTGCGCACCACCACGGGCACATCCAGACCCGCGCCCGTAGCATCCGCGACTTCGACCACCAACGGCAGGTCGCGGTACATCGTCAGCTTGAGGTAGCTCGTCTCTTCGCGGCGAAAGCGACGCGAGGTGTAGAGATCACCAAAGCGCGCGTCGATGACCATGCGCCCGGCCTTGCTCGGCACCATGGCCCAACCATTCGCCGCCGTGCGCACTTGATGCGTGACCCGCGCCAAAATCTCGTCATTGTCGCGCTCCCACAGCTGAGGATCCGCGGCCAACAGCGGTTGCAAATCCTCCTCCGTGGCCCATCGCACCACCGCACCGATCACGGCGCTGCCATCGACCCGCAACAAGCTCACGCCTACGCCTTCCTCCTCGGGAGGCACACCAGCAGGCAAAGGCCCGAGCCCGGGGAAGTTGTCCTCGCCCTTGGCAGGAGCAGTACCCGTGCCCGGCAACGAGCCAGCCCCGGACGGAAGCACCTCTTGGGCGCGCGGTCGCAGCTTGGCTGCAGGCGCGGCCTCCAAAGTGGGCTTGGATTCGTGCGCTCCTGCTTGGGCTGCCTGAGCGGCGAGGTCGTTACGCCCGGCATCCGCGAGCGTCACCACGATAGCCAGTAGCAAACACCAGCAGGCCAGTCCCGCCACCATCCGCTTGCTGTGCGCTTTGCCGTCCATGCCTGCCATCGCTGCGGAAGAGGATACCGCGCGGAAGCGTAAAGCCTGCCTTACTACCTACCGCGCCGCGTCAGAAACCCCGGCCGAGCAGGAACTGCACTGCTTGCAGAATCTGCGCGCGCCCGTGGCGTTGGTCAATCTCCAGCACGCGCTCGACACCGCGGCCCACATAGCCATGCACGAGCTTGAAGTCGACGGTCCCCGTGCCGGGCGGCATGTCCACTTGGCCCTCGGCTGTGTCCTGCAAGTGAATGCCGATCATGCGGTCCGCGTACGCATCAAGCCACATGCCTTGCGTAGGCAAGCCCTTCGATTCGCGCACTTGAATGCGGCTGCAATCGTGCCAGTAGGCCAGGCTGTGCTTGGCGAGATCATCGAGGACCCAGCCCACGGCTTGGAAGTTCAAGAGATCCAAGAAGCTGTCGCCGGTCTCGATCGCGATCCGTGTCTGCGGCAACTCGCTCATGACCGTGTGCAACGAGCGACACAGGTGCTCAACCTGGCGTGTGCTCTTCTTCTGGACTTTGTGCACGAGGGTGCGCACTTCTTCGCGCACCTCGTCATCAATGCCTTGTTTGATGATGCGCGCCCGCAGACGATCCGATTCGTCGCGCAGGACTTTGTCTTCGACCTCGCAGCCGCGCACGATCACCGTCGGGCAGTGCAGCTTTTGAGCGAGGCGCACATGGCGACGCAGCGAATTCACCGCGCGTTCGCGCAGTTCGGCATCGAGGCTGCCGAGCTTGGTGCCGCTCATGTTCTCGGCCTTGGGGTCGAGGCAACCGGTGATGATCGCCGACACCACGATGCCGGTTTCGCGCGCCGAATCTTCGAAGCCACCGAGGCTGACCGGTGCTTCCAAGAGTCCCAACTCCATGCGACGGAACCCCATGGCCACGGCCGCGAAGGCCTGGTCCTCAATCGCCTTCAGCCGCGACCCGAAGGTCGTGGTCGCGAGGGCGTAGTCGTTGGGAATGCCGGGTTGGGTCAACACTCTGCTCGAGGTGAGTACAGGGGGCGCCACCTAGGTGACGCGCCAGACAGTGAGTGGGGGTAGGTCTCTGCTCTCAAACCTACTGCCGAAAAGAGCTTGAGGACGGAAGACTGTCCAAGAGCCGGAGTCGGCCGCTGCGCCGAATGCCCTCTAGGGCCGTAGTCCGCAGAGTTGGAGGAGCCGAGCACTTAGCAGGTTCCGTCAGTTTGCGATTCTAGCGTTTGGCCCTCGGGACCCGCATCTGCCGAGGGGGCAGCTACCGGCCTGGGCACCCGCTGGAGGGCCTGCTCCAGCAGCTCCAACCGCACCGGCTTGGATACATAGTCGTTCATGCCGGCCTCCAAGCACGCTTGGCGATCGCCCTCCACCGCGTTGGCGGTCATGGCAACCACATGCGGTTGAGAAACGGCATTCAAAGCCCGGATGCGCCGTGTCGCCTCCATTCCATCCATTTCGGGCATTTGCACATCCATCAGGACCACGTCATAGGCCGTCTGTTCGAGCGCCTCTACGGCTTGCCGACCGTTTTCGACCGCGTCCGCGCTGAGCCCCAGCTTTTGCAGCATGCGCAAGGCCACCTTGCGGTTGATGGCGTTGTCCTCGGCCAAAAGAATGCGCAGGGCACCCAGCGGGCGCTCGTGGTGCCGTCCCTGCGGCAAAGGTGCGCGGGGCCCCTCTTCCAAGAGTTCACGCAGCACCGTTTCCAAGGCCGCGCCCCGGACGGGCGTGGTCAGGCTCGCTGCGGCCTGAATGGAAGCTACTTGGGCGCCTAGGGAATTCAGGGTGATCAAGCGCGCGCCCGTGTGCTTGACGAAGGCCTGCCAGCGCTGTTCCTCGTTGCCCAGCAACGCGCCTTCGCACAACAAGAAATCGAGTGGTTGATCAGCCAGCTGCGTCTGCGCGTCGTCGAGGTCCAGAGCCTGCACGACCCGCAGTCCCAAACGCTCCAACGCCAGGCGCAAGCCCTTGGCCGTGGCTGCATGCCCATCGATCACCAGTGCGTGCCGTCCACGCAAGCCATCGGTGCGATCACGACGCAACACACCCGCAACGGGAGCACTGATGTCAAAGACAAAGGTCGAGCCTTGGCCTTCGGCGCCTTCGACGCGGATGCCGCCGCCGAGCAGTTGCACCAACTGACGCGAGATGACGAGGCCGAGGCCTGTGCCGCCAAAGCGACGCGTCGTCGAAGCGTCCACTTGCGAGAACGACTGGAACAAGCGATCGCGACGATCCTCGGGGATGCCGATGCCCGTATCCGACACGCGGAACTCGAGGCGCCCAGCTTGCGGGCACAGCAGCTCGATGACCACTTCACCCTGTGAAGTAAACTTGACAGCATTGCCGACCAAGTTGACCAAGATCTGGCGCAAGCGCAGCGGATCCGTAACCACCTCCTCGGGGACACTTTCGGCGATGACCGCGGCCAGACGCAGACCTTTCTCTGCCGCGCGCAAGGCCACCACATCCAGTGCTTCTTCCACCACCGAGCGCGGGTCCACTTCGCGCAGATCGACTTCGATACGGCCGGCTTCGATCTTCGACAAATCGAGGATGTCGTTGATGATGGCCAGCAGCGCATCGCCGCTGTTGCGCATGATCTCGACCAATTCGCGCTGCTCGGGCGAGAGGCGCGTATCCATCAGCAAGCCGCCCATGCCGATGACGGCATTCAATGGAGTGCGAATCTCGTGGCTCATCGAGGCGAGGAAGGCGCTCTTGGCGCGGTTCGCTTCCTCGGCGTCCTCTTTCGCGCGCCGCACCGCGTCCAAAGCACGCGTGCGCTCCAAGAACCAACCGAGACGTTCGCCAGTTTGCGCAATGCCATCGACCAAGCGATTGGAGGCCGTCCCCAAGCGCTTGCTGAAGAGGAACAGCACGCCGAAGGTGCGGCCCGAACTCGACACAGGCACCGCTAGGCCAGCGCGCAGTCCCGCTTCCAAGGCAATGCCTGCACGCACGAAGCCTGGGTCACGGCTGACATCCTCGCTCGTGACCGGATCCCCTGTGTCCAACACGCGACCCACGATGGACTCGCCACGCGACAGGCGCAGGAACTTCGAGGCCTCCAAGAAGCGCTCAATGGTCGGATCACAATGCGTGTTGCACGAATGCTTGCGCACCGTGCCGCCTTGACCGTCCTCCAACCACAACTCACCCAGGTCAAAGTCGAGGCCACCACACACGGCGTCCAACAGAGCTTGCGCCGCATGACCTTCATCTTCCGCACGCGCGAGTGCTTCGGACACTTCGATCTGCACGCTTTGCATCGCGGCAACTTCGCGCAACTCGGCGCGCTCTTGTTCCAGCTTGCGCGCCAGCACTTGCGCATCGTCCAACGCCATGTCGCGCGTCTGTAACAGCAGGACGAACTCGGTCACCGGATCGTGAATGGCGAAATCGGCCAGCGTCAGCCCCAAGCCTTCGAGGGTCTTTAGGTCCGTGACCCAAGGAGACCCCACGAACGCCAAGCAACCAGCATGCGCCACGGATTCCGGCAGCTGCAGCACTTGACCGCGCAGTTGCAGGCCGTTGTGCACCAGTTGCAGCACGAACAGCTGCGAGCTGCGCGCCAGAATCGCAGCATGATCCTTCAAGCCTTTGGGCCGCACAACGCGCGCCACTTCCATCAACTCGACACCGGGTACAGCCTGCGGACAAATGCGCTCAATCCCGCGTCCCACCCGCACGATGCGCAAGTCCGCATCGAACACGAGGTGGAACGGGAACGCAGTCGCCAGCAGGTCCTGTGCCGTCTGGCCGTCCATGTATGTCAATTACCGCGCATCGTCGCAGTGCTTTGGCCTGTGGTGATCGGTGTGCAGCGCACAAAGAAGGTGTCGTGGTCGTGGCCTTGCTCGCGTGTGGACACGATGCGCGCATCGACCTCGCACTTGAACACCTCGCCCAAGCCTTCGAGCAGACCTTGCACGAACGGCGCCAGCCCGGGGCGCGAGCTGTAGTAGTGCAGCTCGAGCTCATTCTCGCCCTTATCGACGACGGTGAAGCTCGGCGCGTCCATGCCCGTGAAGGTCATGCCCAAGCGCGCGTGCAAGTTGTCGAGGTTCCCAAGGAAGCTCTTCATGTCCCGGCCGGAGATGAGGAAGAGCTCGCGATAGCCCTCCTTCATGGCGAAGCCGATCCAGAATTTGCCGAAGGTGCGCAGGATGGCCTCCGCGTCCGCGCCGAGTTCCGCGCAAGCGGCCCCGACGAGGTCGTAGGTCATCTTGTCGGGATACATCGTGAGGCGTAGGAACGCCTCTTCCTCCACACCGGCGCGCGTCTTGATGCGCTGCCATGTCTCCTCGCCAAAGTTCTTGGTGACGAGGTCCTGCACTGCGAGGTTTACGAGTCCGTACATGCGATCTGGTCCTGCGGCTGTTCGGGGTGGAGTAGGTCGGAAGACTTTTCCGTCTATCGACCCGTACCCGCCGGAGCTTGAGACCAGATCGCGCGTTTACACCTTGACCTCGCTGGCGGCCCCAACAAGGGCACTGTGGCGCTGCAACAAGGGGTCGATTTCCTCGCGGATGTACTCGGCGACCTGCTGGGGCGCGCGCCCGACGTACAAGCTGGGATCCAGCAAAGCGTCCAGGCGTTTGGCGAGCGGCGCCAACACAGGATCTTGGGCCAGCAACTCGCGGAAGGGCGAGGCTTGGCCGTCCTTGATGGCGCGCGCGGCGGTATGGCTAGCGGTGCGAATCGACTCGTGCACATCTTGGCGGTCCGCGCCCAACTTGACCGCCTCCATCATCAAGTGCTCGCTGGCCAAGAACGGCAATTCTTCCATCAACCCACGACGCACCACGTGCGGGTTGACAATCAAACCTGACGCCACATTCAAGTACAGGTTGAGCACCGCGTCGGTGGCGAGGAACGACTCCGAGATCGCCAGACGACGATTGGCCGAGTCATCGAGCGTACGCTCCAACCACTGATTGGCCGCCGTGTGCGCCGCGTTGTCCAACAAGGAGATCACAAAGCGCGACAAGGCGCAGATACGCTCGCTGCGCATGGGATTGCGCTTCCACGGCATGGCCGACGAACCAATCTGCTTGGACTCGAACGGTTCCTCGAGTTCCTTGCGATTGGCCAGCAAACGCAGATCGGTAGCGAATTTGTGCGCGCTTTGCGCGATCGACGACAGGGTCTGCAGCACACGGAAGTCGGCCTGACGCGGGTAGGTTTGTCCCGTGACGCCGTAGCTTTTCTCAAAGCCCATGCGCTTGGTAACACGCCGATCGAGCTCGCGCACCTTGTCATGGTCGCCGGCGAACAGCTCGAGAAAGCTCGCCTGCGTGCCGGTGGTGCCCTTTACGCCGCGGAAGCGTAGCGATGCCTCGGCATGATCGAGATCCTCAAGATCATGGGCGAGGTCCTGCAGCCACAAGCAGGCGCGCTTGCCCACAGTGGTGGCTTGCGCAGGCTGGTAGTGCGTCCAACCCAGAGTCGGCAGGTCCTTCCATTGCAACGCGAACGCACGCAAGACCGCCATGGTCGAAACCAACTGCGCGCGAATCAGGCGCAAGCCATCGCGCATGGCGATCAACTCGCTGTTGTCCGTGACATAGCACGAGGTCGCACCCAAGTGGATGATCGGCCGCGCGCTCGGGCATTGTTCGCCCCAGGCGTGAATTTGCGCCATCACATCGTGACGCAGCTCTTTCTCGTGCTTGGCCGCGACCTCGAGATTGAGGTCCGTGGCGTGCCGCCGCAGCTCGTCCAGTTGCTCTGCACTGATGGCGAGCCCAAGCTCACGCTCACACTCGGCGAGTGCGATCCACAAGGCACGCCATGTCGTGAACTTCTTTTGGTCAGAGAAGTTCGTGCGCATGGCCTGCGAGCAATAGCGTTCGGCCAGCGGAGAGCGGTAGTTCGTAGGGTCGGTCTGCATAGGTCAGAGGCTCACAGCCACCACAGGTCGGGCCACAAGCGGGGCAACAGGGTAGCGAGTGCCGCGCCCAGTACGCTCGCCAGTAGGCTCAGGAGCATGCGCCAAGGTGCACCGCGCGCGCAGCGCAGCACACCATCCACCGACCACACGGTACCCAAGGCACCCAGCACATCGGTGAAGAGGTCGGGCAGGGAAGCATCGCGGCCAGGGACATGGTGCTGGTGCCATTCGTCGACCAAGCCAGCCAGCGCGCACAGTCCGACCACTAGCACGGCGCCCTTCCAGCTCACGCGCCACGCGTTGTACACACGCGGCAGGGCTAGCAAACAGGCCAGAGCCAACACACCGTAGACCGGTGCGTGGAGCCAGTTGGCGATCACCTCGCCTGAAAGTCCGCTACCCGGAGCAGGAACCGGGCCCGACGACAACTGCCAAAGTAGCGCATACCACGCACACGCAAACAGTGCGGCGATCAGGGGCGGCACGCGCGCCAGCCACGCGGCAAGCGCGCAAAGAACGTTCACGCAGACGCGCCCCAGCGCTTGCTGGCGATGAACTGTAGACCGCGGCCATCGCGGCTGCGCTCGACTTCCAAGCGATCCAACATCTGGGCCAGCAAGTAGAGCCCCCGACCGCGGAAACCCTCAACATCCGGCTCTTCCCCGCTGGCGATGTGCTGGCGCACCAACTCGGGATCACCCCCCCCCATGTCGGCCACGCTGAGGATCCACTCCTCACTCGTCACGCGCAGCCGCAGGTGCATTTGAGCACCGAAGGTGCTATCCGCTTCTTCGCGCACCCCGAGACCGCCGCCGTGATCCACCGCGTTGGAAACCAACTCGCTGGCCACAAACTCTAACAGCGTCAGTTCGTCCTCGGGCAAAGCCGCCTCCAGGGCATGCTGGCGCAAGGCCGCGCGAGCCTTAGCCTCGACGCTGTGCGCCGCAGGCAGGGTTAGGCGGAACTCGTCCGGGGTAGCCATCGTCAAGCCAACGGCTCCAGATCCAACGACAGGTCCAAGGCTGGTGCCGAGTGCGTCAGCGCGCCGATCGAAATGCGATCGACGCCGCAGGTCGCTACAGCCCGCAAGTTGCTTTCATCGATTCCACCGGAGGCTTCAAACTCGACCACATGCCCTCCCATCGCTAGGGCTTGGGCGCGCAGCAGCGGACACAAGCGCCGCATCTCTGCGGGCGACATGTTGTCCAACAACACGACATCCGCGCCACCCTCGACAGCAGCGCGGGCCTCGCGCTCGTCGCGAGCCTCACAGGTGATGCGCGTCCCGACGCCCACCGCAGCGCGTACTTCGCGCAGCACCTGCGGGATCGGCCGTCCCGCAAGCTCGATGTGGTTCTCTTTGACCATCACCTCGTCAAAGAGGCCATAGCGATGGTTCTCTCCGCCTCCGCAGCGCACAGCGTACTTCTCCAAGGTGCGCAAGCCTGGAGTCGTCTTGCGCGTATCCAAGATGCGCACCGGCTGCATGCCGGCCTCGTGCGCAATCAGCACCCAACGCGCCGTCAGGGTCGCCACACCCGACAAACGCTGGACAAAATTCAAGGCCGTCCGCTCTGCCGTCAGGAGCGCGCGGGCCGAACCTTCGATCGTGGCTACGCGATCCCCCTTGCGCAGCGCATCGCCATCCGCCATCAAGGCTGCGACACGACAGGTGGGATCGCACAACTCAAAGGCGCGCAAAAACACCGCGAGGCCCGCGAGCACACCGGGACGCTTGGCAATCAGGGTTGCACGGGCGCGCGAGACCACCGGCACGGCGTGCAACGAGGTCAGGTCCCCAGCACCCGTGTCTTCGGCAAGAGCCGGACGCACGACCGCATCGATGCACTCAAGCTCCAAAGGCGGCGGGAGGCCGCGGCGCGGCAAAGGGAGAGCGGGTGTGTTCGTCATGGTACGCGTGCAGGCCTACTAGTGTACGAATCCTGAGTGTACGCCCCTCGACCGTCCGCCTCCAAAGCCGCGCGCACCTGCTCGAGTGTCCCTGGACCGACTCCGCGTACCTCGTCCCACGCCTCCAGCAACGGGCGGCGTTCCCAGCGTCCTGCCTGACGCGCTTCCACCAAGTCCTGTGCGCGCCGCGGACCAATGAGCGGCAAAGCCTGCAGCTGCAGCCAATCCCACTGCTGCGGTGGCGCCGACGGTCGGCTGGTCTCAGGCAGCCGCTCGGCAGACACAGGCGCGTCCTGCGTCGGACGCCCCCAGACCACCAGCACCATCACCAAAAGCAGCGTGCGCAAACAGAGGGTCGAGCCTTCCACACCTGCCTGACGTTGGCGGACACACCCGCGTCCCGCAAAAACGGGAATCGAAGGCTGCCGCTCAAGCCTGCAACATGGCGAGCTCATCCGCACTCAACTGCGGAGCGGGAGTGAAGGCCGCAGGTACAGGTGCAGCCACCTCCTCTGCCGCAGCCGTGTACTCCATCGGCCCATCGCGGCGCGATGACCATTCGTTCCCCGGCAACGGCTCATCCGTAACCAAATGCGCCAAATGCGCGCGCAGCACTCGATCCAGGGCACGCTCCACATCCGCGGGCTGGGCCAAATCCACGCACTCACGCGCATCGGGCAAGGCCAGCACCACGCGCGCGCCATCCCAACGCAAGCGCGCCAACTCGTGCTGCCGGAAAGACCCCAAAACCTCGTCGCGCACAACCTCCAACGAGAGTTCGGGATCCAAGCGCGACAAACCTTCCAAGGCGCGATCGACCAACGGGCGGTGTGCGCTGTCGATGCGCTCGATCCATTCCAACAGCGGCGAAATAGCCGCTTTGGCCGAAGCAGCTTGCAGGTCCACCGGCACGATCCACGCACTCGTGGCGCGGCCCGATTGCACGCGCACACGCTCGAACAAGCGCAACTCGCGCGCGCGCAGCGCACGTAGTGCCGCAACGCCCGCAGGGTCAGCGCCGTCGACCACCAAGGCGGCCAACGGTTCGCGTGCAAGATCGATGCGCGCATCGGAAAGATGCCGCGCCAACACGCCTGCGCGTTCGCGCACCGTGCTCAACAAATCCACCGCGGCCTCCAACAACTCGTCGCGGCGCGCCAGCACATGCACCAACACGAGTTGTCCAGTACGGTTGACACCCGCCAAGTCTGCGCGACGCACACCCGACAACGACGGCGCGCCATCCAACTGCACGCCGCGATCGAGGACGACAAAGCCGTCCAGCGATTCGTGCAGGACATCTTCCAGCGCACTCCATTCAGCTTCGGCCATGTGCATCCCCCTTTCTTGGCTTGCGACCATCCCAAAACCGACGGGCGCTGTCGAGTACATGCGCTGGTAAGCCGGCGGATCCTCGCACCTTGGCGGACCGGGACTTGGTGCCGCTGGCGGGGACGATCACCGTGGGACGAAGCACATGCGCCAAGGCCAACGCCAAGGCATCGGTGGCATCGAGGGGCAGATCCAGATCCTCGCGACCCAAGGTGCGCCGCACCATGTGCGCCACTTGCTCTTTTTCGGCAGAACCGCTGCCCACCACGCGCTTCTTGGCGGCGCGGGGTGCCATCTCGACAACGGCCGCACCACAGGCGGCGGCGCAAGCCAGCGCAAGGCCGCGCCCTTCGCCAATGCGCAAGGCCGACTGGATGTTCTTGGCGGCAAACGCCCGTTCCACCACCACCACTTGCGGGCGCATCTCGGCCATCAAGGTCGTCAAGCGACCATGAATGGCGGCCAGCCGCTCGGGCACACCGTCCTTGGCCCCCACGCGGATCACGCCGGCTGTCAAGAGCTTCGGACCGCTGGGATGAACCACGACCGCACCGTAGCCCACGATGCGTGTGCCCGGGTCAATGCCCAAGACGATCAGCGGCTGCGCGCCCGGCGCGTGTGTGGTTGCGTTTGCCATACCCTATGCGGCACTCTACGCCTCTCCCTCGCACGAGAGAAGCCCACGTGAACCCTCTGCACACCTCTGTCCTGCTGCTGGCATCGGGCTCTTCCGCACGCATGCGCGCCGGCGGAGTGGAAGAGCG
>Ga0208788_1001546_pt1 | contig 11099 bp, 12 predicted proteins | sample Wag4_2014_7_11_3_FD_187363 | JGI IMG/M metagenome (GOLD analysis project Ga0208788, IMG submission 187363) | Fresh water mixed with fracking chemicals microbial communities from Ohio, USA - Utica-2 Time Series FC 2014_7_11 (SPAdes) (version 2) ... | reverse complement strand
CGGGCGGGTGCGTTCCGCCATTCGCACCGTCCACCCGAACCCCCACTTTGCAGAACTTGTTGAGGCCGTGGTTGCCAAGAGCACCGAGGAAGGGTGGGGAAGCGTGCTTCCGCTCACCTCCGAAGGGGCCAAGCAGGGGGTGGCCTACTTGCAGGAGCACGGGCTCACGGACCTCACGCTTCTGACTGCCGACGACGCCCCTGACCTTCACTTGCCCGAGCAGGTGGAGGTCGTGCTGACCCCGTGGCTTTCAACCGGGACGGCGGTGCTTGTACCGACCGACCGGGAGTTCGTCGGGGTCACGCTCGACTTCGGCAACGGCTCCATTGCCACCGTTCTCCACAACGCCTCTCGCGGCGTTGTCGTGTTGCGGTGACCCCGTGCAAGCATGGCTCAACGACGCGCTCCTGACCTCTGCCGTTGACCTCCCCGAAGAAGTCGAGGGGTACGCGCTTGGACGGGGGCTTCCCGAGCGCATGTTCCGCAACATGGGCCTTGGAGCGTGGCGGCTCCCGCCGACAGAGGCACCCGCCGAGGACTTCCGCAAGAAGTTTGGCCCGCACGGGGAAACGGTGCAGGGGTGGCTGTCCATCCCGGTGCGTTCACCTCGGGGTGCGCTGCTTGGGGTCGAGTTCCGGCGGTGGGACGGCGAGAAGGCCGTCCGCAAGTACCACCTCCCCGAAGCCGCGTGGAACCCGTTGTTTCATGGGGATTGGCCCCTCGCCCTGCACAAGTTGTGGGCAGGTGGGGACGTGTGGGTGGTCGAGGGCATCTTCGATATGTGCCTCTCCCATGTCGTCCCCGAGCGGGACACCGTGCTTTCGACCGGGGGTGCGGCAATGTCCCGGCAGCATGTGGACTTCATGGCACGGTTCCTGTCCCCCAAGGCGTTGTTTCACCTCACCTACGACAACGACGAGACGGGCCGACGCCAAGCAACGGGCTTCACCGACGAAAAGACGAAGCGGCATGTACCGGGGGTGCCCGAACGCCTGCGACGGGTAGGAGTTGCCTGCCACGTCACCCGCTACGCGGGGGGCAAAGACCCCGGCGAAATATGGGAGCGTGGTGGGGCTGCGGCCCTTCGTGCAGCCTTCCGCCTTTGACCTTCTGACCGCGCCCCCCAACTCTCACCGGAGAACGCTCATGGCTTCTGACTATTGGCAGGCCCCCGACGAAGTGTACGACACCATGAAGGAACTCGTCGCCAACAACCACCCCGACCTCGCCCTCGCGGTGGACGAAATCGCCATCGTGTTCAAGGAGAAGGCGGGCAAGTCGGGCGGGCGGGCCGTGCTCGGCAAGGCAAGCAAGGTGGCCCCCCTCGCCAATGCCCTCGCCAACAAGCCCTACAAGTTCGTGCTGGAACTCGGCGCGGACGTGTGGGAGCACGGCCTGACCTCCAAGCAGCGTGAGGCGCTTCTTGACCACTTGCTCTGCTCCTGCCACGGGGACGAAGACCCCAAGTCGGGCGAAATGAAGTGGTCCGTGGTGAAGCCCGACCTCACGGCGTTCCGCGACAACATTGAGCGGTATGGCATGTGGTTCCCCTCCGAGGAGGAGAGCGCCGACGCCGCCTCGTCGGCGGTCGAGGAAATGTTCTCGTCCTGACCCCCCACTCGCAGGTGAACCGTGGCCCTTGACACGCGCTACCGCCCCATCAACTACGCCGACGTTCTTGGGCAAGAAGCCTCCGTAGAAGTGCTTCGTCAGTTCGTGCGCGAGGGTCGCGGGTTCCATCAGTCCTATGTGTTCTGCGGGCAGCACGGCTCGGGCAAGACGACCCTTGGGCGCATTCTTGCTCGGGCCTTGCTGTGTGAAGCCCCCGTGGACGGGGAGCCCTGCAACGCTTGTGGCTCCTGTACGTCCATCCTTGAACGGGGCACGAGCGAGTGCTTTGTAGAACTCGACGCGGCCACGAAGTCGGGCAAGGGTGACGTTACCAAGATCACCGAGGAGGTCACCTACTCGACCTTCTCGGGGAAGCGGCGCATTTACCTCTTTGACGAGGCCCACCAACTCTCCAAGCAGGCTCTTGACGCGCTGCTCAAACCTATGGAGGACACGGCTCCCGGCACCGACGACAAGTTGCTCGTGTGCATCTTCTGCACGACCGAGCCGGGGAAAATGCGGAGCACTATCTTCTCGCGGTGCGCCCCGGCGTTCGTCATTCGGGCCGTCACGCCCGAGGGCATTGCAGAGCGGCTTGCTACCGTCTGCGAGAAGGAGGGCATGGCCTACGAGAAGGAAGCCCTCGTCACGGTCGCTGCGCTGACCGAGTGCCACATTCGGGACGCCCTCAAAACCGTAGAAGGCGTGGCAATGCTTGGGGCCGTCACCAAGCAGACCGTCTCGCAGTACCTACGGCTTGACGCCAACGAGACGGTGCTCGACCTTCTGCTTGCGGTGGGGCGACGGGACACCGCCGAATGCGTGAGGTTGGCTGACGGGCTCTCTACCTCCCTCTCCCCTTCTGCGGCCTACGAACGGTTGGCAGAGGCGTGCATGGTCGCCTACCGCCACCGTCTTGGGGTCGCGCCCCCACCTCCTTATTGGAGCCGAGAGCGGGTCACCGCCGTCGCGGACGCGCTGGGGGACGCACTCTTGCATGTGGCGGCGGCGTTCTCCGACCCTCCGCGCCGCCCCGCGCACACCACGCTCGCGCTCGACGTGGCGCAGGCGTGCTTTGCCTTGTCGGGAACCCCTGTCATTCGCAAAGCAGTTGTGGAAGTTTCCCACGCCCCCCAAATTGTCGCCCCCGTCGCCCCCGTCGCTGCGGTAAGTTCTCGCGTGGGTAGCGTAGTGTCAAGAGACACCACACCTCGCCCTACGGCCCCCGCGCCAACCGCTGCACCTCATGAAACCCCCAACGGGGTCTACATTGACCCGCGTGCGGTGCGGAAGTCCACCTCTATGGAAGGAACCTCCCCTGTACGCTCCCCTGCGCTACCACCGGCACTCTTTCGGGACGCCCTCGCGACCCGTCTCTCGGAGTTGAGGGATGAAGCGCGACGAACGGGACGCTCAAACGTGGGCGGTTCTTGAACTCACCCGTGCAGGTGAACGGCTCATAGAAGAAGGCAAAATGGAGGAGGCGCTTCGGCGCTACCTCAAATGTGGTGACACGCACCCCATATTCGTCCCGGCTATCTTCTACCCCCCAACGCGGCCCGACGAACGCCCCATTGTTCTGTCCGTCACGGAGGGCTACGTCTTTGTTGCTACGGGGTTGCCGGACACCTCCCTCTACGCCCTTGAACAGACACCCATCGTAAAGAAGGTGCTTTATACCCGTGAACCTTCTACGGGTATGCGCGTTCTTATGACGGTTCCCGACCACTCCCTTCGGGAACTGCGTCAAGGGTTGGCTAAACTCGTGGCCTCGTCCATTTCTCCCGGTATGCCGGTTCTTGTCCTGCACGGCTTGCTTGCAGGACTTGAAGGCACCGTGATTTTGGACCATGAGAACACGGTCGATGTGTATGTGGAGATGCGCTCTCTGCGCCTCCTGCGACGACTTCCCAAGACTTCCGTAAGGCCCACGAAGTCCACAGGAGGCTGACTTCCCACCACCCTCGGTAGGAGCCGCCTCACGCATGTCGAACTATTGGAACGGTCTTCGGGTCATGAGCCCGAACGACATGGAGCGTTTTTTCTCCGAGGAGGACGCCCTCGGGGGCATGTTCATCACGGGCTCCGACATTCTCTCCGACGAGAGTGAAGCCCAAGTTGAGGTCGTGCGGAAGGTGCTTGACCGCCTGCCCCCGCGTGAGGCGGACTTTGTAGAACTCTACTTCTTCAAGAGGGTTCGGCAGACGACCATTGCGGCGTTGTTCAACGTGTCGCAGCCGACCATTTGCTATCGCTTGCAGCGGGCAGCGGCGCGCATCAAGTACCTGCTCTCCTTGCCCGAACTCGCCCCCGGTGAACTTGAACGGGCAATGCGCGGGGTCTTGTCCGACGACATGGACATTCAGATTATGGTCGGCATGGCCGAGACGACCTGCCAAAGCGAGGTTGCCAAGAGCCTCGGGGTGAGCCAAGGGCTCGTGCGGCACAGGTTCTTTCGCACGCTGAACCGGCTCAAAGCCCTCGACGGCATGGAGAAGTACGTCCTTCTCTTTGAGACGGTAGCCGACAACCTCAACATCATGCGCGAGGTCTACCGCGCAGAGTGGGACGAGCCCGTTATTCACTTCGTCATGTAGAGGGGTTAGCGGCGGTGACTACGCTATCAGCCTCCGTGAAGCGGAGGCTATCGGTGTCCCACCACCCCTGCGAAAAGCGTATTGTCATGGCGAAGCGGGTCGCTGCCCGTTGGGTCGAGGAACACGCCTTGCCGCACTACCGGCTTACGGCGTACCTTGCCTCCGACAACGTGGCGAACGTCCCCGCCGCTTTGCGCTCCTTTCGGAACGGGACCACACGGCTTGCCTCCGTGCCCCCTATTCCTGACCTCGGCATTCAGACGGGCTTCGACCACGTTGTAGTTTGGTCGAAGGACCGCACCGCAATGCTCGCCTTGGAGAAGTGGTTGCAGGCCCGAGGGTGCGAAACCATCGGAGTGTGGTGATGGCGGCGACCCTTTTGCAGTCCGAGTTCGTCTACCGCTCGGGGTCGGGCAACAGCCAATACACCTTCACCGTCGTGTCGAACGGTCAAGGCTCCCTGTCGGTACGGGACATTCAGAACCCATACGGGTTCATTATCAGCCCGTACACCCAAGTCCCGCAATCCGTCACCAACGACATCAACGCTGCCATGCAACAGGTGGGGGCACTCTTGGCGACTTCTTCCGTGAACGGAACCCTTGTCTTTGCTTCCGAGAACAGCAAGACCTTCACGTTCCCGACGCCGCTCGCGTCGTCCACCTACCGGGTCCAACTCACGGCGGACACCTTCGTCCCTCTCCGCGTTGCGGGGCAGACGACCACTTCGTTCACCGTCCAAGCCGCCGCGACCTTCACGGGGACGGTGGGCTTCGACGTGTTTATCTAACGGAAGCCCCATGCCGCAGTCCCCTCTCCTTGTAGACCAAGTGCAGATTGAGCCGGGGTCGGGGCAAACGCTCCTTCTCAACCGCGACTCGGCCACCGGGTCGTTGAAGTTCACGGACAACGTGCTCTCCACGGGCATTCTGCTCTATCAGTTGGCAGGGCTGCGGAACGTCACGGGGGTCTACATCGTCGGCACGGGCGGCACGGGTGCCGCTTACACGACTATCCAAGACGCCCTTGACGCTATCCCCCTCACGGCTTCGCCCTCGGCTCCCGCGCTTGTGCTCGTGCTCCCCGGTCAGTACACCGAGAACCTTACCGTGCAGCGGGACGGCGTGGCCCTCGTTGGGCTTGGTGGTGTGAACATCGTGAACTCGGGCGCGAGCGACACCCTTACGGTGTCCGCGACCTCGGGGGCCACGCCCGAGAATGTGCTTCTGCGCGGGCTGACGGTCACCAATGACCAACCGGGCTATGCGTGCGTGAAGGTGGACGGGGCGGACACGTTCGCCACGGGCACCGCCACCGTCGTCACGGCTCCGCTTGCCATTGGGGACACGCTCACCATTGGGGGGTTTGCCCTTATCGGCATTTGCGGCCCTCGCACTTCGGGGTCGAACGACTTCAACATTGCGTCCCTCTCCCCGGCGGCGCTCGCCGTGGAGATTGCCGCCGCTATCAACGACCCCGCGAACGCATTTGCGGCCCTTGTCACGGCGACGGTCGTTGGCGCGACCATCACTTTGTCTGCGGCCACCCCCGGCGCAGGGGGGAATGCCATTACGCTTGGGGCGACCACGACCCCGGCAGGGAACATCACCGTGTCGGGGGCTACGCTCACGGGCGGTGGTTCTTCGGGCACCGAAGTCGCCCTCGGGGAACTGCTCATTGAGGACTGCGCTCTCGTCGCTTCTGCGGCAGGTGGCTACAACCTCTACGCCGACACCGTGAACCACGTTCGCGTGCAGGGTGGCACGTTCCGGGGCTCGTCCTCCACGGCGAGCGTGCAAGCCCTCAACTGCGCCGCGCTTCGTCTGTTCGGGGTTGAGCAAGTGGTGGACATGAACCTGTCCTACGACACCACGGCTGACCGCCCCTCGGACTTGTCTTGCGCGTACCTGCTCTCGGGCTGCGGCGAGGTCGGGGACGTACTGTGCAGCCTGCTTGGGGCAGGCTCCCTCACCGTTGCGAACTGCCCGCAAGTAGGGGCCATGAGTGTTGCGGGCGACCAAGTTCTCTCCGTGGTGCGCTCGTCACTCGGCGCGCTGACCCTCAACGACACCACGGCGGCGGTTCTCTCGCAGTCCACCCGTGGTGTCGTGACCGCTGACCCCACGACTACGCTTGCGGAGACGACCGCTTCGGGCAGCGTGGCATTTGCAGCGTCCGCGAGCGAGGGGGTGAGCCTCGACGCTCCCGCCCCCGACGCCAACTACACGGTGCTGCTCGACACGGGCAGCACCGCCGAAATCTTTGCCGTGACTGCGCGCACGGCTTCGGGCTTTACGGTGGACGCTTCCGTGGCAGCAACCACGACTGTTCGGTACACCATTCTTCGGAGCGTGTGACATGAGCCACGACGACTTTTGGACTTCTCTCACCGAGAACTCCTCCTCGCAACTGCTCACCGCAGCAATGGACACCCACCTGTCGGGCAAGTCTATTGGCGAGTCCTTTGAGGGTGTCCGCGCACTCACCGACATGGGGCGTGCGAAGAAGGCTCTCGCGCTCCCGGTCGAAGCCGGAACGCGGGTGGCATTCGTGGGCAACGTGGGCGCGGTGCTGACCTACGAGAACCCGCCCACGCCGGGGAGCATGGGCACGGTGGTCACCGTCAAGAGCGCGGGCAGCAACATCACCGCGCACGAGGGCAAGGTGTTCGTGTCGTGGGACGACGGGCAGTTCTTGCCTGTCCACGCGGAGCACCTTGTTCTCGCAACCAAGGGGGCGCGGGTCAAGCGGCAGGCGTCCTCCGTCCGCGTGGCGAGCCTCGGGGACTTGACCTCGTTCTTCACCAAGGTCGGGAACGACACGCTCATCCACAAGAGCACTCGTGACCTGTGGGCATTGAAGCAGGACGCGAACGGCTTCCTCATCGAGCGGTTGTTTGACGACCACGGCGAACCGCTCAAAGGATAACGCGGGGGCGGTAGTCGCCTTATCGCCCACTCCCCCGTAGGAGGCGTCACGCCTTGTCCGCTGACCCTAACCGCGTAGTCGCTGCCCACCTCGCCAACCACCCGAAGGTGGCGGGTGAGGTGCGCTTCGTGAAAGACCGCTCGGGCGACAAGTCCGAGTGGGGGTGGGGGCCTCCCGGCCCCTTGGAACGGCAGATTGACGAGCAGTTCGTTTTCAATGCCCGGCACCTCAAACCGCTTGCCCTGACCATGCGCTCTGCGCTCATGGCCCTCGGGCACACCGCCTCGGCCTACACGCGCTTTACGAAGGTGAAGTCCTCCAACGTGTCCCCTGACGGGAACCTTGGGGGCAAGGGATACATTCAGAAAATCAGCGACATGCGCCGTCAGTTGGTGAACTGCGTGGAAGCACTCTCCGCGCTCACCGACACCCTCTACGATGAACTGAACGCGCCGCATTGGAACCCCGCCGAGGACACCATGACCCCCCGCGACCGCGATGAGGTCAAAGAGATTGTCCAAGAGGCAGAGGAAATCAAGGAAGACCCCGAGGCTTGGGCGCAAGAGGAGGAGGAGAACTCTCTCCCCATGTCTGCGGGGCCAACGCGCACGGCTTCGACGGGCCAAGCACAGGTTGGTCGCTCCCTGCGGTTCATTCGCGCCGCCGTCAATAGCGGTCGGCTCACCCCCGAGCAGATGCAGCAGGTGGCTTCCTCCCTTGCCTCTGTTGAGCGCGTTCTCATGGAGCAGCAATGAGCAAGAAGCCCTTCGTCGCCTCCGTGGAAGTTCTTGGGGAGGCACACCTTCCCGCTGACCTCCTCACGCCCACGATGGGGTCGAACTACGGCCTCGACGGCTACGAGGACATGGACTACGGCTCCGGGGTCATGTACGGGGGGCGTGGGCTCGCTCCCGTGACCCCTGACGCCCCTGCGGTGCCTACGGGCCTCAACCGGGGCGCTTCCGAGCACCTTGTCTTGGACGACATGCTCAAAGAGGCGTCGAACCTTGCGGAGCACTCGTGGCTCTCCGAGGCGGTGCAGGACTTGGAGCGGTTGCCCGAGAACCCCGTCCATGTCATTCCCGAGTTGGAAGAACTGTGGGGGGCCAACCGCCCTACGGACGGCATTCGGGTCTACGAGCGTGAGGCTCGCTCCGTCGCACAGACGAAGCAAGCAACCGAGCGTGACCTCGCCGCGTTTGTGGCAGGGGCCATGCGCCGTTCCGCTGCGGGCCACCCGCTCAACGACATTCTCCGCGACACCTACCTCGACGTTGGGCAGGTTGACGGGCCGCGTATCCATGCGGCCATGCAGTTGGTGAAGGCCGAGCACGGGCTTGCGGGCAATGTGTTCGTGCGGCACTCGGCGTACCCAAAGTACGAGCAGGGCAAGTGGACGGAGCACCTTCGCCGGACGGCCAAGGGCGCTCGCTACCTCGTCGTGTCCCCCCAAGTTCTCAAGTCGGCCACTTGGGTGCAGGACGGACGCTGCACACTCACGGGCAAGCGGGTCGTTACCGAAGTCCCGTGGCGGGAAGCCTACGCTTATTACGCCCCGCGTCTGCGAGACGCCGGGTGGCGCGTGGCTTCGGACAACCCCCGCGAGTCCTTGCGGCTCGCGTTCCTGTCGCTCCCCGAGAAGCGGGTGGCGACGGGTGAGAACTTGCCTACGCATGTCACGCCTTCCGAGCGTGTGACGACCTACGAGGCCCGCACGGCGTTCGCCAACACCAAGGTCGAGCGCAAGGTCTACGACCCCACCCCCGCCCATGACGCACGAGTGCGTGGTGCTCTCCACCGCAAGTTGGCGAGCATGACCGAGAACGGTCTGCTTACCCCGGCTGACCGCGACCGCTTGACGGCTTCTTCGGCACACCCCAAGGACGTGCTCAAAGCGGCGGCTGACCTTGCAGGGGCCGCGAAGAACGGCACCTACGAGGGTGCCCGTATGACGGTGTTTGCAGGGCTTGACCACTCCCGTCCCGTGGAGCGTACCGCGAAGGCGTGGCAGGCGAGCGAGCAGGCCAAGCGGCAGTCCCGCGTGGCCTCTGCCGTGCAGAAAGTCACCAAGGCAGTCGAGCACGGCATCCGTGGCTCGGCTCTCCGTGACGTTATCCTTCGCACCGTTCACCCCGAGGACGTTCGGGTGGCGGGCAAGCACCTCGACCCGCTGCTCCGCAAGACCAACGCGCTCGTGGAGCCCGACCGTGCTGCCCCCAAGTACGCCGGGGTCAAGTACGCGGCCCACGTTGCACAGAAAGCCGCGAGCACCGTCTCCCCGAACACCGTGCAAGCCGTGGTCGGGTGGGTTCGCCGCGCCATGAACGAAGGCTTCGCAGGCAACGACCTCGACACGCTTGTTGAGAAGCGGTTCGCCTCCGACGTACTCGACGCAGCCCGTGAGAAGGTCGCGGCGGTTCGTCGTGAGCATGAGGGCGGCGCAGGGTTCGTCTACGTCGAGGCTGCTGCGTATGCGACCCCCGAAGGGGTCAAGGGCTGCGAGCAGGGTGCTCTCAAACACCGCGCCAACCAAGTCAAGACGCTGCTCGCCATCCCCAACAAGTGCGGCTCTTGTGTTCATGCTCGCGCACTTGCGGACGGCACGCAGAAGTGTGCCCTCTACAACAAGGTGCTCGTCTCTCCCGAGGACTTCGGGGCGCACCTCGACACCATGAAGCAGGCCAACATTCGGGCCGCGAACATGGACGACCAAGCGCACACCGCTTCCCTCTTTGCCCCCACTTACAACGAGGGCGAGTTCAACCTCCACAATGCTGCCCTTGACGGGTTCTCCCTCGTGGCGTTCCCCGAGAACGCCAAGGTGGCCGAAGTCGCGTTTGGCGGGCTCGTTGTCAACCCCAAGTGGGAATAGGGCATGTCTGCCATGAACGCACAGCAAACCGCTATTGTCACCGAGCGCCTTCAAGTCATGCTCGCCTTGTTGCGGGCGCAGTACATGCTCTACCAAACCTCCCATTGGCAGTCGTCGGGGCAGGCGTACTACGGGAACCACCTCCTGTTCCAACGCCTCTATGAAGGCGTCCAAGCAGAGGTGGACGGCTTGGCCGAGAAGTTGGTCGGCTACGTCGGCGCGGGCTCCGTTGACCTCACGCCGCAAGTGGCTCTCGTCATGTCGTGGGTGCAGCGGTGGACCCAAGTAGACGACCTCCACATGCGTGGGTTGCAGTCCGAGCGGGACTTGCAGGCCGTCTTTCAGTCGTCCTACGACGCCATCAAGGCGGCGCGGGCCATGACCCTTGGCCTTGACGACTTCATTATGGCGACGGCGAGCGCCCACGACACGAACGCATACCTGCTCCAACAGGTTTTGCAGGCCCCCGCCGGGCGCGTTGCGGCCCTTGTCCGCAAGCGGTTTGCAGCGCCTTCTGATTCGGGTGCGCCCTCGGCAGAAGGGGCCTTCCGCAACATGAACCCCAAGTTCCACGAAACGCGGCAGTTCGCGGAGACAGGGGCTATCACCAACAGCAAGACGGTCGCGCAGAAAGCCGCTCCCATTCTCGACATTTCCAAGTCCGAGGCAAAGTCGGGTGTTGAGCAGACGCCCCCGACAACCAAAGAAATCCTGCAAGAGCCGGGGGGCAAGACCCTCTCTACGCTCAACCGCGCTCTTTACGACACCGTGGACCCCAAGGTGGAGCGTGACACGGGCAGGCGCAAGGGCGCGACCCTTGCGAACTGGACGTATCTCACCCCCGAGGGCGGGTGGACGCTCGCCCGTAGGAGCGACCCGTGAACAAGAAGGTCATTGGCGCGCAGAAGCCTTTCACTATCCTCGTTGCGAACCTCACGGGCGGGTCTGACCCGTCCCGTGGTGCTGCGTTCAACCCCGTGAAGAAGCGCACGGGGTTCACCATGCAGCACTTCATTGAGGTTGGTGGGCGCGGGGAGACGACTTTCCCCCTGTCCCGGTCTACGCCGGGAACCGCGACCCGCGTGGGGCTT
>Ga0208788_1001545_pt1 | contig 11101 bp, 10 predicted proteins | sample Wag4_2014_7_11_3_FD_187363 | JGI IMG/M metagenome (GOLD analysis project Ga0208788, IMG submission 187363) | Fresh water mixed with fracking chemicals microbial communities from Ohio, USA - Utica-2 Time Series FC 2014_7_11 (SPAdes) (version 2) ... | reverse complement strand
GAGATGCATCTTTTGCAGGCCAGGGTGTAAACGCTGAAGTTCTACAGCTTTCACAATTAGCTGGATACCGCACAGGTGGAACTGTTCACATCGTTATTAACAACCAGGTTGGTTTCACAACTTCGCCGCACGCATCACGTACATCTCAGTACTCAACTGATTACGCAAAGATAATTCAGGCACCTGTATTCCATGTAAATGGAGATGATCCAGAAGCATGTGTTCGCGTTGCACGTTTGGCTTTTGAATACCGCCAAGAGTTCAACAAGGATGTTGTCATCGACATGATTTGTTACCGCCGTCGCGGTCACAACGAAGGTGATGAGCCAAGCTTCACACAGCCACTGATGTACAAGTTGATTGATGCAAAGCGCTCAACACGTACTTTGTACACAGAAGCACTTGTTGGTCGTGGAGATATCACTCCTGAAGAGGCTGAGGGAATCGCACGCGATTACCAAGAGCAGCTTGAATCAATCTTTGCTGCGGTCAACAACATTGAGCCAGAGCATGATGCAAACTTCAAGGCACCAGTTGCACCTGAAGCAGAAGCGATCAACACAGCAATCTCTGAAAACATCGCACGTGAAATTGCTGCAACTCAGCTTGCCGTTCCAGAAGGATTTACAGTTCATCCTAAGTTGACTCCACAGCTAGCAAAGCGTGTTGAGTCGCTCAACGATGCAACAATCGATTGGTCAACAGGAGAAATGTTGGCATTTGGATCATTGCTACAAGAAGGTCACCCAATCCGTCTTGCAGGTCAAGATGCACGCCGTGGAACCTTCTCAAACCGTCACGCGGTTATCGTAGATAAGGAAAATGGAAACGAGTGGACTCCACTTCGTGCACTTATCAAGGATGAGAACCAGTTCTTTGTTATTGACTCATTGCTCAGCGAATATGCAGCGATGGGCTTTGAATACGGCTACAGCCTTGAGCGTGAAGAAGCGCTAGTTCTGTGGGAAGGCCAGTTCGGCGATTTCGCTAACGGTGCTCAAACCGTTGTCGATGAATTCATCTCCTCTGCATTGCAGAAGTGGGGCGAGCGTTCTTCCGTTGTTCTCCTTCTTCCACATGGCTACGAAGGACAAGGACCAGATCACTCATCAGCACGTATTGAGCGTTACTTGCAGCTTTGCGCGGAGCAGAACATGACCGTTGCACAACCTGCCAGCCCTGCAAATTACTTCCACTTGCTTCGTTGGCACGCAAAGAACCCTGCGCGACGTCCACTGATTGTCTTTACACCTAAGTCAATGCTTCGCCTTAAGGCTGCAGCATCTGCACTGTCAGATTTCACTACTGGTCACTTCCGTCCAGTTATCGGTGATGATTCAGTTCAGAATGCATCACGTGTGATCTTCTGTTCAGGAAAGATTTATCACGACCTAGTTGCAGAGCGCACCAAGCTTGGCGAAACAGGAACAGCAATTGTTCGCGTTGAACTTTTGTATCCATTGCCAATTGATGAAATGGTTGCAGAAGCAAACAAGCATCCAAATGCAAACTTGCTGTGGGTACAAGATGAACCTGCGAACCAAGGTCCTTGGTCACACATCGCACTGCGCACATCTGATGCACATGGTGGACATGGATTTGGTGCTCGCACATTGCGCCGAATTTCTCGTCGCGCAACAGCTTCTCCTGCAACTGGAAGTCATCACCTTCATGAGGATGAGCAAAAAGCGTTGTTGCTCGAAGCCTTTACTCGCTAAAGAACTTGTTAAAGATGCCCTCGTGAATACGGGGGCGTTTTTATTTTGCTTTTCGGTTTTTGCGATATCGAAAGAGCACAACACCAACAACTTCAGTGCCTGGAATCCATCCCCAGGTGCGTGAATCAGTGCTTTCATCATTGTCGCCTTGAACCCAATAAATTCCGCTATGAGATTTCTGCAACCGCTTAATCAAGAAGATTCCTGGTCGCTCTTCACGTTCTACAACCACAACCTTGCCCATAATGCGATCTCCATCCAATGGAGCAAGCCCACCAGCAAGCCAAGAAACCAGCAGCCAATCGCCATCCTTAAAGGTGGGGGCCATTGATGATCCTGAGACCCTGACTGTGCCAAATTTGCTCACGGGCGGTAGTCTCGCACTACTAAGTCAGTAAAACTACAAGGCCCAGTACTCGCCTTGAGTCGAGAAGGAGAGAAAATGTTTGCACCAAAGACAACTGTCTACGCACACTGCGATCTTCCATGTGGTGTTTACGATCCAGCACAGGCAAAGATCGAAGCACTTTCTGTAAAGGCATGCATGGAAAAGTACGCGGCTAACACAGATCCAGATTTCCGTTCACGTTCAGTGGCGATCAAGGAAGAGCGTTCACACCAGGTTAAGGAGCACCTATGGGTGCTATGGACCGACTACTTCAAGGCTCCACACTTCGAGGCGTACCCACAGCTGCACTCATTGTTCAATGAGGCAACAAAGCTTGCAGGCGCTGCAGGAACAAAGGGAACTCAGGATGTTGCAGTTGCAGATTCATTGATCAAGAAGATCGATGAGATCGCAGAGATCTTCTGGGCAACAAAGAAGGCGTAATAACAACAACTCTGATTAATACAGAGCTAATTGCAAGCAATTAGTTTGTCTAAAAAATTAAGACTTATCGTTTTGAATTAAGTGAAGAGCAGCGGTGCGGGCGAGGAAAGATACTCGCTCCACCGCTGATCTTTTTACCAAAGCCGCTGCAATCTGGCGTTCATTTTCATAGACCTCGCATTCAAAGGTCAACTCTTTTCCTGAAATCTCAATAACTCGTGAAGTTGCGCGTAGAGACGCACCAATACCCGCGGGAGATAGTGAAATAAACTCAACGCTAATTGGAATAGTTGTCTCACCTGGCTCTAGGTAAAGATCTAAAGAAAGTATGGCCGCGTGCTCCATTAAGTTAATCAGCAACGATGGAGCGATAATCGGTAGATCGCCAATACCAATTGCAACTGAGGTGTCTCCCGGGCGAACCACCATTTCGGTAATTCCAACAGCGCCTAGAACCTCATCATCAGGCAACATGATTAACCCCGACCATTGCTTCCACCATTTAATGGATCATTGGGATCTGAAGAATCATTAAGGAATCTAATCTCTTCAGTGTGCTCAATAGTTACCTCGCGGTGCTCTATCTGGCCAAACTCATCAATTTCAATTGAAATCTCAGTCATGCTGTACTGCGTAACGACTTCAGTAAATGTTCCAGCCATTTGTCCATGAATCTGTCGATAAATTGAATCATGCAGATCTTGCGGAGCTTTCTCATTGCAACTACGGCGCAAAGTCTCTTGCATTAACTGACGAACCGCTTGTTCATGTGCAAGCTCTGCCTCACATGCAGGACAGGTAGAGATATGAACTTCGATCAAACCTATTTGTGGTTGCTCGATGCTTCCTTCAATTAATAGAACAAAGGAGTTAAGAACCTCGTTACAAGCCAAGGTGCTCTTATCGTTGAAGAATTGATTGAAACTCATGGTTTAGCCCCCGAACTCTTCTCGGTGGAGTAACCCAGTTCCTTTGCATACTCTGTTAACCGCTCGCGCAGCTGTTTTCTTCCCCGGTGCAGACGCGACATCACAGTTCCCGCAGGGACGCCAACGATTTCAGCGATCTCTTTGTAGGAAAACCCTTCAACATCGGCCAAGTACACGGCGATTCGAAACTCTTCAGGTATTTCCTGCAACGCCCGCTTGATATCGCTATCTGGCAAGTTCTCTAGCGCTTCAACTTCAGCGGATTTTCCTTGATCACTAGTGTGTGATGCAGCGTTAGCCAGCTGCCAATCCTCAATCTCGCCAGCGCTTAACTGTGGTCGGCGTTGATCCTTGCGATAAGTATTAATAAATGTTGTTGTTAAGACACGATACAACCACGCACGCAGATTTGTTCCTGGTTCAAATTGATGAAAGGAAGCAAAAGCTTTCAAATATGTATCTTGAACTAAATCCTTTGCATCATGTGGATTTTTTGTGTAACGCAAAGCAGCTGCATACAACTGATCGGTGAAGGCAAGGGCATCTCGCTCGAAGCGGACAGCACGATCCGCCGAGCTCTCTTTAACTAGATCCGTTGACATCGCCTAAAACACTATCGCTAAAAGAGGGTTTCTGGCTCTCCCAAAGGCAGTTCGACGATTAAACCTTTTCCATTATTTGCCACCGTATTGACCGCGCTGGAAACGGGATGAGATTTCACAATTGATTCTGGATGCTCAACCACCATTAAGGATTTCAACTCATTCACATCGGTATTGCGGGGATTGAGCCAGGTATCCCAGCGATCCTGTGGCATAAAGACCGGCATGCGACTGTGAATAGTTGCTAGCTCGCCTTGCGCTTCCTGGGTAATGATGGATGCGGTTTCAATAACTTCACCATTGGGTGCTCGCCAACTGCTCCAGATTCCGGCAATCGGAAGTTGTTTCTCATCACGCGCTGAAATATAGAAAGGTTGCTTAGGGGAGTACTTGCCTAATGCCGTTGCCCATTCATAGTAACCAGTTGCTGGAATCAAACACCGGGTTGCGCGAAATGCATTTCTAAAGGTTGGCTTTTCATGAATTGATTCGCTGCGTGCATTGATCGCACGTGATTGCGAAGCACGTGCCTCTTGGAAATCTGTCAGCCAAGGACCGATTAATCCCCATGAAACTACCGCTAACGCTTTTTTCGTTTCCGCATCATTGCCCGATTGATCATTGGCTCTGATGATGTAAATGGGATTAGTTGGTGCGATATTCCAATTCAGTGGCAGCGAACTTTCAGGAGAGGTGCCAGTTACTGAGAACTGCTCCATAAGCTCGCGCATATCCGCGGTCTGCGCATAACGTCCACACATAATTCAAGGGTATCGCAGGTACCTTCAGCGGTTAGACTTAGGCGATGACAAACAACGCCCACTGGCCCGCGATTTACCGCGGCGCAACACCAGTTGATATCAGCGTTGTCATTCCCGGATCAAAATCTGTCACCAACCGTGCCCTTATTTTGGCGGCTCAAGCAAAGAGCCCATCAGTGTTGCGTCGCCCATTAGTTTCGCGAGATAGCGAATTAATGATGGCTGGATTAAAAGCACTTGGCATCGGTATTGAAGAAAAGACAGTAACTGTCAATGCTCTTGAAGAGCTGCAATGGATTGTTACACCCGCTGCTTTGCGTGGTGGAGTAAAGATTGATGTTGGCAACGCCGGAACCGTTATGCGTTTCTTGCCACCACTTGCAGCCCTTGCAACTGGTGAGGTCGCATTTGATGGAGATCCTCGTTCCTACGAAAGACCATTAGGTCCCGTCATTAAAGCGCTTGAAGAGCTAGGTGTCGCAGTTGATCACGACAATCGTTACAGCTTGCCACTGAAGTTACATGGCACAGGTTCAATTCCTGGAGGAAACCTAACAATCGATGCAAGTGCATCAAGTCAGTTCTTATCTGCCCTGCTATTGGTTGCACCTAGTTTTGATAATGGCATCGTTGCAAAGCATCAAGGTGGCTCACTTCCATCTATGCCTCATATTGAAATGACTGTAGATATGTTGCGTGATTTTGGAGCAACGGTTGAGGTTGATTCAGCTAACCAAAGTTGGAGCGCTAAGCCAGGTGCGTTGCATGGAAAAGATTTAGTGATCGAACCAGATTTATCAAACGCAGCACCTTTCCTATCACTTGCGATGGTGTGTGGCGGTAGCGTGACAATTGCAGATTGGCCAAAGCTAACAACACAACCTGGCGATCAACTGCGTTCAATCCTTACCGCTATGGGTGCAACCGTTTCAATGAGCGATGCTGGTTTAACACTCAAGGGCACCGGAACAATTCATGGCATCGACATCGATCTTCATGATGTTGGCGAATTAACCCCATCTATTGCTGCCTTGGCCGCTTTGGCAGATTCTCCATCTCATTTACGCGGGATTGGTCACCTTCGTTTGCATGAAACAGATCGTCTTGCCGCGCTAACCCGCGAAATTAACGCACTAGGTGGCAATGTTGTTGAAGAAGAGACCGCACTTCACATCACTCCAGCCCCATTACATGCAGGTGTTTTCCATACTTATGAGGATCACCGCTTAGCAACAGCTGGCGCAGTTCTTGGGTTAGTTGTTAAGGGAATAGATGTAGAAAACATCGCAACGACTCGTAAAACCCTTCCTGATTTTCCAGGGCTGTGGAGCTCACTTTTAGTATGAGTCCACGCGAATACGATGAATCAGATGTGCGTATTCGCCCATCTCGTAGCACCCGTCCGCGAAGCAAAGATCGTCCATCACACAACGATGCAATCTCAGCTCTTGTAACAACAGTAGATCGAGGTCGTCAGACCTGCATTACCGAGGATGGAACCATCGTTACCGCGATGCGTGCCCGCGAACTAGGTCCAAAATCAGTTGTAACTGGTGACAATGTTTCATTAGTCGGAGATGTTTCTGGAGTTGAAGGCACCCTTGCCCGAATTGTTGCGGTTCAAGAACGTCGTAACTCTTTAAGTAGAACCGTCGATGATGCTGCACAAGTAGAGCGCACCATCGTTGCAAATATTGATCAACTAGTAATTGTTGTAGCTGCTGCAAACCCAGAGCCACGCCGCGGATTAATTGATCGCTTTTTGGTGTCAGCATTTACCGAAGGTATTGTTCCTAAAATTGTTGTGACAAAAACAGACATTAGTCAGGTCCCACCATTTCTTGCTGAGTACGCGGATCTTGATGTCGAGATCATTCACACCGCGATTAAGAGCCAATCACGAGATAAAGATTTAGAAAAGCTGCATCAGGTACTAGAAGGCAAGATCTCGGTGTTGGTTGGCCATTCAGGTGTTGGAAAATCAACCTTGATTAACGCATTGATTCCTGAAAGTAATCGTGCAACTGGTGATGTGAACCTTGCAACTGGGCGTGGACGTCATACTTCTTCGAGCGCTATCGCATTGCCATTAATTGATAGCGATGGTTGGATTATTGACACTCCAGGTATCCGTGCCTTTGGTTTGTCTCACATTGATAATCAGCGAATAGTTGATGCGTTCAGCGATTTATCTGAAGTTGCTGCTAATTGCCTATCTAATTGCTCACATAGTGAAAGCACCTGCAAATTAGATGCATGGGCCGCACCAGACGGTGTTCCAAATCCTCATAGAACAGCACGTTTGGCTAGCCTTCGATCGTTGCTAGCCGTTAAGGACGCACCTGTAACTCCTGTGGAATAGACTCACACCACTATGAGCACAGCTAATGGTTCAGCGCAGATTCTTGATGATCTTGCCCTAGCCCACGCATTAGCCGATCTTGCAGATGCAATTACCTTAGATCGCTACCAAGCTCAAGATTTAGTCATTACAAACAAGCCAGATAACACTCCTGTCACCGATGCAGATCGCGCAGTTGAAACCGCAATCCGTGAAGCGCTAGCAACTCATCGCACATCAGATGGTTTAGTGGGCGAAGAGTTTGGAAGCGATAAAGGAAGTTCTGGTCGTTACTGGGTTATTGATCCTATTGATGGCACAAAAAACTTTATGCGCGGTGTTCCAACCTGGGCAACCTTGATCGCACTAGTTCACGTTGATGCAGCTGGCACTGAAGAGGTTGTCGTTGGAATTGCAAGTGCACCTGCATTAGCTCGACGCTGGGCTGCAGCTAAAGGTCATGGTGCTACGGTTCGCTTCAATACTGGAAATGTTGAATATGAAATCGGAGATACATCTGGTGATGACTTTGCCTACTCCGATACAGAGAGTAATTTTCAGACTCTCGCATTAGCACCCAATGAGAAGAAGATTTCAGTGTCGAATGTTTCGACTCTTACTGATGCATCTATTTCATACTCAGATTTTGTTGGTTGGGGAGATCGCCTAGAACCTTTCCAAAAGATGCTTGCAGGAGCGTGGAGAACCCGAGGTATCGGAGATTTCTGGTCACACATGTTGGTGGCAGAAGGTGCCGTTGATGTTGCGATTGAGCCATCACTTGCACTGTGGGATATGGCGGCGTTGGACATCATTGTTCGCGAAGCGGGTGGAAGTTTCACCAATACAGCGGGTCAAAGCGGTCCATTTGGTGGAAGCGGAGTTTCAACCAATGGAGTACTTCATAACGCGGTAATTAACGGTTTAAACCCTTAAGAATGATGGATGAGTAGAAGCGAGCGATGATGAGCACACAGACCAGTAACACATCTCTGGAACCGACGACCCTTTCAGTTCAAGGAATGACCTGTTCTTCTTGTGTGAACTCAGTTGAAAAAGCGCTCAATAGCGTTGATGGCGTCAGCGCAACAATTAACTTTGCAACTGAGACCGCTCATATTTTGGCTCCTGCTGAAGTCACCGCAAAAGAGTTAATAAAGATTGTCGAAAAAGCTGGTTATTCAGCCTCGCTTTTAGCTGATGGTCAATCAGTTACCTTGCATAGCAAGAAATCAGCCCGAGCATTTTTCTTCGCATTCATCTTTGCTGTTCCAGCTATCGCCATATCAATGGTCATGAGCTGGCATCACCAGATAGATATGTGGATTCATGATGCTTTAGATGCTGCAGGGTTACCTCATCCTTTGTACTCCCCAACCGCATGGCTTGTCATCGCATTGAGCGCACCGGTCGTGTTGATCGTTGCATATCCAATTCATAAAGCAGCGATAAGAAATCTTAAGCATCCAACAATGGATAACTTAATTTCTATGGGAACTCTTGCCGCATTTGGTTGGTCTATCTATGCCAACTCAACTGGTGCGGGCGATGTGTACACCGAAGTTGCAGCAGGAGTTGTCTTCTTTGTGATTTTGGGTCGTTACCTCGAAACCCGAGCTAAGGCAAAGGCCAGCAGCGCACTTTCATCTTTGCTTGCACTCGGAAGTAAAGAGGTAACAATCGTTCGTGGGGGATTCCCGCTGATTGTTCCAATCGAACAACTACAAATTGGTGATGAGTTTGAGGTACGTCCAGGAGATCGCATCGCAACAGATGGCATCGTTGTTAAGGGTGAAAGTGCCGTTGATAACTCGATGCTCACCGGTGAAACAAAGCCGGTAGATGTTCGTCCAGGTTCATCTGTGATTGGTGCTGCCGTCAACCACAATGGTCGCTTGATTGTCCGAGCTACTCGAGTTGGTAGCGATACAGAGCTCGCACGAATTACAGCAATGGTTATCAGCGCGCAAGGAACTAAAGCTCCAATTCAACGCCTTGCTGATCGAATTAGCGCTGTCTTTGTTCCGATTGTTACGGTGCTTGCTATTGGAACCTTTGCTGTTTGGTACTACACAGGTTCATCTCTGACCGTTTCAATTTCCCATGCAATCGCAGTGCTTGTGATCGCATGCCCATGTGCACTTGGTTTGGCTACTCCTGTAGCGCTATTGGTCGCATCCGGCCGCGGTGCAACCCGTGGAATTGTTTTGCGCGAGCCTAGAGTTCTCGAAGTAGCACGCGAAGTAGATGTGGTTGTATTTGATAAGACAGGCACCCTCACTGAAGGTGTGATGCTGGTTCAGGATGCAACTGTTTCAACCGCAGCTGGTGCTGTTCTCGGCCGTTCATTTGCCGAAATTGTTACCCCAGAGAACATCATCGCATCGGCTCAAGCGATTGAATCTTTGAACAACCACCCTGTTGCGCAATCAATAACACGGTATGCACTAGCGCACAATGCCTCCGCACCATCTATTCCGAGCTCTTCACGTCCCACCTATGCAGTTTCAGATTTCTCCGTGACTCCAGGTTCAGGGGCTGCAGGTCGTGTATCAATACTTTCGCAATCACCAGTTGTCCTGATTGGTTCACCAGCAGCTGTTGCACATAGCTCAACAGAGTTTCATTCTGAAATCAAAGCTGCAGTTGAACGCGGACAAGCAGCGGGATTAACACTGGCGGTTCTTGCCTGGGATGGCGTTGCATTGGCTGTCTTTGCAGTGGGAGATCAACTCAAGAGCGATGCAGCGCAAACCGTTTCCGCTCTTGTTGATATGGGAATTACCCCATGGCTTGTCACCGGCGATAGCTCCGAGGTTGCAGCAACAGTTGCACAAACAGTTGGCATTGATGCAGCTCATGTTATTTCTCATGCATTACCTGAAACCAAGTTAGAGATTGTTGAGCGGTTAAAGAGTGAGGGTCACACAGTCTTGATGATTGGTGATGGCATTAATGATGCCGCTGCCCTAACCGCTGCAAATCTTTCAATGGCAATGGGAACAGGTACAGATACTGCTATCAACAGCGCTGATATCACCTTGATGAATAGCGGACTTGGAAGCGTAGTTTCAGCATTGAAACTTTCTACAAAGACCTTAAAGATCATTCGTATCAATATGGGATGGGCTTTGATCTATAACGTAATCGGTATTCCAATTGCAGCGGCTGGGTTGTTGTCACCGTTGTATGCAGCAGCGGCCATGGCTGCGAGCAGCGTGCTAGTTGTTACCAACTCACTGCGTATTAAATAATTTAAATGGGTAAGGGCTCGCTAGAGATCAGCTTCAACCTCTCTGCGCTTTGCCTTTTTACCCATTTAAATTCACACACCGCTTTGATTTGTTCAGTAACAACCAGTCCGCTGGGAGTATAGATAAAGCAAAAAGGCCCTCTAATGAGGACCTTTTTGTATTGGTAGCGGGGGCAGGATTTGAACCTACGACCTCTGGGTTATGAGCCCAGCGAGCTACCGAGCTGCTCCACCCCGCGTCGGTAGACGTAATCTTATGTCCACATATAGATAAAGACCAAATCCATGCAATTGCTCGCATGAATCCGGTCTTTATCTCAAACAATCAATAACTCAATCTTCACAATCACTATGAAGATTTATTTACTGGTTCTACTTCTTACTTTGGGCGTTGATCGCTGCATCAAGTGCAGACTTCAATCGCTTTTGTGCTCTGTCATACGCTGCAAAATCTCCCTTTGCAAGTGCGGCAAGACCATCTGCATAGGCTTGCTTTGCACTTGCTAATGAGTTTGCAAGTGAAGAGTTAGTGGTTGTACCACCAGTTGTACCACCAGTAGTTCCACCTGCAGCTGTTCCGGAGTTTCCACCGAATACCTGATCAAGTGCACCCTTTAATGTGTCGTCATAACCAATTTGATCTCCGAAGGAAACAAGAACCTTCT
>Ga0208788_1001543_pt1 | contig 11109 bp, 7 predicted proteins | sample Wag4_2014_7_11_3_FD_187363 | JGI IMG/M metagenome (GOLD analysis project Ga0208788, IMG submission 187363) | Fresh water mixed with fracking chemicals microbial communities from Ohio, USA - Utica-2 Time Series FC 2014_7_11 (SPAdes) (version 2) ... | reverse complement strand
GATGATGATGACTTTCAGCTGCAGCGGAATGACCTGCGGGTTGAGGGTGACGGTCGCGATGCGGCCGAGATCCCCCAGCGGCGACTCCATCTTCAACTGGCGCGAATGCAGGGCGCGCTTTAGCGCCTCCCAGACGAAGGGCTCACTGAGCAATTTTTCCGCCTCGACCACCAGGTAGCCACCGTTGGCGCGGTGCAACGCGCCGGGGCGCAGTTGCCGGTAGCTGGTGTACAGCGCCCCCTGATCGGAGCTGTATTCGATACGGCCGAACAGGTTGTCGTAGGTCGGGTGCGACTCGAACGCCACCGGCGCACCGCCATTGGCATGGTGACCAACCACCAGGCTCGGGCAGTACATTTCCTCCAGCAGCTTGCGCAGCTGCGGGTCGGCCTTGTCGACATCCACCAGTTGCTCGACGGCGGTTTTCAGCAGATTGATCTGCATGGCCTGCAGATAGGCGCAAACGCCGGCGTTTTCCGCGTATTTCTGCGACAATGGCGCCAGCAAGGGCTGCAACGCGACAGTGATGGTCTCTTCATTGAGCTGGCGCAGCAGGTTGCTCGACTCGCGCTTCCACTGCGGCAGGCTGGCCAGCTCCTCGTTGAGGCGTTCTTCCAGCGCGGCAATATCGGAGTGGAAGCGCTCGCGCTCGGCTTCCGGCAACTGAGCGAACTCGGCTTCATCCAGCGCCTTGCCGTCGGCCATCGGGGTAAAGGCGATATTGGTGCTGTCGCGGTACAGGGCCACGCCCTTCTCCAGCGACAGCTTCTCGATCACATCCAGCGCCTGGTCGTAGCGCTTGTTGAAGCTGCGATCGATGGCGCTTTTCTTCTGCTGATAGGTCGGCGTTTCGAACACCGCCGGGAAGGTGGCCAGCAGATTGTCGATCAACTGGTTGATATCGGCGATGAAAGCACTCGCGGTGCCGGCTGGCAGCTCCAGCGCGCGCGGCTCGCGCGGCTCGTCGAAATGATTGACGTAGACCCGGTCGGCCGGCGTCTCCATGCGCTTGGCTTCGGCCTTGAGGTAGCGCTGCACGAAGGAGAAGCGTCCGGTACCCGGCTCGCCCATGACGAACACGTTGTAGCCAGGACGCGGCATGGCCACGCCGAACTGCAGGGCCTCGACCGCGCGGGCCTGGCCCAGTACGCCGCGGAAGGGTTCGAGATCATCGGTACTGCTGAAGTTGAACTGCTCGGGGGCGAAGGGGCGGGTCAGTGAGTCGGGGGCAAGGCGCAAAGCATCGAGGCTACGCTTGGACATTGGCGATCCTTATAGCGGGCGGAAGTTTCCGCAAAACATGGGGTGATTCTGGGCCTGTGGCGCGAAAGGGATCAAGGCTTGATTCAGCTCAGGATGAAAAATCCGAGCGCGTAATAAGCTGCCCACCACCGCCCTTCACGCGAAAGCCGCCATGCCCAGAACCGATCACCTGCATCTACCCGTCCTGCATGTCGCTCGCCATGACTATGCCGCACTCAATCATCAGCTCAGCGTGCGGGAGGCGTTGGAGGACATACGGATCCAAGGCCTGGGCGAGCGCATCATCTATTTCTATGTGGTTGACGATGAGCAGCGTCTGATCGGAGTGCTACCCAGCCGTCGTCTGCTCACCGCTCCGCTGGACACCAAGCTGGTCGAACTGATGGATACGGCCATCATCGCGCTGCCCAATCGCGCGACCATCCTCGATGCCTGCCAGATGCTGATCCGTCACCGTTTCCTGGCGCTGCCAGTGGTGGACGAGCAGCAGCGCTTGTGCGGCTTGGTGGATATCGCCCTGCTCAATGAGGAAAGCCACGACCTGCGTCAGCGCAACCAAGCCGATGCGCTGTTCGAAACCCTGGGTTTTCACGTCGCCCAGGTTGGCAACGCCTCGCCATTCTGGGCCTTTCGCCTGCGCGTACCTTGGCTGCTGGCGACCATCACCAGCGGCACCCTCTGCGCCCTGCTGGCCAGCCTGTACGAGCTCACACTGGCCAAGAGCATCGTCCTGGCGTTCTTTCTCACCCTGGTGCTGGGCCTGGGCGAAAGCGTGAGCATGCAATCGATGTCGGTGACCATCCAGGCCCTGCGCAGCGTACGGCCCGATCTCGCCTGGTACCTGCGCAGCCTGCGCCATGAACTGCCGACCGCGCTGCTGCTCGGCGCCACCTGCGGCAGCCTGGTGGCATTGATCGTCTGGCTCTGGCGCGGCGAAGCCTGGACCGGTCTGATCATCGGCGCCAGCATTCTGCTGTCGCTCGGCGCTGCCTGCCTGCTCGGCCTCAGCGTACCGACGCTGCTGCACGCACTGAGACTTGACCCCAAAATCGCCGCGGGGCCGGTAACCCTGGCAGTCACCGACCTGTGCACACTCTTGTTCTACTTCAGCCTGGCCGCCTGGCTGCTGTAATCGCCAAGATCCTCGGCGCAGCGCAAGCAGTACTCGGCAACTGGCAGGGCGGCCAGGCGCGCCGCCTCGATCGGCTCGCCGCAGCACAGGCACTCGCCATAACGCCCCTCGGCCAGGCGCAGCTGCGCCTGGTGCACCAGCAGCAATCCCTGCTCGGCCTCGGCCAGCAGGGCTTCGAGCACCTCATCGTTCTGCCGCTGCTGCGCCTGTTCGGCGAAATCCGCCGAGTGGCTGCGCGCCAGATCGCGCCGAATCGCCTCCGCACGGGTCGTGTAATCATGCAGTAGAGCGTCCAACACATCACGGTGAGCCATGAGCAATCTCCTCGCGTAGGAAAGAAGCTTCAGTGTGATGCACCACGCAACGCCAATGACTGACGCCGGTCAGCACTTGCGCGAAATGCCGACGTCGACTGCCTTGACAGCAGTCGACCGCGTGACCAAAGCTCGACCATCGCCATGATCAGAAGAACAGCGACCTTGAAACGGATATTCGCCGCCATCGCCCTAAGCCTGAGCCTGAGCCTGCCGCTGCATGCCGCCACACCCGAACAACTGGCCAGTGATCCCTACTGGATCGCCCTCGGCCACTACGAAACCGGCAAGCTCGGCGGCTGGCGCAGCTATGTCGACGACGACGATTTCTTTCTCGCAGAAGATGGCGACAGCAACCCTGCAGCCGAACTGCAGGCAACCCTCAGGGCCCTGTACCAACCCGCTGAACTGGGCGACCGCCACCCGCAATGCGTCTACCCGGCGCGTACCCGCTGGCTCAAGGCGCAATTGCAGCTCGATGACCTGCCCAGCCCGGACTGCGCCGACTATCGGAACTGGTTCGCCGACGTCAATCCGCACAGCACGGTGCTGGTGTTCCCGGCCGCCTACCTGAACAGCCCCTCGTCGATGTTCGGTCATACCCTGCTGCGCATCGACCAGCCGGATATCGACAGCCACAACACCGCACTGCTGAGTTACGCGCTGAACTTCGGCGCCTTCATCGAAGGTGACGACAACAGCATCCTGTATGCCTGGCGCGGCCTGATGGGCGGCTACCCCGGCCTGTTCGCCCTGGTGCCGTATCGCGAGAAACTCAGCGAGTACAACCGTCTGGAAAACCGCGACCTGTGGGAATACCGGCTGAACCTCACACCGGAAGAAACCACGCGCATGGTCGAACACGTCTGGGAGCTCAAGCAGATCCGCTTCGACTACTTCTTCTTCGACGAGAACTGCTCCTACCGCCTGCTGGAGCTACTGGAAATCGCCCGCCCCGGCATCGAGCTGACCGAGCATTTCCCGCTCACCGCCATCCCCACCGATACCGTGCGTGCGGTCAAGGATGCTGGGCTGATCGAGCGCATCGACTACCGCCCCTCCCGCGAGCGCGAACTGCTGGCGCGCGCGGAACCGCTTAATAGCGACGAGAAAACCTGGGTACTGCGCCTGAGCCAAGACCCGGCGCTGCTTGATGACAGCGACTTTCTCGCCCTGCCCACCGAACGCCGCGCACTGATCCAGGACGCTGCCTTCCGCCTGGTGCGCTACCACGCCAACGATGAAGAGCGCAGCAGCAACGCTCAGCGCAGCTTCCAGTTGCTCGGTGCGATCAACCGTAACCCGCCACCGCCTTTGCAGGTCGAGCGTCCGCCGCTGCCCGAGGAAGGCCATGAGTCGCGCACCTGGCAACTGGCTGGCGGCAGCCGCGACGATCGCGCCTTTGCCGAGTACGGCTTGCGCATGGCCTACCACGACCTCAACGACAACCTAGACGGTTTCCCGCTCGGCGCACAGATCGAGATTTTCCAGCTCAAGCTGCGCCAGTACGAGAACAACCACTGGCAACTGCAACGCCTGGACCTGGCCAACATCCGCTCGCTGACACCGCGCAATGCCCTGCTGCAGCCGCTGTCCTGGCAGGTTGGCGGCGGCCTGGAGCGGGTGCTCGGCGAAGATGGCGACACCCAGCTGGTAGGCCATATCAGCGGCGGCGCCGGTGCCACCTGGCAGTTGCACGATGACCTGCTCGGCTTCGCTCTCGGCACCGCGCGCCTGGAATACAACGAGGATTTCGCTGCCGTGATTGCCCCGGCGCTGGGCTTCAACAGTGGGCTGCTGTGGCGCAACCCGTTGGGTAACCTGACATTGGAGGCAGCCGGCGACTACTTCCACAACGGCGAAGTACGCCAGCGCCTGTCGCTCAACCAACAGTGGGAAATGTCACGCAACCTCGGCCTGCGCCTGAGCGCCCAGCGCGAGTTCAGCCAACTGGCCAGCCCGGTTAACGAAGTGAAGCTGGAACTGCGCTGGTATCACTACTGACACACCAACGCCCTGACGACAGGCTTCTATACTGAAATTCCCTCCACCCATTTCAGGAGAGTCATCATGCGTCGCACGCTCATGTTTCTCGCCGCAACCCTGATCAGCCTGCCACTGTGGGCCATGCATTGCCCGCAGGATATGGCCAAGATCGATGCATTGTTGCAAAGCGATCCGCCTGCCGACCCAGAGGTGCTGGCCAAGGTGCAGGAGCTGCGCGCCGAAGGTGAAGCCCTGCACAAGGCCGGCGATCATGCCGAGTCCGTCAAGGTGCTGGGCGAAGCCCTCGACCTGCTGGCCGCCAGCGAATGAATCACGCTGGGCTTGCTCAATAACCACTGTACAGCAAGCCCAGCGCGACCTGACGCACCTCCTGCAGATCCACCGGTTTGCTCAGGCAGGCCGAAGCGCCGCGCGCTTTGGCATCCTCGAACAACCGTGCATCGGCCACCGCGCTGATCACCATCACCGGCACATCACGCAAACGCGGCTCAGCGCGCATGGCGTCGAGAATATCCAGCCCATTGCCGTCAGGCAGGTCGATATCCAGCAACACCAGCGCCGGCTCATTTTCCTGCAATTCGGCCAATGCCCGCTGGCATGAACTGACGCCCCTGACCTCGGCAAACTCACGCAACGATGCCTGCAGGATCTTCATGCAGGCGGGATGATCCTCCACGCACAGCACCTGCACCAGACTTTGCACGGCCTGCGCCGGCACCTCGGCAGTCTCGTCGCCGAACACATCAGGGCTGGCCGCACTGGGGATGTCGAGCCAGAAACGACTACCGACACCAGGCTCGCTACGCACGCCGATTTCGCCTTCCATCAACGTGGCCAGCTCGCGGCAGAGCACCAGCCCGATGCCGGTACCGGGAATATTCGAGCTTTCCCGGCCGAGACGCTGAAAAGGCTGGAACAGCTGCGCCTGTTGCTCGCTGGAAAGACCCGGTCCAGTGTCGTCAACCCACAACCGCACACAGTCGGCACGCACCTCGTAGCCCATGCGGATCATGCCGCACGGGCTGTTGTACTTGATCGCATTGGACAGCAAGTTGAGCAGAATCTGCCGTACCCGGCGCGGGTCGCCCTGTACGAACAAGGGCGGATTGGCTGCCGCCATCACCTGTAATTGCAACTGTTTCTGCTGCACTTCAGGCTGCACCAGCTCGGCACAACTGTTGAGTAGCGCGCCGATTTCGATCGGCTGCAACTGCAGCTGCTGACGCCGGCTCTCGATGCTCGACAGATCGAGAATGTCGTCTACCAATGAAGTGAGATGACGACTGGCGGTGACGATTTCGCGCGCGTAATCGGTCTCCAGCTTGGCGTCGTGCTTGTCCTGCACCTCCATCTCGATCAACTGGGCGAAGCCATGGATGGCGTTGAGCGGCGTGCGCAGTTCGTGACTCATGCTCGACAGAAAGCGACTCTTGGCCTGGCTGGCCGCAAGCGCTTCAAGGCTGGCGTGGCGCAGTTCTTCCTGCACCTGTTTGAGCCGAGTGATGTCAACGTGCGTACCGGCAATACGCAGCGGCCAACCACTTTCGTCGCGCGTCAGCATCTTGCCTCGGCTGAGCAACCACAGGTATTGCCCATGACAGTCGAGATACCGGTATTCGGCATCGAAGAACTCTTCTCTGCTGTCAGCGAACAGCTTGCGCAGGTGGCGTAGACGCTCCACATCATCCGGATGCACACGCTGATTGAACTCACTCAACGTCAGGTGCCTGGCCCCAAGCCCGAACCGCCGCACGAAGCGCTCGCTGAGGTCGATGGTCAGATCACGGGTATCGACCTGCCAGAGGCTTTCAGTGGTGCTCTCCAGCACCAGTTGCAGGATGCTCTGAGCTTCCTGGCGTTCCTGTTCGCTGGCCTGCAGCTGTTTGCCCGCCTGCTGTACGGCCTCTGCCAGACGGCTGACCTCGGTGATATGGCTGTCTGGAACAGCAGGCAGATATCGGCCCTGGCCGAGGCTGGTCGCCATATCGACAACGCCATCGATGGGGCGCGCCAGTTGTTCGCTCAGCTTGCGTGAGCGCAGCCACATCAGGCCGAAGAACAACAGATAGAACGCTGCCAGCCCGGCAATCAACAGGTAACCGATCTGCATGTAGCGCTCGGCCAACTGATTGGTGTCATGGAAGATCTGCTCTTCATCCACCACCAGCAGCAGACGCCAGCCGGTCTGCGGAATCTCACTCCAGGCGACCAATTGATTACGCCCGCCGAGCTGCACTTCCTGCACGCCGCCATCGCCCTGCTTCATCGCCTGCAGCAACACGGTCATGTCCTGGTGCTTGGCCAGGTTGAAATCTTCCGGCTTGAGAACCTCGCGACGCACAGCCTCTGCGTAGGAATACTGGGTCAGCTCACGCAGCCCGAAGTCCTGCTCCCCCGCCTTGGGCAACGCCATGATGTCGTGGTCCTGGCTGACCAGCATCGCGTAGCCCTGCCATGGCACGTTGAGCTCGGCAATCTCGCCCAGCAGCTGGCCCACGGTCACGTCGAGGCCGACCACGCCCTCGAGAAAATCACCGCGGTACACCGGAGCGATGGCCGACATCATCCAGCCAAGGCCAGCCGGGTCGAGGTACACCTCGGTCCACATCACCTTACGTTCGGGGTTGTGCTTGGCGTCGGCCAGGTAATAGAAGTTGTAATCGGGTATCACCATGTCGTGGGGATACTGCGCGGGCGTATCGAACCAGGGATAGATACGGTTGTAACTGTCCCAGGTATTGAAATACAGCGCCGCCACCAACGGGTTGGCCTGCTGGATCGAACGCATCAGCGGATCGAGTTGCGACAGCCGCATGGCCTTGGCGTGATCCTGCTGCGCCAACGGCGTACTGTTGGCATAAAAGGATGCTGCGCGCCCGTCATCGCTGCGGGTATGGAACACGCCACTGTCCGTGACTGCGTGGCGCTGATGCTCGAGCTCATCGGCCTGAAAGCGCGTATCGAGCAACGCCTCGTACGCGGCCTCACGATAAACATGCACCAGCGACTCGATGGAGCGCAGGCGCCCATCGATGATCTGTCCTTCACGTTGCGCGGCACTGGCCAGATCCTTGACTGCCGTTTCCTGCAAGTGTTCGATCTGCGCATCACGAATCGCCTGATTGCTCAGCAGATACACCGCGATCAGCACCGACTCCACCAGAATCAGCGGTATGAGCGCACTTTGCACAAACGCCCGCCATATCCACTGACGCAGAGGGTAGCGGCTAGAACTCGGCATTGAGGCTCCTTCCGGGGGCAAGCGCAGACAGACGCAGGGCGCCATCATAGCGCCCTGCGATGGAATCCGCAGTCGACGCAGAGGAACCTTTGCCGTAAACTCATGTCCTATCCGTAACCGCAAAGCTTTGGGGCCGATTAGGATTCGACGCCGGTAGCGAAGCTCGAGGTGCATGCCGACTTGGTAACAGAAGTCGTAAATCAACTGTTGCAACTTTCTATAGTTGCCAATGACGAAAACTACGAGGGCTACGCTCTCGCTGCGTAAGCGGCGCGACTAGTCCTTCTGGTAGCTTCGGCTCCAGCGATCACTAGGGGATGCCTGTAAACCTGAAGTGATTGTCATGCAGAACAGGATCGCCGCGTAGTACGTTGTGGACGAAGTGGCTAAAACTTACACAACTCGCCCAATGCACCCTGCCCGTCGGGCGGCTGAGGGTTAACTCAATAGACACGGCTAAGCATGTAGTACCAACAGTAGAGAACTGGCGGACGGGGGTTCAAATCCCCCCGGCTCCACCAAATGTAAGTTTCCACATGTTCCCACATGACCGGAAACACCCTGAAAAGCCCGCCCTGTGCGGGCTTTCTTGCATCTGCATGCCCCTGAACGCGCCCCTATACAATTGCCCACCGTGTATCCCGCCGTGTATCCTTTGACAAAAAGTGAACCAAGGGGATACACGAGTGAAGCGCAGCCAGATCAAGCGGCGCCCGCTGGCCGATACCGTACTTGCCAGCCTGGAGCCTGAACCAAAGGAATACCGGGAACTGGACGGTGACGGCCTGTACTTTCGCGTTAAGCCGGACGGCTCGAAGTCTTGGCAGCTGCGCTACAAAAAGGCGGATGGCAAGTGGTCATGGCTAGGTCTTGGCGGTTACGGCACTGGCGACCACCAACTGACCGGCGAACAGGCTCGCCGCAAAGTTCGCGAACTACGCGACAACACGGCGAAAGGCGGGAGTGTTCTGGCAACCAAACAAGCCCAGAAAGCAGCCGAGCTAGAGGCAGCCAACAACACCTTCGAGCGCCTGGCGCGCGAGTGGTACAGCGCCAAATGCAAGACTTGGACAGAAGGAACTGCTGTCCGAACCATCGGAGCACTGGAAAAGCACGTTTTCCCCGTGTTCGGTAAACGGCCGTTCACCAGCATTCTGCCGATGGAATGGATGAATTTCCTGCGAGCCATGGAAGAGACAGGCATCGTCGAGCAGACGAGTCGCGTTCGTGGCATGTGCAGAGAAGTCTACGATCTCGCCAGGGTTACCGGACGCGCCACCCACAACCCGCTCGAAGGCTTGCATAAGTTCCTTCTGACCAAGCCTGTCGAAAATTTCGCCCATGTATCCCTTGATGAACTACCCGCACTGCTGAGGGCCATCCGCTCCTACCCTCACGCAACAGATGTGCGACTTGGCCTGCAGCTGCTCACGATGCTTGCCTGCCGCCCCTCGGAGCTACGCGAAGCACGCTGGCAGGAGTTAGATCTCGATGCTGGGTTATGGCTGATTCCTGCTGAACGCATGAAGCGTCGCCGCGAGCACCTCATACCTTTGCCCAGTCAAGCTATTGCCCTGCTTCGAGAACTGCACAACATTACGGGCAACTACCAGCTGCTTTTCCCCGGCCGCAGCGACACGACTAAGCCACGTAGCAACACCGTGTTTCTGATGGCTCTGCGCCGCCTTGGCTATGAAGGCCGCCAGACCGGGCATGGTTTCCGCCATCTGGCCAGCACCATCCTCAACGAGAATGGCTTCGACTCACAGCACGTTGAAGCTCAGCTCTCGCATGTAAAAGAAGGCGTCCGAGGCGTCTACGACAAAAGCACCTACCTGGAACAGCGCAAAATCATGATGCAGTGGTATGCAGACCACTTGGACAGACTGGCTGCTGGCAATGTAGTACAGATGAAAAAACCAAGGCAGATACCAATTAACCCCACAACAGAGACACACAATAAAATTCACTAATAAACTTAAAGGAAAATAAGCATTGCCTGAAATAGCCTTAGATGAAAATTATAACCCCGACCTCGATCTTAGCTATGCATTTGCACACATGCTATTTCCACGCAGCAAGGATGAGAAGCTCCGCAAGCTCTATCTCGCTCACGAAATACTCAACGAGAGATTAAATCCATACAAATACAGCTCGAACTACACAACAATCCCCAAAGAACTAATCAAAATAGTCACCGGCCACGGAAAACTACAAAATAATTTAGTCAATATAACAAACTGTGAGCACGGTGCTTCAGTGGGCCGCATCTTCTTATCCTTACTACGGATACACGCAAGCGATATCCCACCCTGCATAACCGGCTCCAGAGCACTTGCCGCTTCACAGATAGCAGTCGCGACCAACTCTTTCGGAAAAAAAGCACACTCATTTTCAGTAGAAACACTCCAAGCTTCCACTCGACAATATAAGAAATCCGCCCACCTATGGGCGAGCCTAGTTATCCTGCTAGACGAGGAAGCGGAAGCCACGAATGACAAAGATTATGAAAGGGCAGATAAAATCCTCTCAAACTTTCCAAAGCTATTCATAGGCACAGCGGAAACTTTGGCCCAACTATATCAAGACATACCTAGAGCGCAAAAACATCTCCTCCCTTTCAACGAAGAAGAATTTTGGCGATACCCGCTAGTGGATCAAGCATTTCTAGGGATTTTTCTGCCAGACAACTTGTCTCCGGAGGAGGCAGGTATCGTTCATGATGCCCGAGCTAGAAACCCGAGCAACTCAAAGACAACTCTGAAGAGGACTTCCCCCAGATAAACTTCGTTGGTATCGGCGTCATTATTAACCCGGCAATCAAATACACCAAATCATGCTGCGTAGGCGATACGTGGATGCCGGAAATAAGAACGGATTCTTTGAGGGCGTAATTGCAATCGTCTCATGACCGAGCGAACACGCCTTTCCAGTTCGTCCTGATTACGCGCCGGCAAGCCCGTACGAACCTGATGTTTCAAATCACAATTCAAATACTCGTCAGGGTTCAACTCCGGGGCGTAGGCCGGCAAGAAGAACAGTTCGATTTGCTCTTTGCGGTCGCCAACCCAGGCGCTCACCTTTTTGCTGTGGTGTACGCGCAGGTTGTCGAGAATCAGGAACACCTTGCGGCCCTGAGCATCGCGAATCAG
>Ga0208788_1001542_pt1 | contig 11109 bp, 7 predicted proteins | sample Wag4_2014_7_11_3_FD_187363 | JGI IMG/M metagenome (GOLD analysis project Ga0208788, IMG submission 187363) | Fresh water mixed with fracking chemicals microbial communities from Ohio, USA - Utica-2 Time Series FC 2014_7_11 (SPAdes) (version 2) ... | reverse complement strand
CCATGCGCGGTTATATTACTGGTTTTGAATCGGTGCAATTATTGAATGTAAAAGGATCCAACTCAACGTATAACGATAAATTCAATCAACTTTTTTCGAGAGTAGAAAACCAAACCGACTGGCAAATCAGGGAGCAGTCTTCGCTCACACTGGGCGCTGGTCATGTCGACGAATCCGTAGCCTCCAACAGGTATGATTCTATGTCTACGAAGAGAAAAAATTCAATATCCTATTTTTTTGCACAACACGAGGAGCAACTTTCAAAACAGCTTACCCTTATTGGTGGGTTTAGGTTTGATGCAAACAGAGCATACGCATCTGTTTGGAGTCCTAAAATGGCCCTTCAATACAAGGCCAATGAAAATTTATCCTTCAACATATCTTATGGTAGGGGTTTCAAAGCGCCAGATTTCAGACAACTCTATTTGAACTTTACCAATCTTGCTGCTGGCTCTTATTCTGTATTTGGCTCTGAGGTTGCAAAACCAGAGTTAGATAGATTGACTGCTTTACAGCAAATTGATCAAGTGACTGCAGCAGCTGGTTTATTATCGTCTTTAAAACCAGAAGTTTCTGGAGGTTTGAATGTAGGCGCCAAGTGGAAAGCCAATCAAAATCTTCAACTCAGTGTCAATTTATTCAGGAATGATATCACCAATATGATTGTTACCGATGTGGTAGCATTCAAGAAAAATGGTGGACAAATTTATAGCTATTTCAATTTGAACAGTGCACTTACACAAGGATTGGAATTCGACGTGGATAAGAGGATTTCAAAATCAATTTCGATCAAAGCTGGATATCAATTCCTTTACACTGCCGATAAAGAAGTGTTAGCGCAAATCAAAAAAGGAGAAACATACAAACGTGATATGATTAGTGGCTCTTCCATGAGAATGAAATTAGCAGATTATGGTGGTTTGCCATTGCGTTCAAGACATACAGCTAATTTGAAATTCAATTACGAAAATGCAAATGGTTTTTTTGCTACTACACGCATGATTTATCGCGGAAGATGGGGAACATTTGATCAAGATGGAAATGGTATCATCAACCGTGATGACGAATATGCCAAAGGATTTCTGCAAATCAATACCAGTGCGGGTTTCAGTCTAAAAAAGAATTGGAAAATTATGGCTGGGTTAGACAATATTTTAAACTACAAAGACGTTTTAAATCTGCCTGGCAATCCGGGTAGAATAGGATACATCGATTTACAATTTAATTTTTAATTCAAAACCACAAAAGATCAATTCAAATGAAAACAAGAAGCATTATCGCAAGTGTGTTAGCAGCAGTTGTCATTTTTCAATCATGTACAAAAGACGAAACCTCTGAACCTCAAGTAACATTGATTCAGAAAATAGTTAAAGATGTTCCTGCAGATACTATCGTTGGGTTATCTCCAATCGGACAACCATTAGGTTCTGGGAAGTTCACTTTTTATAGTTTTGAGAACAACACAATTGTTCCAAACAGTGATTCAAATTCTACAAAATGGGATATCGGTGTTAGAGGTAGCACTATCATTACCAATAGCGGTACTAGTGGTCCAGGTAACGGAGGTGCTTTTGTTTATGTGGGTACTTTCGATGATCTTACAGCAGTACCTGCTGACTCAACTTTTAAAGTTGATGCTGCGCCAAACTACGCAATTACTTTGGGAAGTAACAAAGGTTGGTATTTGTACACACCACAAACTAATTTGTTAACTCCATTACCTGGTAGAGTGTTGGTGTTCAGAACCGCGACTGGTAAATACGCAAAGGTTGAAATCCTTAACTATTACAAAGGTGGTACTACACCAGCAGCGACTGATCCAGATGCAGTTAAAATTTACACTCAGCGTTATTATACCTTCAAGTTTGCTTATCAAGCTGATGGTACAACCAGCTTCAAATAATAGTCTTGGGTTATGGGTTTAATCCTTAAGGGGTTTGTAAGCATGCTTACAAACCCCTTAAACTTTTCTATCTTTGCGCCTTTGAAATCACTATGCAATCTAGTTATAAGGAATACGGACAATTGAATCTTCCTGCTTTTGAGCGGGATATGTTGGCTACATGGGACAATGAGCAGTCGTTTTTAGAGAGTATCAAACACAGGGACGGCGCTAAGCCTTTTGTGTTTTATGAAGGGCCACCCAGTGCTAATGGTATGCCTGGTATTCATCACGTAATTTCCAGAACTCTGAAAGATATGGTTTGTCGTTATAAAACCATGAAAGGTTTTCAGGTGAAAAGAAAAGGTGGATGGGACACCCATGGATTACCAGTAGAATTAGGCGTTGAGAAAGAGTTAGGAATAACCAAAGAAGATATTGGTAAAAAAATAACAGTCGCAGAATATAACCAGAAATGCCGTGAAGCGGTATTGAGATACAAGGATAAATGGGATGATATCACCCGTAAGATGGGCTACTGGGTTGATTTAGATCATCCTTATGTCACATTCGAAAACGATTATATTGAATCACTCTGGTGGTGTTTGAAGACATTGTACAACAAGGAGTTGCTTTACCAAAGTGTAAGCATTCAGCCCTATTCTCCCGCTGCGGGTACAGGTTTGAGTTCACATGAGTTGAACCAGCCAGGCACCTACAAGGATGTAAAAGATACTTCTGCTGTTGCCCTTTTCAAGATCAATGCAGAAAAAAATAACACACATGCTGGTCAACAACAAATCAATCAGTGGGTAGGCCAATCGCTTCCTGTCTATTTCATGGCATGGACAACCACCCCTTGGACACTTCCTTCAAATTTAGGTTTGACGGTTGGGGGATCAATTGAGTACAGCCTCGTTGAAACTTTTAATCCCTATACAGGTGAAAAAATTCATGTGATTTTAGCAACTGCTTTGCTTGGTAAATATTTCAAAGCTGAAGCGGCTGAGCTTTCATTTGAAGAATACAAGACAGGTGATAAACTCATTCCTTGGAAAGTATTGGGAACATTAGTGGGAGCACAGGTAGAGGGTATGTATTATGAACAGCTCATGTCAGCTCCAGCAAATTCATTGGATACAATTTTATCCATATCTCCTGAAGCAGATCCTTTCAAAGTGGTTGTTGGTGATTTTGTAACCACAGAAGATGGAACGGGTATTGTTCATACTGCCCCTGCTTTTGGTGCAGACGACTTTAAGGTTGGGAAGAAGAATAATTTAGGAATTCTTACACTCGTTGATAGAGAGGGAAAATTTGTAGAAGGGTTAGGAGAATTTAGTGGTAGATATGTAAAGAACTACAAGAATGATGAGCAATATGTTGATGTCAATGTAGACATCTGCGTGCAATTGAAGAAAGACGGGAAGGCATTTAAAGTTGAGAAATACGAGCACAATTATCCACATTGTTGGAGGACAGACAAGCCAATTTTATATTATCCATTGGATGCATGGTTCATCAAGACCACTGCATTGAAAGATCGCATGGTGGAATTGAATAAAACGATTCAATGGAAACCTAAATCCACTGGCGAAGGTCGATTTGGCAACTGGTTGGAAAACATGGTGGATTGGAATCTTAGTAGAAGTAGGTTTTGGGGAACTCCGCTACCTATCTGGCGAACAGAAGATGGGGCTGAAGAAATCTGTATTGGTTCTATAGAGGAGCTCAACAATGGAATCCAACACGCTGCATCCGTTTTGGGTGGAAATACAAATGCAGCTTTCTTGAAAGATGGAATTCAAGATTTGCATAAACCATATGTAGATGATGTAGTACTGGTAAGTGCATCGGGTAAACCCATGAAGCGCGTACCAGATTTAGTGGATGTTTGGTTTGATAGTGGCGCTATGCCTTATGCGCAGTGGCACTATCCGTTTGAAAACAAAGCCATGGTTGAAAGTGGCGAAGCATTTCCCGCTGATTTTATTGCTGAAGGTGTAGATCAAACCCGTGGTTGGTTCTACACGCTACACGTTTTGGGTACTTTATTATTCGACAGTGTTGCTTATAAGACAGTCGTTTCCAATGGATTGGTGCTGGATAAGAACGGCAACAAAATGAGTAAGCGTTTGGGTAATGTAGTCGACCCATTTACAACCATCGATACTTATGGAGCGGATGCAACTAGGTGGTATTTAATTACCAATGCATCACCTTGGGACAATTTGAAATTCGATTTAGAGGGAATCAAGGAAGTCCAAAGAAAATTCTTTGGAACACTATACAATACCTATCAATTTTTTGTGCTTTATGCAAACGTAGATGGCTTTACCTATAAAGAGCCTGATGTGCCATTTGCAGAGCGTCCTGAAATTGATAGATGGATTTTGTCGAGTCTACAAACGCTGGTAAAGGTTGTTAATAAGCACATGGATGACTATGAGCCAACCCTTGCTGGGCGAGCAATTGATGAGTTTGTGGATGAGTTATTGAGTAACTGGTATGTGAGGTTATCGAGAAGAAGGTTTTGGAAAGGCGAATATGGAACTGATAAAATAAGTGCTTATCAAACTTTATATACTTGTTTGTTGACAGTGTCAAAACTTGCAGCACCAATTTCACCTTTTTTCACTGATTCTGTTTTCCGAAACTTGAATCAGGTAACTGGCAAAGAGCGTGTTACTTCTATCCATCATGCAGACTATCCAACAGCTAATGAAGCATGGATTGATTTAGCATTGGAAGAACGCATGTCTATGGCTAAGGAGTTTTCTTCATTGGTTTTATCCATCAGAAAGAAAGTCAATATCAGGGTTCGTCAGCCATTGCAAAAATTACTCATTCCCATTTCATCTGAACAGATGCAGCAGCAGTTGGAAAAAGTGGAGGATTTAATTTTGGCTGAAGTGAATGTAAAGGAGATGCAATATTTGCCTGCGGACAATGATTTTATCAAGAAGAAGGTCAAGCCAAATTTTGTTATTCTCGGTAAGAAGCTTGGGGCCAAAATGAAGGCAGCTGCTTCCGTCATCACAGCTTTAGATCAGCATTCGATCAGGAAATTGGAACAAGAGGGTCAACTCGCCATCAGCTTAGAAGGTGAATTTGTAGAAATTTTAAGGGAGGAAGTAGAGATTCAAAGTGAGGATGTAGCAGGATGGTTGGTTGCGTCAAGGAATGCTTTTACAGTCGCTTTAGATGTTTCTGTTACGCCAGAACTTGAAAATGAGGGTAATGCGAGGGAATTGGTGAACAGGGTTCAGAAAATACGAAAGGATCAGGATTTGGAATTGACAGACCGAATAATTGTGGAAATTCAGTCGGATCCTGAACTAGACAATTCTTTTACAGATTTTAATGCGTATATTTGCGCCGAAATTTTAGCTGACCAGGTCTTGCTGAAGCAAGGTTTAACTGAAGGTGTTGAAACAGAGATCAATGGTAAAATGCTGAAGATCAATGTTATAAAAAAAGGGTAAGAATTATGGCAACAAAGAAACCAGCACCAACAAAGAAAGTAGCGCCTGCTAAGAAAGCAGCACCTGCAAAAAAATCAGCACCAGCTGCTAAAGCGGTAGTTGCAAAAAAAGTAGCAAAACCAGCAACTAAACCTGCTCCACAAAAAGCTGTTGCAGCTAAAAAAACAGCACCAGCCAAGGTTGCTCCTAAAAAAGCCCCAGTTAAAGCTGTAGTTGCCAAAAAGGCTGCTAAACCAGCTGCCAAACCAGTTGCTAAACCAGCACCAGCTAAGGCTGCTCCTGCAAAAGTTGCTGCTAAAAAAGCTGCTCCAGCTAAAGCGGTCGCTAAGCCAGCTGTAAAATCGGCACCTGTTAAAGAGGTAAAGCCAGCTGCAAAACCAGCACCAGCTCCAAAGGCTCAAGCGCCAGTAAAAGCGGCCAAATCAGAGTCAAAACCAGCTCCAAAGGTTGCTGCTCCTAAACAGGAAGCTCCCAAAAAAGCTGCAAAGCCTGCTCCAGCTCCAAAGGCGCCAGCGCCTGCAAAAGCGGCTAAGCCAGTAAAGAAAATACCTGCAATTGCTCCTGAAATTAGGTTTGCTGAAACAAGCAAAGCTGCTGCTAGTCCTGCTGAAATTAGAAAAGCACTTAGAGCAAAAGAGGCAAAAAAAGACCTTAAGCCAGTCCCAATGCCTAAAATCAATACCAAATCAGCTCGTAAATACGAACCTGAATTTACCAGGTCGGTTTTAGATACCAAAGAAGAGCCTATTCAAACTGGACCAACTCAGCGTTATTCAGATGTTGAATTGTTGGAGTTCAAAGAATTGATCCAGAATAAACTCAATGCTGCAAAACAAGAACTTGCTTACTTAAACGGATTGATCACAAGAAAGGATTCGATGAGTGGCGAAGATTCTGACACCCGTTACATGACGATGGAAGATGGCAGTTTGAGCATGGAGCGCGAACAATTAAGTCAGATGGCTAGCCGACAAATCGATTTTATCGAGAAATTGGAGAAGGCCTTGATGAGAATTGAAAACAAGACTTATGGAATTTGCAGGGTAACCGGTAAATTAATCGATAAGGCTCGTTTGAGAGCAGTTCCGCATGCTACATTGAGTATGGAAGCAAAGACTGGTATGAACAAGCCAGGTCCTAGTTTCTAGTTCCTACCTCATTTCCTGCATTGCTACCAATTTACTGTAAATGCCATTTTGGGCAATTAATTCTTCATGCTTACCCCTTTCGGCAATCATCCCTTTGTCTAGTACGATGATTTCATCTGCGTGTCGAACAGTGGATAGTCGGTGTGCTATGATGATGCTCGTTCTATCTTTCATCAAATGATTGATAGCATCTTGAACCCATTTCTCACTTTCTGTATCCAAAGAGGAGGTTGCTTCATCTAAAATGAGAATTGGCGGATTTTTAAGTACTGCTCTGGCAATTGTAACTCTTTGTTTTTCGCCACCACTCAATTTGGATCCACGATCTCCTACAAAGGTTTGATAGCCTTCTTCTTTTCTTTGTACGAATTCGTGTGCATTAGCGATTTTTGCTGCTTGTTCAATTTGTTCAGGTTGCGCATGAAGATTACCAAGCGCAATATTGGCTTCAATGGTGTCATTGAATAAAATAGGTTCCTGTGTCACAATTCCCATCAGATTCCTTAGGTCTTCCATTTTAAAGCGCTTAATGTTCACTCCATCTATCAACACTTCTCCTGTTGTAGCATCATGGAATCTCGGAATAAGATCTGCCAAAGTTGATTTTCCTGCACCTGAGGACCCTACAAGTGCAATGGTTTGTCCTTTTTTTATGTTGAGGTTAATATTTTGTAGTATGATTCTATCCTGATACGCAAAACCTACATTCTTCAATTCAATAGAATCTTTGAATCCATTGATGGCAATGGGGTTAGGATCTTCTTGAATGGATTGCTCCTCCTTAATCAATCTTTGAATGCGTTCAATACTGGCAGCTCCTTTTTGAATATTATAAGAGGCTGTGCTAAAGGCTTTGAGCGGATTGATAATTTGGGTGAAAATGGCGATGAATGTGAGAAAATCTGGACCATTTAAAGTGAAGCTTTTGTTCAACACCAGTGAGCCACCATAATACAATACACAGCAAACTGCTACTATACCCAATGTTTCTGATACAGGTGACGCAAGATCTCTTCTGCGTATAGTGTGGTTTTTTATTTGTAGTAATTCGGTGTTTTCTTTTTTGAATTTATCTAGTTGTTGTTGCTCTGCATTAAATGCTTTCACCACCCTGATGCCGCCCAATGTTTCTTCAATTGTACTGAGAATTTCACCTAGTTTGATTTGAACGCTGTTGGATACTTTTTTTAGTGATCGACCAATTCTTCCAATAATGAGACCTGCAATGGGAAGGAATAGCAGCAAGAACAAGGAGAGTTCCGGACTCAGGTTGATCATCGCGAATAAGTAGAGTGTTATCAGTATTGGCTCACGAAAAAAACTTTCAAGAAAACTAATCGTAGAAAACTCAACATCTTGCAGATCGTTGGTGAGTTTACTCATGATATCGCCTTTTCTTTGTTCATTGAAAAATCCAACAGGAAGTTGAAGGATTTTTGTGAACATATCCGTACGCATATCATTGATGATATTATTACGGATAGGTGTTAAGACATACATCGAACTGTAGAGAAAAATATTTTTAAGTACGATTGCAAGTATTACAATCATGCAAATGATAGCTAAGGCTTTTATACGACCATCAGATGTTTGGGTTAGGTTGGAAAGGGTATCATATAAGCTGTCTGATAGTCCCCCTAATTTGAAACGAGAAGCAGTCACGGTACCATCTTGTTGCAAACCAAATATCAGTGTTAAGAACGGAGCCAGCATGGCAAGGGAAATGAGGGAAAAAAAGGCAGAAAGTATATTCAGGATGAAATATCCTGATACCATTTTGGGATATTTTTTGATATAATTAAAAATTACGCCCAGGCTCTTCATTATGCTCACTTATGTTTTTAGAGAATTAGCACCAAAAGTAACTAATTTTACATCCAACAAGCATCCATTATGGAGGAAAGCAAAAGACAAAAACAAATTGCGGGGGTCATTCAGGAAGAAATGAATGATATTTTTTTGAGAATGGGACTCAACATGATGGACGGAGGAATGGTCTCCATTTCGCAGGTAAAGATTACACCTGATCTTTTAGAAGCCAGAATTTATTTGAGTTTGTTTCAGTTAAAGCATGCTGATGAATCGCTTAAAAAGATTGAGGACAGGAAAGGTGAAATCAGAAGAGAATTAGGGTTCCGTGTAAAGCAGCAATTGAGACGAATTCCAGAATTGCGGTTTTTTAAAGACGACACACTTGACCATGTGTTCAGAATGGAAGAACTCTTCAAAAAGATTAACGAAGAAAAAAACAAATGAATTTTAGGACCATCCTGAAATTTGCCTGGCGCTATTTCAAGGCCAAAAAATCAACAAATGCCATTAACATCATTTCCTGGGTGAGTGTTGTTGCTATTGTATTTGGCACTGCATCTTTGGTAATTATATTAAGTGCATTCAATGGTTTCGAATCACTGGTTAAATCTTTGTACGCATCATTTTATCCGGATGTAAAGATAAGCCCATCTAAAGGCCAAATGATAACCCTTACCCAGAGACAGTTAGACGAGCTCAGGGGTATCAATGGAATTGAAACAATAAGCCTAGTCGCAGAAGAAAAAGCTTTATTGCAAAATGGCGGGCTTCAAACAGTTGTGCACATCAAAGGTGTAGATAGTAATTATGCTCAAGTTGCAGGTATTGTTTCACATCTTTATCGAGGTGAATACATTTTGGGCAATGAAGATCAACCTGGATTGGTTTTTGGTATTGGTGTTGAACAGGCCTTAGGATTGTTATCCAATCAATCTATTACACCTGTTTCGGTTTACTTGCCTAAAAAAAATAACATTACAAACACGGATCCTCTCTCATCCCTATCACTTGCTACTGCTAATCCTACTGGGAGTTTTGCGATACAGTCGGAGTTCGACAATAAGTATGTGATCACCAATCTTGATTTTATTCGCATGTATACAGGTTATGCACAAGACCAATACAGTGCTGCTGAAGTCAAAGTAAAGTCGGATGTAAATCCAGCTCAAGTAGTAGCCTCTATTGCTTCTTTATTGGGCAGCTCGTATAAAGTTGAAGATCGGTATCAACAAAACAATACATTATACACCACAATTAAGCTTGAAAAATTAGCCATCTATGGAATTTTCTCACTTATACTGATTGTGGCTGCGTTCAACATGATTGGCGCTTTGAGTATGCTGGTGCTAGAGAAGAAGAAAGATATTCAAGTTTTGATGGCTATGGGAGCCAACCCATCTTTGATTCAAAAAATATTCTTAGCAGAGGGTATTTTATTGTCTAGTATCGGAACCATTGGGGGTATGATTATAGCAGTGATCTTGTATTATGTGCAAGTGACTTACAAATTAGTGCCTTTGCAGGGAGAGACTTTTTTAATCGACTATTATCCAGTCAAATTAGCGGTAAGCGACTTCTTATTGGTCGGGTTTACTGTCTTCGCTATAGGCATCGTAGCATCTTGGATTCCAGCAAGAAAAGCTACCTCCGCAAAGATGGAGTTAAGAAATTGAGATTAAGCTTCTTGGATCTCTTCAAGAAAAGCTATTTCAGCAAAAAGACAAGAAATGGGGATTAATAATCGCCAATTGTTTCTGGAAGTTGTGCCAATGCTTTTGCGAGTTGCTCATCATTAGGGGCAATTCCATGCCATCCATGATCATTTTCCATGAAATCTACACCCTTGCCCATTAAGGTTGTCATGATGATAGCAATTGGTTTTCCTTTGCCCGTTGCCTCTTTAGCCAATGCTAATACGCGGATTACATCATCCATATCGTTTCCTTGCATTTCAAGGGTTGTCCAACCAAATGTTTCAAACTTTTCCTTAAGGTTGCCCAGTGAAATCACTTTATCAGTTGGCCCGTCAATTTGCTGTCCGTTAAAATCAACTGTAGCAATGAGGTTATCAACTTTATGGTGTGCTGCAAACATGACAGCTTCCCAAATTTGACCTTCTTGCAATTCTCCATCACCATGCAGAGAATAGACGGTATTTGTATCGTTATTGAGTTTTTTGGCCAATGCTGCTCCAACAGCAACACTCAATCCTTGTCCGAGTGAACCCGACGCAATTCTCACCCCAGGGAGATGTTCATGGGTAGTAGGATGACCTTGTAATCTTGAATTGAGTTTACGAAAGGTAGCAAGTTCGCTGATTGGGAAATAGCCTGAACGTGCCAAACAAGAATAGAAAACAGGAGAAATATGTCCGTTTGATAGGATAAAAATGTCTTCATTGATGCCATCCATTTTAAAGTCAGGATTGTGTTTCATGACCTTGAAATACAAGGCGGTAAGAAAATCAGTGCAACCGAGAGATCCACCAGGGTGTCCACTTTGAACGGCATGAACCATTCTTACAATATCCCTTCTGATTTGTGTTGCTGTATCCTGCAAAGATGCCATGGTGAGAATTTTTGGCAAAGCTAATGTTTTTAGTGTTTTTTCACCTTGCCTAAGGTTTATTTCTCTTCAATTGCTGTAAAATAACTTGACGAAAAATTCGTTTAAATACTGACCTTTGGGTCCTACTCTTTTTTATTTGATTAACTAAACATGGAATTTCTTGTTTTCTCAGCAATCCTTTCATTTGTGGTGTCATTCATCACCACACCTGTTG